>PPYE01682145.1_pt1 | contig 31017 bp, 27 predicted proteins | sample 1559881 | NCBI WGS metagenome assembly PPYE01 (sample SAMN08240022, study PRJNA423297) | Human gut metagenome, whole genome shotgun sequencing project. | reverse complement strand
CATCCCAGGGAACGGGCAACCTCTACATAAGGAGCCTGCTTTACGGAAATCGTCGCGCTTCGTATGATTCGTGCGAAGGACGGCACTGTAAATACCGCAACTGCGATCATAACGTTTACCATACCCTGTCCGATGATGGCAACAACTGCGATAGCCAGCAGGATATCAGGGAAAGCGAAAAGTACATCACAGCATCTCATAATCAGGGCATCGATAATTCCGCCGTAGAAACCTGCGATCAGTCCGAGAACAACACCGATAGCCGTACCAATGATCGTCGCTGTCAGCGCGCATGTAAGAGAAAGTCTGGTACCAACCATCAGACGGGAGAAAACATCCTGTCCGTATTCATTGGTTCCCCAAATGTGGGCTGCGCTTGGCCCCTGCATCATAGCTGTGTAATCCGGTGCCTGCGGATCATACGGAACTACATATGGTCCAATGATCGCCATTAAGATAATAAAAACTATAAATGCCAGAGAAATCACTGCTGTTTTTCTCTTCATGAATTTCTTGACAAATTCTTTGAACTTGCTCTGTGCCTTAGGGAGTTCTTCGGCAGCAGCAAGGTTAATATTTGATGTTGTGTTCTTATCTGCCATCTTCTCTCCTCCTCTACTCATAACGTACTCTTGGGTTAATCACGCCATAAAGAACATCTACGATCAGGTTGATCAGGATATATTCTGTAGCAAAGAACAGCAGTAATGCCTGAACAACTTTGTAATCTCTCATCTGGATGGAGTCTACCAGAAGACGTCCAAGCCCGGGGATGGAGAATACTGTCTCTGCCATAACAGATCCGGAAAGGAGACCACCGATCTGAAGTCCGGCTACTGTTACGATCTCGATCAGAGAGTTCTTAAATGCATGGCGCATAACAACCAGTGATTCAGAAAGACCTTTGGCGCGTGCGGTACGCACATAGTCCTCACGCATGGTTTCAAGCATGGAAGATCTGGAAAATCTGGCAAGTACGGCCATGATTCCTGCTCCCATTGTAAGTGATGGAAGAATATAGCTCTTCCAGGTTTCCAGTCCACTGGTTGGAAGCCATCCCAGGCTTACTGAGAAAAGCTGGATTAATTCCAGACCTAACCAGAAACTTGGAACAGATATACCTGCGATTGCTATGATCATACCTACATAATCAAGAATTCTGCCATGAAATACGGCAGCGATAATACCAATCGCAATACCGATGATCGCAGCCCATATCATGGATGAGAATGTCAGCATGATAGTTGGTTTCAGTCTTGGTGCGATTGTCTCTGTTACGGTTTTACCGTTTTTGATAGAGCTTCCCAGATCTCCTGTAAAAAGACCTTTCATATATTTGCCATACTGTACAAGTAGTGGCTCATCCAGTCCCAGCTGTTCACGTACAACTGCCACATCTTCCTTTGTTGCATCCTGACCGGCTACCAGTCTTGCCGGATCACCGGGAATCATATGGATAAACATAAATACTACGAATGAGATAACCAGAAGCAGCGGGATCGTGCTTATCAAACGTTTACCTAAATAACGTCCCATATTTTTCCTCCTTATCATTTTCTTACCTGTTGTTTATATTTGATGCTTTATAGTCGGAGAACTGCCATAGTGAATCTTATGGCAGTTCTTCGGTTTGAACATCTTTGTCCTGTATTCACACTGCTGTATCGGCAGTATTTTTATGGAATTGCTGCAATTTCAGATCAGGCCGCCAGATTTATGTTCTTCGCAGCCTGTTCTCAAACAAATTACTACTGTGCTAAAGTTGCATTTGCGAAGTTAAATGCTCCATCCGGAGATACATATACGCCAGACAGATAAGATTTTGTAGAATAGATGATCTGGTCATTGCCAAGGAATAACCATGGGCATGCTTCCCATGCGATCTTCTGAGCATCGCCGTAGTATTTAGCCTGCTCTTCTTCGTTAGCTGTTGCAAGACCTTCGTCCATATCTTTATCAAAATCAGCATCGTTGAAGTATGCTGTGTTTGCACTTGTAGGAGGGCACATTGTGCTGTAAAGCAGGGAACGTAAAGAACCATCCATTGTGAAGTCAGATGCAGACCAGTTTACATACCACATATTGATCTCAGCATCTTCTTTGTCAACATAAATCTTGTCACTTACAGTTGCAGGCTCCATTGGCTGAACGTCAACTTCGATACCGATCTGAGCAAGCTGCTGGGAAATAAATGTCATACCTTTGATTTCCTGTGTTGTGTTATCGCCCCACAGAGTAAGTTTGAATCCGTCTTCGTATCCGGCTTCTTTCATAAGTTCTTTTGCTTTGTCTACATCATATGTGTAAGCTTCCTGCTCTTCATATCCGCCGATGATAGATGGAACTACAGATGTAGCCGGTTTTCCGTATCCGGAATACATTAACTGGATGTATGCATCTTTGTCAATCGCATAGTTCATAGCCTGACGTACTTTTACATCAGAAAGCTGTTCCAGATCCATGTTCAGAGTTACATATCTCATGATGTTAGAGTCTGTTGTAAGGATATTTACATCGTCTGTTCCTTTGATTGCTTCGATCTGGTCAGACGGTGTAGGATAGATGAAGTCTGCTTCACCTGTCTGAAGCATAGCTGTACGTGCACCTGCTTCCGGAACCTCTTTGATTGTTACAGTGTCAACGCCCGGTTTGTCTCCCCAATAATCATCATTGCGCTTAAAGCTTGTGTGGTCTCCCTCTTCCCATTCTGTACATACATATGGGCCGGTTCCGCATGGATGGTTCATGATATCATTGCCATACTCTTCAAGAGCTGCAGGGCTGATGATACAGAACTGTGTCAGACGGTTGATAAATGGTGCCCATGCCTGTGTCAGTTTGATAACCAGTGTGTAATCATCCGGTGTTTCAATGCTGTCTACACGAGGTGTTTCAGATCCGTCTTCGTTAGTTACGATAAATGTTCTTCTTTGGCGAAGGTTGTTGTCTTTGTTAACTACACGATCGTAGTTTGCTTTAACTGCTGCTGCATTGAAGTCTGTTCCGTCCTGGAATTTAACGCCCTGACGAAGTTTGAAAGTATAAGTAAGAGAGTCATCGGAAACTTCCCATGATTCAGCAAGTTTGCCTGTTAATTCCTGGTTCTCATCAAAAGAAACCAGTGTCTCGTATACACCACGTGTAGCAGAGATTGCGTTTGTATCCGGAATGTTTGCCGGATCCATGGAGCTTACGCTTCCTTCGATTGCGATCACCAGATCATTGTCGGATGATTTGGAATCTTCATTTGTGGCTTTGAGAATATAGCCGTCATCATCTGCTGCAAATGCTGTAGCGGACATGGAAACTGTCATTACTCCTGCAAGAGCTGCTGCCATAACTTTTTTGTACATTTTCATAGTTTTCTCTCCTTTTCTTTCTGTACATTGTTACTTAGTTACAATCACGAAGTTAATTTTGGGTACAAAAAAAGTGTTTTTATATTTTTGCGTCTTTGCAATGTATAAAAATCGTGCAGCAATCCATTTACTTACATGCGCCTTTGCATCTTCATAAAAACACTTAGTTGTTTAACTTGACTCCAGTATAGCAATCTGTTGTCCTATTGTCAATTATTTTGTCGTATTTTATATTATTTTGGTGGTATTATACCAATATCTGACAGTGAAATTGGTATAAATCACCATCGTTCAAGGATTATTTATTCTTGTTTGGTATTATTTGGCTATAATCTGTACAAACAATAAATCCTCTAAACCTTATAGTTGGTTCAGAGGACTTATGTTGTTATCATATCTGTTTCTTCACATGAACCTGTAACTGATTGTACGGGATTTCAATTCCGTTTGCATCAAATGCTTCTTTGATCAGTTCATTAAGCCGCCACCTGGCAGGCCAGTATTTCTCCGTAGCCACCCACACACGCAGGCCCATGACCACTGCGCTCTCTCCAAGCTCATCTACAAACACCACCATTCCCTGGTCGTCTTTCGTATCTTCATCATTATGAAGGATTTCTTCTAGGATTGCTTTTGCTTTCTTAATGTCTGAATCATAAGAAATTCCTACTTTGATCTCCAGCTTACGAAGATCTCTGGCAGTTACATTTGTAATAATGCTGCCGGACAGCGTTCCATTTGGGATTACAATGTGTTTGTTATCTATGGAAATCAGAGTTGTATAACAGATTTCTATTTTGTATACAGTTCCTTCGCACCCATTCTGCTGTGCGATAATGATATAATCCCCCACCTGAAATGGTTTGAAGATCAGAAGCATGATCCCGCCTGCGATATTTGCAAGGCCGCCCTGCAATGCAAGACCTACCGTTACACCGGCAGTACCAAGCAGTGCTGCAATAGAAGATTCCTTTACACCAAAATGAGTGGCAATGCTAAATACCAGCAAAATGTAAAGTACAATTCTCAACAGCGACCCTGTAAACTGGATCACACCTTTGTCTACAGACGCACGCTCCATGGACTTCTTTATGAAAGAAACAAACCACTGGATCACTTTGCGCCCGCCCACAAATACCAGCAATGCCATTACTACTTTCAATCCCAGTTTCGTCAAAGCCGGAAGATAGTCTGAAAAATACTGCTTATAGCTGTAATATAAACTTTTTGCCTCCTGAATTTCCTGTTCCAATATTTTTCACCTGCTCTCTTATATTTTGTCATGTATTATTTTTCTGCCCTGCTTTCACTTAACAGGCAGCTTTTCATATAATATCAGGGTTAAAAGATGTCTTTCCCCTGACTTGATATCTACGAATTACTCCGCTGCTTTGCAGATCCCGCAATTCTCATATAAGAGTAGCATAACATACCTCATTCTCTGTAACAATCAATTTTATTCGGGCAAAAAAAGAAAGTGGACAATATATCCGCTTTACTGACACAGGATTTCACGCTCTGATGAGCTAAAATCAATATGCATTATTTATAAGGATTGCTATAAGCGCAGAATAATCCCCTCATTTCCCGAAAACAGAAAATAAATAATTAGTTGAATAATCAGTATCGCCGGAACTCCTGTCTTAAATTTCGGCTTTCTTGTTTTATGATGAAATACCTTCATACCGGCCAGAGCTCCCACCGACCCTCCGATCACCGCCAGAAATATCAGCTGCGCTTCCGGTATGCGCCACTGTCCGGCTTTTGCCCTGCTTTTATCCAAGCCATAGATAAAAAATGTGACTACATTAATGATAATCACATAAATATATAGAAGATTTGTAGATGTCATCTGCACCTGCGAATTCCTTTCTTTAATCTTAACATGCCAGACCTGCTATCACTGATTCAAAATCCTCATCATAACCATCATATTTAAGTTCCAGAGGTTCTTCCACATCAAGGCTTAATACTCCGAGAATAGATTTGGCATCAATAAAAATTTTTCCTTTAGATACAATGTCAATATCAAATGGACATCTGACTGCCGCACAGACCAGTTTCTTTGCTGCCTCTACGTCATTAATCTTAATTGTCTTATTTGCTGTTGTCATATTCGGTAATCTCCCTTCCCTTTTGGTCTCCGTCCTATTGTCAGGACTTTTATATTGATTTTTTGACCCAGTCGTATTATACTGATTCACACATTGATATACAAACGTTATTTTTCTATATCAGATATTCTATTTTTATATAGCATAAGGAGCCGACTGTATCATGATTCTTGATTATTATCGTATTTTTTACTATGTTGCCCAGTATAAGAGTTTTTCCAAAGCAGCCGACGTTATGGGAAACAATCAGCCTAACATTACCCGGTGTATGAATATTCTGGAGAATGAGCTGGGATGTAAACTTTTTATCCGTTCCAATCGCGGAGTACAGCTGACCATTGAAGGAGAAAGACTTTTTGAACATGTATCAATTGCAATAGAACAGCTTGTATCAGGAGAAAATGAACTTCTCAAAGATAAAGGTCTGGAAAGCGGACTTGTAAATATTGGTGCCAGTGAAATCGCACTGCGTTTATTCCTGCTGAACGAACTGGAAGTCTTTCATCACCGTTATCCACATGTGAAGCTGAGGATTTCTAATCATTCCACACCACAGGCAGTTCAGGCACTGGAAAACGGTCTGGTAGACTTTGCAGTAGTTACCACACCTGTCGCTCTGAAAAAACCACTTCAGAGAATTCCCCTCTATTCTTTCCGCGAGATCCTTATAGGTGGAGAGGAATATGCGGAAACAGCTTCCAACAAACACTGTCTTCAGGATCTGCAGGATATCCCTCTGATCGGGATTGCTCCCGGAAGCAGTACAAGAGAATTATATACACAGTATTTTATGCGCCATAACCTTCCCTTCTCACCTGATATGGAAGTGGCAACTACTGACCAGATCTTCCCTATGGTGCAGCACAACCTGGGAATCGGATTCTTCCCTGAAGAGCTTGCTGCTGAACATATTGCTCAGGGGAAAATCGTCCAGATTCCCATTGAAGAGCCTCTTCCTGAACGAAAGATCTGTCTGATCCGCAATGTAAAAAGGCCACAGAGCATTGCAGCACGCAGCCTTGAAGAACACCTCACATCACACCGGGAAACAGAATAACTGTTACTGCAGACAGCAGTACCCCCAAAAACAGGGATCACTCCTGCAGATATCCGGTCTGCAGTGGTAATCCCTGTTTTATTGATGTTATTTATTTAATCCTTTCATGGATAAGCTGATACGTTTTTTCTTCATATCAACTCCGATTACTCTTACATCTACGATATCCCCTACACTCACCGCTTCCAGAGGATGTTTGATAAATCTCTCTGTCATCTCGGAAATGTGCACCAGACCGTCCTGATGTACACCGATATCTACAAATGCACCGAAATCAATAACATTACGGACAGTTCCCTTCAGCACCATTCCTTCTTTCAGATCTTTCATTTCAAGAACGTCTGAACGAAGGATCGGTTTCGGCATGTCATCACGAGGATCTCTTGCCGGTTTCTCCAGTTCCTTTACAATATCACGAAGTGTGATCTCACCGATTCCCAGTTCTGCTGCCATCTTCTTATAATCTTTTACCTGCAGGGAAAGTCCAAGGAGATTTCCTGCCACAACATCATTTGGCTTATATCCAAGTTTTGAAAGAAGTGCAGATGCTGCTTCATAGCTCTCAGGATGTACACTTGTTGCATCCAGAGGATTCTTTCCACCTGAAATACGCATGAAACCTGCACACTGTTCAAATGCCTTCGGTCCTAATTTCGCTACTTTGAGAAGTTCTTTTCTGTCTGTGAACTGACCGTTCTCTTCTCTGTAAGCTACGATATTTTTGGCAATTGCTTTGCTGATACCGGAAATATACTCAAGTAAAGATGCAGATGCTGTATTTAAATCTACACCAACTTTATTTACACTGTCTTCTACAACGCCGCTTAATGCTTCATCCAGTTTCTTCTGGTTCATATCATGCTGATACTGACCCACACCGATAGATTTCGGATCGATCTTAACCAGTTCTGCAAGCGGATCCTGTACACGTCTTGCAATGGAAGCCGCACTTCTCTGTCCTACATCAAAGTTCGGGAATTCCTCTGTAGCCAGTTTGCTTGCAGAATACACAGATGCTCCTGCCTCATTTGTGATAACATACTGCACCTTTTTTTCCGGGATTTCTTTGAGCATATCTACGATCACCTGCTCGGATTCACGACATGCCGTACCGTTTCCTACTGAAATAAGGGATACACCGTATTTTTCGATCATACCTTCCACTGTATCCTTGGCAGCACGGATCTTTTTCTCAGTAGTCGGAGCTGTGGGATAAACAACTGTTGTATCCAGAACTTTACCTGTTGCATCTACAACTGCCAGCTTACAGCCTGTACGGAACGCAGGGTCCCATCCAAGTACGACTTTGCCTGCGATTGGAGGCTGCATCAGAAGCTGTTCCAGATTCTTGCCGAATACATGGATCGCGCCGTCTTCTGCCTTATCAGTAAGGTCACTGCGGATTTCTCGCTCGATAGCCGGTCCGATCAGACGTTTGTAACTGTCTTCTACAACTGCTTTCAGAATCGGAGTTGTATTCGGGTTGTCTTTTTTGATCACTCTCTTATTCAAATAACGAAGAATGTCTTCCTCCGGTGCATTTACTTTAACAGTGATAAATTTCTCTTTCTCACCACGGTTTAACGCAAGAATACGGTGTCCTGCCAGTTTCCTGACCGGCTCCTCGAATTCATAATACATCTCATATACAGACTGAGTTTCCGCATTCTTTGCTGTGGAAGAAATACTTCCGTTCTTTGTTGTCAGGTTACGGATGTAGATACGATAGTCTGCTTCATCGGAAATACGCTCTGCAATAATATCTTTAGCTCCGTTCAATGCTTCTGCAACATTCTTAACACCCTTTTCTTCGGAGACGTATGCCTTGGCTTCCTCTTCTACCGGCTTGTCTGTCATCTGCAGAAGAATGATATCTGCCAGTGGTTCCAGCCCTTTCTCTTTGGCAATTGTCGCACGGGTACGACGTTTCGGGCGATATGGTCTGTATAAGTCCTCTACTACAACCAGTGTCTGGGCATCCAGAATCTGTTTCTTCAGTTCCTCAGTCAGCTTGCCCTGGTCTTCGATGCTCTTTAATACCTGATTCTTCTTATCTTCCAGATTTCTCAGATACGTCAGTCTCTCAAAGAGTGTACGAAGCTGCTCATCATTAAGGGAACCTGTTGCTTCTTTTCTGTATCGGGAAATGAATGGGATGGTGTTGCCTTCGTCAATTAATTTGACTGCGGCTTCTACCTGCCATTTCTCCACCTTCAATTCCTGTGTGATTACCTGAATAATATCCATTATTTGTTTCTCTCCTCTTGTTGCTTGTGTGCCAACAAGTTGATTTCTCGAACAATCTTGCGTCTAAATTTCTTATTTCCGCGTTGTCGTCGGTCGCCGTAGTCACCGCTACGCCTCCTTCCTTCGCCTTGAAATAAAAAAATTTATCCTGCAAGATTGTTTCAAGAATCAACTTGTCGGCACACTTGTCAGAATTCAGATTGATTTTTTATCATCAAAAACGCTCTTGTGATAGGGTATCAATCTGGCAGTGATTTGTCAAGTGCGGGATTTTGGCATACATATGTCAAAGTCCCGCCGGATAACAGCGTATAAAAAGTAAATTACCCAAAATATTCATTAAGCTGTGCAATAAATTCCTCCGGAACCTTCCGTTCAAACGGAAAGCCTTCAATATTTCCCAGTCTGTCTGCAATATAGCCGAGCAGAACTGCACTTCTCTCCAATGACCAGTCTGACAGCAGTGCAATGGTGTCGTGACGGGTATGCATGCCAAACCCATCTCTGTTCAGAGTCATTGCAGGGATTCCTTTCCATGCAAAAGCATTGGAATCACTTCCCCATATCTGGTTCTTCGTTGACATTCCGATACCGATTTCATGAGCCATATATGTGAGTATACTGCAGACAGACGCATCACCGGTGACCCCTGCTACAGTTCCGCCTACAAGCTGTCCGGCAAGATCTACATTCATGTTAAAACGATGTGCCGAAAGTTCATTTTCATGAATTTTGATATAATTCTGACTTCCCAGCAGACCTTTCTCTTCTGCGCCAAACCATATGAATTCCATTGTTCTGCGTGGTCTGTGTGCATGGAAATATCTGCACAGTTCCATAATGATCGCTGATCCGGACATATTATCATACGCCCCCGGTCCCTCCGGAACAGAATCATAATGTGCAGTCAGAGTCAGGATTTCCTCTGCCTTATCTGTCCCCTCGATACGTGCCACTACATTACGGGATGTACGTGTTACTATCTCCTGCTCTACAGATAAACATACCTGAGATGCACCTTTCGTCACCAGTTCGATGGCATCTTTGTAATGAATGCTTACGCCAGGAATCCTGTTATCATAATTGACAGCTTCTCTTCCTGCTTCTTTTTTCTCTTCTCCCGGCAGATTCTTTGGCAGAGCGTATGCACGTGGAACCAGATCCACGTCTTCATCTAACGGAGAACCTGCAATACTGATGAATCCCACAGCACCGGCTTTCACCAGCTTCCGGTACATATCTTTTCTCACTGGATCATTTACCATAACAATCTTTCCGCTGACATGTGCAAGGCTGATATCATCACCGTTCTCTGCATACGCAAATGGTTCTTCCAGCCCGTCCTCTGCTGTGTTTCCGCATCTTCCATATCCGGTTACTGTGTATTCTTTTGTGTATGGCTCTGTTACTTTCAGCTTTGCTTTTTTTATCTGAAAGGTATCAAAAGAAAATTCTTCCAGATGACTCTCCACGCCAAAACTGTCCAGAGTTTTCTGAATCCTTTCTGCTGCTTTTTCTTCTCCTGCAGTTCCTGCCTCTCTGATATAATCAAAATCTGCCAAAAATTCCAATTGACGCTTTCCACTGATCTCATTTGTATTCATAATCGTAAAAACCCTTTCCCTTTTCTTGAATTGCTATAGAAAAGACCTTTTTCTTCTGATAATATGATGTCAGGGCCAAAAGGTATTTTAACCCTGATATCATAATACTTATCATAGCAAAAAGGTCTTCAATTTAGTAAACTGTATTTTTATTTCAGACTGTCAAAATATTCATCCCATGGTTTCGGTTCGTTGTCTTCTTCCTCTTCTTTTGGTGATGAATCATTCTGCTCTTTTTTATCATCCATATCTGTCTGAACATTCTGTATTTCTGTGCTGTCCGTAATATCCAGAACTGCTGCGGATGCGTCTGATCTTCCTGTGGCTGTTCACTCTGTGAATAACTGTCAAACATAGGATTCACATAGTCTCGTGCTGCACGTTCTTCTTCCTCTTTCTGCACTTTAAGCTCCCCTGTCAGATCACGATAGAACATTACTTCTGTCATGGCCATATATGGAAATATCCACAAAAGTGCAATATAGAATGTAAAAACAGAAAGAAACATCAGTGGGATAAAGCTTATCTTAAGCATCAGATATCTTCCGAAGTTTCCATGCATCATCTCCAGACTCTCTTTCATAGCCTCTGTACTTTTCAATTCCGGCTTATCTGCCAGAATATAATAAGTCATCTCCAGAGGAATGACCAGAATCTGATAAACAATCATTCCAACGATCATCAGAACAACACCTGTATACAGCCAGGTGATCAGCACCTCCACAGAAGCATCTTCACCCGGAAGATTCGCATTACTGTAAATCGTATAGGGCAGCATGGTAAGCAGATTCAGTACTGCCATAAAAAATCCGGCAACGATCACTCTGTCCGGGTGATGTCTGTAAAAATAAAACAGCTCATTCAATGAATATGCTTTCCCTCTGGCAATATTCAGATACATATAATTCATACCTGCCGCTACCACATTGATCAGCAGAGTCAGAATAAATGTAAATGCATACGACAACACAATATCAATTGTTTCCTCTCCCGGAAATAAAGCCGAGGATATCATGCTGCTGATCAGAGCCAGTGCCTGAACTGCAACAAATGCCAGAATCAGTATCCCATATTTTCCTGACATGGCCTGCTTCGCATAGTTTTTTAATTCACGTCTCGATGTCATGTAATTCTCCTAAATCAGTCTGCCAGACCAAAGGCATCATGTACCGCATTCATTGCGCGCACGCCGTCCTTTTCATTGATCAGAACTGTCACACGAATCTCGGATGTAGAGATCATATTGATGTTTACGCCCTCATTATAGAGGCTCTCAAACATCTTTGCAGCTACTCCGGGATTACTCATCATTCCTGCACCTACGATGGAAAGCTTCGCAATATTTCTCTCAGAATGAAGCTCTGCAAATCCAAGTCTTGCCTGATTTGCATCCAGAACTGCAACTGCATCATCCAGATCATTTCCATCGACTGTGAAAGAAATATCCTTTCTGCCCGCACGTCCGATAGACTGCAGGATCACATCTACATTAATATTCTTCTTCGCAAGGGTATCAAATAATTTAAAAGCTACACCCGGCTCATCCTTTAATCCGATTACCGCAATTCTCACTGCATCTGTATCCAGCGCAACACCGCTGATCAACATTCTCTCCACTGTAACTTCCTCCTTTACCACAGTTCCTTCACTGTTGTTTAAACTTGAACGTACCACAAGCGGCACGCCATATTTCTTCGCCATCTCCACAGAACGGTTGTGAAGCACACCTGCCCCGAGAGTCGCAAGGTCAAGCATTTCATCGTAAGTGATCTCTTTGAGCTTTCTTGCTTTCGGAACCTTACGCGGATCTGCTGTGTAAACACCATCTACATCTGTATAGATTTCACAGGCATCTGCATGAAGAGCAGCCGCAAGAGCAACCGCTGTTGTGTCAGAACCGCCTCTTCCAAGAGTCGTATAATCATCATACTTGTCAACTCCCTGGAAGCCGGTAACTATTACAATCTTTTTGCTGTCCAGCTCTCTTCTGATACGCTCTGTATCAATTCTTTTTAAACGTGCATTTCCATGACTGCTTGTCGTATGCATGGAAACCTGAAAAGCATTCAGGGAAACCGCAGGAACTCCCAGTTTATCCATCGCCATTGCCATCAGTGCAACAGACATCTGTTCTCCGATGGTAAAGAGCATATCCATCTCTCTTTTCGGCGGTTTCTCATTGACATCCCTTGCCATAGTGATCAGTTCATCCGTATATTTCCCCATTGCGGACAGAACGACAACCACGTCATTTCCTTTTCTGTACTCTTCTATACAGCGGCTGGCAACATTAAAGATACGTTCTTTATTTGCAACCGATGTACCGCCAAATTTCTTGACAATCAACATTGTTTTACTTCCTCCATAATAAGTTTACAGGAAAGAGAAGATTCTCATATCTTCCCTTTCCTGTTCTGTTTACAGTAATCACTGTACAAATATTTATCTGAAGTATTGTATCAGTGTCCACCTTATCAGGCACACTATATGATACACGAAATCTGTCAGTTTATCAATCTTTAACTCGAATCTTTGCAAGTACCTGATCTCCGATCTGAGCCAGTTTCTCTTCAAATGCTCCCTGTGTCATTTCATCAGTGATAAATGCACATTCCTGTGGAAGCTGTCCCAGGCTGATGATCTCAACATCACCAAATACCTTCTTCGCTTCTTCTGCTGCTTCTTTTTTGATTCTCACGAAAAACTTTCCTGTCACTTCATCCAGTGGTTTCAGTACTGCCGGAGTGCTGTTCCAGTTTGTCACAATATTAACATGGAGATGTTTTGCGGCATCCACAATATCACCAACTACAGCACTTGCTGTAGGCAGTTTACCTGCACCGCTTCCATAGAACATGGCATCTCCAAGCATATTTCCATGTACAAATACTGCATTAAACACATCATTTACACTGTAAAGAGGGCTGTTCTGGCCGAGCATAAACGGTGCTACCATTGCATAACAGGTTCCGTCTGCCAGTCTGCGGCTGGTTCCAAGAAGTTTGATGGTTCTGCCAAGCTTCGCAGCATACTCCATATCTTCAGGTGTGATTTTTGTAATTCCCTCTGTATAAATATCTTCAAAATCAAAATATCTCTCATAAGCAAGAGAGGAAAGGATTGCAATCTTACGGCATGCATCGTATCCTTCCACGTCGGCGGTAGGATCTGCCTCTGCATAACCCTTCTGCTGTGCTTCCTTTAATACAGTGTCAAATTCACAGCCTTCTGTGCTCATCTTATAAAGCATGTAGTTGGTAGTTCCGTTCAGGATACCTGTTACTTCGTCAATCTCATCTCCTGTAAGGGAAGAATTGATGACACGAATGATCGGGATTCCGCCGCCACAGCTTGCTTCAAATAAGAAGTTAATGCTCTTTTCCTTTGCAATATCCATCAGCTCGCGGCCATGCTTTGCAACCAGAGCCTTATTGGAAGTGCAGACATTCTTTCCTGCCAGAAGTGCCTTCTTTACAAAAGTATAAGCAGGCTCCACACCGCCCATAACCTCTACTACAATATCTACTTCCGGATCACTGACGATCTGTTCATAATCATGGACCAGAACCTTCTCTACCGGCTGTCCCGGAAAATCACGAAGATCCAGAACATATTTTACATGAAGTTCCTGTCCGGCACGTCTGGAAATGCTCTCTTTATTTTCATTTAATACTTCAAATACACCGCTTCCAACTGTGCCATATCCTAAAATTGCTACATTGATCATTTTCTTTTACTCCCTGCCTAATATTTTCAGATAATGAATTCCTTCATTCTGTTCAATCGTCTCTACCATTGCTTCTGCATCCCCCTCGCCCGGAAGAATGTCCACACTCAGAGTAAGTGTGGCAACCCCATTGATAGGAATACTCTGATGAATGGTGAGAATGTTTCCATGAAACCGTGCAATCGTCTGCAGGACAACCGACAAAAGCCCAGGTTCATCATCCATCTGGATAATAAAGGTGATCGTCTTTCCCCTTGTCTCTTCATGAAATGGAAAAATATCATCTTTGTATTTGTAGAAAGAACTTCTGCTGATTCCTGTGCGCTCTGCTGCATCCTGTACAGTGTCCACTTTACCAGAGTCCAGAAGCTTCTTTGCCTCCACAACCTTCAGCAGGACTTCCGGAACCGCACGTTCCCTCACTACAAAATATTTCTTTTTCTCTGTTACTGGTTTCTGCATATCAATTTACCTGTCCGTTCTTTAAAGACATTTGTTTTTACACACTGGATATATTATCACACCACACCAAAATACGCAAGAAATATATTCTGCTGAATCATTGTGTAAAATCATTATACCTCAACACGAAAAAGGCTGTCCTGATTTCAGACAGCCTTTTTTATTCTTTTATTTCTTCAGTGCGATCCATTTCAGATATGCATTGATGAAAATATCAATTCCTCCGTCAAGTACTGCATCCACATTTCCGGTCTCCTCGTTTGTACGATGATCCTTTACCATGGTATATGGCTGCATAACATAAGAACGGATCTGATTTCCCCATCCGATATCTGTCACCTCACCGCGGATACCGGAGAGTTTTTCCTCTGCCTCCTGCTGTTTGAGAAGATACAGCTTGGCTTTCAGCATCTGCATGGCTTTATCTTTATTCATGTGCTGAGAACGTTCATTCTGACACTGTACCACGATTCCGGTAGGATAATGTGTGATACGGATGGCAGATGATGTCTTGTTGATATGCTGACCGCCGGCACCACTGCTTCGATAAGTGTCAATACGGATCTCATCGTCATTGATCTCTACATCCAGATCCTTCTTGATATCCGGCATAACATCACAGGATACAAAAGATGTCTGTCGCTTACCTGCTGCATTGAAAGGAGAAATACGCACCAGACGGTGAACTCCCTTCTCTGATTTCAGATAACCGTAAGCATTTGTTCCGTTTACCTGGAAAGTAACCGATTTGATACCTGCCTCATCGCCGTCCAGATAATCCAACACTTCCAGGGTAAATCCTTTCTTATCTGCCCAGCGGCTGTACATACGGTAAAGCATACCGCACCAGTCACAGGCCTCTGTTCCGCCTGCACCTGCATTCAGCTTAATGATAGCATTCTCACTGTCATATTCTCCGGAAAGAAGTGTCTTGATACGGATATTGTCAAAATCCTTCTGAAACTCATCCAGCATTTCCTGAATCTCAGGAATCAGTGCAGGATCGTTCTCCTCATATCCCATCTCGATCATGGTTTCCATATCTTCCATCTGTGTAACCAGATTCTGATAGGTCTCCATATCATCTTTCATGTCTTTTAATTCTTTCATTTTCTTCTGGGAAACTTCTGCATCATCCCAGAAATCAGGCGCTTCCATTTCGCGCTCTAATTCTTCGACCTTCTGCTCTTTATTAGCCAGGTCAAAGTGAATCCCTCACTTCCACTAATGGTTCTGTATAAGTCGCAAGAATGCTCTTGAACTGGTCTAATTCAACCACAGCTTCACCCACTTTCTTATTATAAATATTCTCTGTCGGACTCCCTGTGGATAACCGACTGAATTGCTATAGATTATAGCAGTCCTAGTAAATAATTCGTTTAAAATAATACCATATCTTTAAGCAAATTACAAACAAAGAATTACCCACAGCGTGAAATGATCATTTATCATAACAATCATTTCACACTGTGGGTAATCATACTTTACACTGAATTACGCATAAAGTCTGTGTAATTTATGAGAAGAAGCTCTCTGCAACACTTATATCTGCAATATATCCCACTGTTCCTGTCATATAGATGGTTCCGTCCTCTTCCATATCGATCTGTATCATTCCGCCTGGCTGATTTACATTAATACGGGATTCTACCAGCCCCAGCTTATAGGCTGCCGCTGCCGCCGCACAGCTTCCTGTTCCGGAAGCCTTTGTATATCCGGAGCCTCTTTCCCAGATTTCAATCTCCAGATTTCCCTTGTCGACCTGACGGCAGATCTGCAGGTTCATTCTCTCCGGAAATTCATCTGCATTTTCCACATAAGGTCCCAGATTCTTTACAGCTTCTGCACTTACATTGTCTGTAAAAATAATGCAGTGTGGATTACCAACTGTCAGGCAGGTAGCCTTGTATTCTTTTCCATGGAATACGAAATTCTCCTTAATTACTTCACGAACTTCACCGGAAACAGGGATATCGCCCAAGCCCAAATCCTCTCTGGCAGAGAAGTGCAATCTTCTTTCCCTGAAGCTGTACCTGATTTTTCTTCGGATCAAGAATCAGATAATCGTTTCCAAGTCCCTGATATTTACTCATAATAATTGTATTTGCCATAACCATATCTCTCCTTCTGATTTATAATCCCGGATACTTCCCACTTTTGTATCTGCATCGATAATCAATTGTCGGGCAATCTTTCCAACTCACTTCGCCACTTGTCTGAGTCCCCACCCACTGCTTATTGCTCTTCGCAATTGAAGCAGGGGACTTACTTGATTCGGTTAAATTTTGTGTCAGGTAATTTTCTCATATCACATCCTGACTTTATATTCATTATATTTTATTGTTTTTACCATGTATATAGAGTAAAATGCTTAAAACATTGCAAAAAATGCTCTGTAGGTATTACAAAAAAGACCATTATATCAGTTCTCTGATATAACAGCCTTACAGCAACATCACTCCTCTCTGTTCAGTTTTCTATTTCTTTACCCTATTTCGAAATAGTTACAAAGTTTTTACGATTACTTTGTAATTGTATGATACTATTATCGTGTAATAATGTCAATATCTTTGTAGCATATTTTCTCAGAAATTATAAAATATATTCGTTACTATTTGTTACATTCTTAGTAATAATTGTACATTTGCGCATTAAATGATATGATTATACCATGAATCAAACTTTTCCCTCCGCTTATTGCTTTCCACTGCTTATTTCTTTTCACAATCTCCACAGGGGACTTGCTTGATTCGATTAAATAATCATTGCAGATATCGGAGGCAGATATGTTATTATCAGAACAGTTCTATCAGACAGAAAAAACAGGATACCTGAACGAACAATTCCGACTTTTTCATCTTAAAGACCAGACCAGAAAGGAATTCTCTTACCATTATCATGATTTTCACAAGGTAGTTATCTTCATCTCCGGCAAGGCTGCTTATCATATAGAAGGAAAAGCTTATCAACTGAAACCATGGGACATTCTTCTGGTAAACCGCCATGCCATCCACCGCCCGGAGATTGATCCATCTGTTCCATATGAACGTTTTATTCTCTGGATCCAAAACGATATTCCCTGGCAGGAACTGCTGAAATGCTTCCAGAAAGCAAATGACCGAAGCTATAATCTGGTACGTCTGAACTCTGCTCTTCAGGAAAAGATGAAAGACATCCTGTTTGAACTGGAAAATTCCGCAAAATCCGATGAATATGGAAAGGAAATCCTGACACAGTCACTTTTTCTTCAATTTATGGTTTATCTGAACCGTATCTTTCTGGAAAAGCAGTACATTTTTGATAAAAAATCCTACACCTTTGACTCGCAGATTGCCAGTATCCTTCAGTATATCAACCACAATCTGAAAGAAGATCTGTCTGTAGAAACGCTTTCTGCCAGATATTATGTAAGCAAATACCATCTGATGCGGAAGTTCAAACAAGAAACCGGCTATACCCTTCATAATTATATTGTAAACAAGCGGCTTCTTATGGCACGTACTCTGATCTCAAATGGAATGCCTGTGACAAAAGCAGCACAGGAAAGCGGGTTCGCAGAATACAGCACTTTTTCCCGGGCATACCGTAAACAGTTCAAAACCAACCCCAGCGAAGAACTGCCTCATTATAGCAATCCTCTAAAATAATGCATCCACTACCTTTACACAACAATTCCATAACACAAAAAAGATGTAACCATGTCTGAAAGAATCTTTCTTCTCAGACATAATTACATCTTTTATTGTTCTCAGGTCGGGCAGATATTCGCGCTCCGCTTACTGTTTCACTTTCTTCTTCGCTGTCGCACAGTAGAATACGAATCCCAGCAGTACCAGTGCCACGATCATCCATCCGGCCAGTGCTGCTGTTCCCAGACCTGCAAATTTATCATAGTAACCTTTCAGATAGATCACAATGATAATCGCCGGAATTCCATAGGCAACATAATTTTTCAGACATTTCGGGAATTTCATGCCTGTACCGGCATTCACCTCTGCAATGAAATTGTCCCATCCCCATCCGTTCTTTCTGGTACAAAACAGAAGGTAACCAAGACTTCCAAGAGGAAGAAGGTTATTAGAAACAATAAAGTCTTCCAGATCCATAATGTTGCTTCCATCTCCGAATGGCTGGAATCCGGAAAGTACATTGAATCCAAGCACACATGGAATGCTTAAGATCACAACAAGAACTGCGCAGACAACAACACTCTTTTTACGGTTCCAGCCAAACAGTTCCATATTAAACACGATCAGGTTCTCAAATACAGCAATGATCGTTGAAACCGCAGCAAATGTCAGAAACAGGAAGAACAGACTTCCCCACAAAGCCCCTCCGCTCATCTTTGCAAAAATATTGGGCAGAGTGATAAAGATAAGGCTTGGACCTGCATCCGGCTGGATTCCATAGGAGAAGCATGCCGGAATAATGATAAATCCTGCTGTCAGCGCAACAAAAGTATCGAGTACGGTGATGCTTACCGCCTCTCCGGTAAGGCTTCTGGATTTGTCCAGATAACTTCCGAAGATCAGCATGGCACCAATACCAATGGATAATGTAAAGAATGACTGACTCAATGCCGCAAATACTACATTACCAACTCCTGCTTCCTTAATCTTCTGAAAATCAGGAATCAGATAGAAGCGGATTCCTTCTCCCGCGCCTTCCATCATTACTGAATGAACCGCAAGGATCACCATAATGATAAGCAGTGCACTCATCATTACTTTGGAGATTTTTTCAATACCATTCTGCAATCCCATGAAACAGACTGCAAATCCGATCAGACAGATGATCACCATCCATAACATCATCGTCGGTGCATTTCCCAGCATATCGGAAAAAGACTGTGTTACTGCTTCCGGAGTCGCTCCAACGAAATCTCCCCGCAGACTCTTCACACAATAGTAGATCATCCATCCTCCTACTGTTGTGTAAAACATCATCAGCATATAACATCCAATAATACCAATAAATTTCAATGGCTTCCAGCCGCTTCCTGCAGGTGCCAGTTTGTCAAAACATTTCGCAACACTTGTGTGGCTTCCCCGTCCTACCGCAAATTCTGCTACCAGAACCGGAATACCGAGAATAACCAGAAAACATAAGTAGATCAGGATAAAGGCCGCGCCTCCATATGCCCCGCAGATATACGGAAACTTCCACACGTTTCCAATACCGATGGCACATCCTGCTGACACCAGGATAAAACCAAGGCGTGAGCCGAAAGACTCTCTTTTCATACTGTTTTTCCCCCTTTATGGAATTGTTATGTGACTGTTCATCAATCATAATCACATAGCTGTGGATGTACTGAACAGTTCAGACAGATATTCACAATCTGCCAATTCAACGCGCTAACGTGTTTTTGCGCACGATAAAAGGGCCTCATGATTCAGCCCTTTTATTTTGCAGCAGACATGATCTGCTCACAATGTTCTTTTTACAAAATCATTACTGCCCGCTCTGTAGTAATGAACTCACCACATACAGAAATGGGAGTCTTCTCAACTGAGATAAACGAGTCAGGCCTTATTCTTACGTCCACAGCACTGTTTGTATTTCTTACCGCTTCCACATGGGCAGGGATCGTTCGGATATACTTTGATTTCTTTTCTCTGAACCGGTTTCTTAGGACCGGCACTGTCATCCTTGTTTGTTCCGGTAACTTTAGCTACCTGTTCACGCTCGATCTTCTGCTCTACATGTACATGGTACAGCATACGAAGAGTATCTTCCTGAATGGATGTGATCATCTCGTTGAACATATCAAATGCACTCATTTTATATTCAACAACCGGATCTCTCTGTCCATAAGCAGCAAGTCCGATACCCTGACGAAGGATTTCCATATCATCAATGTGATCCATCCACTTGCTGTCAATGCATTTCAGAAGTACAACTCGCTCTAATTCACGAAGCTGCTCCGGTTCCGGGAACTCTGCTTCTTTTTCTTCATAGAGCTTCACTGCCTCTTCTTTCAGTTCATGTCTGATCTCATCGCGTTTCTTGCCTTTTACACTCTCAGCTGTAAGCGGTCTGATCGGAATGATCGGAGTAAGAACACCGTTAAATTCATTCAGATCCCACTCTTCAGAATCTACATCATCAGAGAAACACATATCAACATAAGTATCCACTGTATCCTGGATCATCTTATAGATTGCTTCGCGCATATTCTCACCGTCGAGAACCTGACGACGTTCTTTGTAGATGATCTCACGCTGTTCATTGTTTACCTGATCATAATCAAGAAGATTCTTACGGATACCAAAGTTGTTAAACTCAATCTTCTCCTGAGCTTTCTCAATTGCATTGGAAAGCATCTTGTGCTCAATCTGTTCATTCTCTGCAACACCAAGAGATGTAAAGATCTTCATCAGTCTCTCAGAACCGAACAGACGCATCAGGTCATCTTCCAGGGAAATATAGAAACGGGATTCACCCGGATCTCCCTGACGTCCGGAACGTCCGCGAAGCTGATTATCAATACGTCTGGACTCATGACGTTCTGTACCGATGATCATCAGACCACCTGCATTTCTTGCCACATCATCCAGCTTGATATCTGTACCACGACCAGCCATGTTAGTGGCGATCGTAACTGCTCCTGCCTGACCTGCCTGTGAGACAATCTCTGCCTCAAGTTCATGGAACTTGGCATTCAATACATTATGTTTGATTCCCTGTCTCTTCAGCATACGGCTGAGAAGCTCGGAAGTTTCAATCGTAATGGTACCGACCAGTACAGGCTGCTGTTTCGCATGAGCTTCCACTACAGCATTGACAACTGCGTTGAATTTCTCTTTCTTTGTCATATAAACAGCATCTTCATGGTCAACTCGGATAACCGGTCTGTTAGTCGGGATCTCTACAACGTCCATTGCATAGATATCACGGAATTCTTTCTCCTCTGTGACAGCTGTACCGGTCATACCGCCCTTCTTATCATATTTATTAAAGAAGTTCTGGAAAGTGATGGTTGCCAGAGTCTTGCTCTCACGTTTGATCTTAACATGCTCTTTCGCTTCGATTGCCTGATGAAGACCATCTGAGTAACGGCGTCCCGGCATGATACGTCCGGTGAATTCATCAACAATAAGGATTTCATCATCTTTAACTACATAATCCTGATCCTTATGCATCAGGTTATGGGCACGAAGTGCAAGTGTAATATTATGCTGAATCTCCAGATTCTCCGGATCTGCCAGGTTTTCAATATGGAAAAATTTCTCAACCTTATGAACGCCCTGCTCTGTAAGGTTTACGATCTTATCTTTTTCATTTACAACGAAGTCACCTGTCTCGATAACTTCTTCACCCATGATGGCTGCCATCTTGGTCATCTCATGGCTGGCTTCACCGCGCTCTAACTGCTGAGCAAGGATATCGCAGGCCTCGTATAACTTGGTTGACTTACCGCTCTGTCCGGAAATGATCAGAGGGGTACGTGCCTCGTCGATGAGAATGGAGTCGACCTCATCGATGATACAGTAGTGCAGATCTCTCTGTACCAGCTGTTCTTTATAGATAACCATGTTGTCACGCAGATAATCGAAACCGAGTTCGTTGTTCGTAACATAGGTAACATCACAGTTGTATGCAGCACGACGCTCATCCTGCTTCATATCATTTAAAACAACACCGACTGTCAGGCCAAGAAACTCATGGATCTTACCCATTTCTTCCGCATCTCGTTTAGCCAGGTAATCGTTGACTGTTACGACATGCACACCTTTGCCTTCCAGTGCATTTAAATATGACGGAAGTGTGGCGACAAGTGTTTTACCTTCACCTGTTCTCATCTCTGCGATACGTCCCTGATGGAGAATGATACCACCGATAAGCTGCACACGGAAATGTTCCATTCCAAGAACACGCTTGCCTGCTTCACGTACAACCGCAAATGCCTCAGGAAGCAGATCATCCAGTGTCTCTCCCTCTTCAAGACGTTTCTTAAATTCTCTTGTTTTTCCTCTGAGTTCTTCGTCGCTTAACTTCTGCATGTCCGGGCGCAGGCTCTCAATTTTCTCAACCAGAGGCATGATACGCTTAACCTCTCGCTGGCTGCGGGTCCCGAATACTTTTGAAAACATATTCATATTAGGTTTTACTCCTGTTTATTTCTTTTTTATACAAGCATTGCTGCCATATAACAATTGCTACTGTGCGGAATAATTTCTGTTCACTCCGTCCACAGCAGACATGTCAGCAGCATGCGAACATTACAAACGCTTACTATAATACACAATACTTGTATATTCTAACACTTTCCGTTATGGAAAACAATGAATTTTTCATGAACAAACCAAGAAAATTACGGAGTCACCAAAATTTATCGCTTCGTATCCACGATCAGTCTGCCAAATTTCTGCAGTTCCTTTTTGGCCTGTACAAAATCCGGTAAATGCCACTCCCAGTTCGGAGAACCAATGGTTCCCGGTGTGTTGATATGGCCCTCTTTTCCAAGTCCAAGAATATCTGCCAACGGAATGATCGCATATTCTGCCTGATTCTGCATGGTATACTGCAGGAATCTGTCCTTGACAGAGCCCTGTGATGCTCCCGCCTTCTTTAACATCCTGCGGATTTTTCTTCTGGCTGCGGCACTCATATTTCCATACCACTGCATGATCGTATCATTGTCATGCGTTCCTGTGTAAAAAATCATGTTTTCCACATCATGGAAGGTATCTCGGGCATATTTTCCACCTGTTTCTATGGAGAAGATCAGAATCTTCATTCCCTTCAGATGATAATGATCTTTCAGCATCAGAACCTCCGGACGAAGCAGCCCCAGATCCTCTGCTACCAGATCTAATCCCGGAATTTCTTTCTGAAGTGTATCAATGACCTCATATCCCGGTGCCTCGATCCATTCACCGTCAATAGCAGTCGGGCAGTCTGCCGGAATTTTCCAGTATGTATCAAAAGCCCGGAAATGGTCAATCCTTATAATATCAAACAATTTGTTGCTATAGCCGATTCTGTCCACCCAGAATCTGTAATCCTGTTCCTTCATATGCTCCCAGTCATAGATCGGATTTCCCCATCTCTGCCCTGTAGCACTGAAATAATCAGGCGGTACTCCGGCGATGAAGATCGGACGTCCATCTGTATCAAGAAGAAAGTTATCTTTTCCACCCCATACGTCTACAGAATCCTGTCCCACATAGAAAGGAACATCTCCCATAATCTGGATTCCGGCATCGTTTGCAGCCTTCTTCACCTTCATCCACTGTGTGTAGAAAATATACTGAAGAAACATCTGATACTGTGCCTCTGTCTCCACCTCTGCCGGTAACTTCTGTCTGTTCTCCGGCCAGGTTCTATATTCTTCCGGCCAGTCATTCCAGCATTCTCCGTTATTTGCTTTCTTTAATGCGCGGAACACACCATACTCATATACCCATTCCTGTGAAGCAAATTCTTTATATGCTGTTTCTTCCTGTCCCTTTTTCTCTGTAAAAACATCAAACGCAGTTCTTAAGAAAGGCTCTCTGTACTGGCGGACAGCCTCATAATCTACTCTTGTAGCTCTCTCCTGAAATTCCTTTGGATGTTCCTTTAACAGACCTTCCTCTGCAAGCGCATCAAGACTGATATACAACTCATCCCCTGCACAGGAGGAATATGGCTGGTATGGGGAATTACCATAGCCAACCGGATTCAGTGGCAGTATCTGCCATATCTTTACATGATTCCCCTTTAATAACTCGATAAATTGGAATGCAGATTCTCCAAGTTCTCCGGCACCAATACGGGACGGAAGTGCGGAAACTGGCATTAATACTCCGGCTTTTCTCATGATTTTTGTGCTCCTTCCTTCTTTTTACACTTCTTCATTTATAAAATTTCGGTAACTATTCTTCAGCAATCCATTCCAACAGAACGTTCCACCAGAATATACAAGTCAATATTCCATTGCCGCAGGCAATCCGGAATGAATTTCAACTTGTAATTTTTTAACTGCTGAACAGTTACAAATTTCATAATATCTTTTGATATTTTAACATATTTAGGCCACTGCGTCAAAGCATTCCTTATGCGCTAAAGGTATATATTTTTCCTGACAAAAAAGCTCCCTTACATCCATCTGTACGCATGCATCTTCCGGATACATTGGTTTGATTCCGAATTTCTTGGTACGGATGATCTTAACTTCTTCATCCTCATCGTAGTCCTTGTCCAGATATGCTTTCTGGAAGTTGACTGCTGCCTGCTGTTTGTCTACGATTTTATTTTTGTACTTGCGAAGCTGACGTTCAATGACTTCCTCTACCAGATCGATTGATACATACATGTCATTGCTTACCTGTTCGGAACGAATGATATTTCCTTTTACAGGGATTGTCACTTCAATTTTCTGTCTTTCTTTTTCAACACTTAAAGTTACTACAACTTCGGTGTCAGGAGTGAAATACCTTTCCAGTTTACTGAGCTTGTCCTGGACTGCTGTCTTAAGACCTTCTGTAACTGTAATATTTTTTCCGCTGATGATAAACTTCATGCTTCCATCCCCTTTGCTGTTTGATGAACCTATTATAACACACATTTTTGAATTTTAACACTATTTTATTAAAATTTCACATTTTTTCTGTTTACTTCAGAAATAACTTTAAAGTTCCTTTGTCATTATGGGGAAATAGCAAAAATTCTGTAATTGTTCTGTACATTTTCACTGTGATTCCTGAGATTACTATAAAAATTAGTTAAAGTTTAATCAGTTCTGAGAATGAAATATTTCCGCCAAAAAGATCCAATGCACTGCCTACTGTGACATCCAGTCTGTCTTTTCCATATTTTCGCAGATCCTCAATATCCTTCATGGAGCCAACTCCACCTGCGTAAGTAACCGGATTTCCTTTATACTCCCCCAGCAGAGATGCAAGTTCTGTTTCAACTCCGCGTGCCTTTCCCTCCACATCTACTGCATGGACCAGAAACTCATCGCAGTAACTTCCCAGTTCTTTCATAATATCCAGTGTCATAGTGACATCTGTAAATTTCTGCCAGCGGTCTGTCACAATATAGTATTTTCCATCTTTTCTGCGACAGCTCAGGTCAAGAACCAGTTTCTCTTTTCCCACAGTCTCTTTCATTTTGTTCAGATTTTCCCAGGAAATCCTTCCATCTTTAAATACATAAGATGTAACGATTACATGACTGGCACCTGCACTAAGATATTCCCCTGCATTTTCCGGGTTCACTCCTCCGCCGATCTGTAATCCTCCCGGATAAGTATGTAATGCAAGAATCGCCTGTTCTTTTGTTGATTCATAGTATGGGGAGTCATGACCATTTAACAGAATTACATGTCCTCCTTTTATCCCTGCCTTTTTATATAATTCTGCATAGAAAGATGCATCCTGCTCAGATACAAAATTCTCACTTGCCTGATCCTGTACGTCCGTAAGGCTTCCACCTACAATCTGCTTTACTTTTCCATTATGTATATCAATACATGGGCGAAATTTCATAAAATCCATACCTCCATATCCGTTATATGTACTCTCAGAATCTTTTTGTACTTATAGCAAGCCTCTTAAATTAATGCATTTGAGACAGTTCAGCAGAGTGCGAAAGACAAGGAAGACGTTCACAGTAACGGATTTCACGCTCTGATGAGCTGAATCAATATGCATTATTTACAATGATTGCTATAGTTAGATGCAAAAACAAATGCAATAAAAACTTCGGGAATACACTATTTAAATTTTACCAATTTAACACGATAATACCATAAATTATTCCTGATGTCTATCTTCCTTCTGCCGCATTACCAACAGCATCCCCCACATCTTCTACAGCATTACCTACCCCTTCGCCCAGATCTTTGACGCTGTTTCCCAATTCTCCGGATACTGTGCCGTCACCGTTGTTGTTTTCATCAATTCTGGTATTATCTGCAGTGTTATCTGTTGCATTGCTATTCTGTTTTGTCTCATTTTCTGCAGCTTCATCCTCTGCGGCAGTTCCATTGTCTGTGACGGTTCCACCATTATTTACATTTTTATCTGCCGCATTGTTTCCTGATGTGCTATTTTCATTTGTATTGTTTTCTCCTGCGTTATTTTCCATGTTATCATCGTTTGCAGCATTATTATCCGTCATATTTTCTTCGTTTGTGTCTGCCTCATCAGCTGCTTTATTTGCATTTCCACATGCTGTGAACATGCACAGTGACATAATAAGTGCTGTACCTGTCAGAATCTTTTTTACCTTTATTCCCATATTCATCTCCTGTTCCCGGAAAGCATTCTGCCGGTCCATGCAGCAGAACCTCTCCGTCTTTTCATGTTTTTATATTATGTTTTTAATATGTACCAAAAACTCAATACTATTCTGGAAAAAATTTACTTTTCATGCTATGATTTAAATAACACAAAACAGATTACTCCGTACATATATACTCCCACAATCTAGCGCATTGCTATAGCAGGATTTCACTCATTAATGAGATGGATTGACTGCAGTATTTTACGGAATATCTATAACTCATATTTACAGGAGGTTATCATGAAAAGAAAAAGGAACCATTCACTTCGCAGCTCTGTTTTCATATTTCTGGCTGCACTTTTCCTGCTGTTTACCTGCAGTGTTTCTACTATCTATGCATCCACACTTCAGAAACCTGATATCGCAGCATCGGGAAAATTTGTAAAAGACGGCGATTACTGGATTTACCGCTATGATGATAAAACCATCGCCAAAAATGTATTTCTGAAAATTGACAAAAAGACCTATTATTTTAACAAACTCGGACACCGCTGGTGCAGCTGGCATACGATCAAAGGCAAAAATTATTATTTCGGAACCAGATTTCAGGGATATCTGATAAAGAATTCTCTTATCAAATATAAAGGAAATTATTACTATGTCGGTAAAGACGGTACCATGGTTACCGGATGGTACACTGACAAATCCGGAAAGAAATACTATTTTGGCAAAGACGGAAAAGCAGTTACAGGAAAACACAAGATCAAGGGAACTTACTATTACTTTAACCAGAATGGTACTGTCACCCACACTGGATTAAATTATTCCCTTTCCTCTGACTGTGCACTTCTCATGAATGCAGATACCGGTCAGATTATTTATGGCAAAAATGAAAATGTTGCTCATGCCAACGCCAGCACAACCAAGATTATGACCTGTATCCTTGCACTTGAAAACTGCAAATTAAACGAAAAAGTAAAGTTCTCCCCTTACGCAGCATCTATTGAACCCAGCAAGCTTTATGCAAATGCAGGAGAAATATTTTATCTGAAAGATCTGCTTTATTCCCTGATGCTTCCCTCCCACAACGACACCGCAGTTGCCATTGCCGAACACGTCAGCGGTTCCACTGCAAAGTTTGTTAAATTAATGAATAAAAAAGCGGCAGAGATCGGATGTACGAATACACATTTCGCAACCCCAAATGGTCTGGATGCAGGGTATAACCATTACACAACAGCTTCTGACCTGGCAAAAATTGCCCAGTATGCGATCAAAAAGCCTATGTTCCGCAAACTGGTGAGCACCGGCTATTATTCTTTCTCGAATCTCAACACCGGCAGAAGCTATTCTATCGGCACCACCAACGCCCTGCTCGGCAATGTTCCGGGAGTTCAGGGTATGAAAACAGGCTATACCAACAAAGCAGGCTATTGTTTTGTCGGACTTTCTTATTCCGCAAGGGGAAACACCTATATTTCTGTTGTCCTGGGTGCAGATTCATCTTCTGCCCGCTGGCAGGATTCCAGAACATTGCTGACTTACGCATATAATCATTGATCAGAATTATTATAGCAGCATACAGACCAATATTACAAAAAAGGAAAGTGTTCTGAAACATCAGATACACTTTCCTTTTATATATTTTATTTCACTGCTATGAAGATACTGAAAATTACCAGTTATCAATTTTTATTGCATTCCTGATTATTTTGCACTGATAACATCGCTCATATCATATCTTCCTGCCGGTTTGCCTGCAAGGAATTTCGCAGCTTCAACAGCACCCTTTCCAAATACAGCTTTGGAATATGCAGTATGCTTAAATTCAATCACTTCATCCGGACCTGCGAAGATCACTTCGTGTTCTCCTACGATTGTTCCACCGCGGACTGCTGAGATACCGATTTCCTTATCATCCCGCATCTCACGTCTCTGGCTGCGGTCATAGATATAATGATACTGGTTATCCATTGCCTCATTAATGCTGTCAGCCAGTGCAAGTGCTGTTCCGCTTGGTGCATCCAGTTTCAGTCTGTGATGCTTCTCAACAATCTCCATGTCAAATCCTGCTGTTGCCAGAACCTTTGCCGCATCCTGAAGCAGTTTCATCAGAGTATTGATTCCAAGAGACATATTTGCAGATTTCAGAACTGCGATATTCTTAGATGTCTCTTCCACCTTTGCGAGCTGCTCCTCGCTTAAACCGGTTGTACATAATACAACCGGGAGTTTGCGTTTTTCACAGTAAGCAAGAAGTGCATCTGTTGCTTTTGCAGAAGAGAAGTCGATAAGGGCATCTGCCTCTACCTGACATTCTTCCATATTTGTATATACAGGGTAGCTGTTCTTTCCCTGATCTGCCACATCGATACCTGCTACGATCTCAGCATCCGGATCCTTCTCCACAAGTCCGGAGATTACCTGACCCATGTGACCGTTACAGCCATGCATAATAATCTTTACCATTTGTCTATTCCTCTCAATTCCAGTATATCGGCAAGTTGATTTTCCAAACAATCCTGCGGTTATATTTATGCAAGTTTTATTCCGAAATTCTTCAGTTCTTCAGCAAGTTTTGCCTTGTTTGCATCTTCCATCTCGGATAATGGCATACGAAGTGGTCCCACTTCTTTACCCATCAGATTCAGAGCTGCTTTCACCGGAATCGGGTTTACTTCACTGAACAGTGCATGAATTAACGGGATTGCCTTTAACTGGATTTCTGCTGCACCCTTTGTATCTCCTTCAAAGAATTTCATAACCATATCATGTGTTTCCTTAGGAGCTACATTAGAAAGTACGGAAATTACTCCAAGTCCGCCAAGTGAAAGGATCGGAAGTACCTGATCATCATTTCCGGAGTAGAGTTCAATGCAGCCATCAGCCATGGACATCATGGTTGCAATCTGTGAAAGATCTCCGCTTGCTGCTTTGATACCAACAATATTCTTAACATTTTTAGCCAGAGCTACTGCTGTTGCAGGCTGAATGTTACAACCTGTACGGCTCGGAACATTGTACATAATGATCGGTGTTTCCGGAACTGCCTCTGCAATAGCTGTATAATGAGCGATCAGTCCTTTCTGAGTCGCCTTGTTATAATATGGAGTCACTATAAGAAGTGCATCTGCACCGTAAGAAGCAGCCTCCTTTGACATCATAATTGCAGTTTCCGTACAGTTGGAACCTGTACCTGCGATAACCGGAACACGTTTGTTTACCTTGTCGATTGCAAACTTAATTGTCTTAAGATGCTCTCCATGCGTCATCGTTGATGATTCTCCTGTTGTTCCGCAGATAATGATCGCATCTGTACTGTTTGCAATCTGATACTCCAGAAGTTCCTCCAGTTTATCATAATTAACCTTACCATCTTCATACATAGGGGTTACGATCGCAACACCTGCACCTTTAAAAATTGCCATTTGCCTTCCTCCTTTATTCTTCTGTAATTTCCATACAGATTACTGTCCATTCATAAACAATAATCAGGTTTTATACACCTTATACAATCTCTGTTGTCAGTGTAGTTATGCTGTCTGCATATTTACGCAGGCTGTCCGGTAACGTCCGTCCCGTAAGCAGAATATGCATACTCTCGTCCTTCATCTTCAGGATATCACCGATTGCCTCTGCAGTGGTGATCCCGTAATCCGGAAGTGCAAGAATCTCATCCAGGAGCAGAAAATCGCATTCCTGTGTTGCGATCACTTTGCGCGCAAAATTCAAAGCATTAAGAATATTGGTTTTCTCCTCTGCCTTCTCCTGCTCATTCAGTTCCTCATATCCTTCATCATGCTTCTCAAAACGGAATATCTTAATATCCAGATTATCCAGTTCCGCCAAAAAATCCAGTTCCCTGCGCTCTCTTCCTTTCAGAAACTGAATAATAATGACGCTTTTACCCTGTGCGGAAGCTCTCAGACACTGACCGATCGCCAGAGTTGTCTTTCCCTTTCCCCCGCCACAGTAAACCTCTGTAAATTCTTTTTCCATAACAAACAATTCCTCTTATCGTTATTGAAATTGTACCTTCTTCTCTGTGTCATTACAGACATGATAAACAGCAGTCTGTTTTCGACTTCTGCGATGAGCTTCCGGCATATTCACGCCGGAATGCTTCGTGGAACAGCAGGCTGCCATAGTTATCTGAATACGCTTATATTACCGCAGTTTATGAAGAATTGCAAGTGTTACTGTTTACAGTAATCGTTACTGTTCACTC
>PPYE01776408.1_pt1 | contig 31021 bp, 22 predicted proteins | sample 1559881 | NCBI WGS metagenome assembly PPYE01 (sample SAMN08240022, study PRJNA423297) | Human gut metagenome, whole genome shotgun sequencing project. | reverse complement strand
CAAGGGGCAATTGCCCCTTGACCCCTTTTCGCGATTGAGTTGGTCGCGCTTTCATGCTCCTTCCGCGTGCAGCTTTTTTGGCGCTTCGCCTAAGCCCTTGTCTGCTCCCCCAACTTTCCGTGAAGAACCTTTTATTTTGAATTAAAAAAACGGCCTTCCCGCGCTTTCGTGGCGCTGGAGGGTCGTTGGGGCTGGTTTTCATTCCGCCTCGTCCGCGGAATCAGCCGTTTCGGGATGCTGGATAGCCGTCAAAACATCAATCATGTTTTGCAGCATCTCTGGGTTCAGCTCGTACATGACGGACTTGCCGATGCGCTGATTGTTGACCAGCTCCGCATCAATCAGCAAGCGCATGTCATGCGACAGCGTCGGCTGCGTGACGTTGAAGTGCTTGAGAATTTCACTCGCGGACATTTTGCCATTCGCCAGCATCGTCACAATACGGTAGCGCTTCGGTTCAGCCAGTGCCTTGAAAACGCGGCAGATTTTGTTGTTTTCGCGCGCCAGTAAATCGAGGAATTTGCATGCCGCAGATGGCGGAAAAGACATCGCCAGACGCGCCGCCGAATTGTGCGGTGGTGCCTCTATTTTCATTTCGGCTAACGGGGCTGAACCGCGGCATAGCACGCCGCGCCATGCGGAATGGGCGCGCAGGGCGCAGGTGAATCTTGCCATCGGATGATTGGCGGGCGTTTTTTAAGCAAACGGTTGCAACACGGGGAAAATCCTGCTATAATAGAATCGGTTTTTCCTCTGCGAATTTGGCAGCCGCATCGGCTGAAGGAGATAACTCATGCAAGGCAGAAATCCATCCACCGCCATTCCGGACCCCGACCAGAAGCGCAAGCAGCGCCTGCGGATGCTCCGCAACTGCACCATCGTCGTGCTGGTCGTCGTGCTGATTGTCCTCGCCGTCAACCTCGTGCGCTACCTCACGCGTAGCCGCTCCATCGGCGTATATTCGCTCCCCTGCTTTGCGCATCAGGATGTGACCGTTTTCCGCGACGGCGTGGTGTACTACGACGGCGAATCCATCCACTGCGTCGGTGCAACGGGCACGGTGCTCTGGTCGTATCCGGTCGGGTCGGGCGCGTCGTTCAGCGTGTCGGACAAGTACCTGATTGCGTGGTCGGGCACGCAGCTGTTCATCGTCAACGAAAACGGCCGCCCGACGTACAACGAGCCGATGACCAGCGAAATTCAGTTTGCGCGGATTGGCAACACCCGCGCGGTGATTGTTTTGGGGGACGAAATCAACCCCGAAGTGATGATGGTGGATTTGAACGGTCAGCTGCTGGACAGCGAAAAAGGCGTGTTCGAGGGCAAGATGCTGCTGGACTGCGGCTTCTTCGGCACTGGCGAAGAGTACTGCTGGACGCTGAGCGCGGATGTGTACAGTCCCGCGCTGGCGACGTACCTGCACACCTTCCAAGTGAACAAAATGAACACGGGCAACGTCAATTTGGGCGACCACCTCGTCTATAAGGTGTTTTATGCAAACAGCAAGCTGTATGTTTTTGACACGCAGCAGCTGACAACATACGACTACCGCGGCGTGCAGGACACCAGCGGCAATCAGCTGATTTACGGCTGGCGGCTGATGAACCACAGCCTGTCCGCGCGCGGCACGCCGCAGATGCTGTTCGCCCCCACGAACCAGACCAGCAGCGAAATGGCGATTACGGAGCTTCGCGTGCTGGCGGGCAGCGTTGACAACCACATCACCCTGCCGACCACATGCGTCGGCGCGGCGATTGACAGCCGCCGCATCTATGCCTTCTCCCCCACCTACCTGTTCACAAGCACGCTGGAGAGTCAGCGGTTTGTGGCGTATGCCGCGTCGCTCCCGGACGGGCGCAGCGTCACCTCGCTGATTGGCATCACGTCCGGCGGATACGCCATCGTAACCAGCGGAACAGAGGTGTACAGCATTACGCTGCCGCAGTAAATTAGAAGCGGCGGGTTCTCTCCTGATTTTTCGGAGGAACTCGCCGCTTTTTGCTTATTTCAATCTTGATTTTGTCTGCTGCTCCCGTCGCCTCTGCGGAGGCGATTCTGTTTCTTTCCGGCGCGCCAGAAAGTAACCAAAGAACGCCCAGAGGAGGCTGAAAAGTTACAGAGCGGGGATTTCAGTCCCCTCGTCGCGTCCGCAGACGCGAAACCCTCTGCGGCAAGGAAAAGCCGCTACGCAAGTGTCACATCACTGTGACAAAGCATCCTTCAGCCACGCCAGCAGCTTGCCCGAATCATCCTGCCCGTACGACCACACCGCAGCGCCCTGCAAGCCCTGCTGCACCGCCCATTGCGCCTTGTCGCAAATCGACTGTTCATCCTCGCCGCTGACGAAATTCTCGCCGCCGACCCAGTACGCCGCCTTCGCCGCGCCGTCATAATACCGCGTGTACCCTTGCGATTCCAGCGCCAGCAAATCCGGGAAATTCAGCACCTTCGTGCCGCTGATGCCCGCCGTCTGCGTCACCGCGCGCCCGCTCACCTGCCGCCACATCCGCCCATACGCCGGAATCCCCAGCAGGATTTTATCCGCCGACAAGCCGCCCTGCGTCAGCGTGCGCACCGCCCGCGCGCCGGACTGCCGGGTATTGTCATCCGGATACAGCGCCGCGTGATGCCCCGTCTTGCGGTCAAAGCCGCACAGGTCGTACGCCATCACCACCACTTGATCCGCAAGCGCGTTCAGCCGTGCCGGGTCAATCGGCTTCAGCAGGCTGTCCCCCGCCCCGACGGCGACAGACAGCGTGTGTTTCTGCCCGGTCTCGGCGGTTCGCTTGTCAAGCCCATCGCGCAGGAGGGTCAGCAGCGCGTACCAGTTTTCTACATCCTCCGCGCGGCTCTTGATGCCCCCCGCCGACGTGCCGGGGTACTCCCAGTCAATATCCACGCCGCGGAAGCCGTTTTCGTCCATCAGGCGGAGGATGCTCTCCGCCAGCCGCGCGCGTCCATCCGCCGTCGCGCAGGCGTCGGAGAAGCCCTCCGCGCCCCAGCCGCCGACCGCCATCACCCCGCGGATGTGCGGGTGCTTGCGCAGATACGCGTGAACGCGGTCAATCGCCGCCCAATGGCTGCCGACCGCCTCGCCGTCCCGAATGAGGGCGAAGGCGTAGTTGATTTGGTTGATGTTCGCCGCGTCCGAATCGCGGAAGGTCAAATTCGCGCTGTCGAGCGCATACACAACGGTCATCGGGGGGTTTTCCGCCCGCGCCGCCGGGATAAAGACGCTTGCCGCGATGATGGCGGCGGACAGCACCGTCAGCATCACCCGGCTGAAGCCCCTCCCCTTCGTCTCTTTCGTGCGCGGCATCTGCTTGCTCACCGCGGTTCACTTCCTTTCGCTCCGCCATGATAGCATGACGCGCGCGGTTTTGTCACTGTCAGAATTCGCCACATTCCGCCGAATTGCCGAAACTTTCCGGCTTTTTTTGCTGTTCCCCTTGACAGCGCGGCGTTTTCGGTGTACTCTTTTGGAGGGAAATACATGGGGAGGCAGAACGATGATTCTGATTGGCATCTGCGGCGCAAGCGGCAGCGGAAAATCCACCTTGGCGGACGCGCTGGCGAACCGGCTGGGCGACCGCTGTCTGGTCATACAGCAGGATTGCTACTACCGTGACCATCCGGATTTGTCCTTTACCGAGCGCGCAAAGCTCAATTACGACGAACCCGGCATTTTCGACCACGATTTGCTGCTGCACGACATGAACACGCTCATCAGCGGTCAGCCCATCACCCGCAAGGCGTATGACTACACGCAGCACCGCCGCGCGGACACCGATGAGCTGATTTACCCGCACGATGTGGTGATTCTGGAGGGCATCCACTGCTTCTTTGACCCGCGGCTGATGAAGCTGATGTTCCTGAAGCTGTACATGAAGGTGGACGCGGATATTTGCCTGCTCCGCCGCATCGAGCGCGACATTCTGGAACGCGGGCGCAGCATCGACAGCATCTCCGACCAGTACCGCGCGACGGTTCGCCCCATGTTCAGCCAGTATATTGCCAATTATGTGGAATTTGCGGATATCATCGTCGCGGGCGGCGGCAAGAACGCCCGCATCGTGGATATTCTTGCCGGGTACGTCTCCGACGAACTCAGCAAGCGCGCCTACGAGGCGTAACATCCACATAAATAGGTAAAAGGAGAAACGTTTTATGCCATCGAGGGTTTATTTTACGCGCAATATCGCTCCCGAAAACGTGCTGAAGCTCTACGAAGCCTGTGGTCTGGAACTGTCGGGGAACGTCGCCGTGAAGCTGCATTCCGGCGAAAAGGGCAACCAGAACTTCCTGCCCCCTGAATTTTGGCGGCCGATGATCGAGCATGTGCACGGCACGGTCGTCGAGTGCAACACGGCGTATCCGGGCAGCCGCAACACCACCGCCGCCCACTGGCAGACCATGCGCGACCACGGCTGGTCGGATGCCTTCACCGTGGACATCATGGACGAAGAAGGGCCTGATTTGCAGCTGCTCATTCCCAATGGCAAGGTCATCCAGAAGAACTACGTCGGCAAGCACCTGACGCGCTATGACTCCCTGCTCGTGCTGAGCCACTTCAAGGGGCACCCGATGGGCGGCTTCGGCGGCGCGCTCAAGCAGCTGTCCATCGGCGTGGCATCCTCCCACGGCAAGGCGTACATCCACGGCGCGGGCAACGCGAAAGTCGGCTTCGGCGCGGATCACGACAGCTTCCTTGCGTCAATGGCGGATGCGGCCTCTTCCGTCGCCAAGCGCTTCGCTGGCAAGGCTGTTTACATCAACGTGATGAAGAACCTGTCTGTGGACTGCGACTGCTGCGCAGTGGCGGAAAACCCCTGCATGGCGGACATTGGCATCATGGCGTCGCTCGACCCGATTGCCATCGACCAAGCCTGCGTGGACATGGTGTACGCCGCGACGGACGATCCGGGGCAGAAACACATGCTGGAGCGCATCGAGAGCCGCCACGGCATCTACACCACCCAAACCCCACAAGGGACGCTGTCCCTTGACCCTGCAAGGGGAAATTTTCCCCTTGACCCCTTCGCGCGATTGAGTTGGTCGCGCTTTCATGCTCCTTCCGCGTGCTGCTTTTTGTTGCTTCGCCTAAGCCTTTGTTTGCTCCCCCAACTTTCCGTGAAGAACCATAAAAATCCCCGGCTGGAAGCGGAATTGCGCCGCTTGACCAGCCGGGTTTTTTGATTCACTTTTTTTCCTCCGCCAGCGGAATCAGCACCGTCATGATAAACCAGCCGTCCTGCTGCTCCAGCGTCATGCAGCCGCCGTATTTCTCCGCGGCTTTGCGGATGCTCTTGATGCCGTAGCCGTGGCTCTCCTTGTTTTCTTTCGTCGTCGCGGGCTGACCGCCGTTCAGGTCAATCGCCTTGTCCGTGCAGTTCTCCACGCGAATCAGCAAAAATCGGTTCTGCGTGCGCACGGTCAGCTTAATCAGCCGCATGTTCTGGTCGGCAATTTTCTCCACGCACTCGATGGCGTTATCAATCGCGTTGCCGAAAATGGAGCAAATATCCATCATGTCGATGAAGCCCATGTCGTGCGCGTCGGCAAAGCACGTCATCACGATGCCTTCCTCGGCGCAGCGCAGGCTCTTGCTCGTTAAAACCGTGTCCAGAATCGCGTTGCCCGTGTTCATCTCCGCGTCGCGCAGCGTGACCACTTTTTCCATCTCCGCCAGATACGATTCGCGCTTGCTGGCGCTTTTTTCGTTGCGGATGAAGTCGATTTGGTGCTTCAGGTCGTGGTAAATCTGGTGCATCGCCTTGTTGTTCGCCTCGAACTGCCGGTACTGCTCATACTGCCGATTCAGCAGGTTCTCCATCGCCTCCAGCTCGTGGCTGAGGTACAGCTCCGACCGCGCCATGTCATACGCAAACAGCATGACGACGCCGCCGAAATCCACCAGTGTGCGGGAATAGATAATGCCTGTCCCAAGTGTTTCGGTAAACACGTTGTTCGTAAACGCAAAGTTGAAATTACTCAGGCAAAACGCCGCGAGGGCAATCGCGCTGCCGCTGATAAGCTCCTGCCGCGTGACGCTTGTGCCGCTGCGCAGGATATGATGCTTCTGGTTCAGCAGGTAAATCGCGGAAAACACGATGATGTACGTCCCCGCCATCACCAGCCAAGTGCTCCGCAAATCCACCGAATCCGCCATCAGCAGATAATAGTTAATCTGCCACTCCAGCGACGCGGCGAACTCCGCCGTGATGAAGGCGTGCGCCCAAATGTAACCTGCTTTCATCAGCTTCAGCTTGCAGCAGCAGACAATCATTGCCAGCATGGTGCCCATGCACGCCGCCATCAGCAGCATCCATGTCAGCCCGCTCTGTTCCTGATTCAGCAGGTTCAGCCCCAGCAGGAGCGCCAGAAAGCCAATGCAGCAGCCAATTTGTTGCCAACTGGTTTCGCCGAAGCGCTTTTTCTGCGGCAGGATGAAGAGCATACACGCCAGCCATTCGGCAATCGCCGTATGGATACGCGGGAAGAATCCGACTTCGAGGAACGCTACCATTTAGACTTTCGCCCCTCCCAGATATTTCGTCAACGCCTCCATAAACGCCTTATGGCGCGGGCGTGAGATGGTCAGCGCCTGCCCGGCGACGATGGCGCCGCCATTCTCCACGCGCTCCACATGCCGCAGATTCACCAAATAGCAGCTGTTGCAGCGGAAAAATCCGTATTTGCCAAGCAATTCCTCCATCCCGCGCATACTCTGCCGCAGGCGATACACCCCCTTTTCCGTGTAGATGCTCACGGCGTGGCCGTCCGTTTCGACGTAGGTTATTTGGCTCACATCAAGGCGGGTCAGCACCTGCCGCAGCATAAGGAAATTCACCGGTTTGAGGATGAAGTCCAGCGCGTGGACGGCGTATCCGCGGATGGCATAATTCGCCAAATTCGTGATGAACACCAGATACACGTCCTCGTCACGCTCGCGGATGCGTTCCGCCGTCGCCAAGCCGTCCAGGCGCTTCATTTGGATGTCGAGGAAAATCAGGTCGTAGTCCGCCGCGTAGTCTTCCAGTATCTCGTCGCCGTCGGCAAACAGGCGGATTTCCACGTCGTTCTCGCGTCCCTGAAAATATTGCAGCACATAGGTTTGCAGCTGCTGCCGCACCTTGTCGTCGTCCTCCACGATGGCAAGCCGCACCCTTACTCCCCCTTATTGCAGTTCCTTCCGGGCGCAGTCGATGGCGGCGCGCAGCGTGTCGTCCATGTCCAGATAGCGGTACTGCCCCAGCCGGCCGCCGAAAATGACGTTCCGCTCCCCCGCCGCTTTCTGCCGATACTGCTCGTACAGCGCGCCGTTCTTCGCGTCGTTCACCGGATAGTACGGCTCGTCGCCCTGCTTCCAGTCCGCCGGATATTCGTATGTCACCACCGTGTGCGGCAGATTCAGCACATCCGCCTGACCATAGGCGAAATGCTTGTGCTCAATCACGCGCGTGTAGGGCACGTCGGCGTTCGTGTCGTTGATGACGGCGTTGCCCTGATAGTCCTGCACCGGCAAATCCCGCGTCTCGAACCGCAGGGAACGGTAATTCAGCGCGCCGAAGCACTGGTCGTAATACTGGTCAATCGGTCCGGTGTAGACAATTTTGTCCGCAATTTCCGCCAGTTCCGCCCGATGCTGGAGGAAATCGACATTCAGGCGCACTTCAATGCCATCCAGCATTTTCTCCACCATCGCCGTGTAGCCCGCGTCCGGGATGCCCTGATAGCGGTCGTTGAAGTAGTTGTTGTCATAGGTGAAGCGCACGGGCAGACGGCGAATGATGAAGGCGGGCAGCTCGCAGCAGGGGCGGCCCCACTGCTTCTCGCTGTATCCGCGCACGAGGGCTTCGTAGATGTCGCGTCCGACGAGCGAAATTGCCTGTTCTTCCAGATTCTGCGGTTCGCCCGTGATTTCCTTGCGCTGCCGCTCAATGATTTCGCGCGCCTCATTCGGCTTCGTCACGCCCCACATGGCATAAAACGTGTTCATGTTGAAGGGCATGTGGTACAAGCGATCTTGGTATTTTGCCAGCGGCGCGTTTGTGAAGCGGTTAAACGTGGCGAAGCGGTTGGCGTACTGCCAAACCTCCTCGTCGTCGGTGTGGAAGATGTGCGCGCCGTAGCGGTGGACGGCAATGCCGCCGACGTCCTCGGTGTAGATGTTGCCCGCGATGTGGCTCCGCTTGTCGATTACAAGCACGCGCTTGCCCTTTTCCTTCGCCATCTGTGCGAACGCCGCGCCGAACAGCCCCGCGCCGACGACGAGATAATCATACTTCATATTCTCATTCTCCTTGTGGATGATACTTTCAGGTAATTCGCAATTCGCCGATACCCCAGCTTTGCTTTCTTTCCTGATTTTGGCGTTGGTGGATTGCAGTCTGCCGCAGCGGCGGATGAGGTCGTTCCCCCGCCATTGCTCATTAACAATCAGTTAAACCCATAAATTTTCCGCGTCGCCTTATACCCCGCCAGCGCAATCCGCCGCCCGCCTTTTCCGGGCAGGTGCAGCACATGCCCCATCAGCCCGTGGCGCAGTTTCTTGTAAACATACGGGTTTTCTTCGCGAATGAACTTCCACAGCTCGTCCTTCTTCTGCTTGTTCTCCGCCGTACCGCTTTTGAGCAGCAGAATCGACGAAACCGTCGTCACAATTTCCAGATAGCGCCGCATGTACGCCTGCTTGCGCTTGTTCGTCACCTTGCTCAAATCCACCTCCGTCACCAGCATCCGGTTGACCAGCAGCGCCTGATCAATGCGGCGGATCATCACGTTCTCCTGCACGGACTGGTCTTCACGCCCGATGAAGTAGTGGTACAGGTCTTCATCCATATAGTACATTTTCTTTACCATCGGCAGCGGCTGATAAACGTAGAGTTCATCCACATAGAACGTGTGCTTCGGCAGGTTCAGCCCGCACTTGTTCAGCAGCGCCGTGCGGTAGATGACCGAGTGCATCAACAGGTATTCGCCGATTTTGAAGCGCGTTTCATTCCAGTCGAACACGCGGTTTTGCGGCACAGCGTGGCGGTACTGCATGACGTGCTTGTGCTTCACGCCCACTTTGTCGTAGACGTAGTTGCAAATCAGCATGTCAATTTCTTCCTTCTGCTCCGTGAACGCGCGCAACTGCGCCAGCACGCGCTTCAGGCACTCTTCGTCCACCCAGTCGTCCGAATCGACGACCTTGAAGTACAGCCCCGTCGCGTTTTTGAGGCCAGTCATCACCGCGTCGCCATGGCCGCCGTTCTCCTTGTTGATGGCGCGAACGATGGTCGGGTACTTCTGCTGATATTCCGCCGCGATATCCGCGGTTTTGTCCTTTGAGCCGTCGTTGACGACGAGGATTTCCACGTCCTCGCCGCCGGCAAGCAGCGTTTCGATGGCATGGCGCATATAATCCTGCGAATTATAGCAGGGAATGGCAATCGACAAGAGTTTCATTGGTTTCATCCTTTCTATATAGAAAGAGCAGCGCTTGCAAGGTCGTGCATCGGTGAGGATGCCGCCGTCCCTTGCAGGCGCTGCCCTTTTCACCAATCTACTGTCTTATTTCGACACGCGATTGGCAATTTCCTGCTGCTCCGCCTTCAGATTGCGCTCCACGCCGAAGAAAATCATCAGCACCGCGCAAACCGCGTAAGCAATCGTTTCAATCCAGATGTAGTTGACCGACGCCGCCGTGCCCGCATCCAGCATGCCGTTGAGCGCCTGAATAATCGCGCCGCCGATGGGGGTCGCCGCGACCATCAGGGAGGAGTAGATGCTCATCGTCAGGCCGTCGGTGCGGATGCCATGCTTGTACTCCACATGGTCGATAACGTCCGCCAGCATCGCCAGAATCAGGTAGCACGCCGGAGACGAACCGAGGCACTTGAGCGCGATGCCGATGCCGACCACCACGAGGTTATTGCCGCCCAGCCCCGCAATCACGCCGCCGACAACGCCCAGCGCCAGACCCGCCAGCGTCAGCTTCTGCTTGGAGAACTTGTTCGCCAGCGGCACCACGAACGCCGCCGCAATCGCCATCGGCACCGCGCCAAGGATGGACAGGATGGACATATACCAGTCCGCGCCGAGCACATCAGAGCAGAAGTACGCCATCGAGCCGTTTTTCACCGCGCCCGCCCACTGGAACAGCAGGTAGAACACGATGATGACCCACCACCACTTTTCGCTGGTGACGGCCTTCAGCTGCTGACCCATCGAGACGCTCTGCTTCTTTTCTTCCTTCGCGTTGCTTTCCATCAGCTCTTCAGTCACGCGCTCACGGGTGAACTTGAACTGGAGGATGACGGTCAGCGCCGTGAAGATGGCGACCGCCAGCATGATGACGAACCACTGCGTGCCGAAGCCGGTGTAAACCGTTTCGCCCGCCTCATTCGTGGTGGAGAGGAACATCGTCATCAGCACCGGGAACACCATTGAGCCTGCGCCCATCACGCCCAAGCCAGCGAAATTGCTCATTGACGCCAAGACGCTGCGCTTCTCGCTGTCACGGGTGGACACGGGCACCATCGTCGCGTTCGCGGTGTTGTAAATCGGGTACGCGACGGCGTAGTAGAGGTTGTAGGCAATGGCAATCCACACATAGCGCGCCGTGCCTTCAAAGGGCATGATGAACATCAGCACGCTGGCAACGGAAAGCGTCAGCGCGGAGAGCAACAGCCACGGGCGCGCCTTGCCCGCCATGGTGCGCGTGCGTTCAATCAGCTGACCGACGATGAGGTTCGCCGCCACAATCAGGAAGGTGGAAACCAACTGGAGGATGGACAGGTAGGCGCTGCTCAATTCCAGCGCCTTGCCGAGATAAACCTGAAGGTAACTGGTGAAGATGCCGGAGGACAGCAGCGCGCCGAACGGGCCAATCAGGTAGCCGAGCAGGGTTTCGGGGGTTGTCACCTTGTCCTTCGGGACGCTGGAGCGCGTCAGGGGGGACTGCCAGAAGGATTGTTTCATGGGGGACATGCTTCCTTTCCTTGTTGTGAGTTGCTTCCTATTTTATATAATTGCTTTCCGCAATTACTTCTTCTTTATATCCGGGTTCAAATTCAGCTTCGGGCGGTGGCAGAAGTGGTGGATGAGCCGTCCGCACCCGCGGAAGAAATGCCCATTGACCATCAGCAGCATATCCTCCGCCATTGCCATCGACACCATGCCGTTCATCATCTTCGCCATGCCGCGGAACGGGATGTTGTAGATGAACAGCAGGTTCAAATCCGGCTTGCCGGCGGCAGTCGCCTTGTTCTTCATGCGCGTGAGAATCCGGTAGATTAGCCGCGCCAGCGGGTTCTTGGCGTAGCGGAGCTGCGTCACCGTGTCGTTGAGCGTCAGCGGCTGCGTCTTGTCCCAGAGATGCGGCGGAATCGCGTGGCCCAGCAGCGCCGCAAACTCCGCGTCGCTCACGTCCGTCACGCGCGCCGTGCGGTAGCTCTGCACCGCCAGCTGAGCATACGGATTGGGCGCGTTCGTCCCCTGCTCGGTATGCTTTGCCGTCAGGCGGATGTCGCGGCAGGATGCGCCAATCAGCAGCTCATATTCGCCGCCCTCCACCTCGAAGCGGTTCGTGCGGACGTTGAAGTAGCGGAATGTATAGCCGTCAAACGGAATCGTGACGCGCTTCGTCTCGCCCTTCTCCAGATGCACGCGCTGAAAGCCCTTCAATTCCTTCGCCGGGCGGAAAATTTCCGCGTTCGGCTTGTGGATGTACAGCTGCGCCACCTCGTCGCCCGCGCAGTCGCCCGTGTTCGTCACGTCAAAGGACACGCCCTTGGCATCCGCCTGCACGTTGTCGTAGCGGAAAGTTGTGTAAGACAGCCCGTGCCCGAAAGCGAACGCCGGGGCAACGTCCGCCGACTCGGTGTAGCGATAGCCGACGTACAGCCCTTCGCGGTATTCGCTTGTGGCCTCCGTGCCGGGGTAGTAGTGGCTGACCGGTGCGTCCGCATAGTGACGATACCACGTTTCCGCCAGCTTGCCGCCGGGGGTAATCTCACCCACCAGCGCCCGCAGCACAGAGCGCGCCACCGCTTCGCCGCCCAGACCCGCGTAAAGCAGCGCGTCGCAGTCCTGCGCCCAGTCGGTTTCAACCGCGCTGCCGCAGGAGAGCACCACCACCATCTTCTTGCACACGGCGCGCAGCTTTTTCATCAAGGCGATTTGGTTCTCCGGCAGGCGCATGTGCGTGCGGTCAAGCCCTTCGGTCTCAAAGCACTCCGGCAAACCGAGGTACACCACCGCGCAGTCCGCGGTTTTCGCCAGCTGCACCGCCTCATCCGCCAGCGCGTCGTTCGGGGCGTCAAGGCGCTCAAAGCCCTGCGCGAAGCCGACCCGCGCCGGGAAAAATTCATCCAGCAGGGGCAGCGTGTCATCCACCTGCGCGGCGTTGACCATGCTGCTGCCCGCGCCCTGATAGCGGGAGCGCGCCGCAAACTCGCCGATAACCGCCACGCGCGCGTCCTTCTTCAGCGGCAGCAGGTGCTCGTCGTTCTTCAGCAGCACAAGGCACTTTTCCGCCGCCGCTTCCGCCGCCTGATGCTGCTTGGCGGCATCAAACGACGATTCGCCGGAGGACTTGCGCGCTGCCAGCACGAAATCCAGCAGCTGATCCACGCGCTCATCGATGATTTTCTCGTCGATTGTGCCGTCCTTGACCGCCTTCACCAGCTGGCAGGGGCTGTCGTCGCCCGCCGCGGGCATCTCCAGATTCATGCCCTCGCGCACGCCCTCGACAATGCTGTTGCTGCCGCCCCAGTCGGTCACGACCGCGCCGTCAAAGCCCCACTCGCCGCGCAGAATATCGCCCAGCAGATGGCGGCTTTCGTTGGCGTACACGCCGTTGACGCGGTTGTATGCCGTCATCACAAAGCCCGGCTTGCCCTCTTTGATGGCAATCTCGAAGTTCGTCAGGTACATTTCCCGCAGCGTCCGCTCGTCCATCACGCTGTCGGAGTGCATCCGCAGCAGCTCCTGCGCGTTCGCCGCGTAGTGCTTTGCGCAGGCGGATACACCCTGCTTCTGCGCGCCGCGGATGAAGCCCGCCGCCAGCTTGCCGGAGAGGTACGGGTCTTCGGAGTAATACTCGAAGCTGCGGCCGCACAGGCTGGAGCGCTTCGTGTTCAGCCCCGGCGCAAGCAGCACATCCACCCCCTGATTGGCAGCGTCGCGCCCGACGACCGCGCCCATCGCCTCGGACACCGTGTCGTCCCAGCTGCACGCCAGCGTCGCGGCGGAGGGAATGCACGTCGCCTTCGTCGATGCGTTGAGGCCCAGATGGTCGCCTTCGCCCGCCTGCTTGCGCAAGCCGCTCGGCCCGTCGGAGAGCGTGATGGCGGGAATATTCAGCCGCGGAATCTCGCGCGTGTGCCAGACATCTTTGCCGGCAAGCAGGGCGCACTTTTCCTCCAAAGTCATTCGGGAAACCAAATCACCGTGTTTCATGGTCATTCCATCCTTATGCGTTTGCACAGACCACCCACTGTGCTTTTTTCCTACTTTATTATAGCAATTTTTTCGGGTGGCGCAAGCAGTCTCGCACAAACTGTCGAAATTCTCGCACAAGCTGTCATATTCGTCCTAATTTCGTGCGTTTATACCATTTCGGATGCCGTTCGTCGCGTGGGGGCGATGCGCTAATCTGGAAGAAAGAGGGAATTACAGTGGAAAAATGGTATGCTTTCGGTGGATTTTGACGTGCGGGATGCGGGTGTTTTCCCGTTGACGCGGCAGGAAAATTGTGCTATCATAGCACCAATTGGAGGTGATTTTCCCCATGATGATGGACTTCGACGATTCTCCCCGCGCCCTCCCGCATCTCGCGCAGACAGAGGCGGATGTTAAAGCGGGGCATTCGCAGTCGCTGAAAGCTGATTTCGACAAAATCCTGCGCGAATTGGAGACCTGCTCGGAGAACGCCACCGGCTTGACGGACGACGAGAAAATCGACATGGTTGCAGCGAGGATTTTGAAGGAGTACAAAGCTGCTTTCGAGGAACTCGGCAAATAATCCCCCCGGCGCAGGGGCATTCGTCATTGCGCTTTTTTGCACCCAAAAAGGGACGCTCCTTTCCAGAGCGCCCCTCTTTTATGTTACCCCTTAGTTTGCCTTGACGTACTGCGCCATCATCCAGCCCGTCGTGCCCTTGTAGCTGACGTAGTACCAGCTGCCGGACCGCTCCAGAATGGTGACAGTTTCGCCCTTGTCCACACGGAGGATGATGCCGTACTTGGTGCTTGCACCGCGGCGCAGCGCCACGCGGACGCCCGTCACCGTGCCCGTACCGGACGTGCCGGAACCTCCCTGCGTAACCGTGATGGTCGGCGCAGTGACCTCAATCTTGTTGCCGTTGGCTTCATACACGATGACGCGCAGGATGTAGGAACCCGCGACAGTGGGCGTGTAGTTGAACGTCAGGTTATTCAGGCCGACTTCCGTCGCCACCACGGAGCCGTCGCGGAACAGGGTGTAGTCGCGGCGGATGACGCTGCTCGTGCCCTTGTAGGCGGTCGTCCACGTCAGGTTGCGGTTTGTCACGCTCGCCGTCGTGCTGGGCACAACCGTCACAGGCGTGTAGTTCGACACCACCGTCGCGCTGGAGCGGTGGGTGATGGACTGCCCATCAGCGGAGGTAATGGTAACTTCCAGCAGGTAGGTGCCCGCCACCGTCGGCTGATAGTTGACGGAGATGCGGCCCGTTGCGGTTTCCGTGCGGTTGCTGTTGACAACCACCGTCGTGCCACGGTAGACCTTGAAGTTCACGTTGTAGTTCGGCCGGCCGCCCGCGAAGGTGATATCCCACGCAAGCGTCTCGTAGTTGTTCAGCTTCGAGGCGCTGGGCTGCACGCTGGCAATCGTCAGCGGCGCGTAGCCGACGGTGATGTTGTAGACGATCAGGATGTCGGGATAGCGCTTGGAGGTAATCAGCAGCGTCGCGTAGCCGTTGTTGACGCCGGTAATCACGTTGTCGCGCAGGGAAATCGCGCTGTTGGTGTTGGCGATTTCGATGTTCGCCACGTCGCCCGCCTCGGTGTAGATGCCGTGGTCAAGCGTGAAGTTTTCGCCCACGCGGATGGTCTTGTTGACGACCTTGCTCACCGGCGCGGGGGCAACGAAGTTCATCTCGTTCAGCGTCGCGGGGGCAGCGTACATCGCCGTCGTCGCGCCGAGGGAGTCGCGAACTTCCATCTGCATGGCGTACTTCTGGGAGTTAATCAGGTTGATGTAGTTTTGCGTCAGGGTGAGGGTGAAGGTGGTCGTCATGCTGGTCTTACCGGCGGGCAGCGAGGTGTAGCCGTCGGAGAAGTCCTTCAGGACGATGGGGCTACCGCCGCTCAGGCTGACGAGGCTGTACTTGAAGGTGTACGAGCCGCTGCCGCCGGAGACGGTCGCGCTCCACGAGAACACATCGCCCACATAGCCGCCGGAAATATCCTGCCCCGCGGAGAGGTTCACCGCACTTAAGCCCTCCAGCGTCAACGAGCCGGATTCAGGCTGGGACATGACGTTCGACCACGGGCCGTAGCAAATGGTGCCGTTGGAGAACACGCGCACCGGGCGAACCTTGTAGTAGTAGGTCGTGCCGGCGACGAGGTTCTTGGCAACATAGGTCGTGCCTTCGGTTTCGCCAATCTTGGTGTACAGGCCGTCCATGGTGGTGGAACTGTACACATAGTACTTGTTCGCGCCCAGCACGGTGGTATCCCAGTCAATGGTCTGCTCCTGCTTGCCGGTGTTGCGCACCGCGCACAGGTTCACAGAGCCAAGCGCCGTGAAGTACACGCGCTCGCTGGAGAGGGAGAAGCAGTTGTAGCTGCCCACGGGGCGCATGGAGTAGATGAAGTAGTAGTACACTTCACCCAGGTTAATGCTCGCGTCCACGAAGGAAGTCACCGCGCCAGTCTTTGCCAGCAGGGTGTAGCTGCCGCTCGCGCCCGTCTTGCGGTAGATGATGTACCCCGTCGCGCCGGAGGATGCCGGCCAGGACAGCAGGGCGTTATTGCCGCTCTGCACCACGGTCAGTTCCGGGCGATCCATGGGCGTGCCGCAGCCGACGTTGGAGTATTCAGAGTAGAACTTTTCGCCGGAGGAGAACACACGCACCGCGCGGACGCGGAAGTAGTAGCCCGTCGCCTTCTTCAGGCCGGTGGCGTTGCACAGCGTGCCGGTCAGGTCAGTGCGCACGGTGGTGAAGCCGCTCGTCGCATTGGTGGACATCTGCACTTCATAGGTCTGCGCGCCGGAGACGCTCGACCAGTTCAGGCGGATGGTATCCGCGCCCAAGCCGCGCGGGTCTTCCAGCTTCGGCTTGGCAAGCGTCATGTAGGACAGCGTCTGCGAATCAGGGCTGTACACATACTTCGCCTGCTCGCCGTCGTAGGACACGTTCACCGCGCGCACGCGGTAGTACACCGCCTGACCGGGGGTCACGTTCGTATCCTCATAGTACAGGCGATTGTTCGGCACGGAGCCGAGCAGCGTGTAGCTGGTTTCGCCGCCTAACTTGCGGTACACGTCGTACTGCGTCGCAAAGGCGACAGAACCCCAGCCAATGCGCACGCTCGTTTCGGACAGCGTCGTGCCGATGAGGTCCGTCGGCTGGAGCAGCACCAGCTCACGGTAGGGATCGGGGCCGTTCACGTCGTCCGACGGCAGGATGCTGATGTCGTCATCCATATCCGGCAGAACGATGTCATCCTCGTTCACAGGAGCCTGCGTCGGTTCGTCGGGCGTCTGCACCTCGTCCGATGCCACATCCGACACTTCATTCATGATTTCGCCCTGTGCGCCGTCCAGCGTTTCGCCGAATGCCACGCAGGAGAGCATCATGCAGAGCACCAGGAATACAGAAACCAGTCGTTTCATGGTCTGCGTCACTCCTTTTATCTGTTGGGGAAAATGGTATATGCCTTCCAGCAAATACGACGAATGCGCTGCCGATTCTGTTTCCAGCAATCTGGGCAACTTTCCTCTTATTCGCCGGGATGAGCCTAAAAAGTTGAATCGCAGGAAAGTTTCTCCTGCTTACGGCGATTTTTGCGCCGTTTCCTTTGCGCGCTGCTGCCACACGGCGCGCTGCTGATTTTCCACCTGCGCCCGATACGTCTCGTAATCCGGCGACAGCTGCGTGCGCTGAAGATGATCCAACTGCGTCCACTCGCGTGTGAAGGCGACGTACGCCGGAATCATGCGTTCCGCCGTGTCATAGCCCACAACGCGCCCCTGATGCAGCCACATCACCCGGTCGCAGAAGTTCAGCATCTGCCATGGCGCGTGGGTGACGAAGAAAATCGTCTTGCCCTCCGCCCGGAAATGCCGCATCCGCACCATGCACTTCTCCGCAAAACTCGCGTCGCCCACGCTCAGCGCCTCATCCACAATCAGGATTTCGGGGTTCATGTGGGCGGAAATAGCGAATCCCAGCCGGGAGCGCATTCCGCTGGAATACGTCCGCAGGGGCTGGTCGATGTACACGCCAACATCCGCAAAATCAATAATTTGCTGCTGGATTTGGGCGATTTCGCGCTTCTCCATGCCCATCAGCATACACTTATAGGCAATGTTTTCGCGCCCAGTCAGCTGATCATTCATGCCGATGTTTGCCGCCAGCATACTGACCGTGCCGCTGACCTCGCAGAGCCCCAAATCCGGCTGGGTGATGCCCGCGATGATACGCGCCAGCGTCGATTTGCCGGAGCCGTTCAGCCCCGCCAGCCCGACGATTTCGCCGCGGTGGAAGTCCTGCGTCACGCCGCAGAGCGCCGGAAATTTCTTCACGTTCGCCCGAAGACCCAGCAGCGCCTTCAGACGGTCTTTTTCCTCGCCGTACAGGTCGTAGACCTTCGTCAGTTCCCTGCAGCGGACGATTACATCCGCCAAGCGCATCGCCCCCTTTCTGCGCGATTTCTTCCTATTAAATGGCGCTGATTACAGCTGGTCGATGAAGCGGTTTCGCAGCCGCATGTGCAGCGTGCAGCCCGCCGCCAGCAGCGCCAGCGCCGCCAGCCAGAAGTACGCCCCCTGCCCCGGCGATGACCAGAAGCCTTCGCCATACAGCAGGCACTTGCGGTAGCCCTCGATGATGTAAACCAGCGGGTTCAGCCGCATCACGCGCTGCAAGCCCGGCGACAGCCCGTCAATGGCCCACACGACGCTGGAAACGTAGAACAGCAGGCGCATCAGCGGCTGAAGCAGCTCGCCGAAATCGCGAAAGACCGCCGTCAGGCTGCTCGTCAGCAGTGCCGCGCCGATCAGCAGCACCCACGAAGCCGCGAGGTAATACGCCAGTTCCAGATAGTGCCACGTCACCGGCACGCCGCCAAGGAGCAGCGCAATCAGCAGAATCGCCATCGTCCACAAATGCTCGTAGTACGCGCGCACAACCGCCTTCATCGGGATGATGGAAAGCGGAATGCGCACGTTGCGGATGATGGACGCGGCCTGCTGGATGGACGCGGACGCGCCGAGAATGGCGGAGTTGAGCGCCAGCCACGGCATCATGCCGCACATCAGCCACAGGTGATACGGGAAGCCGTTTTTTTCCTGCGTTCCCAGCCCGACGGAAAAGACGAACCAGTAAATGAGGATTTGCAGCAGCGGGCTGAGCAAGTCCCACCAGCGCCCCAGCAGCATCCCCGCCCGCCGCGAGCGGTTCTCGTAGAGCGTCAGGCGCACGGTTCGCCGCAGGTTTTGGATGATTTCGCCCAGCGCCGTGCCAACCGCGTGTATCATCCGCCTGCCGCCTCCGCCAGCCCGTTCCGCTGAAGAAAATCGCGGAAAACGCGCATTCTTTCCGGGTACGCCTTGTTGAAATCGGTATAGTCCGCCAAGTCGTAGTAGTATTCCAGCGGCTTTTCCAGCCGGAAATCCTCCATCGGCAGCGTCGGCAGGCGGAACAGGCGGGTCATTTCGTCCATGCGGCTGTCCACCACCATCGTCAGCGCCGGAATGCCGCTCGTGACGGCAATCACGTTCCCGTGGAAGCGGCTGCCGAGGGAAAAGTCGTACTGCCTGACCCACGCCAGCCAATCCTCAATGTGGAAAAAAACGTGCATTTGCCGCTTCAGCCAGTCCTGCAAATAGCGGAACTGGTACTCGTCGCCGCAGCAGTTTTCCAGCGTCAGCGGGAATGCGTTCTGCTCCACAAAGCCGAGGTCGCGGTTCGCGCAGAAGGTCAAAAACTGCCGTTCCGGGTCGGACAGCGTGCCGTAGAAGGTGCGGAAGTTGCAGCACGCGCGCATTTTCGGGTCGAACGGCTTCTTCTCCACGCGAAACTTCTCGTTCATCCCCTGATACAGGCTGGGGCAGCCGATAATGCGGAAGTTGACGATGCCGTTCTTCTCCAGCACCGCCGCGGTGTACTCGCCGCGAACGCCCAGCACAGCGCGCTCCGCCATTGTCCGCAGGAGCTTGACCGTGTCCGGGTGGAGCGTGATGTCGACATTGCGCGCCATGCTCTGCACGCCCACGCTGATTGGAACCAGCGGTTTATCGCCGATTCGCTTCAGCATCGTCCAAACGTGCGGATACGTCTGATTCGGGGTCAGCCAGATCAGCTCGGTCGTGATGTAGTGGGTGATGTCCGCCCGGTCGCGGAACGTGTCCGACGTAACATCCCACAGCGGAATCATCACGGGGTGAAAGATGTCCTTCAGCGCCCGGATAAACACGAGATTTCCCGTATTATTTCCCAGAAAAAAGAAGCGTTTTGCCCACTCATGCTTCTCAAACGACACCCGATCATTCCAAAACAATCCAACCGCCATCCGCTTCCTCCTTCCTTGTGACGTGGGGAGACGCTGGGGCGTTGCCCCAGACCCTACCAGAGGCTTTGCCTCTGGACTCCACAAGGGGCAATTGCCCCTTGACCCCTTTTCGCGATTCAGTTGGTGACAACTGCATAATTTACCCGCGTGTTTATTGAGGGGACGCAAGGGCGCTGCCCTTGACCCGCCAAAGGGTCTTCGACCCTCTGGACTCCCTTTTTCGCGATTGAGTTGGTGACGACTTCATACTTTACCCGCGTGTTTATTTGGGGGAACGGTGCATCCTCTTGCGCAGCTTCTTCCGAAACGTTTCGCGGTCGAACAGCAGGAAGCCAATTGTCCGCTTCACCAGCCCGGTCTGCTCCGGGATGAAGCCAATCATGCGGCTCGGCGCGTCCGCCGCGCCCATCTCGTGCGCCGCAAGCGCCGCTTCCGCCGACTGGTCGCGCACCAGCGTCCGCAAATCCAGCGCGTTCTCCCCCGCGAACACCATGTCCTCGAACGGGATGTTCCGCAGCAGCTCCGCGTCCGCTTCGGGCAGCTGCCGCAGCGCCCCCTCAAAGGGCAGCGACATCGCCAGCTGCACACCGGGACTGTCAAGCGACTGCATCACGCCCGTTCCGGCGAAGGTATCGTGGAAGTCGCGCACGAACCGCAGCGCGTGATGCTGGACGCAGGTCGACAGGAAATGCGCGGCTTCATTGCGCCCCTCCTGCGCGTACACCGGGACGACACGCTCATTCTGCCGCTCGAAGCCCACGCAGGGCGCTTCGTCGGAGGACAGCAGGAACTCGCGGAACGCGCCGGACATGGCGGGCGGCATCGGATAGAAGCAGTGTACGGGAAAATCGTAGGCAGCGGACAAGCGCTCGCTGTTCCGCCCGTCCGCATGGACGTAGTAGACCGGAAGCGCGCGCTGCGTCAGCTGGCAGAGCGCCGCCTGCAAGCGCCCGCTGTACCCCATATCAAAGCACGCCGCGCCTTCCGGCAGTTTTTCCTCATAATACGCCCGCGCCGCGCTGTATGCCGCCTGATGACGGCAGCCGTCGTAGAGCTTGTCGCGGAAGAAGCGCAGAAACGATTCCCAGCGCGTTTTCTGCTGAAACGGCGATTGCCACGGGAAACCCGCCGCTTCCGCCTGATGGCGCAGTTCGCTTTCCGGCGCGTCAAGCGTGCAGAAGGACAGCAGCTTCAGCGTTTTTTCAGGCGTGTAGACCGTCCAGCGCACCGGCAGCGCCGCCCAGTCGGTCGGATTCGCCATCAGCGCGGGCAGCAAGCACCGCCGCGACGCGGGAATGTAGTCTGTTTCGACAGCATCCGCGTCCGTGCGCAGCAGCTCGACTGCCTGCCGCAGCAGCGCACCATCCCGCGCGAGGAACACCAGCCGCTTTACGCCATCCGCCCGGCAGCGGCACAGCAGCCACTTTGCCAGCGCCAGCAGGTGTGTGCCGACGGCGTAGTACCCCAGCCGGGACGGATACGCCGCAAACGCGGAATCCGCCGTCGCGGGGGCATAGCCGTCGTCAAAGAAGCGGTTTGCCGCCAGCCCTTGCGCGCACCTGAGCGCCAGCGGCTGCATCGCGTCCGCCGTCGTGAAGCCCGCCAGACACCCGTGTCCCAGATTCGCCATCTGCGTGCAGTCCGCATCCATGAAAACGTCCGCCGGGCGCGGCAGCAGCAGGGCGTGCAAACCCGCTTTTTTCGCGGCTTCCACGTCGATTTTCGCATTGTCGCCGATGTGCAGCACATCTTCCGGCTTCACGCCCAGTTGCGCCGTCAGCTTGCGATAGAGCGCGCCGTTCCATTTCAGCGCGTTCTGCTCATTCGAGAGGAAGAAGCCGTCCCAGCCGCGAACGCCGCATTTTTCCAGCATCCGCCGAATCGTGTCCGCGTCAAGGTACATGTCCGACGTCAGCACGACGCGTTTTCCCGCCGCTTTCGCCAGATTGAACAGCTGCACGCCGGTTTTGCGCGGGCGGCAGAAATGCACCTCCGCCTCCCGCTCGTTGTAGGTCATTTGCCCCACGCAGTCGTCCGACACGTCCAGATTCTGCATCATGGCGCTGTAAATGTTCCACATCGTCACGTCAGCTTGCGTTTCGGGCAGCCACGCGCGGGCGCAGCTTTCCGCCTCTATCCGCGCCTGTGCGAAGGAGGTCATGTTCCGCCGCGCCGCCCGTTGCCATTTGCCTTCCAGCGTGTGGAAGAGGTCAATCGGTGTGCGGAAGGGGCGCAGAATCAGCGTGTCGAACACATCCAGCGAAATCACCGGGCAGTCGATGCCGTCCAGCCCCAGAATCGCGCGCTTGATGCGCTCCGTCCCGTCCCGCCACGGGGTCATCGGCTGGTCGAACCAGAAGATTTCCGGCAAATTCGCGTCCTCATCCGGCGAAAAATCCGGGCAGAGTGCCGCCGTCAAGCGGCTGATTTCCGGCTGATTCGCCGCCTTCCGCGCCTGCTCCGCCCACATCCGCGCATACCAGTGCCGTGCCTTTTGCAGCTGCTGACGCGCTCGATTCGCCCCCTGCTGATGCAGAAATTCATCCGCAAAGGCAAACACCTGCGCAATATCGGCGTAATTTTTGCGGAATTTTGCCGGATTTCCCGCCGCCCCCGTCGAGGACGACGGATGTTCACAGTAGAACACGCCGTCGCCGCGGTGCCGCCCGAAACCCTGCGCAAAGAAATACAGCACGACGGAAAACGCAATGTCCTCCGTCATCACAACGTGCTTTTTCGCCAGCGGCGCGTAGTAGGGCGCGCACCGCAGCCACAAATCGCGCCGAATCACCTTGTTCCAAATGGTGTGGAAGCTGTAGCACGTCATCGCCTGCTGGAAGAACGCATCCCGCACCGCATCGCCGCGCAGCTCGTCCTCCAGCACACAGTCCGCATGAACCGGGCGCACGAAGCGGTCGCCGTTTTCGCGCTGCCAGACCGTGTCGCCCATCACGAGGTCAAAGTCGTTTTCTTCCGCCAGCGCGACGGCGGCACGGTAAAAATCCACCGACACAAAATCGTCGCTGTCCAGAAAAGCGAGGTACTTGCCCGTCGCCGCGTCCGCGCCGGTCATCCGCGCCGCGAAAAGTCCGCGGTTCTGCGAATGCGTCAGCACCCGAAAGCGGCTGTCGCGCCGGGCATACTCCGCCAGCACCGCGCCCGCGCCATCCGGCGAGGCATCATCCACCAGCAGGAACTCCGCGTCCCGCAGTGACTGCGTGCGCAGCGACTCCAGACACGCGGGCAAATCCCGCTTCGTCCCATATACCGGAACGACCACAGACAGCGTTGCAGCCACCGCGCTTCTCCTTTCTGCCCATCCGAAAACGAGTGATACTTGCCGATTTTGACATGTACATTCTACCATATTCCCGCCCGATTGGCAAGCCTTTCGGGGGATTTTTACGCCCCCCAAAAAACGCGGTCAGACAGCTTTTTTCGCCATCTGACCGCAGGATGCCCTATTTTGCGGAAAATCCGCTTACCAAGTGATATCCTCGCCCGTCAGCGCCTTCCACGCCTTGCGGATATCCTTCTGATGCCGCACGCCGTTCTTCGGATCGAGCTTCGCGGTTTCCTCCATCGTGCGCGGGAAATGGACGCACAAATGCCCGTCGAAGTCGTTATCCTTGATGCTGCCAGACAGGTGGGGCATACAGTGCATGGAGGCCAGCACCCATGTGCCGCTGGGCAGCAGGACATACACCGGCTTCTCGTCCCACGAGAACTTGCCGCCCCACGCCGCCTTCATAATCGCGGTATCCTGCGCCGTCAGCGGCTCAGAGTCCGCGTGACGACCCAAGGAATAGAAGCGCAGGCGGAAGGAGGAACCGCTGCTCGGCTCATAGACCAGCACCGTCTGCCCGCTCTTGATGGTCGGCTTGATTTCCGTGTACCACATCTGCAGCTTAATCTGGCTCTTTGCCGGGCCATTGCCGAAGGACGCGCCACTGTTGCCCGTGCCGCCGTTTTTATTTTCGTCCGGCAGCGCAGTGTCGCCGGTCACGCAGTCGCCCGTGTACAGCTTCGTCTGCGTGTTCACGCCCGCGATGCCGTCCGGGGCAAGCCCGTTGCGCTTCTGGAATGCCAGCACCGCCGCGCGGGTCGTCTCGTCATAAGTGCCGTTGATGGTCACGGTATAGCGCAGGTTGCTCAGCGCCTGCTGGAGGCGCAGCACCGCGTCGCCCGTCGCGCCGACTTTCAGGTTGGTGTACACCGTCGGCGTGGTGGAATCAACCTGCTTGCCCTCCGCCGTAATCGCGTTGACGGAGTAGAGGATGGTGTACGTTGCCGTATCGCCGTTGCCGGAGCCAGTCAAGCCGTTGCGCAGCTGGAACGCGCGCATGGCGGCGACGGTGTTCGCGCCGTACTTGCCGTCCACCTTGTCCGTCAGGTAGCCCAAATCCTTCAAGCGCTGCTGGACGCTCTTCACGTCGTCGCCCGTGCAGCCGGAATAGAGCAGGCGGGTCGGACGCGTCACGCCCGTGGTCGGGGTGGACGTCGGCGTGCTGATGGCAGCAAGCGCATCCGAAGAATACAGCTTCTTGTAGGTGCGCTTGCCCGCCACGCCGTCCGCGCTCAAATTGTTGCGCAGCTGGAACGACGCAACCGCCGCCATCGTGCCCGTGCCGTAGTTGCCATCCACCGTGCCCGTGTAGTAGCCCAGCGCCTTCAAGCGGCTCTGCACGCTCTTCACGTCATCGCCGGACGAACCTTCGCGGAGGGTGCGCGTGGGCACGATGCCGAAGGACTGCGTGGGGGTCGGCGTGGGCGTGGCAGCCGACGGATCAGCCGCAACCGCATTGCTCGAATAGAGGATTTTAACCGTGTTCGCGCCGACTTTGCCGTCCGCCGTCAAGCCGTTGCGCGCTTGGAACGCCTGAACCGCCGCCACCGTCGCCGCGCCGTAGATGCCATCCAGCGCGCCGGAGTAGTAGCCGAACTTGTCCAGTCGGCTCTGCACGCTCTTCACGTCGTCGCCGGACATACCGGGGCGCAGGATGCGCGTGGGTGCGCTTTCATCCACCGGCTTGGGAGAGGGCGTGACGGAGCTGCCCGCGTCAATCGCGGTGCTGCTGTACAGCGCCTTGACCGTGTCCTCGCCGCAGATGCCGTCGGACGTAAGCCCGTTGCGCGTCTGGAAGCGGCGAATCGCGCTTTCCGTCGCCGTGCCATACACGCCGTCCGCCTTGCCCGTCAAGTAGCCCAGCGCAATCAGCTTCGTCTGCACGCTCTTCACGTCGTCGCCCTTCATGCCCAGCGTCAGCTTGCGCTCGCCCACGCCGTCGGGCTGCGACGTTTCCTTCGCGCCGATTGCGCCTTCGGAGAACAGGCGCTTGCGGGTGTTTGTGCCCAGCACGCCGTCAGCGGACAAGCCGTTCTTCTTCTGGAAGGCAAGAACCGCCGCCTTCGTCGCCGCGCCGTACTGCCCGTCGGAGATGCCGGTCAGGTAGCCCAGCGCCGCCAGACGGTCCTGCGTGTACAGCACATCCTGCCCACCCATGCCCTCGCGGAGCGTGCGGGTCGGGATGCCATAGGCGATGTTGTCCAAATCCGCGGTGGGCTTGGGCGTAATCATCGGCTGCGTGACGTTGCCATTGCTGTCGAAGTAGCTTTCCAGCTTGACAAGCGTGTTCTTGCCCGCCTTGCCGTCCACGGTCAGCCCGGTCGCCTTCTGGAACGCCATGACCGCCTCGAACGTGGACTGCCCGAACACACCGTCCACCTTGGAGATGGTGAAGCCCAAGTCCTTCAGTGCCTGCTGCAATACCCGCACGCGCGAGCCGCTGGACGTGTACTGCAATTTGCTGTAATCGCCCTTGAACAGCCCCGTCGCGGTCGAAGAGGAGGACGACGAATTGCCGTCAATGTCAATGCCCGTCTGCTTTTCCAGCAGAGCAATCGTCGCGGAACCGGCGATACCGTCCACCGTCAGGCTGTTCGCCTGCTGGAACGCGGTCACCGCCGCCTTCGTGCCGCTGCCGAAGCTGCCGTCCACCGTGCCGGAGTAGTAGCCCAATTGCGTCAAGGCTTGCTGCAAGCGGCGCACATTGTCGCTCTTGTCGTTCTTCTGCAGCTTCAAGGCTGCCGCGCTGCTTGTGATGACCAGCGTCAGCATCAGCACCAGCGCCAGCACACGCACGATGCTCTTTTTCATAGCATTCCCCTCCAAATGTTCCAAAGTACCTGCGGCTATTGTATCAGAAAATCACGCAATTGTAAAGAACTATTACGCATTTGTTACAAGTTGAATTTCTCCAACAGCTCCATCGGGTGGGCGATCAGCACCTTCGCGCCATTGTCCAGCAGCTCCTGCGCCGTGCGGAAGCCCCACAGCACGCCCACTGGGTTCATGCCCGCGCTGCACGCACAGGTCATATCCACCTTCGTGTCGCCCAGATAGAGGAAATCCGCCGGGGCAATGCCGAGCTGCTCCGCCACCAGCAGCGCGCCCGCCTTGTCCGGCTTCACCGGCACGCCCTCCACCTGCCCGCGCACAACGCTGAACGGTACATCCGGGAAGAAGTGGCTGATGACGTTCTTCGTATCCGCGTCGGGCTTATTGGAGAGCACCGCCAGCTTCAAGCCGCGCTCCGCCAAGGCGTGCAGCAGCTCCGGAATGCCGTCGTAGGGCTGCGTTTTCACCTGCGTATGCTTCTCGTAGTATGCCTGATACTCCGCCTGCACCGCGTCCGCCAAGTCCTGCCGGTCGCGAACCGCCCGCTGCGCCAGAATCTTCGCGCCGTTGCCGACGAGGTAGCAGTATTCCTTCGTCTCCCAGCCGGGCAGCCCGTGCAGGCGCAAGGCACGGTTCATCGCCGTGGCAATGTCGTCAATCGTGTTCGTCAGCGTACCGTCCAAATCAAACAAAACCGCCTGAATCATCAAAAAAATCTCCTTTATGTGATGAATGGATTTCGCGCCGCGCTGCCATGCTAAGGCAGAAAGGAGCGATGAACATGGACAAAAAACGCAAGGATTCCGTCATTCGCGCAACCGTCGACCGTGCCGCCCTGCTGCGCGGGGTGCTGATGCTGACGGCGCTCGCCCTGCTGCTCTGCTTCGGCTTGAAGCCAAGCCGCGCCGCCGCGCCCGACGCCGAGGACGGCGCACTGACCGCCTCCGACGCCTCCGCCCGCCTGAGCGCCGAGTGCGAGCTGCTCCAGCGCGTCACCTTTTCCCCCTGCGGGCACGAAATGACGCGCCGCCAGCGCCTGCCAGCCGAACTGGCCGGCATGACGAAGGACGAACTCGCCGCGAAGTACGACCAGTGGGTCATCACGTCGTTTTCGCCCGCGCAGGTGAGCATGGAACGCGCGCTTGCCCTCTACTGCCCGGAGCATGTTGTGCTGATGCCGGACGAAAGCGGGCAGCTGTGCATCTTCCGCAACCGTTACGGCGACGCGCTGGCGCTGGTGCGCGAACTCGGCGTGCCGCTGAGCGACTTGCCGGACGATGTGCAGGAGGAGGTTCGTCCCGGTCTGGGGTTTGACGACGAGGTCACGCTGGAGAAGTGGCTGGAAAGCGTGCAGTCGTAATTCCGACGTACCCTCCCCCATTGTACGCCGATTCGCGCCGCTTGTCCAGCGGATTTCACGGTTTTGTTTGCTTCCAGCGAAGAAGTATGCTATAATGATAGCGAACTTTCGCGATAGAGGTGAGCGCATGGCACGAATCGGCATCATGACCTTCCTGCACAACGACAACTACGGGTCGATTCTTCAGGCGTGGGCGCTGCAAAACGCCGTCCGTTCCCTGGGGTATGACGCGGAGCATATCGACTATGTTCCCTCGCAGACGGAAAAGATGAAGAATCTGCTGTGCAGCGGCAATTCGCCCCGCCTGATTTTGGACGGCATGAAGAAGCGCAGCGCGTCACGCGGGCTGAACGAGGGCTTCGATGAATTCCGGCAGACGCAGATGGTTTTGTCGCCCGTCTGCCGCGATCAGAGCGCGCTGGCACATCAGGCGCTGTCATACGACGCGCTGATTTGCGGGTCAGACCAGATTTGGTCGCCGACGTGGCTCAATCCGGCGTATTTCCTGAATTTCACGAAGAAGCCGAAAGTCGCCTACGCGCCGTCGCTGGGCGTATCGACGATGACGGACAGCGCGAAAGGGCGCAAAATCGCCGCATTGATACGGGGGTTCGCCGCCATCTCCGTCCGGGAGGAAGAGGGCGCGGCGCTCCTGCAAGCGCTCATCGGCAAAAAGCCCGCCGTCATGCCCGACCCCGTGATGCTCCTGCCGCGCGAAAAGTGGCTGGAACTCATCGGCGGCGACATTCCGATGGGCAATGATATTCTGTGCTTCTTCCTGGCGGACAATCCCGCGTACTGGACGCAGGTGGAGCAGATTCGGCAGAAAACAGGTCTGGGCGTGCGCGTCATTCCGCGGACGGAATCAGCCCTCCAGTCCGCGTATCCACTGGCAAAGGGCGTGACCCCCGCGCAGTGGCTTCGGCTGATTGCGGGCGCGAGCATGGTGCTGACGGACAGCTTCCACGCCGCCGCGTTTTCCCTCCTGCTGCACACGCCCTGCACAATTCTCCGCCGCTACCGTGAGGACGACCCCGAAAGCCGCAACAGCCGCGTTGACCAGCTGCTGCGCACGCTGCAAGTCGCCGACCCCACACATCCGGATTTTTCCGTGGTGGACGAGCAGCTTGCCATCCAGCGGCAGCGGGGTTTGGACTTCCTGCAATCCGCCATCAGTCAAGCAGTGTCGCAAGCGACGCCGGCAAAGGCGAGGTAAGCGACAGCCAATCCCCTGTCATCGGGTGATGGAGCGTCAAGGCGCTGGCGTGCAGCGCAAACCGCCCCGGCAATTGCGGAATTTCCGTGCCGTAGAGGAAATCCCCGACGACCGGACAGCCGATAGACGCCATGTGTACGCGGATTTGGTGCGTGCGCCCGGTTTCAAGCACCAATTCCACCAGCGCGCGCGTTTTTCCGCGTTTCAGCACGCGATAGTGCGTCACAGACGGCTTGCCGGATGCGGTCACGATACGGCGGATGCTGGCGGCGTCCTCCTTGCCGATGGGCGCGTCAATCACGCCGCAGTCGTCATCCGGGCATCCCTCCACCACCGCCTGATACGTCCGGATGAACTCCGGCGTATGCAGAAGCGCCTGCAAACGGTGCTGAATATGCGCGTCCTTGGCGACAATCATCAGCCCGCTTGTGCCCTTATCCAGCCGATTCACCGGACGGTAGACGAAATCCGTCGGACAGCACAAATGAGCGTACAGCGCGTTTTCGAGCGTGTCGTCCGGGTGCAGGGCGCTGGACTGGCTCGCCAGCGGGGCGGGCTTGTCAATCACGAACAGCCAGTCATCCTCATGCGCAATGGTCAGCGGCAGGTCATACGGCTTGACCGCGTACACCGGGGCGTTCTCCCGGAAGCGGATTGCCACCACCTGCCCGGCGCGCACAAACGCATCCACCGGGGTCACGTCACCGTCCACCGTGATGCCGCCGTTCCACTTGGCGGACTTCATCGCCGTGTAGCTCACGCCCATCACGCGGCGCAGTACATCGCGCAGGCGCATTCCGTCCTGCTCCGGCAAAACCATATATTCCAACAAAAGCACCTCTTTTCAGGAGATGAAACCAATGAATGACATTCTTGCAATCCTCTCCGGCGGCGATTATGTCTCCGGCGAAAAAATCAGTCAGGAACTGGGCATCAGCCGCGCCGCCGTGTGGAAGCGCATTGCCCAGCTGCGCGAAGACGGCTGGCAGATTGAAGCCGCCGGCCGCCGCGGCTACCGCCTCATCCCCGGCGACAGCCTTGACCCCATTTTCTGGGTGAATCAGCTGACGACCAAGACGCTTGGTCGTGCCATCAACCACTACGAGCACACTATCACATCCTCCAACACGCTGGTGAAGCAGATGGCGGTGCAGGGCGCGCCGAGTGGGAGCCTGTGCCTGTGCGAATGCCAGACGGCAGGCAAAGGGCGTCTTGGACGCACATGGTCAGCCCCCGCGGGACAGGCGATCCTGATGAGTGTCCTCCTGCGGCCGAAGCTCCCGCCGAAAAACGCGCCGCTGATTACCCTCGCGACCGCGATGGCAATGGCGCACGCCGTCCGCGAAGTGACGGGCATTGACGCGCAGATTAAGTGGCCCAACGACCTCGTGTTCTCCGGCAAGAAGCTGTGCGGCATTTTGCTGGAAATCAGCGCTGACCTCGACCAGATTGAGTACGTTGTCGTCGGCACGGGGCTGAACGTGCTGCGCGGGGCATATCCGCCGGAGCTGTCTGACCGCGCCGCCGCCTTGGAGGAGTTCGCCGAGCCGCCCGTGCGCCGGGAGATTGTCGTGCACTACCTGAAGGCGCTGGAGGACAACATGACGCTGCTGGAGGAGCACGGCTTCCCCGGCATACAGGAAGCGTACCGCCGCCACTGCTGCACGCTGGGCAGCCGGGTACACGTCATCGGCACAGAGATTGACTTCATCGGCACGGCGGAGGACATTGACGAAACGGGCGCGCTGCTGGTGCGCGACGAAAGCGGCGTATTGCAGCGCGTGCTGTCCGGCGACGTATCCGTGCGCGGGGTTATGGGCTATGTCTGAGCTGCGCGGCATCGGGCTGGATATCTGCGGCATCGACCGCATGGCACAGCAGCTTGACAACACGCATTTCCTCCAGCGCATCCTGACGAAAGAGGAAATCGCGTACCTGCGCAGCCGCGGCGCGTCGGCGGCGGACACGCTGGCGGGGCTGTACGCGGCGAAGGAAGCCATCGTCAAGGCGCTCGGCTGCGGCATTGCCTTTCCGCTGACGGAGATTGCCATTTCGCACACGGCGCAGGGGCAGCCGACGGCGGCGCTATCCGGCGGCGCGGCATTGCGCTATCCGGGGCATCTGCTGCTGACGATTACGCACGATGCGGGCGTCGCGGCGGCATCAGCACTCTATTTAGAATGAAGGAAAGCCTGCTCATGCGGTGATTGGCGTGGGCAGGCGGTTTTTTATCTTGGTGGAAAAAGCAGCTTGGAGGCGCGTCTGCGGACGCGCAAAGTTACTGCGCAGGGACGCTTCGCTGCCTGCGACCAAGTTGCCATACTACCCTTTTTTCTTGGAGTAGATTTAACGGTGTAACAGTTGGGGCGTTGCCCCAAACCCCACCAGAGGCTCTGCCTCTGGACTCCGCAAGGGGGATCCTTAGATTATCATATCAAGTGCAACACCGCGCCAAAAAAGGAAAGACATTGCGTGCGCTTTGTGTTAGAATGAAGCT
>PPYE01680411.1_pt1 | contig 31027 bp, 30 predicted proteins | sample 1559881 | NCBI WGS metagenome assembly PPYE01 (sample SAMN08240022, study PRJNA423297) | Human gut metagenome, whole genome shotgun sequencing project. | reverse complement strand
CCTCTTATCTTTTGGCAAATAAGGTATGCGAGGCGATTGCAGCCTTGAAAAAAGAAGCCCAGAGCAAATACGAACAATATGCTTCTTTGATTGAGATGGCTAAAAGCTACGACGTTGAGAACGAACTCAAGTTTTTTGATAAAAAACTGTACGAAGATTACAAAATTTACAACGGGGGAATATTCTGATGGGAATGGAAATTGCGCAGGTTTCTTTTAATGCCGGCGAAATCAGTCCGGCGTTGTATGCCCGTACCAATTTGGAAAAATATGGTTCTGCCGCCAAAATTCTGCTTAACTTTTATGTAAAAAAAGAGGGCGGCTTGGACAAGAGACCCGGTTCATGGTATGTCGGAGGTGTACAAAACAACGGTTATCCGTCCCGCCTGCGTCGTTTTCAGTTCTCTCAAGACCAAGGTTATGCGCTGGAGTTTGGCAATAAAGTGTTAAGAATTATCAGCGAGGGAGGTTTGGTGGCAGCAAAGGACAGCACCGAACCGTATGAACTGGAAACCGCATATGACATAGATGAAGTGTGGCAGATGAAGTTTGAACAATCTGCCGATGTGGTTTATATCACGCATCCACTGCATGTTCCCCGGATGTTAAAGCGCTATGATCATAACCATTGGGAATTTGAAGATATGGTTTTTGTTCCCAAAACCTCAACTCCGGCCAATCTCAAGGCCACAGGTTCCGGTACCGGGCATACATATAAATATAAAGTGACGGCGATTGACGACAAATCCGGCGAAGAAAGCCTGCCGGCTTCGGTTGAAATCACCAACGGCGAACTCTCAGCAACTAATAAAGTCACACTGACTTGGAATAAAGTGGAAGGCTGCGGAAAATATAACGTTTACCGGCTTTATTCCGGTATGTATGGTTGGATTTCGACTGTGGTGGCAGACGAAGGGGCTGCAACTATCAGCATGGTGGATGAAAACGCCGAACTTGACTATAACACCACACCGCCGACCAAAAGAAACCCGTTTGACGGAGAAAACAAATATCCGAGCGCCTGCGGAATCCATGAACAGCGCATGGCGATGGGGGCGACACTGGAAGATTTTGAGTTGGTTGAAGCGTCCCGTTCCGGTTGTTATAATAATTTTACGATGTCAAATCCGATACAGGACAATGATGCAATTTCAGTGCGGGCAACAGGTAAGCAGGTCAATACTATTTATCATTTCATATCGCTTAACGATTTACTGATGACGACCGCAAACGGTGTCTGGAAGCTGATGCCCGGCGAAACCGGATTCCTTTCCGGCAAAGACCCGAATATAAAACAGCAGAATACCTGGCCTTGTGATAATATTGAACCGTTGATTATCGGCAACATGGCACTGTTTTTCAGCGACGGGCATATTCGGACATTGGGATATTCTTTAGCCAGCGACGGCTATGACGGCGAAGACATCTGCATTTTTGCCACGCACTTGTTTGACGGGCGCAAAGTGGTGGATTGGGGCTATTGCTCAAGCAAATATCAGGTTTGGATTATTTTTGAGGACGGACAAGCCGCTGTCTTGACCTTTATTAAGGAGCATCAGCTGGCGGCATTTACCCGCTATGTGACGGACGGATGGATAGAAAGTATTTGCCCGGTTAAGGAAGCAAGCGGAGAAAGTCTTTACGCTGTGGTTGTCAGAGAAGTAAACGGAACCGGTCAGCGCAGTATTGAACGCTTTGTCTTAGAGCAAAACATTACGTCAAAGGATTCGGATTACCTTTTTATGGATTGTGCCAGCGAACTGATTTCGGAAACCGATGTTTCGACTGTTTCCGGCATTGATTATTTGGAAGGACGAAATGTCGCCGTGATGGTTGACGGCGGTTATCAGGGGTTGAAAACCGTGATAAACGGGGAAATCACGCTCGATGTTCCCGGAAAGCACGTTAAAGTCGGGCTGCCCTATATCGCAATGCTGCGCACTTTAAGTGTGGATTATCCGACGGAGACGTCCGCGACATCGCTCGGAAACAAGAAAAGAATAACGGCCGTTAAGTTTTTGGTGGAAAATTCCGGTTATTTCAAGGCAGCTCAGGTTGACGAAAATACCGTTAATTATGCGGAAACCTCGTTGACATATCAAAAATACGGCGAAGCTTATGATTTGATTAACGGTTATAAGCGGCTGGATTTACTGGGCGGATATAATAATAACGGTGAAATTATCGTCATATCTGAGGATCCTGTGCCGCTGACGATTAATACCGTGATTGCCGAGGTTACACATGGAGGTTAAATGGCGATTTGCTGAAAAGGCTGATATTTCGGCTGTTGCGGCAGAAATACGCGAGATTGATCGCAAGGAACTTGACTTGGCCGGCGGATGGGAGCCTCTTGAAGCGTTGCAGCACAGCTTTGAAACCTCAGAGTATTGCCGTTGCATTGAGTTGGGCGGGCGGCCGGTCGCGCTGTTTGGCGTTCGCCGGCCTTTTCTTCTGAGCAGGAAGGGACTGATTTGGCTTTTGGGGGCAAAAGATTTGGCGAAGATGAAAAAAAACTTTGTTGAAAATTCAATGAAATATGTCAATGAAGGCTTCAAATATGCCGACTGTTTGGAGAATTATGTCTGGATTGAGAATAAATTGTCGATTCGCTGGCTGAAATGGTGCGGTTTTAAGTTTGACGAACCCCGGCCATACGGTTTGAAAAAAGCGTTGTTTTTACATTTTTATAAGGAGAAAGAGAATGTGTGAGCCAATGACTGCCGCGATGGCATTGATGGCTGTCGGAACCGGAATGCAGGCTTATGGAACCTATCAGGAAGGCAAAGCAGAAAGCCAAGCTAATAAATATAATGCCGAGATTATGCGGCAGAAAGCCAAAGATGCTGCCGATGCCGGAGAAAAAGAGAAACAAAAAGCCGCGTTGCAGAATAAACAGTTGCTTGGCCGGCAGATGGCGCAGCTGGCAGCGAACGGCGTGGATCTGACTTCCGACAGCCCGCTGGAGATTTTTCAGCAGACGGCGGAATGGGGAGAGCGGGACCGGCAGGAAATCAGTGATAATACGGCCCGCGAGGTTTGGGGATATAATTCTCAGGCCAGTTTATATGATGCCGCGGCCAAGAACGCCAAACGTGCCGGAAAAATCGGCGCTTTCTCTACTCTGCTTAATGGTTCAGGCAATTTGTTGTTTAAGGGTGGCGAAAGTGGATCGTTTGGAAAAAAAGGAATTGCCGAGCGAGGAGGAGGCTCTTCATCTGCAACAGTCAATGGACGATACCAAGGGGTGAAATTTTGGTAAATATTTTGTTGTTTTATTGGTTATCCTATTATAATGTAATTATTATTAGCTGTAAGGAGAGAAAGTTTGAAAAGTTTAATTTTTGTTTTTGGCTTTTTATTGCTTGCTTCTTGTGCTGTTGCTACAAGTGAAAAATATGAAACGCAATTAAATACTTGGCTAGGACAGCCTGAGGAGGCCTTGGTTTCGAGTTGGGGTGTTCCTGATGGCAGTTATGAACGAAAAATTGACGGTATCAATGTAAAATATCTAATTTACAATACTACCAGAAATATGTACATTCCAGATGCCAATAATATGGGAGTAGCCTTGAGTGGAAGTTTTGTTTCCCGTTTCTGTAAGACAAGCTTTGCAATAGATAAAGATACGAATGTTATTGTTTCTTGGAAATATGACGGCAATGATTGTGTAGCCTATTAAGAGATAAATAAGGTGGAAAATTCTGTTATCATTCTATTATGTTTGTTGGGAATTTATATTATTTTCCCAATCTTTTTGTTTTTTTTATGGGAGTTATTAGGATTAATATCACAATTCTTTCCAAACATAAAAATAAGAGAGCTTGCAGGAAAAGTTTTTCATTATTGTTTTTCTGAGGATAGTCGTTTGGTAAATCTGCTTAAGAAACTATATCCTTTCTTATGATGGTTTAAAAAGTATAATGTGGGATATAAAGGTAATGATAGCCGGATGTAGTCATAATGTTTTATTGACTTTGTAGTGATTTTGTATTATATTTGTATTATGTTTAAGGAATACAAAGGGGAAGTGACATGAATACAATCATTCAAGCGCGGATTGATGCCGACAGCAAAAAAGAAGCAGAAGCCATTTTGAACCAGATGGGGATGAGCCTCAATGAGGGTATTCGCGTTTTTATCCGTCAGGTAATACATCATCGGGCTTTGCCGTTTCAACCGTCATTGGCAGATGAGCCAAACAAAGCGACACAAATGGCAATGCAAAGGGCCGATGATTATGTTTGCGGCAAAAATCGCGATAAGTTCAAAAAATTTGATACAGTCGATGATGCAATGGCAGATTTGCTGAGTGAGGAAGACTAATGCTAAAAATTGTCTATGATAACTTTTTTAAGCGTCAGCTTAAAAGCTGCCAAAAAAAACATTATGATATGCACCTTTTTCAGACGGTATTAGAGCTTTTGGCAAAAGAAGAGGTGTTGCCGGCAAAATATAAAGACCATAGTTTGAGTGGTAAATGGAAGGGACACCGGGAATGCCATATTGAACCGGACTGGCTGCTTATTTATCAGACGACAGAAGATGAATTGATTTTAATTGCAACAGGGTCGCATGACGACCTATTTAAATAGAGTAACAAGTTAAGTTAATTAAAGCTCCGCTTAGGCGGGGCTTTTTTTATGGAGTGAGGAAAAATGGTTAATACCCGGACAGGTACAGTTGTGGTTCGTTCAAGAATGCCAGCACCGCTGGCTAATGCCGCTTCTTTTGGCGGCGGGGTAGCTAGGGCGATGCAACAAACCGGTTATGAAATGAACAGAACCGGCAGAACAATTGAGTATGAAGCCGACAAGCAGGCTCAAAAAGATGCTGTCAACCGGGGAATGGAATGGGAAAGCGATTTTGAAAGACTGCGGCGGGAAAAAGTTAACAGTGATATTTTGGCTCGCAAAGGCAAGCAGGCGTTGGGTTCGACTGCCGAATGGGAAAAAGCCGCCGATGAGTGGTATCAGCAAAAGCTTAAAGAAGTCGGCAATGATTATGAGCGGCAAGCCTTAAATAATATGTATAACCGCCGTAATTCCGCTACGCTGGACACTTTAACCCGTTTTGAAGCTCAGGAGAAAGAGCGCTATTTTGACGAAAACACGACCTTTCGCGTTGAGTCAGCAATAGAGGACAGTTTGGCGAACTATAATGCGCCGGATCTGGTGGAGCAGTCTTTTAACTCAGGGTTAGCCGCTCTTAAAACCAATTATGCAGGACGCGGTGAAATTCTGGACGCTAAAATCAAAGAATATAAAGACAGCTTCTATAATGCTCAGGTAATGAAACGAGCCGATACGGATGCCGATTCCGCTATTACGTATTTTGAAGAGAATAAAAATAAGTTCTCCGAAACTGCAAAATCAGCGTTATCTGCGGTTTTGAAGAAAAGAAAAAACGAACAGGAAGAGCATCAGAAGAAAGAAATAAAAAAAGAGGCAATGCTTTGCATCTATGGGGATTCCGAAAGTTGCAACAATCTATTGGACAAAGCCCGCAGCGGAAAAATGTCTTTGGCTGAAATTGAAGCCGCTATGCCGGCAACAGCAGGAACCAGTTTCAAAAATCTGATTTACCGAATGCAGGGATATAAAACAGGCCCAAACAAGCTTGATGATATGGAGCAATTGGCACTCAAACAAAAAATTTATGAAGGTATTGGGGCAGTCACATCCAATAAAGAAGCTAAAATTGAAGACTTCAAAGAAATGCAAGACTTGATTTATGAGGGAATTGATAAAAAAGCACTCAAAGAAAGCGAGGGACGCCAGCTTTTGAATAACATATCAGTTCCCTTAATGAAAGTGTGGAAAGAAAAAATTGATAAATACAGCGATAACGCTTGGTTTGAAGAGGATTTAGGCACAGATGGCATTAATGATTGGCTGAAGGACAATTACCTGATTGGAAATGATGTTATTAAGAAAGAAGCAAAAGCACGGCGCCCTATATTTAATGCTGCAAATGCCAGAATAAAAACAGAGGCATATCAGCTCTATTATGACAATTTACAGGATATTGTAGATGAAACAAAGGGACTGAATACAGTAGCAGACATTCTTAAGCTGAAAGAAAATGACCGGCGCCGGATTTATTCTGAAGCTCAGGAACGGGTAAAGCAGGAATTTGCGGTGCGCCGTTATCAATCTTTGCGCAATCAATCCGTCAATCCGACTTATATTTTGAGTAACCGAGACGGAATGGTACAAATCTCTGGTCGCCCGGAACAAAAGGCGGTTGGAAAGCCGCTAACCGAAAACAGAGTTGTAAAAGTAGCTTATGACAAGACTAACGGCAAATACGGATTGGTTATGAGCGACGGCACCGTTAAAGAAGTCAGCCGAGAAGTCTATCAAACCTATGGAGGGAAAAATTAATGTCTTGGGAATTTGAAGAAATTAGCGAAAATCAACCATTGCCGCAGAATGACAATCTGGCGCCGCAATGGGAATTTGAAGAGGTAAATATTCCGGCACAGACTGTTCTTGATGATGATACGGGTGATGTTTATGCCGTTCCGGTTAGTTTTGATGAGGCAGACACTCGTTTTGCAATTGCAACTCAAGCTAAAGGCGAAAATAAAGCAGATTTTTTCGGTAAAGTAAAAGCGATGTCAAAAGATGCGTGGGATTTTACACAAAATTTAGGTGATAGTATAGAAGAGATGTTTCAAAGCGCAGAGCGTGGAATTGTCAGCCATATAGGGGACGCGACCGATACCGCGCTGCATGCTATGTATCATGTGCCAGAAAAAGCGAAGATGCTGGAAGAAGTCAACCAAGGCGACTTTTCGCGCTGGGGAGAAAATCTTAGTGATGAAGAAAAACAGCGAATCAGTGATAAAATAATAGAGGCAAATCGTTGGATTGCCGAATTGCGTACAAAGAATAAAGCTTTTTGGGATAAAGGCAAAGAGGTTTTACGCCCGGAAGCCGAAATGGACAGTACAGACCAATTGTTTGAAGGTTTGGGTAGCGCCGGAGCATCTATCGGAGAAGCTGTTGTTGCGACAATGGCAACTAAAAATCCGAACGTTGCGGCAGGTTTGATAGGCACTTTATACGGAAGAATGCGTTATACCGAATATTTTGATAAAGCCCGAGAAGCCGGAATGGATATTGATGAAGCTGATTTTAATGCTACGATTGCTGGAACAATAGAGGGCGGCATTGAGTTGGCCGGCGAACGCTTATTAATGGGAATTGCCAAATTTAAGCCTATTCAGGATCTGGGAAGACGTGTTGTCACTTCTGCGGCGGTCAAGGCTGCACAAAGCGCAGTCGGGAAATCCGCTATAAAGAAAATAGGCAGCCGTCATACAAACAGTATCTTTGCCCAATCTCTCAAAGGATTTGCAGCAGAGGGAGGTGAAGAAGCAGCACAGACTTATCTTGGTATGCAATTTGAAAACATGACAGGTGTATCTGACTATTCAGATGATGAAATTTTGAGAAATACATTGTTTTCTTTGGCAGTAGGCGGTTTAACAGGTTCCGGTGCTGCAGCTGTCGGCACCAGCGTTTATAATAATCGCAACCGCGCTGTTAATAATAAAATTAAGAAAATATTGGAAACGGAAACGCCGGAACTGACACCACAAGAAAGTCAGACAATGGCAGATGCTGTTCAAGAAATGCTTTTTCAGGAAACAGGCTCGTATGTTCAGGAAATGAACCGTGTTTTACAAAAAGAATTAGATACGGACGTTAATCCTGAGGGGCTTGATGTTGCAAGCATGACAGAACAAACCCGCAAAATCTTAAAAGAAAAATATCAGATGAGCGATGAGGAGATTAACAAGACAATCAAAGCATCATTGGGAATGATTGACGCCCGCAATCAGTTTAATGAAGCCTACAATACTTTTTTTGAAGGATTGTCCACTGCTGGCCGTTCAGGAAATTATGCCGATGCCGAAGCCCGGATATTGGCAGCGCGTGCGACTACTTTGGCCAGAGCAGAAAAAACGGATGTTAAAACTGTGCTCGAGCGCTGGAATTTGCGTTTTCAGCAAGAGAAATCATCTAATTTGCAAAAGGATGAAAACGTACGGGAACAGGCGATGTATAAAAGCAAGTTCGGGGATTTGAGAAGTTTTATCGATGACATTTTTAACCGTCCTGAAGATACAAGTGCAAGGTATTTTGCCAATGTTTCAAAAAGCGGAGTTAATTTTGACATTCCTCGAGATACCGTGTTACACGACAGAAAGCATGCTTTAACGGCTGCAGAATGGTCAGAAATCGCAGATAACATTGATAATATTGAAAATGTATCTTTATCATCTAAAAAAAGATTTGACGGGCAGCCGGTACTGATGAAAATATCGACCCCAAGCGGAAAATACGGTATTGTGTTTGAGCACATGAAAAAAGGGCGCAATATTATTACGACTGCTTTTAAGGACACGGATGCAAATATTGATCACTGGATAAAAAGCAACTCCGCCAGAGCGATGCAAACGGCACCCGCTACCCAAAAGGGACTGCTCTCTGGTCGGAGTATGTCTGATATTATAGCAGTTTTGGATGAAAATGTCAATAAACCTATGGCACAAGGCGAGCAAAAACCACGTGGAGCATATCAGCGAAGCAATCAGGAAAGTATCATTTATTTGTTTGAAAATGCCGATGCCTCAACCGTTATTCACGAGTTGGGGCATTTCTTTTTGGATGATATGCACCGTTTTTCCGATAATGAGACAACCAAAGCGCAGTTGGATGCCATATATGAATATGTCGGTTCGACCGACGGCAAACTGACCGAAGAACAGCACGAGTATTTTGCCAATTCTTTTGAAGTGTATCTGTTGGATGGTCGAGCACCGAATACGTTGCTGGGCAAAGTGTTTGCTCGTTTCCGCAAATGGATTGGCGGCATTTGGTCGGAAGTGCGCCGTTTGGACGGTATCAAACTCAATGATGATATTCGTAAGACCTTTGATGATATGCTGGGCGGCCGTTCACTTGACTTTACAATGCAGGTTTCCGGGCAGAAAATGGCGGAATCTCTTGAGAGCGGCATAATTGCACCTAATGTTGTCAGCAAGGCAATTCGGCTTTTGGATGAAGGTAAAATGAGCCGAGCCGACATGGATGGTCTGATTGAGCGCCTGAAAAACGGAGAATTGAAACGCAAAGACTTTAATCTGGAGCTGAAAAAGTTTGACGATGCTGCCAAAGGGCCGTTTGCCGGACAAAAACTTTCTCAGGATGATTTGAACTTTTTTATGAAAAAACTGTCTGCCGGGTATGAATCTGCCAAAAAAGCAATGTATTTGCTGAAAGTGGGCAAAATGTCGCAAGCAGATATGAAGGATTTAATAGCCGGTTTGAAATCTGGACAGTTAAATTATTTTGATTTTTCAGATTTTCTAAAAAGATATGAAAACAGCAACCGTATTCACAGCGAGGTAGTGACAGATAGAGACCGCGCATATTATAAAAGGCAGTTAGAGTCTGGAATTGTCGATTATCCGTCTGCCATGCGTGCCATCAATATGCTAAAGGAAGGAAAGATCAGCAAGAAAATATTAAAAGGTGTCATCAAACAAATGGAAGACGGGGAAATCAGCCCGTGGCGCCTTTATCCTGAAATTGCCGAGTATGATGTTACTAAAAAGCAGAACCGGGAAGCTCTTAATCCGTTTGATAAAGTTAAATATAAAGAACTTTTAAGCCGTGGAAATTTCAGCAAAACAGAAGTTGTTGAAAAAATTAATCAGCTGTTAAAATGGACGGAGCCGAGAACACAAGGCGGAAAAGTTGTCGGCCGTTTTCCGAATTTGGAAATGAACCGTAAGTTCGACCATATTCGTGAACTGATGGCGATGACCAAGGAAGAGGCACGCGAAAAAATTGCCGAAAACGTAAAATTGATTAATGCAATGATTCGCGGCGAAGAGACCGGCGACATGAACAGTTTGGTTTTTGATAATAAAATATTGTCAATACCGGCCAAGAAAGCCGACGCTACCTTGTTGCTCAATATTTATAATGCAATTGCAGACAGCTATAATGCTGGACGGCTGACAACGGCAATTACTGCCGAAGCCAAACGTAAGCGCAAAGCAAGGATGATCGGCGAGGCGGTAGATGTTTTAACTAATGGCGGCACAGTCGATTGGCGGCGAGAGCGCAGCAAGGCAAGACAATTTATTAACCAACTGGGAACCAGCCAGATGTCATGGGGCGGACTGTTGGATATTCTATCAATGAATGATAAAAGCTCGAAAACCGGTCAGAGTGCGCTTAACCGCAATCTGGACGTATTTGAAGCTGAACAAGCCGAAGCGCTGGGAGTGGCTGATGATGGCGAAAAAGCATCACGTTTGATTGAAAAAAGTCTGGCCAATGCCGACAATTCTGGAATCTCGCTCAGTCGTTATGTTAATGAGGAACTCAAAAAAGAGACAACTATTGAGTGGGGGAATAACCGTCGGACATTTACCAAAGACCAGTTATTAGACATTTGGATGAAGTCGCAGGACCAAGAAACCCGAAAATTGATGAAGAATGACGAGGTATTGCAATATAATGACGACTTTTTGGCTGAGGTCAACGAAGTATTGACGGCACAAGACAGAGCGGTGGCAAATGCCTTGTTTGAATTTTATGATGACAATTACCAAAAGATTAATGCTTTTTATGAGGACAAATATGGCACCAGCCTCGGAAAACGGCCTTTTTATTCTCCGCGTTCGATGGATCGGGGTGGAATTAACGTTGATACCGGTGATGTGTCAAATTATGCAGGCTTCTCAGGAGTGAAACAACGGACAGCCAAAGCCGGTGCTGTCAAAATTAAAGGCGCTTTTGCCATTTTACAAGATTATATTGTCAATTCCAACCACTGGATTGCATGGTCGGACAAACTCATCGACATCAATGGGGTAATGGGGGACGTTAAAGTTAAGAACATTATTCGCAATTTGTTTGGCAAAAAGATGGAAAGTCGTATTGGCTATGAAGTTTCACGAATGGCCAGTAATGATAAATTTCAAAATAAATTTGGCTATGGCGAATTATGGAACAAAATCCGTTCTAATTACGCCGTGTCGGTTCTGGCTGTCAAACCGGCATTGATGATTAAACAGCTGACATCTTTTCCGGCTTATTGGGAACATATGAGTACGGTGGAATTTATGGAAGGGCTGAAAGATTTTGCGGCTCATCCGAAAGAAGCCGTAGAAACGTTGAGTAATACAACGTTAATGAAGACCCGAGATGTGAACATCATCAAAGATTTTGCAGAACTGTCGAAATTGGAACTTTTCAAGAAAAATACCGGCAAAATAAAATTGCGTGAATTAATGATGGCCAATATTAAACTTGGTGACCGCGGAGCGATTTATCTCGGCGGCTGGGCGCTTTATAAAGCAGAACTAAGGAAAAATCTGTCTGCCGGGATGAACGAAACAGAAGCCAAGAAAAAAGCGTTGGAAAAATTTGAACGTGTGACAGATGAAACACAGCAGTCTGGTCGCTTAAGCCAGCAAAGCTATTGGCAGAGCAATCCATTTTTGCGGGCGTTTACAATGTTTCAGAGTTCACAAAACCAATATCTGCGTAAAGAAATCAATGCGGTGCGCGGGGTACTTACCGGACGTATGGATAAAATGCAAGCAGCCAAAACCTTATTTATCTTTCATGTGTTGTTGCCGTGTTTCTTTCAGTGGGCGTCAGATGGGTTTGACTGGGACAAAAAGGCTCAGCTGCGTGCAGCTTTGTTGGGATCACTTAATGGAATTTTCCTGCTCAACAGTGTTTTAGAAAATGGTTTGGATATTGCGCTGGGTACAGCTGATGCTTGGCAGGCAACCCGGATGGGAGTTCGGGATGTCGTACCTTTTTGGGGGAGCGGCGAAGATCTGGCTAAGTTCTTTATAAAGATGGCGGAAGGTGAAATTGATGTTGAAGAATATATGGATGTCATTAAGGCGTTTGGCAAACCAGCGGGAGAATTGAGCGGGATTCCGGTTAAATATCCGCTAGACGTTATCAAAAACTTTGGCAGTTATGCCGAGGATGGAGAATATTTCAAAGAAGTGTTGTTGTGGCTCGGGTGGTCACCTTATGCGCTTAGAGAGAAAGATGAGGAATAATTTAAGTTTTAACAGGGGGCTTAGCCCCCTTTCTTTTGGGAGGATATAAAAAAATGGCAGTCAGTACAGAACATACAAAGGATATTTTAATGGGGGACGGTGTTAACACAAAGTTCCCTTTTACGTTTCAGGTTATTGAAAAAGCCCAGATTCACTGCTTAAAAGTGCTAGCTTCCGGTGAGGAAATAGAACTTTTGAACACGGAATTTGAGATAAAACTGAATGACAACGGCGGAGGAGAAGTGACTTATCCGTTGGTCGGAGATCCTCTGGACGAAGGTTGCAAATTTATTATTTACCGCAAAACGGAAATCAAACAGGATTATACCCCGGAAAACAGCACGACGTTTAGTGCCGAATCAATCAAAAACGAGATTGACCGTCTGACAATGCAGAATCAAGAACAGGAAGAAAGCTTGGAACGGTGCGTCCAGACTACAATGGGGTCGGAAGCGGACCCTTCGGAATATCTGGAAAATGTTAACGAAATGCTGGCAAATGCACGAGAATTGCAAGAAAAGGCCGTCGCCGACAGTAAGCAAAATATCGAGGATGCTAAAAAACAGGTTGATATTGCCACAGAAAAGGCCGAGGCCGCCGCGCTGAGTGAACAAAATGCAGCAGCATCCGCACAAAGTGCTGCTGATGCCGTTAATGGGTTTGATGCACATGTCTTGGAAAAAACGACCGAGTTTGACACTAATGCTCAAGAGAAGACAGAGGCTTTTGACAATAACGCCAGCATCAAGCAGACGGCAGTGGACAATAGTGCCGCAACTGCGGAATATTGGGCAAATGAAGCGCAAAAAATCTATAATCGGACGGATATTCAGTCACAATCAATTTATCAGGAGAGGGTTATCTTGGATAGTCCCGTAATTGTATTGCAGGAAAGAAAATGCCGGTATTTTCGGAATGTTGCCTCCGGTGACGCTTTTTCGATAGATGTCAGCAATGTCAAGCAAACAGACAGGGACATTACTGTCGACCTTATTATTAATATGCCTTCGGTTGTGCCGTTCAGCTTGGCGGCCATTGTTCCTGGTGCTTCAAAATGGCTGGGGGGAGAAGCCCCTGACTTTTCTGAAGCCGGCGAACATTGGATTGCTTTTGTTTCATCGGACGGCGGCGTTACCTGGCGCGGCTCTTATGAAGGGATGTTTGTATCATGACAATCAGAACAGCATCCAAACCCCTAGGTGGCGGGTTAATTATTGATACAACCCCGGTACGCTTTGAATATACAGGGGAGTTGCAGGAATATAAAGTTCAGGTCGGCGTTAAGAAACTAAAGGTCGAATGTGTGGGTTCCCGAGGATTTAACGGCGGAAATGGCGGTAAAGTAGAATGTGTGCTGGACGTTAGCTCCGTACGAAAGCTGTATATTTGGGTCGGTGGTTACGCTGCTGCAGCGACAGAACAAATCTATAATGCCTCTGACATTCGGACATCAGCCGAAGGCATAACAGATGATACATCTCTTCATAACCGTCTTGTCGTTGCTGGTGCCGGTGGTGCTTATACTTGGGGATATGCGGCCGGCGCAGGCGGTGGATTAGTTGGCGGACAAGGCGGATGGGATATTATTACCACCGGTTATCCCGGCACACAAACAGCCGGCGGCGCACATTCTCGCAATAATCGAGGTAGTATTCAAGGAACGCCTAACTGGGGGCAAGATGGTGTTTTCGGATTAGGCGGTTCCGGTCCGCATGTAGGCGGTTCAGGCTGGTATGGCGGAGGCTCCGGCGGTATCGCCTATGCCAGCAAAGCTGGAGAACAACGCTCAGGTGGTGGCGGTGGTTCTTCTTATACTCATCCTGAGCTTTGCAGCAATGTTGTTCATACGCAGGGATTTAATGCAGACGGCGCTGGATATGTCATTTTAACACCTATGGAGGATTAGGATTAATGAAAAAATATGCAAAATTTATAGATGAAAACACAATACAAGAAGCTCCCTTAATAAAAAACGGGAGCTTTTTTAATTATAACTCAGAAGCCAACGAGCCGATGCTTTTGGCCGATGGTTATTTGCCTGTTGTGATTTCTGATGAAGAAGTGGCCGCCCCTCAAGTCAAAATGAAATATCGGCTTGAAAGCAATCAGATAGTGGCTTATTGGGCGGAAGTTCCGCTTGATGTCGAAGTTTTAAGAGCTTCCAAGCTGGACACCATTAAAAGTGTTTATGAAAGTCAGCGGAATTATGGCGTGGCCGAATATCAGGGGATGTCTTTTTCTATCCATGAAACAGCCAAGCAAAATCTGACGGCTTCGGTACTTTTGGCGCAGACGCTGGGTGGTAATATTGATTATTGCGAGGCAGACGGGACTCCGCATTCGTTTACATTGGAAGAGTTTAAGCCAATCATCCAAGTCATTAGCGAAGCCATCAAAGCTCTGGAATTTAAGTTTTATCAGCTTGAACGCCAGATTAAAAGTGCAACCACAATTGAAGAACTGAGGGCCATAACATGGGAATAGTCATTAATTATCCGGTGATTAATCGTTTAGATTTTGGAGTTGTAGACGACAAATATGTCACATTGCGGGATTTAAGATATGATGACATAACGGTTCCTAAAGGTTTTGTTTTTGACGGGGTAACGGTAAAAGCCCCGTTTACTTTTATCTTTTCCAATAAAAATCTGCGGCAAGGTATTAAGGCCAGTTGCTTTCATGATTGGATGTGTAATCATAAAGACCAGTATAAACGCAACTATGCCACCCGGACATTGACTCAGATTTGGAAACAAAATGGACTGGGCCACATTAAAGCAGGCATCGTTTATGTCTGTGTTGAACTGTATCAAATTTATAAAGGTTGGAAATAAAGGAGGCTGAAATGCTGAAAAATGGCGGAAATCTAGGGGGGGGGGAAAGCGTTGCCGAGTCCTCCTAACTAAAATAGCGGCAAGCCGCAAACTTGAGAAAAGGGGGTGCGGTTATGCCTAGAACTGGTTTGCACCCTTTGGGTGGAGGGATAAAGGAAAAGAAATGGGAAATGCCAAAATTGGAAACTTCAGCAGGTTTTTCTTGGTCATCATCAGACTGGAATAACAATAATGATATTCCGTTAATGTTTGACAAGAATGAAGCAACTCGTTGCGGTTCCGGCGGCAGAAACGGAAATTATAATGTCAGGACGATTTCTATTGTATTGCCGTATGAAATTAAGCTTGAAAATGGAATCTTTGTTAACGGACAAGCCGATAGAAACGGTGTTGGACTAATTAATAACTTTCAGATATGGACAGATTCAAGCAAAAAAACGGCTTTAAGCAATTATGAAAGCATAGCTCGGTCAAACTTTGCCAGAAAATCGTTTACATCCATTAATCCCAAAGTTAAGACAAAAACATTGTTCTTTAACATTTGGGGCGATGGCTGGCTTGGAATTACCGAAATTTATCTTTATGGGAAGGTTATTTTATAATATGTGAGGGATTATGAGTTTTAGTTTTGAGCTGGTTTTGCAAATTGTTGTCCAAGCAGTGACCGTTACAGCAATCGTAACAGCAGTACGATGTAGTCAGCGGTTTACCGAAGAAAAATTAAACAGTTTAGAGAAAAAGCAGGATAAGCACAATTCTTTGATTGAAAGGATGGCCATTGTGGAGCAATCATGCAAATCAGCACATCATCGGATTGATGAGAACATACAGCGGCTTGATTCTGACAATCACCGGATAGACAGCATTTTGGAGATTATTCATGAAAGCAGTACAAATAAAAGATTTAGTAATCATACCGGCTTTAGAGAAGATTGAGCTTTATTCCCCGGAAGCGGTTATGCTGGTGTTGGGGACAGCCTGTGTTGAAAGCCAATGCGGGGAATATTTGCAACAGGTTCCTTCCGGTCCCGCCCTCGGAATATTTCAGATTGAGATGGCGACCTATGAAGATCTGATAAAAAATTATCTGGATTTTCGTCCTGACCTTAAAGCCAGAGTAATGGCTCTTTATTGTGAAGGTATGAGCGCCAAACAAAATTTGACGTGTAATTTGCTTTTTCAAGCTGCGGTATGCCGGCTCATTTATTTGAGAGTTTCTGAGAAAATCCCAAATGACTTGGCCGGAATGGCGAATTATTGGAAAAAATATTATAACACCAGCAAGGGAAAAGGGACGCCGGAAAAGTTCATTGAGGCGTATGAAAGGTATGTTGTATGATAAAAAACAGATTTTTAGAGATATTTCAGGGACGCAATGGGCAAATGTCGGCAAAACGGGTTTTTGGCGGCATTTTTTGTTTAAGTTGTATTGTGGCCGCTTTTCTTTATTACCCGTTTGAAATGGTTTGTTTTCTCGGCGGTTCCGGGTTGTCGCTGCTCGGTGCCGGATTAGCGGAACGTAAAAAATGAAAAAGATTTTGAGTATTTTAATTATAGCTTTGTTACTGGCGATGGCGGTGGCAAAGCATTTTTATAATAAAAGTGCTGCTTTTGAGGGACTGTATGAGGAGGAAAAAGAAGCACATGATGCTCTGAAACTCAAACGAAAACAGGAGAATGAAAATGCAAACAGGCTATTTGAAATCAAAAAAGAAAGTTTCAACAATCAAAAAGCTGATTATCGTAGCTGGGCTGATAAGCCTGTGCCTGATGATTTTAAGCTGCTCATGCAGAAAGCCGTTGTCTCAAAATAAAAAGGTCATCACCTGCTATGACGAGATTATAAATAAGCCTAAAGTGACAACCGAAGAATTGGGTTTTTGCCTGATTGAATATAGGCAGAATTATTGATTATTCATCACTATAAAGTGGTGGGGACTTTGTTGGGGAAAATATTAAATATTATAGGGTATTATAATAAAAATTGTTGGAATAAAAACAAGAAAAATCAAATGATTATATTGGAGAGCAAGAAATTCGTAATGCGTGGGTCGGTAGTTCGAGTCTACTAACCGGCACCATAAAAACAACCTCCCTTGCGGAGGTTTTTTTTATGGTATTTATATAACAGCTCGAACTACCGAAGCGGTAGTTTGACCAGGAGGAGCAGGCGAGACGGGGGTATCGCCGCCCTTGCGACGACGCAGCGACGAAGCAAAGCGAAGTCAGTCTACTAACCGGCACCATAAAAACAACCTCCCTTGCGGAGGTTTTTTTTATGGCGAAATCAGCAGCGTCTACTGTAGACATATTGGAACTCCTCAGTCCGAAAATATAATTGTATCCCTCCGCTGGAGCCTCTCTCATCGGCGGTGTTTGTCAACATACGGAAATAAATTAAGTGTTTTTACTGTTGCATGATGGTTGTTTCGGTGTTATACCGCTTCTGCGATATAGTTATTTAAATATTATTGTGATTTCCGAAGTTTGTTTTCTGATGTACACAATAATATTTTTTTGAAAATTATAAAATAAATATCATATGGAAACAAAAGAAGAACGTTTAGGCGCTTACTTTACCAGAAAAGTTTGTTATTGTTGTGAACAGCCGTATGAAACGGCTCATCCTTTTTATAAGGAAATGTGTCCCCTGTGCGGAGAACTTAATTACCGGAAACGAATGCAGCGAAGCAATCTTGCCGGATATCGCGCTTTGATAACCGGGGGAAGGGTTAAAATCGGTTTTGAAACTGCTAGGCTTTTGCTGGAAATGGGTGCTGAGGTTGTGGTAACAACGCGTTTTCCGAACGATGCGCTCAAACGCTATAGCCTGCTGCCTTGTTTTTCGGAGGCAAAAGACCGTCTCAAGATTATCGGAGCAGATTTCCGCAGCATATCTTCAATCACCAATCTGATTCAGGTGTTAAAAGAAAAGCCTTTGGATATCCTGATAAACAACGCGGCACAAACGGTTCGTCGCCCGGTGCCTTTCTACAAACATCTTTGGGAAGCGGAAAAACTGCCGCCGGCTGTTGAGGATGTCATTTGCCAAATGAAGCATATCGGCACGGGAGAAAACGCATTTTTTCCTGAAATTATCGGAAACGGTTTAAACAGTGTTGCTTTGTCTCAATTACGGATTCTGCCGGAAGACAGTGATGATAACAACGAGACGTTTTTTCCGGAAGGACTCTTGGATAAAGACGGACAGCAGCTTGACCTGCGGCCGCATAACAGCTGGATGTATCAGATGGAAGAGGTGCCTTTGTTGGAATTATACGAGGTTTTGCAGATTAATCTGGTTACGCCTTTTATATTGATGCAGCAATTGCTGCCGCTAATGAGCAAACCGGACAGAGCGGCATTTATCGTTAATGTTTCGGCGATGGAAGGTAATTTTTATGCCCCGCGTAAAAATACCCGCCATGTTCATACAAATATGGCCAAAGCCGCGTTGAATATGATTACCCGGACGGTTGCGCCGCACTACAAGGACTATAACGTCTTTATGAACAGTGTAGACACCGGTTGGATAACCAATGAAAAGCCCAATCCGCAAAATCTGGGAAATACGGAAAGGAAAGCGCAAATGGCTATAGATGAAATTGACGGCGCAATGCGGATTTTGGATCCTGTTTTGCAAGGTGTCAACGGAGCTCAGACTTACGGAAAACTATTTAAAAATTACCGGGAATATCCTTGGTAAAAATGTGAAACAAAAGGCGCCTTTGAAAAGGTGCCTTTTGTTTATTGCGGCACACGGTTGACATTAGGATGCCGGCGGTTTAAACTTCTGCAAAACATCAAGCGAGGAATATGGTATGAAAGTTTATTTGGCCGGAAAAATTCCCAAAGGCGGCGAAATTGCCGGTTATACAGACTGGCGCGCAGAATATAAGACGAAATTGGCAGCTTGTTTTGACGATTTAACCGTGCTGGATCCTAACGCCTCATTTGCCGGTGAACCTTCACATGAAGAAGATGCGATGTTTCGCTTCGGCTGCGATGCCTGGATGATAAAGGAAGCGGATGCCGTAATCGTCAATGCCGAGCAAAAGCTGGGGTTGGGAACTTCTCAGGAACTGATTATCGCTAAATATTTTGCCAAACCGGTTGTGACCGTGCTGCCCAAAGAAAGCCACCATCGACGGAGCAATATGCGTATCCGCGCCTCGGTTGTTGCAGACTGGATACATCCGTTTATCGGCGCCACTTCTGACGCCGTGGTCGAAAATGCCGACGCTGCCGTAAAATGGCTGGCTGACTGTGTCCAAAACAAATGTCAGGTTAAAGACATCAGGGTTATTGATGAGGCCGTTGCACATTTTCTGAATGTACGAATGCAGGACAAAAACAATGCCTAATCAGGAAAAATTCCGTTGAGGCACAAAAAAGCGCCGGCAAAGAAAGCCGCAATACTTGTAAAAACACAAATAGTTCCTTTTTAAAACAGTGTTTTCAGTTTGTCCAAAGCTTCATAATCGGTAAAATCGATTTTGAGCGGCGTAATGACGATTTGATTTTTTTCTATTTCCTGATAATCGTCGGGCCAGGTTTGATTCAGGAGCTCTTTTTGCGGAAATCGGCGTTCTCCGTGTCTGGCGAGGGATATGCCTCGCAGTTCGGAAAGCGGAACATTGGGAAAATTGATACTGATAAGCGTATTGATGTCAAAACTTTGTGCAATCAGTTTTTCAGCCAAAGGTGCCGCGTATTGACGGGCAATTTGCCAGTCCGGTATGCGTCCTTCGATTTGTTGGGAGAAAGCGATTGAACGAACGCCGTGAATCAATCCTTCCATAGCCGCTCCCACGGTTCCCGAATAAGTTATGTCTTCGGCAAGGTTTCGACCGATGTTTATGCCGGTAATCACCAAATCTGGCTTGCGTCCTTCCATAATCAAAGAGAGCGCGACGTTGACGCAGTCTGCCGGCGTTCCGTCAACGGCATAATGGCGCTCGTCAAAACGTTCGATTTTTCTGGGCAGACGCATCCAGGAATCATAATGTTCCAATTCTGTTAATTCTGAGGTAACCGCATGCCCGGCACCGCTGCGTTCTCCCAAAGGAGCTACCACCGTAATGTCGGCGCCGGTCTTTTGCAGCTCTTCTTCCAGAATTTTAATGCCGATACTGTTAATTCCGTCATCGTTTGACAACAAAACAGAGGCTTTTTTGATTTCTTTAATCGGTTTAAATTTCATTTTCACCTGCCTTATATCTTCTTAATGTAATATAGCCAGGCTCCAAATCAAGAGCTCCGCAGGCTTAAAGTTCGTGGTATTCTTCAAAGACCTTACGCAGATAGTCTTTATACGCCGTACCGTCTTTAAGCTCGTTGATTAATGCCTTCATCTTGCCGTCGTTTATAAAACCGCGCCGATAGGCGATTTCTTCAATGCAGGCGATTTTCAATCCCTGCCGCTTTTCAATGATTTGTACAAACTGCCCCGCATCCATCAGACTGTCCGGCGTGCCGGCGTCCAGCCAGGCATTGCCGCGTTTCATCGGAACAACGTTTAAGCGGCCTTCCTGCAAATACATTTTGTTCAGATCCGTAATTTCCAGCTCTCCGCGCGGAGAAGGCTTCAGCTGACGTGCTTTTTGCACGACGTCGGACTTATAAAAATAAAGGCCGACAACGGCATAGTTTGATTTTGGCTGTTTGGGTTTTTCTTCCAACGATACGGCCTTAAAGTCTTTGTCAAATTCCACAACGCCGAAACGCTCCGGGTCGGAAACATGATATCCGAATACCGTCGCGCCGTTATTATGCGAAACCTCTTCGCGGAAACGCTCAATCTGGTCTCCCATATAGAAAATATTGTCACCCAGAATCAGACAAACGTCGTCATTGCCGATAAAATCCGCGCCGATTGTAAATGCCTGTGCTATGCCTTGGGGCTTGTTTTGGATGGCATAACTGATGTCCAGCCCCATTTTGTCGCCTTTGCCGAACAGCTTTTCAATGTTCGGCGTATCCTGAGGCGTTGAGATTATCAATATGTCTTTCATTCCGAACAGGAGCAGCGTCGCCAGAGGATAATAAATCATCGGCTTGTCATAAACCGGCAACAGCTGTTTCGACATTGTCTTTGTGAGCGGATAAAGACGGGTTCCGCTTCCACCCGCTAAAATGATACCTTTCATTTATACCTCGGAATGAAATAGCTTGTAATTAATATAAACAAACTCTAACTGATATGCCCGGCTATATCAATAGCTAATTTAGTAGTACACAATCGGCCGTAGCAAAAAGCCTCCGGAAACAGCCGGAGGCTTTTGATTTTTTTCTCAAATGAAATGTCTATTTGTTCGCCACTTTTTGAGGAGCTTCGTTTTGAGCAAACATATTTTGGTATGAACTCTTAACTTCGGCAACCATTTGTTTAAATTTCTTTAAGTGGGCGCCGGCCAGATTTTCTCCCGCAGAGGCCTTAATCGTACGGGGATTGACGCGCCGGCCGTTGCGGACGACTTCATAGTGGACGTGGGGGCCGGTTGAGCGCCCCGTGCTGCCGACATAACCGATAACCTGTCCTTGTTTAACCCGTTTTCCCGGCTTCATTCCGCGGGCAAAGCCTTTCATGTGGCCGTAGGCGGTCGAAAATTCGGAATTATGACGGATTTTAACATAGTTTCCGTAGGCGCCGTTATACTTGGCAACTTGAACAACACCGTCGCCGCCGGCCAAAATCGGGGTTCCCATCGGAGCGGCATAGTCAACGCCCCAGTGAATTCTGTAATGTTTCAAAATCGGGTGATACCGCTTCCCGAACGGTGACGAAATCCGGGCCGCATAGTTCAACGGCATTTTATAAAGAGTCTTTTTCATTGCCAGACCCTTTTCGTCATAGTATTCGGTGTTTCCGTGTCTGTCCTTGTAACGATAAAGGCCGATTTTCTCTTTGCGTAAAATTAAGCCTGCATATATGATGTCGCCGGATTGAACCACTTTTCCGTCGGGCGAAATTTTGTTTTCATATATAATTTCAAACTTGTCGCCGCGGCGGACGTCTCTTCTGAAATCGACCGAATAAGCAAAAATCTGAATAAAGTTGTTCACAACGCGGGAAGGGACGCCCTGCTTCTGCATACTGTGCGAAAGGGTGCCTTCAATGCTGCCGGTGGCGCTGTTGACTTCTTCAATGAGTTCGTCTTTTTCCTTATTGACGGTAAAATCTCCGTCTTCAGCCTGGGTAATGACGAGTCTTTCGCCCGCCTTAGGCTGAATGGTAATGCTGTTGAGCGCGATAATTTCCTGCGTCTGCGTATCAACAACCGTCTGAACCTTTATTTTTTCGCCGGCTCTGAGGTCGCGCGGATCATAGTGCTTTTTTAATTTGTAATAGATGTCGTTGGCTTCCTGGCGATTCAAACCCAGGTCATTTAAAAGCGAAATCAGGGTATCGCCGCTTTTTACGGTAATCTCCTGATCTACATTTTTTTCCTTCACGAAAGAGGATATCATACTGAAAAGGGTTTTTATGTTGTCGACAGAACTTTCGGGGTATATCGTTTCCGGATTGCTGAGGTTGCTGGCGACGCTGTTCTCAATCATCAGATAATCCAGCCGCTCGTTTTTGGATACCGACGCTTCAACGTAATTGTTGTTGGTCAGGGAAAGGATAAAGGCAAACGTAACGGCTAAAGCATATCCTAAGGTAATGACTTTATGCTTTGTTTTATGCTTAAGATCCAGTTTAAGATAGTTTTTTAAGCTCATATCAGTAACTACTCTGTGGTTAAACTACAGCGGCCAGAAACGAATTTATGCTGACCATATTACGAAAATATACAGATAACTTGATAATTAAGAAAGATGTTTCTAAGGTTTATGTGTATAAGTCCGTACGCTAAAATTTATTATAATACACAAAAGGTGAAAAAAATATAAAATTCTTAAAAAAAGTACTTGCTTTTATATTTTTTGTTTTGTATAAGATACCTCGTTAACCCGATGGGGGTGTAGCTCAGCTGGTTAGAGCGTCTGCCTGTCACGCAGAAGGTCGCGGGTTCGAGCCCCGTCACTCCCGCCATTAAAAAAGCCGTCCTTGTGACGGCTTTTTTTGTGTAATAAGCTTAGGGGCTCGAACCCCTTGGGGCTGGAGAAATAAGAAATGCCAGAGTAGTGGCATTTCTTAAACGACAGGTGAAATTTTGTTAAAGAGCGATTAAGCGACAGCGCAGAGAGCGATTGTTACAAAATAAACTCCCGAGCAGCATGACTGCGAAGCCCCGTCACTCCCGCCATTAAAAAAGCCGTCCTTGTGACGGCTTTTTTGTGTTTTTGACGTAAGTTACAAGTTGCGTACAGCTTCGTTGATGCCGTCGGTTTTTCTTGATGTGTTGATGTAGTTTTGCAAAACTAAAAATCCATCAAGCCAGTCATGACCGTGCAAAACGATATTGACAGAGTCACCGCAGCGCGAACCCAGAATTTCGTAAAGAAAGCGTGACGTTGCCGAAAAGCCGATAAAACCGTTCTGCAAATCCTTGATAACGCAGTAATATGCATCTTGCATCGTTATGGCAGCGCCGGTAAGGGCATAAGGCATCGGCAGCGCGCAAACCTCTTGAACTGTCAACGCAGTGCTGAAAAACTCCCAAGCATGAAGGGGTGTTTTCTGTTCTCCGAGGTTTATCCGTTTCTGCGACAGATTCCGGAACGAAGCCAAACCCATTACCAACGATGCTTCAACTACCGGCACCAATTGCAAAACCAGATTGTCGCCTCGTTGAAGCAAAAACAGTTCGGCAACGTCGCCGGGTTTGACGGCGCAGCGAAAATGTTTGTCGTCTACGGTAAAAATGTTGCAGCAGAACGGATAATTTCCGTTTCCGACATATTCGACATAAGCCAGAAACACCGTAAGCCTGACTTCATACAAATTGCCGTTTTTCAAATAAGTTGTTTCCATGGTTAAATAATTAAAATTACTAATAGACTGAATAAGTGCAATTTATTGAGCCCAGACTATTGCTTAAATGCTCAAAAGTCAACAGCGTAATGCCTTGTGACGATTTGGAAAATATACCGAAAACGCAGGTGCCACGATAATTGGTTTATAAACGCTTTAAACCGCAGGTTTCCCTGATTACCTCAGGAGGCATACAAAGTATCCGGGGAAGCTCTATGTTAAAAGTCAGGGTAAATACGGCGTTGGCGGCGCTGGGAGTATTGCCGGCGATTGTTGGCGTCCAGTTGCTGAGCAGTATGCTTAAAACGCTTTTTTTCGGACCGGCTTGGCCGCCGGAAGCGTCTCTTTTTCTCGGAATCTCTTATGTCGCTTTTTCTCTTTTGATTCTGAAGATATGGTGCGGTTATGTCTTAAGGCTTTCTTTTGAGGATTGCGGTATCGGCGCTTTTCGGCTTGATTCGCCGTGGCGGGGAGCCGCTGTCGTTCTGCCGGTGAGTGTGATGTGTTGTTTTTTTCTGTTTTCCGGAAATATAATGCATTCCTTGTGGGCAAAACAGCATACTGCTCAGATTTTGGCTTCCGGCGTGTTTTTTACCGGAATAAGCGTTGCCGTTGTGGAGGAGTTCACTTTTCGCGGCATTATTCTCAGAGCCTTGGAAACCCGCTGGCATCCGCGGACAGCTCTGGTTTTGACGTCGTTGCTCTTTGGCCTGCTGCACGCGCTGGAGCAAAAGCTTTCGGTGGTTGAGACGCTGCAGGTTTTTACGGCAATAAGTTTTTTGGGCTTTATGCTCGGAGCCGTGGTTTTGCAAAGCGGCAACGTCTGGAATGCCGTTTGGATGCATATGATGTGGAACGTTCTTATTGTCGGAGGAATTATACACTTTGGCGACACGGCGGATGTTTATTCGTTTTACAGCTATGTTATGTCAACCCGTTCTTTGTTGATAAGCGGGGGAGCTTTCGGAGTTGAGGCCTCCGTAATTTCTGTCGCCGGCTATATGCTTTTTGGCTTTTGGGCTTTTACTTTGATGCAAAAGCCGGTAAGCCGGGCCGGGTATAATTTCTTTTAGGTGCTTGACGTTGTCGTTTTCCTGATGTATTTGTTAAGAACAAAATAAGAACGAGGACACAATGCATGACATCTGGAACCCTTGGCACGGCTGCATAAAAAAGAGCGAAGGCTGCCAAAACTGTTATATGTATTTCCTGGACCGGCAGCGCGGCGGCCGCGGCGAGCATATTTACAAGGTCAAAAATAATTTTGACTATCCTTTGCAAAAAGACAAAAACGGCAGCTATAAGGTCAAAAGCGGAGAACAGCTGCGCGTATGTATGACGTCTGACTTCTTTCTGGAAGAAGCCGACGCCTGGCGTGTCGATGCCTGGAAAATCATAAGACAGCGTCCTGATGTCGTTTTTTTTCTGCTGACCAAGAGACCTGAGCGTGTAGCCGCCAATCTGCCCGCTGATTGGGGAGAAGGGTGGAATAACGTTTTTTTCAATGTCACTTGTGAAAATCAGCGGCGTGCCGATGAGCGTATTCCCTTGTTGCTGGAATTGCCGTTCAAACATAAGGGCATTATGGCGGCGCCTTTTATCGGCCCGGTCAGCATTCGGGATTATCTCCCTTCCGGACAGATAGAGCAGGTGATTGCCGGAGGTGAGAATTATGACGGTTCGCGTCCTTTGGATTTTGCCTGGGTCAAAAATCTTTATGACGAATGTGTCGCCTTTAACACCACTTTTTGTTTTATTGAAACCGGTTCCTGCTTTGTCAAAGACGGCAGAGTTTACCGTATCCCCGACAAAGGCGTACAAAGCCGGCAGGCTTTCAAGTCCGGTCTTCAGCATCAGGGAAAACCGCAGGACTTCAAACTTGCGCCGCCGGTTCAGTCCGCATTGTTCGGCAATACGGAAGTTTACCGGAAGTCCTTTCGCCGCCGTTGCGATTCCTGCGGCAGCCGTCTGATTTGCAACGGATGCTCCGATTGCGGCCGCTGTGCCGATTAGTGCTGTATTGTCCGGTTGTGCAGAGCAGCAATCGTTTGAATGTTGGCATGGGACCGAGGCGATACCACTGCCGGAGCTTTTGTCTCGCTTTCCAATCCGCGCAATGCCCGCAGATTAACCTGGCAATGTGCCTTTTGCGGCGCGTTCGCCTCTTTGGTTTTGTCTTCCGTTAAAGTTTTTATGCCTTTGCGCGGCGTTTGTATTTTGTTGTTTTTTCGCTTGGTAAATTGCAAGATATAATCGGGATTTGCCAGGCTTTTGAAAATAGTGCCGCCGACGGCAAGCTCTGCTCCCAGGGCCATACAGGTCACGCCGGCCAATTGGCTTGCCGGCATATATTTGGTGTTTTTGGCCAGTTTTGCGCCGAATTTTGCCAGTTTTATACCGGAACTTTGAACCAGATGTGAAAACTTATAAAGTCCGGACTGTACTTTTCCGGCTATTCCCAAACGTTCGTAAGCTTGCCCGAAATTAGTCTGCCTGTTTTCATTTTCGGCTTCTGTCATAGCCAGCCCGAACCAGTTTTGGACGCGTTTTCCCGAGTTTTGCTTCAAACCTTCCTTCTGCTGAAAATCCTTGTTGACGTTGTTTTGGTAAACCGGATTCATATTCTCGTAAAAAGATGCCTCCTGAGGCCCTTTTTTATTCAGAAAATCGTTAAATTTTTGATTTATCTTTTCAATCTCTTTATGTCTCCACGCCAAAAATTCGCTTGATTTCCAGGTCTTGGGAGTCACTTTGTTCAATTCTGCATATTTGCGTTTTAGGATATTTTCTATATCTTGGGTGATAGTCATATTTGCCATTGTCGTTCTCCGTCTTGGTTGATAAATTGATAATATCATAAATGTCAAATAAAGTAAATATATTATTGAGGACGGTAGCCAAAATATCTCCGGAAACCAATATTTATGCCGTCCGCTCTTAAATCTGTTGTTTGTCGGGCTAAATTAAAGTAATATCTTCACTTGGTTGGATTTTTGAAAGGAAAGAATATGGCAAAGCACTGGTCGGAAGTTGAATACCTGCACCAAACCGTGAAAAATCACAACATAATCATCAAGGGAACCCGCAGTTATTACAGCAATGCCTATACGCCCGGTTTTGAAGATTACGTCGTGCGGTATCTTTACGGCGACGAATACAGTATAAGCCATTTTAAACCGCTTTGGGATTACGATAAACTCTATATCGGAGATTATGTATGCATCGGGGCCGAAAGCATCATTGTGATGGGCGGCAACAACACCCACCGGATGGATTGGTTCAGCGACTACCCGTTTATGGAAAAAATCGTAGAGGCCTACCAGCGCCGCGGGGATACGGTGATTGAAGACGGTGTTTGGATTGGGATGCGCAGTGTAATTATGCCCGGTGTCAAGATTGGCGAAGGTGCGGTCATCGGTGTTAATTCTGTCGTAACCAAAAACGTGCCGCCTTATGCCGTCGTGGGCGGAAACCCGGCAAAAATCATAAAATACCGTTTTGATGAGGAAACCATTGCCGAACTTTTGGCGCTGCATATTTACGACCGTCCGGAAAGTGAAATCGATCGGCTGATTCCGGTTTTGTGCGGACACGATTTGGAGGCGTTGAAAAAAGCTTTAGTTTCTGCGGACAAGTAATTTTAGCGCAAAAGCTTGTGTTTTTGTCAAAAAGGGGGTATCATCGTCTTATAACCGTGATACAACAGGACGAACAACGATGAAACGCGCCAACAAAAATTTTCTGCTTGCCGAATATGAGAGATATCGGAAAAAGCCGCAGAGCGTGCATATTAATAACCGGGAAATCATCATTCCCTGCGAATATACGTTGGGCGGCAACGCTCCTGAGGTTGTCCGCAAAAACTTTCTTTATGACTATTTTGACCTCCAAAAATGCGAAGCTGACAAATATAAAAAGGCCGGCGTTGCTCCGCGCCTGATTGAGTTTGGGGGTGTTCACTATATCGTTCCCTTTAACTGCCGTCGTCGGGAAATTCCGGATACCAAAATAGTTGAGAATATTTTAAGGCGTTGTGAGGCCAAATATAACCGGGCCGTCAGCTTGACCCGCAAATTGGACAAGGCTTTTCCCAAACGTGAGTATACTGTTGAAATCGGAGCCGAGCACGTTTCGGATATGCAAAAGGCATATCGGGCCTTTTTGTTGAAAAAATACAAAAACCGTACCGAAGCGGCGTTTGTCCGGGCCGGAGAGTTTATTGCCGCCGGCGCTCGTTTTGCAACACAAAAGACTCTGGGACTGCTTCCTGAACACGTTAACGGTATGGTTAAAAAATCGCTGCTGGGCTTTGCGCTTACGGCGGCAACGACGACGGTCGGCTACGGAACTTATAAGGCTTTTGAAAAAGCCTCCGATAAGACCGTTACGGAAAAAGAACAACAGATGCCGGAAATTCTGCCTCAGGCGGAAAAGCCAACGGCGGATTTTACCGTCGGTGTTCAGCAGTCTGCGCCGATAAAAACGGAAACCTCTGCCCAAACCGCAGCCCGTCTTCAGGACGAACCGTCGGCAGCAAAGAAGTCGGCATCGCCGGAAAAAATTGCTCAGGCCAAAACTGTTTCGATTTCCGTTGCAAAAAATTTCCGTCGCAGCGAGACGGAAAAAAACGCTTTGTTTAAAACGTATATCAGACATGTCTTTAAAAATGAAGGCGGTTATGCCGATGAAACGAAAATCGACCAGAAAACCAATATGGGGATTATCCAAAAAACGTTAGACAATTTTGTTGCAAATAATCCTCAAACCGCCAAAGCTTACAAATTTCCCAAAACGGTCAAGGAACTTAAACGTTCTCAGGCGGAAATAATATATAAGAGGGATTACTTCGACCATTATAAGATAGGCGATTACCGCAATCAGAGCATTGGTTTGATGATGCTGGATATGTACGTCAACCACACGCCCAAAACCGTAAAGCGTTTTGTACAGCAGGCGGCTAAGGCTGCGATTAAGGCCGGTGCCGAAGAGCTGAAAGTTCCGCGGACGCCGGAGGAGTTTGTGACTGCCGCCAACAGCTTGGCTCACACGCCGGAGTATGAAGGGGTTTTCTATAAACAATTGTGCCTTGAACGCAATCATCATATGGGGGTTACCACCAAAAAGGACAAACGCATTGCCCATCTGACGGAAGGACTGCTCAACCGCTCACATAGTTTTGGCGACAAGTTTGTCTCGACTCAGCAGCAGGAAGCCTGTTCTTCCCGTTTGGCGCTGAACCAAAAAACACGCTAATGTTTCGTGCATCTTTATTCTGCCGGAGTGCCTTCCGGAAGAATGCCGTTGTCTTTGTTCAGCCCCAGTTTATGTTCAATCCACTTTATTTTGTTCTTAAAGTAATGTCCGCGCATTTTTCGGATGGTAACGAAATATCCCGCAGCAACGATTAATGCCGCACCTATCCATGCAATCGGACTGGCATAGCAGATTCCGAGATATCCCATGTGCTGTGCCAGATAAATCGCTGCGAACGAACGCATAACCAGCTCGGCCGTGCAGGCCAGCATCGGAATTCCGGTTTGTCCCATACCCTGCAGCGTATTGCGAAAAATGAATATCTGTCCCAAAAAGAAGTAAAACAATGTCGTAATGTTAAGATAGTCTTTGGCCGTTTGGATGATTTCGGGATTGCCGTCTTTAATAAATGCGCCAATCATATTTTCGCCCACAAAACGAACCAGCAGCGCCAGAAAGACGCTGATTGACAGCGAAATCAGAGAACTGCCCAGAACGCCTCGGCGTATGCGTCCGATTCTTCCTGCTCCGAAATTTTGGGCAGAGTAGGTGGCCAGAGCCAGTCCGAGTGCGACCATCGGCTGCGTAGCCAGCTGTTCGATTCGCAGCGCAGAGGTGAAAGCCGCGATGGTGCTTGCTCCGAATGAATTGCACACGCTCTGGATAATCAACAGTCCGACGGCAATGACGGAAAACTGTAATGACATGGGAATGGCAACTTTCAAATGCTGCTCCATCAACCGGGAATCATATTTCCAGTCTTCTTTTTTTAGCCTTAAAATAGGAAACTTTTTGCCGATGTAAAAAACGCAGGCGATAACGGAAATCGTCATTGAAATGACGGTGCCGAGCGCCGAGCCGACAATTCCCATATTCAGGCCGTAAATTAAAAGCAGGTTAAGCAGTATGTTCAAAACCGAGGAGAAAATCAAAAAATAAAGCGGGGTCTTGCTGTCGCCCAGAGCACGGATGAATCCGGCCAGCAGATTATAGCCGATAATCATAACCAGCCCCAGACACAACGTGTACATAAATTTATAAGCGTCATTCATAATTTCTGCCGGCACGTTCATTATCTTTAAGAACTTGTGCAGACAAAATTCCATCAGCAGCGTAATGCCGAGGCTCAAAACCAGACTCGCCATAATGCTGTGGGTAACCGAACGGCGGACGCCGGCTTCGTCTTTTGCGCCGAATTTCTGTGCCGTAATAACGCACAAGCCGGCCGTAAAACCGAGGGCCACCAGCATAATCGTAAAATAAATCGGGGCGGAAGCGCCTGCCGCAGCCAAAGCTTCCACGCCGATTAACCGTCCCACGATAATGATGTCGGATATGTTGTAAAGCTGCTGAAAAATATTGCCGATTAAGAGCGGAACGGCGAATAAAACAATAAGTTTAACCGGATTGCCGGATGTCATATCCTTAATCATGATTTCCCCTGAAGACGTTGTTTTTTATTTTAAAACCGACGCAATATAAATCTCCGCATTTAATTTGTAAAGATACTTTGTCAAAAAAATATTTCCGATTCGAAAAGAAAAACAGGGGCTTAAAATCCGTGTCCGTCATTTCATTGTAGATTTGTTAACGTTTATTGACTATCTTATAAACAACCCTGAGTACAAGAGGAGGTCTTATGGCTGTAGTATCCAAGAAAATGGCGATTATCAGTAAAATTAAAGCTCTGGTCAGCAAAACCGGAATCCTTTGGCGCGGCAAAACGCAGGATAACGAGATTTCCGAAAAAATCGCCCAGAAGATTCAAAAAAATTCGTACGACCTTAGTCTCAAACCGGTAAAAGACAGCTATACCCCGCCTTATCTGCAATTGGCCGAGCAGTTGGAAGTCGCCGACGATCAGATTTTTCGGGCAGCCGCTTATAATATGTCAAATATTGCCATGGTG
>PPYE01776425.1_pt1 | contig 31050 bp, 29 predicted proteins | sample 1559881 | NCBI WGS metagenome assembly PPYE01 (sample SAMN08240022, study PRJNA423297) | Human gut metagenome, whole genome shotgun sequencing project. | reverse complement strand
CAAAACCTCCTATGGTAGTTTTCATTCTACCATAGGAGGTGCTTTTTTTCTATTGTCCGTTTTTCACGGTCTTGTTCATGACTGAGCTGCTTTTTTTCTTTTCTGAAATCTTCTCTTATTTCAGATATGGATTTCAGCTTGTTATTTCTCATAACATACCAATGGTTAAATCCGTTTAAACGGTCGGCTTTTGCCTGTTTTACTTTTGCAATGCACGTGTGCATATCTGTTTCACTGCCGTTGTAAAGCAGTTTGCCGCTGCTTAATAATTTTGCGTGAGCTTGCCCGTCCTTGGTATAAAACCATTCGTCAACAGTGAAATAACCGTCTTTTATCATTTCCTGCATTGTTGCGCGAATTGGTTTTTCGTCAAATTTCGCTAATGATATATCAGTTTCGGTATAATCTGTATTATCTAATCTTGTTTTTCCGTATTCGCAGTATTTTTCATCTCTTTCAATCATTATATAATTGCGGCCGAGAGATTTGGCGGCAACACCGGTTGTCATAGTCCCGCCGAACGGATCAAGCACAACATCGCCCACATTTGAATTAATGGCGATTATTCTTTGCAGTAATTCAAGAGGCTTTTGCGTGCTGTGCAGTTTTTTGCCGTTTTCATCTTTGAGTCTTTCATTACCTGAGCATACGGGAAATCTCCATACGGAACCCATTTGCTTTCTTATTCCTTTTTGATAATCTTCAATAAGCACAGTATCTTTGTTTAACTCTTTAGCGGTTTTATAATTAAAAGTATACTTGCTGTTTTTGCCTTTTGTTGCCCAGATCAAAGTTTCATGACTGTTGTTCAGGCGTGTCCCTTTAAAATTAGGCGTGGGGTTGGTTTTGTGCCAGATTATATCGTTTATTATCCACAAGCCTAATTCCTGCATTATTGCTCCGATAGTGTAGATGCACTGCATACCGCCGATAACCCAAATGGAGCCGTTGGCTTTTAATATTCTTTTGCATTGGGATAACCATTGCTTTGTGAAATCTTCATAGCTTTCTAACGAATCAAACTTATCCCAGTCATCATCGCAGCCGTCAAATTCAGATCCCTCAACTCTGGTTAAGCTGCCTTCAACTCTCATCCAGTAGGGCGGGTCTGCAAATATCAGGTCTATGGAGCTGTCCGGAATTTTTTTAAGTTCTTCCAGAGAATCTCCGTTTATTATTGTGTTAAGCTTCATATATTAAGCCTCTTTGTTATTACTGTTTGTTTTTTAATATGCGGCAGATATAAGCGGTTAAAAGTCTTGTTTATAATAACATATTTTTGAACAAAAGTAAAACCGCAAGTTTCACAATCAACTCCGAAAATCAAATCATCTTTCACAAAAAAGAGCGAATTTCAAGAGTTTCGCTCTTTTGTTTTTTTAACTTTTTAGATTTGATTGATTTGTATTATTAATTGTTTTTAAGATTATTAATTCAATATTGTTAAAAATGAATTTTATTATTTTGAGTATTCGGCGTGGTTGAGACGTTTTTCAGGCTTTTAATGGAATTATAAGTTCTTTATGCATAATAATTTTTTATGTTAAAAAATTAATATGCAATCAAAACAAATAAAACAACTTAAACAATCGCCGAAATGAATTGCTTTGCGATTGTTCAAATTAAAAATTATGTTTATTTGTTTTAAACAGGAACGCTTATAGATTATAACAACACAAACACAACACAAAGGTTAAAGTGTTTCCAACACAAAGCTATAAGCGTTTTGCTGTATTGAAAAAATCCTTCGGATTTCGGGAGTAGTTTTGAACATTTGAAAAATGTTTATCTCTGCAAAAAGCTGTACAACACAAATTGAAATACATCACAAATTGATTACAACACAAATACTTAAATTCCGAGTGTTTAAATGAATAAGGAGGTAACAACAAAAAGAGATGAAAAACGGGCGTAAACGCCCGCGGGTTACTTTGTGAAAGAAATGAAAGATTATACTTGAATTTCTTACAAATAAACTACGAAAGGTTTTGATAACAAAAATGAAAAATCAAAAACAGATTTTAAGGAGGTAACGCAGTTAATTACACATGGTAAAAACAGGCATAAATGCCTGTTCGGGTGTAGTTTTGAGTAAAAAATAAAAGTTTACTATTACTTGCAAGGGAGTGACTTAAAATTAAAAAATAAAAATTGATTTGAAAGGAGTGATCTTTATGTGAGTACTGCTTTTTAATTAAAAAGCACAACACAAAATGTTGTTGAAATGTTGTTGATTGTTCATGATTTTCTTTTTCCTTACTTGTTTTAAAAGGGGGCTGCAAGAGCAGCCCCCGAGTGTTTTTTTGAAGCGTTCAGGTGAATAAAAATGCATAACCTGTTGGCTGAGGCTGCGTTTTGAAGTCAAAATAATATTTATTTTCAAAATTCCTTTCTTTCCAATGTTCTTCTTTCGTCTTTATAAGACTTCAGAACACAGCCTCTTAACTAAAAAATATTTTTAATTATTTTCAATTATTAAGAAAGAGGTGATTAAAATTTTGAATGATCAAATTTACAGTCAAAATTTTGCCGAAACAGTATCGGAATACATTTTTTCGGACAGCGAATGCAATTCTGAAAAATACGCTGCTTATGCTGAAGTTCCCGTTAGCTGTATCAGCATATTAAAAGACGGCAGGGAAACTCCCGCCGTTACTCAGGATGTTTGCCGCGAAGCAAAACGGCTGAAAATCGATATGGTTTTATGCGTCGGCAAAGAAATTGCTTTGTGCGTGATGCTGACGAGGGAACCGAAACTTGAAAAGCTGTTTAACGGGCCGCTGCACGGAATACCGAATATTCAGCCTGCCCCTTCATACAGTACGGAAAGTTTTGCCGCCTATGCAAAAGCCGTGCTGGCAAGATATGCGCAGTCAAAAGAGAACAAGGCTGTTAAGCATGTGATTACCGCATATTCCGTTAAATCGCTTTGCTCGGTTGCGTCTGATGCTGCGGTGAATGACAGTGAAGATGTTAACAGTGCGCTTATGAGGGCGCACGCCGTTGACGAAAACTTAAAAATTACGGATTACGGCATTGCCTGCGGCATAATGTGCTGTTATTCTTCGTGCCCTTCGGCACCGCACGGAATGAAAAAATCATTCAAAGCGTCAAAACACAGTCCTGAAATATTCAGCGCAAAAAAATATTTCGGAATGGAGCCTGCAAAAGGCTCTGACTGCCGCATGACTTTGAAAGAGCGTTTAAAATGCTTAAATCTGATGATTCCGTGTAACGAAGGATACGGGCAGCTGCTGGCGCAAAGGCTGAAAGCGTTTCTGAATACGCCGCTCAGTGAAATTATGTACGGCAATACAACGATATATCATCAGCTTTATGAAGATATCGCCGATGCGGAAGAAATAATCAGAAAGTCAGCGGAGAATTTCCCGCTGAAACGCAGGATAGTTACCTACGGCGACCTTATGTATTTTCTGTACCGTTTGAAAAGTCTTATCGATTATAGAAAATGCTACTGCGGCGATCTGAATATGCGTTTTTCCGACATCCTTATTGATCTGGGAAATTTCATTTACAGCAGCGAAAACGAGTTTACCGCAAAGCGTTCGGCAGGCGGCAATAAAAGAAAAGCAACCAGCCTGAAAGAACATCTCAATTCGCTCAGCGGCAAAGAAACTTTGTCTGAATCCATCTTTTCAATGCCTTTGGGTTACTACTATTACGCGGCGTCTCTGCTTCTGAACAGCAATTATCCTAACTGGCTTTGCAGAAAGCAGTTTCAGGACGAGCGGCGTTTTGAGCTTGAGTATGAAGAGCTGTTAATGTTAGGCAAAAATCTTGCCTATACGGTTTCAGATGAAAGAATAAATATTTTTCAGGAATACGAAGATGAAGAATTCATGGGAACTGAAAAATACGTTTCATACCTGTTTGATTTATTGGTGATGCCTGTCATCGATATAAATAAAGTTAAAAATATTAATAAATGAAAGGAGGCAATTATAAATGCCTAATATTATTAAAGAAACTTGCAACGGAATTCTCCTTTACTCCATTCAGGATTTCATGCTCACTAAGCGTGAGATTGAATGCATGGGAGAAATCAATTCACAGTCAGTAAATTCTCTTATCCGCCAGATAAGATACCTTGAAGCCGAAAACGAGAATGAAGAGATCACAATGTTCATAAACAGTCCCGGCGGTGAAATAACCAGCGGGCTTGCGCTGTATGACGTTATGAAAGTTGTTAAATGCCCCATACGCACGGTGTGCACAGGCATGGCGGCAAGCATGGCGGCAATCCTGTTTTCCGCAGGTGATAAGCGCCACATTCTTGAACATGCTCGCGTTATGATACATGACCCGCAGTTAATCCAGGGCTACGGCGGCAGCACGCTGACCGTTAAGGCAGTTGCCGAAGATATGATGCGTATCCGTGAGATAACGTGCAAAATACTTGCCGATCATACGGGAAAAAGCCTTGAAGAGATTTACGATAAAACTGCAAAAGACACGTATTTCAATGCAGAAGAAGCCGTGGAATACGGCCTTGCAGACAAAATAATTCACAAAATATAAAAAGAAAGGATGATTTTATGAAATCAAATAAAAACAAATCAAATTCAGACTACACCGCAAACAGAAGAATTCTGGCAAAAGGCTGCTACATAAGCAACGATACCCGAGCCACGGGGCTTAACAACAATGATATTATCATAGGCCCAAGCGGTTCGGGCAAGACCCGCGGTTATGTAAAGCCGAATATACTTCAGTGCAATGAAAGCATGATCATTGCGGACACCAAAGGCAATTTGGTTAAAGAGCTTAAACGTCCTCTCGAAAAAGCGGGATACAAAGTGATTGATATGAACTTTAAGAATTTGGCGAATTCTTACGGCTACAATCCGTTTGATTATATCCGTTTTGATAAAGAAAACAAACAATACAACGAACAGGATATTATGACGATAGCTTCTGTGATAATTCCGAAACCTACAAGCCAAACAGATCCGTTTTGGGAACTTGCCGCCAGAATGTACTTTACAAGCGCCGTTGCTTACACAATGGAGTGCCTTCCCGAAAACGAGCATAATCTTGACAGCGCCATCACTCTGTCGCTCCAAATCGCAAACGGAAATTACGCAAAGCTCATCAAAGAATTGGAGTTCATCAATCCTAACAGTCTGGCTGTGAAAACTTATAATCTGTTTAAAGATACGTGTAAAAGCGAAAAAACATTTGCCAGCGTTCTTGCCATTCTGGGCGAGAAATTCAACGGGCTTATGCTGAATGATCTTCTGAAAATGTATAAAAGAGAAAACAGGATAGATTTCAGCTCGCTCGGCAGAGAGAAAACAGCAGTATTTCTCTCGATAAGCGATACGGACAGGTCTAAGGACAGAATTATAAGCCTGTTTTACACGCAGGCGCTTCAGGAACTCTGCAACAGCGCGGATTTTGACTATGAAGATTGCCGCCTGCCCGTGCCTGTAAGATTTATACTTGATGATTTTGCCACGAACGCATATATTCCTGATTTTGACAAAATAATTTCAGTGATACGTTCGCGTGAGATCTATGTGAGCATAGTTCTGCAAAGCATAACTCAGCTTAACTCGCTTTACGGGCCTGATAACGCAAAAACAATCATCAATAACTGTGACAACTGCTTGTATTTAGGCGGTCAGGATATTGACACTGCCAATTATATGAGCTTTAAAGCCAACAAATCAATCACAACGATATTGAATATGCCCTTGAAAGAAGCGTATCTTTTCACAAGGGGTCGTGAGCCCCGTATAGTAGAAAAGTATGATATTACTCAGCATACAAAATATCGTGAACTTCCCGAAAGCCATAATAAAACTGCTGAAAATAAAAATACAGAAAGAGGTGATGTATATAGGATTTGATTGGGAAAATATTTTGGATGCCGAAGGTGAAGACATTGCAGAAGCATATGAAGATGCTGTTTACGAAGCAACCGTTTATGAAGAAAACCACCGTATGCCTGATGAATATTGGAATGACTGATATTCGTCAGCGAAAAAAGACCCGTGCAGGTATATTTAACCTGTACGGGCTTTTTTATATTAATAGTTTTATTTACAAGAAAATCAATTTATATTATAATCATTATTATAAATATGTGCCGTTTACGCATATTTGAATTTTCAGAAATTTTTAGTTGTCAGCGGTGAAAATATGGGTACTGATTATATAAAAAGCCTTGATACGATTTTAAGAAATGATTTTACAGAGCAAAATCTAATAAATCTTGAAAAAAGAATAGACACAGGCTTTGAGCAGTTTAACAGAAAACTCGGCGGCGGTCTTTACGGCGGGCTTACGGTGCTGGGCGCAATACCTGCGCTCGGTAAAACCACATTTGCAATACAGCTTGCCTGCAATATTGCGGAAAAAAGCGAAATGCCCGTGCTGTATTTTTCTCAGGAAGTTCCAGCCGCAAGAATTGCCGCAAAAATCATAAGCCGTAATTTATACCAAAGCAGAAAATCAAACGGCGGCGCTGACGGCGCAAACTGTTTGTTAAATGAAAACCAGTTGATGAGCTGCGCAAATCTTCATTTATGGGAAAAGCAGAAAAAAGAATTTGAGGGCAGGGCAAGCAATCTGTTCGTTGTTGATAAAGTTTGCTCCGCACGTGAAATTGCAGATACCGTGCACGATTTCGTGCAGTCAAGAAAAGAAAACGGCATGAGCGCTGTTCCTTTTGTAATAGTTGATTATCTTCAGATTTTGCCGCCGTCAAAAGATATAGCAAATTTGTCAAACAAACTCACCGTTGAGCGAAATCTTAATATTATGCTTGAGCTTGCTCATTCAGACGGAGTTCCCGTGTTCCTTATCAGTTCATTAAACAGAGCGAACTATGAAGGGCCTATAAAAATGGCCGCCTTTAAGGAGACCGGCGGTATAGAATATTCAGCCGATGTTCTTTTGGGGCTCCAGAGCAGTTTTGCGGAAAGTGAAACAGAGCAAAATGACGGCAGTAAACGGCAGGTGGAAATAGTTGTTCTCAAAAACCGTTACGGAAAAGCAGGCGAAATAATCAAATTTAATCTTGTAACGGAATTCAGCTGTTTTGAGGAAACCGAAAACACAGAAAAAACAGATTTGGAAAGCGGTAAAAGCAAAACAAAAGTTTCCGCGGAAAATAATATTTCAGCAACCGAAAATGAAGTTACAGAAGATATTGAACCAAAATCTGAAAAAGCTGTTTCAGCTTCGTATATCAACAACACCAAGATAGCAAACGAAATAAGAACAGGAAAAGCAAAAACGGATTGCGTCAACAACTGCGTTGTGTCTGCCCGTAATCAGGGAGAAGAGATAATAACAAGCTATACCATAACAAAACAGCTTTCACGTTTTGACTGTGATGTTGCCGATGCGATATATTCTATCTATAAGCGCGGCGGGGCTGAGCTTTCGCTGAGAAGCATACTTCATGAGCTGTCGGGAGATTACAGCCAAACGCTTAATCAAAGTTTCAAAGATGAAATTGAAAACAGTATAAATAAACTCACTTCTGCCGAAATCAAGATAGACTGCACCGGTGAAATGAGAGAGAGAAATGTAATAACCGAAAATGAAATCAAGATTTTTTCGGGAAAGTTTCTTGATATAATTCCATCCGATAAAAAACAGGGCCATTACTATTTTAAGCCCAGAACTCCTCTTCGCAAATTTATGCCGCTTTACGCATACGGCGAAGCCGCAACACAAATGATACGCTTTCCTTCATCTCTGCTTTATCTTAACAAAGCCGTATCGGACACCAAGGAAAATATCACAATAAAACGATTTTTAATTCAGCGCTTTGAAATTATCAGGAATGACAACAATAATTTCAAAATGAAGAATATGAAAAAGATAAAATGCAATGTGAGCGTTGATAAAACAGGCGGCGAATCGGTGTGCTCTTACTGCGGCGTCAATATCTCAAGCAATGATTATCAGTCTGTTTCGGCATGGAAAAACAAGTACCGCACAGTGCAGAAAAATGTTGTCAAAATCCTGAATTGCTACAAAAAATCGGGATATATAGATTATTTTTCCGCCGATGACAGCGGTTGTGCCGTGGGCAGTATTTATGATCCTTTTGAGATTTAAAAATTTTATCATTATATTATAAAGAAACCCCGTTTAAGCGATCTACTTAAACGGGGTTTTAAAGACAGCAAAAAAGGCGCCGTTAAGCGCCTTTTTATTTTATATTATTTCTGCCAGTCGTATTTGATAAAGCGAACTTTAACAGTGTCTGACATTGTATTGCCGTATGCGTCTTCAACAGTTACGGTAATCCATGTTGAGCCGGCTGAGATGGAAGTGGATTTCACCTGTGCCGTATCACCGTCAGAAGTTAATTCGCCTTCAGGTGAATCAACAGACCAGTTTGCGTAAGACCAAGTAACGCTCTTAACGTCAACGCCTTCGTTAACTTCTATGCCAAGGTTTGCAACCTGGTTTTTGTAAAGAGCGTACCAGGGGATTTTAACGTAAATAACGTCGCCTTCTTTTTCAGCTGTTGAGGAAACGATTGATACGCTGCTTATCTGAGCGGATGTACCCAGAGCTGCAAACGCATTTGAAAGCTTTGATGCGGCATCGTCAACCTCTGCCTGAGTTGCAAGTTCAGTTGCGTATATTTCCTCAGCCGCGGTGAGAGCCTCGGAAAGAGCCTGCCAGTCCTCTGCGGGATAATTGTCCTTATCAAGGTTTGCGTTCAGAACTTTCTCAATCATTGAGTTAAGAGCGTCCTTATTTGCCCTTACCATAACTTTGCAGTCTGCCGTAAAGCCGCCGTCATCGGTGGTTACGGTGATTACGGCGTCGCCCGTGCTTACAGCGGTTACAACTCCGTTTTCAACTGCTGCGATATTGCTGTCTGAAGAGCTCCATGTAACTCCCTTGATAGTAGCGTCTGAAGGATTGATAACGGCGCTGAGCGTCTGAGTGCCGCCCTCGTACACCGTGATTTCAGAGCTTTCAAAAGAAACAGATTCAACCTTCTGCTTTACAAATGTAACTTCGCAGGAAGCGGTGAAGCCGCCGTCAACCGTTGTTGCGGTGATTACTGCAGTGGCGGGATAGCTGACTGCCATGCAGGTTACCGTGCCGTTTGAATCAACAGTCATTTTTGAAGTGTTGCTTGATGACCATGTTACGCTCTTGTTTGTTGCCTGAGCGTTTGTGATAACAGTCTCAAGCTGTGTTTTTGAACCAAGAGGAGTATACTGATTACCCTCTACGGTTATCTTATCGCCCTGAGCGATAGTTACGCCCTCAACGGGTTCGGTAACATTTACTGTGCACTGCTTAACAACGCAGGTGCCTGCGCCGTCCCCGCTGTAAAGCAAGCTTCTTGGTGTTTCTGTGCGGCAGTAAAGAGTTGTTTCTCCGCCGCCCACAGCAGTAACCTTGCCTGTTTTGCAGTCGTCTATTCTGAGCACACCGTCCGTTGCGCCGTTTTCGTAAACGATTTCGCCGTCAACCATTATGCCGAAATATACGTTTTTCCAGTGGATAAGACCTGAATCGGTAAGCGTTGACGGATAAACCGTGTATTCATACTGAGCGGTCTCGTTCTTTACAAGCTCCGTCGGGCCGCTGAATTCAAGGTCTGTGGGATTTGAAATATTGCCTCCCATTACGGTGCCGTTTATGCTCTTTGTAACACCGTCAATAGTGGCGGTTATCTCAAAGTTAGCTTTGTCCCATGCAAAGCTGCCTTTGCCGTCTCTTATTGTGAGTACGCCGTTTTCATCAATGGCTGCAACATCGGGATTGAGCGCTTCCCACTCAATATCGTTGATTACAGCGCCCTCCGGCTGAACATTTGTTACGGTGAGCTGTCTTGTGCCGCCCCATGTGGAGAGGTTGTTTACATCGCCGTAAATTTCAAACGAAGTGATGTCAAGCTGGTCAACTACCGTAACAGTAATCGAATCATTTACTGAAATGCTGAGGATCCAGTCGCTTATCTGAGCAACTACTTTTTTGAACGCCTCTGCGTCCTCATTTGAGCCGAGGTCGCCGATGTTGCCGAATGAATTAAGGATACCTGCAACTATGTCTTTATTGAGATTGAGGCCGAAGCCGTCAACAAGAATATCTGCAATGAGTTCGCCGTCTATAAGTTTGCCCGCGTCTTTAGCGAACTTGAACATTTCTGTAAGCTTGTTGTATAAGCCCTCCGTGCTGGGAGAAGCCGTTATTTTTACTTTGCCCGGTTTGAGGAATGTGATGTTTCCGTCTTCGTCAACTTCCGCAACTCCGCTCGGAATGCTGATAACATCCCATTTTACGCCCATTTCAAGTCTGAGCGGGGTTGTGATTCCCTCTGCTTTCATCTGATAGCCTACTTCAACTGTGGTGGGCAGGCTTTCCTTGTTTGTTATGGTTGTGCCGTTCGGAATGAAATCGGCATACCAAGCTGTGGATTTCAGCACATTAACATGTGTTGAATTTGAAGCAACCTCGTTTGAACTGCTGTCTTTAAGTGTTGCCGTTATCTCAACATTGATTGTTGAGAGAGTGTTCATAAGCGAATCGGCAAGTCCGTTTACTATTGTTTCGCCCAGGATAGGAGTAGCAACGGTTCTGAATGTTTCAATAATTCCCTCTGAATCCATAGAATCAAGATTCATATCGTCAAACGTAGCATAAAGCGAGTCTGCAAGAGAGGGGCCGATCAGCCATATAGAAGCAATGTTCGTATCTACCCAAACACGGAATATTGCGCCTTTAGAACTGTCTCTTCCGGTTACGAGGCCGTTTTCGTCAACGCTGGCAAGATACGGTGTGGGAGAGTTCCATTCAACGGTCATGCCTTCGGGTATCTCGCTTCCGTCCTCCATAACAGCCTTTAGCTGAACGCGCTCGTTTTCCTGTATGCTGATGACTGCCCCCGTATCTGAAGATACGTCTGCGTTTGAGTCGTCAACATTGATTATTCTGATACTGTACTGCTGAGCATCATCAGCGTATGCCGTAACAGGCAGCACCGATAGGAGCATAAGCACACAGAGGAATATGCTTACGGCGCTTTTGAACGTTTTTTTCATTTAACCAACCTTTCTTTAGCTATGCAATGAAATGTGTATTTCGGGCATATGATAATCTTTTCATTGCCTGTTAATTAAAGTCAACTGATATTTGGTTTATACAATCTCAAATCAAAATTTTCAGTAAATTTTCACATACCGAAGGCGGTTTCTTTATGCTTTTTACTATTTCAAATTTGTAAATGTGTAAAAAAATCACCGCTTATATAAAAGCGGTGATCAGAAATGCTGTGTATATAATTAATGATGTTATATTTTATATACCTATTTTATTGCATAACGCGCGGAAAACGAATTTCAAATTCAGTTTTGTATTTTGAGTTTTCACCGTTGTCTTTAAGTGATATAGAACCGCCGTGAAGCTCAACTATTCTTTTTGTAATTGCAAGTCCGAGCCCCGTGCCCTTGCCCGATGAGCGTGCGTTATTGCTGGTTACAAACGGCTTGAATATATTTTCCCTCAGCTCCTGCGGTATTCCTGTTCCGTTGTCTGCAACGGTAAGCACAAGACTATCCTTTTCTTCACGCAGTTTGATGAATATAGTAGTACCCTCAGGATTGTACTGCAGGCTGTTGCCCAGCAGATTTTCAAATAGCCGCTCAAACAGCTTTTTATCCACGGCAAACTCAATTCTGCGTTCGGGAATATCAATGTCAATATCAAAGCCGTTTTCTTCTATTTCATTATATTTTTCGGCAAGTATCTCTTTTATCTGCTCGCTCAGATCCACCGTAACGGGATTTATCTTGTAATCAGGGTGTTCCATTTTTACGCAGTCAAACAGTGAATCAATAAGATTTGCGGACAGAACAGATTTGTCATAAATCGTTTCAAGATATTTTTCTTTCTTTTCCTCAGGCACTCTTCCCTCGTTAAGCGCTTTTGAATATCCCTGTATTACGGTAAGCGGAGTTTTTAAATCGTGGGATATATCGGCTATCACCTGGCGGCTTTCCATATATATCTTATCCTTTTCACGCTGCAGGCTGTTCAGCCACCCCAAAAGATTGCTGAAATTGTCTACAATGGACAAAAATTCGCAGGGTATCTTTTTCTTGTCCACCTCAAATTTTTCATTCCTTTGGTAAGCGCCTATTGCATCGTTTATTCTTGCAATTGATTTTTTAATGCGAGTTGCAAACAGCCACGCCTGAAGCAGTATCACTGCTATAACTACAGGCACCGCAAAAAGCCAGATGCGGTCTGTTTTTTCCATAACTGAGTAATAATCCGCATCACTCATTACGGGATACATACACACAAGCGTTCTGCCCTCGCCGTTTTCTGTTTCGTAACTGTATTTCTCCGTTATACTGCCTTTGGAATAAGTTCCCTTTATTATATTAAATTCCTCTTCACTCAGATGTTTTCTGCCGCTGAAAAGATTGCCTTTGATTATGTTGTAATCCGAATCCAGAATGCAGGAGGATTCAACTATTTCATTGCCCTCCTCATCATAGCTTTTCAGCATTATTATGTAATATATTTCGTTTTTTGAATTGACGTTCTGCGAAACGGTATACCATTCGCTTCCCATGTAGTCGTTGATGTACGGCAGGGCGCTGTAAGGTATTTTTTCGCTTATCTCTTTACTGCTTGCGTACAGGCGTTTGCCCTCATCGTCAAACACTATAAAAGAGCAGTTTGATGTTATCTTTGCGGGTATGGCGGAAAAATCATCCGCCGTAAGCTCCTCCTCGTATTGCACTATGGAGCTGGTGGAAATAAAAGCGCTGTCTAATTTTGCGCCGGTATACCAGCTGAAGCAGAAATAGATAAGTGCAAGGGAAAGGGAATATAAAACGAAATAGCCAACGCACAGCAGTACGAAGCTGGAACGTAACTTAATCTTCTTTGTACTCAATTTTATAGCCCAACCCCCTAACTGTTTTTATGTACTGCGGTTTATCCGGATTATCTTCAATCTTTGCGCGTATGTTTGAAATGTGCACCATCATGGTGTTTTCATCACTTTCAAACAAATCCCCGTTTATGCTTTCATAAAGCTGTGCTTTGGTGAATACCCGCTTGGGGGCGCTCATAAGCTTTGCCACTATTTTAAGTTCCGCCATTGTAAGCGGCAGGGGCTTTGATCTCTTTGTAAGTACAAAAGTTTCTGTGTTGAAAACAAGATCGCCCACCACATATTTTTTTGCGCTGCCGCTGTCGGTTGTGTTTGAAAGCTGATACGTTCTCCTTAAAACAGCCTTTACATTCGCTACAACAACAAGCGGATTAAACGGCTTTTTGATATAGGCGTCCGCGCCCAGATTCAGACCGAGTACCTCATCCTCGTCAAGATTTTTTGCGGATATTATGATTATGGGGAAATTGCTTATTTTCCTTACGGCTTTTATAAATTCGTATCCGTTCATCTTAGGCATCATTATATCCACAAGCGCAACGGAGATGCTTTCGTTTTTTACTATATCAAGAGCGGCTTCGCCGTCAGTAGCATAAAAAACATTATATTCATCGCTGTCAAAATAAAGAGTCATAAGCTCTATGATATTCACATCGTCTTCAGCTATCAGAATATTGTATTTCAATTTGCCTCACCCCTCATTCACCCTTATTATATTTGAGAAACCTAAATATGTCAAAAAGTTAACCTTAATTTTTGTTAAGGTTATTTTTTTGCGCAAAAACGGCTTATTTGTGTCAACTGTGCGGTTTTTCTGCGCTTTTTGAGCTGTTTGGCAAAAAATTCCTAATGTTTATGTTTTTTAAGGTTGAATACAGAAACAATAAAGGCGCATCTGGTAAAGTATGGACGAACGAAAGGAGTGACCGATATGAAAACTGTTTTGCAGTACCTTGAAACTTCGGCTTTGAATTATCCTGACAGACCTGCTGTTTCAGACGGCGAGAGCTGCCTTACATATTCACAGCTTGAGGAAAAAAGCAAAAGAATTGGCTCTTTCCTATGCGGTATAACCGATATAGATAAACCTATTATAATATTTGCCCGCAAAAGCACGCAGGCGCTTTGCTGTTTTTTCGGCGCGGCGTACGCAGGCTGTTTTTATACTCTTGCAGAGCCTAATCTGCCCCGTGAACGGCTTGAAAAGATGCAGAGCGTTCTCGGCGCAAGAATAGTGCTTGCGGATGCTCAGAATTACGCCGCCGCAAAAGAGATCTTTTCGGAATTGGCGGTATATATGATACAGGATATCATCTATACACCCGTTGATACCTGCGCGCTTGAGAGCGTCAGAAACAAAGTAGTTGACACTATGCCGCTTTACGTAAATTTCACTTCAGGCTCTTCGGGAGTGCCTAAGGGAGTGGCAGTGGGGCACAGAAGCGTTATTGATTTTATTGATGTTTTCTGCGAAACTTTCTCGATAACACAAAACGATGTTATCGGAAATCAGGCGCCGTTTGATTTTGATGTTTCCGTAAAGGATATATATTCAGCAATCAAAACAGGGGCAAAGCTTGTGATAATCCCCCGCGAATACTTTTCAAGACCCGCCGAACTTATGGATTATATAGTTGAAAACGGAGTTACTACTCTTATATGGGCGGTGTCGGCGCTCAGCCTTATAAATACATTTCATGTGCTTGACTACAAAACTCCGTCCGCTGTAAATAAAGTGCTTTTCAGCGGAGAGGTAATGCCTCTCAAGCACCTCAAAGACTGGCAGAAGCATCTGCCGCACGCAATGTTTGTAAATCTTTACGGCCCCACTGAAATAACCTGCAACTGCACTTATCATATTGTAGACCCCGAAAGGGATTACGAGGGCGCAGTTCCGATAGGCAGGGCGTTTGACAATGAAAAGGTCTTTCTGCTTGACAGCGAAAACAGGGAGGTTACCGAAAAAGGTGTTGCCGGTGAAATATGCGTGGGCGGCACGGCGCTTGCGCTCGGTTACTACAACAATCCCGAACAGACCGCAAAAGCGTTTGTGCAGAATCCGCTGTCATCGTGCTATCTTGATACGGTATACAGAACGGGCGATCTTGCAAAATATGACGAAAACGGCGAACTCGTGTTCTGCGGGCGCAAAGATTTTCAGATTAAGTACATGGGGCACCGTGTTGAGCTTGAGGAAATCGAAAGCCAGATAATGAAAGCCCCTGAAATAGAAAACTGCTGCTGTATTTTTGACGGCGCAAAAAAACGGCTTTACGCATTTTACATTGGCTCAATAGACAAAAAAGAGCTTCACAAACGATTGAGTGAAACGCTTCCGGTCTATATGATTCCAAACGCATTGCGGCAGGTGGAATCAATGCCGCTCACCAAAAACGGCAAAACAGACCGCAAAGCGCTTTTAGGAGGAATATCATGAAAAAAGCTATGGTAGAAAAAATCCTTAATAATTATCAGACGCCGCTTTATGTTTTTGACATAAACACGCTTGCTGAAAGAGCACGTTATCTCAGGAGCAGACTGCCGGAGGGAGTATCTCTCTGTTACGCAATCAAGGCAAACACTTTTGTTGCCCCGCGCCTCTGCCCTTATATAGAAAAGCTTGAAGTATGTTCTCCGGGCGAGATGATGCTTTGCATTGAAAGCGGAGTCGATCTCAGCAAAACAGTTGTGTCGGGCGTCTATAAGACGGATGATTTTATAGAAAGTTTAATTAAAAACGGCACGCAGGTAAACTGCTTTACCGTTGAATCTTTTACGCAGTATGAACTGCTGACACACCTTGCTCTTAAATATTCACGCAGGATTAAACTGCTGCTCAGGCTTACAAGCGGCAATCAGTTCGGCCTTGATGAGAGCGGAGTAAAAGAAATAATAAGCTCTAACGACCCTGATACTGCCGAAATAATAGGAATACAGTATTTTTCGGGCACTCAGAAAACATCTCTCAAAAGGATAAAGAGAGAGCTTGATTATATAGATGAATTTCTTGCACAGCTTGAAAGTGATTACGGCTTCAGAGCGGAGGAATTTGAGTACGGCCCGGGTTTCCCCGTGGCGTATTTCGATACGGATAAGTTTGACGAAGATGAATTTTTGGACGGCTTTTCTGAGCTGCTGAGCGGTATGAAGAGCAGGGCGAAGATAACGCTTGAGATAGGCAGAAGCCTTGCGGCGTCCTGCGGCAGCTATTTTACCCGTGTGGTGGATATGAAAGAGAGCAAAAACCAAAATTACGCAATTGTTGACGGCGGCATGAACCACATCACGTATTACGGCCAGTCTATGGCAATGAAACACCCTTTTCACAGTGTTTATCCCGAGCGTGACGGCGGGGAGCCGAAAAACTGGAATATCTGCGGCTCTCTTTGCACCGTGAATGATATATTAATGAAAAACACTCCGTTTGCAGATCTGAGAAAAGGGGACGCTCTTATATTTAAAAACACGGGTGCCTACTGCATGACGGAAGGCATTTCGCTCTTTCTCAGCAGGGATCTTCCTCAGATACTGCTGATTGATGAAAACGGCGCCGTAATAAGCGCCAGGGATTTTATTCCCACATACAAACTCAACAAATCAAATAATTAAAAAGGAAAGGAATTATTATGGAAAGACTTATTGCTATTTTAGAGGATATTCAGCCGGAGGTTGACTACAACACCTGCACAGATCTTATTGACGGACATTATCTTGATTCGCTTGCTATCATCTCTCTTGTAGCAGAGATTGAGGATGAGTTTGATATCGTGATCCCCTCAGTGGAGATCATTCCCGAAAACTTTAATTCAGCGCAGCAGCTTATGCTGATGATAAACAGGCTGAAAGAGGTTTGATATGGGTATCAGTTCATACTGCTCGATAGGTTACTGCTTTGCGTTTCTGCCCATAGCCGTTATCCTTTACAGTATAGTGCCTAAAAAATTCAGGTGGATTCCTCTTCTTGCCGCCTCTTATGTGTTTTTCTGGCTCATCAGCGGAAAGCTGGTACTGTATCTTCTTTTCACAACCGTGTGTATATATCTTACGGGAATTTGGCTGTCCTCCGTTAGGGCCGAATGTGAAAGGGTAACGGCAGGTCAGAACGCCTCAGAACGAGCCAAAGCGCAGAAAGCGTGCGCCAGAAATCAGCAGATAGTGCTGGCGCTTGTTATAATAATTCATGTTGCTCTTTTAGCACTGCTTAAATATTCAAAATTTTTTGCGGGCAATATAAACGGCGTTCTTTCTCTTATGAATATTTCGTTTACGGTGCCCATTCCCAAAATCGCCGCCCCGATAGGAATTTCTTTCTATTCACTTCAGGCTATCTCTTATATATGTGATGTTTACAGGGGTAAAATATCGGCGGACAAAAATTTTGCAAGGGTAGCGCTTTTTATGAGCTTTTTCCCGCAGATAATGGAAGGCCCTATATGCCGCTATTCCGATACGGCTCAGCAGCTTTTCCGCGGTGATGCCGTAAAATATGAAAATCTCACTTCGGGTATGCAGAGAATACTCTACGGCATGATGAAAAAGCTTGTGATTGCGGATAGGGTAAACGGGCTTGTTACGGAGACTTTTTCAAACCACGCAAACTATAACGGCACAGTTGCCGCAGTGGCGGCGGTAGTTTATACGCTGCAGCTTTATATGGAATTTTCGGGCACGATGGATATAGTTATCGGCAGCGCCGAAATATTCGGAATAAAAATGCCTGAAAACTTTCGCCAGCCGTTTTTCTCAAAAACCATTTCGGAATTCTGGCAGAGGTGGCATATCACGCTCGGCACATGGTTTAAGGATTATATCTATTATCCCATATCCATGTCCCGTGCTTCAAAGAAGCTCACTAAAAAAGCAAGAAAAAAGCTCGGCAATTTCTACGGCCCCATGCTTGTCAGCACCGTTGCGCTGTTTTGCGTATGGTTTTGCAACGGAATGTGGCACGGCTCAGGCTGGCGGTATATATTTTTCGGAATGTATCACTTTGCGCTTATCACGTGCGGCAATCTTATAAAGCCGCTTGTGAAAACTATAAACGGCAAGCTGGGTATCAACTCATCCGCGCCGCTTTATAAAGGTATGCAGATATTCAGAAGCGCCGTTCTCGTTGCCATAGGCGAAATGTTTTTCAGAGCAAACGGCCTGCACGCGGGGCTTGATATGTTCAGGCTCATATTCACCGATTTCAAACTTGAAACATTCAAAGACGGAACACTGCTTAATCTCGGTATGGATATACAGGATTACATAATTGTTCTTATCACTGTTGCAATCGTATTTGCAGTCAGCGTTATGAACGAAAAAGGCAAGAGTGTAAGAACGCTCGTTCAGCAGAAAAATCTGCCGATACGATGGACTGTATATTTCGCTCTTATCTTTTATATAATCATTTTCGGCGCATACGGCCCCGGCTATGTTCAGCTGGATCCCATTTACGCTGATTTTTAAGGAGGCGGCAAAATGAAAATTACTTTAAAACAGATCACGGCGTCTGTTGCGTTTGCGATGATACTTGTTGTGCTGCTCCTTATATCTTCATACATTTTTATGCCGAAAAACAACCTTGAGGAATTCGGAATGGAAGATGCCACGGCAAACGGTATCCTCGGAGAAAAAAGCGATACCATTGATGTGCTCGTTCTCGGTGACAGCGAGGCATATTCTTCGATTACCCCCATGCAGATATGGAACGATTACGGCTACACCGTTTATGTGTGCTCCACAAGCGGGCAGTATCTTTCTCATTCCGAAAGCTTGCTCAAGCAGGCGTTTAAAAAGCAAAAGCCCAAAGTTGTAATACTTGAAACAAACGCTATCTACCGTAAGATGAAGTATGAAAAATCAATTATGACTGTGGCTGAAAATTATTTTTCCGTAGTAAAGTATCACAACAGATGGAAAGATATAAGCCGCAATGATTTTTTCGGCAGAGTTGAATACACGTGGACTGATGATTTCAAGGGCTATCATTACAGCACTAATGTGGCAAAGGCAAATACTGACGGCTATATGAAGCCCTCTGATAAGTCGGAAGAAATAATAGACCTCAACAAAAGTTATGTAAAGCTTATGGCGGATTTCTGCAGGCAAAATTCGGCGGAGTTCATTCTTGTGAGCACTCCCAGCACAAAGAACTGGAACTGCAAAAAGCACAACGGTATACAGAAGCTTGCGGATGAGCTAAATGTGAAATACATAGACCTTAATATGGGCGATACAAAGCTTGATATAGACTGGAATAAAGACACCAGGGACGCAGGCGATCACCTGAATTATTACGGCGCCGTTAAAGTTACGGATTTTATAGGGCAGTATGTTAAGGAAAATTACGATATGCCCGATAACCGCAGTAATCCCGAATATGTGAAATGGAATGAATCGCTTGAGCGGTATCTGAAAAAGGTAAAATAATAAAAAAACAGCCCTCTTTAAGGGCTGTTTTCTTTATTTCTTTGATTTTCTGTTTTTCCAAACCTGCGCAAGGATGTCTTTTAACACAAGCATAGCGTTCAGGTCGTTGTATCCGTATTCGTTTTTCAGGCGTGTGAGCAGCCGGCTGAGTTCATCGGCGTAATAGTCTGTTTTTACCTCGCTCTGGTATTCCGCCAGCACGGGGTATTTTTTGCTCCATGCTTTTGTCCAGTCTATTTTACTGCTCTTTTCCTCGTCGGTTTTCTCTATTATCTCCTGAATGTTGCTCAGTTCAAAATCAAAGTCCGTCAGTTCGTCAAGCGTCATTCCGTAAGCTGAGGCAAGTTTTTTAGACTGATATATGTCCGGCACGGTCTCGTCCTGTTCCCATTTAGATACGGTCTGCCTGCTTACGCCAAGCTTTTCTGCCACTTCTTCCTGCGAAAGGCCGCTTTTCTTTCTTGCGCCCGAAAGGCTGTTTCCCAATGTCATAACTTTACCTCCTGTTCGTGTGATTACAGTATAAACTGATAAGCGGATAAAATCCACCGCTTTTATTTGCGTTTTCGCCCGAGTTCTTTACATCTGAATAATATAACAGCGCAGACCCTGTTTGAGCCTGCGCTTTTTGTTTTAGTTTTTGCCGAAAAATGTCTGCGCTATGCGCACCGTTTCCATTGCGTCCTTGCCGTACCAGTCTGCGTGTATCATGTCGGCGTAAGACTGCGTCAGCACTGCGCCGCCTACAACTACTTTTGCGTCTGTATTTTCGTGCAGCAGCTGTATCGTTTTTTCCATTGCGGGCACTGTAGTGGTCATCAGCGCTGAAAGACCCACAAGTTTTACGTCGTTTTCCTGCACGGCTCTGAGCACTTCCTCCTCGGGAACGTCTTTGCCCAGGTCGATAACGTCAAAGCCGTAGTTTGAAAGCAGAACCTTAACGATGTTTTTGCCTATATCGTGGATATCGCCGTGAACGGTTGCTATAACTATCTTATCTCCGTTTTCCTCTTTTTTGCCGCTGAGTATCATTTTTTTCTTGATGACGTCAAACGCGGCTTTTGCGCTGTCCGCGCTCATAAGAAGCTGCGGCAGGAAAATGCGGTTGTGCTCAAATCCGTCTCCCACTTCATCAAGAGCCGGAATGATATATTGATTTATTACATCAAGAGAATCGCTCGTTTTAAGCAGTTCGGCGGCGCATCTTGCGGCGTCCTCCTTAATGCCCTTTACTATCGCCGTGTGCAGGGTGGTTTCTCCGCCGACTGCGGCAGTCTGCTCGGGCACGGTAACGCTCTCTATATACTCCGTGCAGTTTTCATCAAGCCCCTTGAGAGCGTTGAAAGAATAATACGCGTTCATCATGCTCTGTGAATTGGGGTTTATTATTCCCGCAGAAAGTCCGCTCTGCAAAGCAAGAGTGAAAAACGCTGTGTTAACCGCGTCCCTCTTCGGCAGACCGAACGAGATGTTTGAGACGCCGAGCACGGTGTTTATGCCCATTGTGTTGCGTATATAGTCAACGGCTTTGAGCGTTTCCTCTCCGTTTGATGAATCTGTGCTTATCGTCATCGTAAGCGCATCAACTATAAGATCTTTTTTGTCTATGCCGTATTTTGCGGCGGTATCAACTATCTTTTGGGCAATCTCTATTCTGCCCTGAGCCGTCTGCGGTATGCCGCTCTCATCAAGGCAAAGGCAAACTACAACGCCGCCGTATTTTTTGGCAAGAGGAAACACCTGTTTCATGTTTTCCTCTTTGCCGTTTACGGAGTTTATCATCGGCTTGCCGTTGTATATCCTGAGCGCTCTTTCAAGTGCTTTTGTGTCAGATGTGTCTATCTGAAGCGGCGCCGGGATAACGCCCTGAAGTCCTTTTACCGCCGTCTCCATCATCTGCACTTCGTCTATCTCGGGCAGACCCACATTTACGTCAAGAATGTGTGCGCCTGCCTCGGTCTGTTTAAGGCCTTCTTTTATGATATAGTCAATATCATTTCTGCGCAGTGCTTCCTTAAAAAGCTTTTTACCCGTGGGATTTATGCGCTCGCCTATTATAACGGGCTTTCTGCCCATTTCAACCGTTTGGCTGTATGACGAAACCACCGTAAAATTCTTCTTTTCGGGAATACTTGCGGGAATGTTTTCACATGCCTCAATCATCTTTTTAATGTGCTCGGGCGTGGTGCCGCAGCAGCCGCCCAGATACGATACGCCTATTTCCGCCGCCTTTTTCATTTGCGACGCAAAATCATCGGGCGAAACATTATAAACCGTGTGTCCGTTCACGCTTTCGGGCAGTCCCGCGTTCGGCTGAACGATTATCGGCAGGCTCGTGTATCTGCGTATTTCCTCTATCAGCGGCAGTGTTTCGGCAGGGCCGAGACCGCAGTTAAAGCCAATAGCGTCAACGCCGAGACCCTCAAGCATCGCCACCGCTGTTTGAACATCGGCGCCCGTAAGCAGTCTGCCTTTTTCGTCATATATCATAGTAACGAAAACGGGCAGGTCGCAGTTTTCCTTTGCCGCAAGCACAGCCGCCTTTATCTCATAAGTGTCGCTCATTGTTTCTATGAGCACCACGTCGCTGCCGTCTTTGCCAGCGTTTACCATTTCGGCAAAAATATCAATGGCTTCCTCAAAATCAAGCTCTCCCATAGGCTTCAAAAGCTTGCCTGTGGGGCCTATGTCAAGCGCTACCTTTTTGCCCGTGCTTTTTGCAAGGCGCACGCCCGCCTTAATGACTTCCTCGGGGTTTTCAATTTTAAGCCTGTTGGCGCCGAAAGTATTTGTTGTTATATATTCGCTTCCCGCCGCCGCATACGCACGGTGAACGGAAAGAACTTTTTCGCTGTCCGTAATATTCAGCAGTTCGGGCAGTTCCCCCGCCGCAAGGCCCATGCCCTGAAGCATTGTGCCCATACTGCCGTCAAAAAATTTAATCTTCATCTCTGTCCTCCGCAGGGTCAAATCCTGCAAATGCCGTAACGGATTTTGTGGGTATCATCTGGCAGGTGCCGCTCAGCGTTATTCCGCAGCGTTTTGTGATATCCATCATGGCAAAAATCTTTTTCTGCTCTGTTATATCAAGGTCAAAATACCCAGGTGAATACCTCTGCCTTGTTTTTACACCCTCGTTTTTTTCTATCTCGCTCTGAAGGCTGTCACACACTTCTTCTATTTTTGAAGCAAGCGCCGCCTGCATTATAAGCAGCATTGCGCCGTCCGCCGAATATTTGCGCAGCAGCATATCGCCTTTAACGCCCACCGTTGCCGCAAGCAGGGCAACTTTTGTGCATCCCGCAAGGTTCTGCGCAAGTCGGCGGCTCTCAAACTCAAAACCGCCCGCTTTTACCGTTGTTTCGGTAACCTTGCAGTCAAACACCCTGTATACGCTTTTCGGCTCGCAAACGCTGTTTATTTCCGCCATTGCGTCATCTATCATCGCAAGCAGACGTTCGTCATTCACACTGCTTTTTGTGCGCATATATCTTAAAATCTCTTTTTTATCCATTTATAATTTCTGAAAGCCCTTTCATTATGGAGCCCGCAACATCGGGTTTGTTCATCGTGTAGATATGAATGTTGTTCTGTCCGTTTGCCATCAGGTCAATTATTTGCTCTGTGGCGTAAATTATACCCGCCTGTTTCATTTTTGCTGGGTTGTCCCCGAAACGCTCTATAATGCGCTCAAACTTTTTGGGGAATTTACAGCCTGAAAGCTCAACGCTCCTTTTTATCTGATTTGCGTTTGTAATAGGCATAATGCCCGCGATTATCGGAATGTTTATGCCTTTTATAAGGCAGTTTTCCTTGAAGCGCAAAAATACTTCATTGTCAAAAAACATCTGCGTAGTTAAAAAATCAAGTCCGCAGTCCACTTTTTCTTTCAGGTGCTGAATATCCTCAACCCTATTAGCGCTTTCGGGGTGTATTTCGGGGTAGCAGGCGCCGCCAACGCAGAAACCGCCCTTTTCTTTTATTACCTGCACAAGCTCGTAAGCGTGCTCAAAGTGCTTGCCGCTCGGAAATTCAAAATCCTTAGGGATATCACCGCGCAGGGCAAGTATGTTTTCAATTCCCGCGGCTTTCCATTCATCAAGCACTGTGTCGATCTTGTCCTTAGTTGAGGTAAGGCAGGTAAGGTGGGAAAGCGGTGTTACGCCGCAGTCTTTGATTGCGCTTGCAATTTCCGTTGTGAAGCCGGTGCGTGTGCCCGCGGCTCCGTATGTAACGCTCATGAATGCGGGATTGCTTTTAGCCATTTCCGCCACAACTGCCTTTGTGCTCTCTATTTTGCTCCATTCCTTGGGAGGAAATACCTCAAAAGAAACGGTTACTTCGTTGTTTTTTAATATATCTGAAATTTTCACAGCTGCACCTCCGCATTAACGCCGCATATTTTATACATTTATATTATATATTAGTTTAGCAAATCACACTATCCATTGCAAGCGTTTATTTCGGCGGAAATGTTTTTATTTTTGCTGATGTTTTTTGTAAATTAAAAATCAGAAAACAAGAGATATAAAGAGAAAACAAGAGATAAAAAGAGATACTTATAATTTTTTTAATTTCGGTGTTGACTTATTCCATGCCTTGTGATATTATAATGCGGCAAGTTGAAAAACTAATAACTCGGTTTGGAGGAAAGTAAAATGTCAACATTTATGCCAAAAGCAGACGAAATCGAGCGCAACTGGTATGTTCTTGACGCAGCAGGCAAGCCACTCGGCAGAGTTGCGGCTGAAGCGGCTGTTCTTCTTCGCGGAAAAAATAAGCCGATCTTCACTCCCAATGTAGACTGCGGCGATTTCGTAATCATTATCAATACAGATAAAGCTGTTCTTACAGGTGATAAACTCAACAAGAAGCTTTATCAGCACCACACCGGCTATATCGGCAACCTCAAAGAGGTTAAGTACGGCACTCTTATGAAGGAAAAGAGCGATTTCGCTATGCAGCTTGCTGTTAAGGGTATGCTTCCCAGCACAACCCAGGGCAGAAAGCAGCTTACAAGATGCCACATCTATAAAGGTGCAGACCACAAGCACGAGGCTCAGAAGCCCGCTGTTTGGGAATTCTAAGGGAGGTTAAGAGATTATGTACGAATCAAATCCATATTTCTACGGCACAGGCAGAAGAAAAGAATCAGTTGCCCGCGTTCGCGTATATGCCGGCACAGGTAAGATTACTATCAATGACAGGGATATAGACGAATATTTCGGTCTTGATACTCTTAAGCTCATCGTTAACCAGCCTCTTACGGCCTCAAGGCTGCCCGTCGCGCTCCGCAGTTCAGCAAGCGCTAAACTTTATCAAAAGTGGTCAAAAACCCCGGAACTACGCGGTTTCCGGGGTTTTTCCTTTTCAAATGGTTTGACGCAATTTGACAGAACGAAGCCTCTTTTAACCCGTTTTCTATGGGTTAAATGGTGGACAACCACCCCAAAAAGAGGGCTTATGGGTTAAAAAATAGGACAACCGAGACGCGATTTTGGGATGCCAAGGGGATGTTTATTTATACATCTCCAAGAGACCTTTTTCGTGAAAACGGTTTGTCTGAATTTGACCTAATTTGAACAAAAGAGAATAAATCTAATCGCCAAGCGCTCAGTATTTTCTACTGGGCGCTTTTTGCGTTTCCGGGGAATTTCATTCCGGGATAAGAAAAGGCCGTCACTTTCAATTTTTGAAGTGGCGGCTTTTTCTATTTCCAGAAGCCATAGAACAATTCAGAAATGAGGTGAAGTCATTGAACACGCAAATCATCGCCATCGCCAACCAGAAAGGCGGCGTTGGCAAGACAACCACCTGCGCGAACCTGGGGATTGGGCTGGCGCAGGCCGGAAAGAAAGTGCTGCTGATCGACGGGGACCCGCAAGGCAGCCTGACCATCAGCCTGGGCCACCCCCAGCCGGACAAGCTGCCCTTTACCCTGTCCGACGCGATGGGCCGTATCCTGATGGACGAGCCGCTGCGCCCCGGCGAGGGTATCCTGCACCACCCGGAGGGCGTTGACCTGATGCCCGCAGACATCCAGCTCTCCGGCATGGAGGTCTCCCTGGTGAACGCCATGAGCCGAGAGACCATCCTGCGGCAGTATCTGGACACGCTCAAGGGACAGTATTCCCATATCCTGATTGACTGCCAGCCATCCCTGGGTATGCTCACGGTCAACGCCCTGGCCGCCGCCAACAGGGTCATAATCCCCGTTCAGGCGGAGTACCTGCCCGCCAAGGGCCTGGAACAGCTGCTCCAGACCGTAAACAAGGTGAAGCGGCAGATCAACCCCAAGCTCCAGATCGACGGCATATTGCTGACGATGGTGGACAACCGCACCAACTTCGCCAAGGAGATTGCCGCCCTGCTGCGGGAGACCTATGGCAGCAAAATCAAGGTGTTCGGCACCGAGATTCCCCATTCTGTCCGGGCAAAGGAGATCAGCGCCGAGGGCAAAAGCATTTTTGCCCATGACCCTAATGGCAAGGTGGCCGAGGGCTATAAGAATCTGACCAAGGAGGTGATAAAACTTGAAAAGCAGCGCGAAAAAAGTAGAGCTGGCTCCATACGATGATTTGTTTTCCACCGAGGAAAGCCGCCAGGATGCCAAGCTGGAGAAGATACAGGAAATTCCGCTGTCTGAGCTGCACCCATTTAAGGGGCATCCCTTCAAAGTCAAGGATGACGAGGCCATGATGGAGACCGCCGACAGCGTTCGGCAGTATGGTGTTCTGGTTCCGGCGATCGCCCGCCCGGACCCGGAGGGCGGCTATGAGCTGGTTGCCGGTCACAGGCGGCACCGGGCCAGTGAGCTGGCCGAGAAAGAAACCATGCCTGTCATTGTCCGAGACCTGGACGATGATGCTGCCACTATCATCATGGTGGACAGCAACTTACAACGTGAAAGCCTGCTCCCCAGCGAAAGGGCCTTTGCTTACAAGATGAAGCTGGAGGCTATGAAACACCAAGGCGCACGGGGGGACTTAACTTCGTCCCAACTTGGGACGAAGTTGCGTGCAGATGAATTGTTGGCGCAGCAGGCTGGTTCGAGTAGGAACCAGGTGCAGCGCTATATCCGCCTGACGGAGCTGATTCCCGAACTGCTGGATATGGTCGATGAAAAGAAAATCGCCCTCAATCCGGCTTATGAGCTGTCCTTTCTCAAAAAAGAAGAACAGCGGGATTTGCTGGACGCGATGGACAGCGAACAGGCTACCCCCTCTCTCTCCCAGGCTCAGCGACTCAAGAAATACAGCCAGGAGGGACATCTGACCCTCGATATGATGCGCGTCATCATGGGTGAGGAAAAGAAAAGTGATCTCGACAAAGTGACTTTCACCTCCGACACCCTGCGGAAGTATTTCCCCAAAAGCTATACGCCCCAGCGGATGCAGGAAACCATTATCAAACTGCTGGAGGCGTGGCAGAAGAAGCGCCAGAGAGACCAGGAACGATGAAAGGAGCCGCCTATGAGGGATATTTCAGCCCGTGAGCTGAAAGGACACAATATCTTGGCCGTAGAGCGTTTTCAGGACAGCACCCGCTGGATGATCGAGTTTTCCGTTCAGCGCCCTTGTTCCTACGGCTGCCCCGGCGATGATATGCGGCTGTTTCTTACGGAGGACGGGTATCAGGCCGCCCTCGTAAGCCAGAAGCGTCGGGAAATCAAAATCAAGCGGTATGCCCGTGTGATCGAGGGCCATGTGCTCGACTTCAAACCGGACAAGCGCCGCCGCCACCCGTAAACTCATTATCACTACGAAAGGAAAGGAATGAATATGTGTACTGTCCAGAGCATCAAAGATGCCATCCGGGAAAGTTGCCAGTCCCAGTATGATATGGAATCCACCGACATTGACCGGGTTTTGCAGACCCTCCCGTTTTCGGAGCATGAGCCGATGTTCAGTCATCCGCCGAAGTACAAGCGTCCTTACCGGCCCTGGCAGAACAACAAAAACAGCTGAAAGCCACAGTCTTTTTCACGAAGGATTGTGGCTTTTTTCATGCCCTAAAATTAGAAAGGAGTGAAGTCAATGGCCGTTTTTCGCATTGAACGGACCAAAGATTATACCGTGATGAGCAATCATCACCTGCGGAACCACGAACTATCCCTCAAGGCAAAGGGGCTTCTTTCCATGATGTTATCCCTGCCTGATGACTGGAACTATACTACCCGTGGACTTGCGAAAATCTGCAAGGAGGGCGTTGATGCCATCGGCAGTGCTACGGCTTCACCAGATACGGAAAACCCGTATCTGGATAAACCGGATACGGAAAAGCCCGCAGAATTAAATATAGAGAAACCAAATACTCAAAAACAAAATACTCATGGAGCAAGTACCGATTCCATTCCCTTCCGGGAAACAGCGGCAGCACAGCTGCCGGAACGGAAAGGAAGGGATGCGATGTCTGTCTCAGAGATAGAAAATTATCGGGAATTGATTCTGGAGAACATCGAGTATGACTATCTGTGCAGAGAGTTTTCGACCTACCGTGAGGACCTGGACGAGATTGTGGAGCTGATGGTGGAGACCGTTTGTGCCAAACGTAAAACCACTCGGATCGCTGGCAGCGACTTTCCCCATGAAGTCGTGCGCTCCCGGTTCTTGAAGCTGGATAGCGAGCATATCCGATTTGTCATGGACGGTATGCAGAAAAACACCACGGAGGTCCGCAATATGAAACAGTATTTGCTTGCAGTGCTGTTCAACGCGCCCACCACGATCAGCAATCACTACACCGTACAAGTCAATCACGATATGAACACAGGCGGCTGGTAAACAGCCGCTTTTCTGTTGCCCGGCAATACCGGGAGAAAGGATTTTGCCATGAAACGACCTCTTGCCTACATTACGGCTCCCTGGAGCAACAACCAGTATGAGAACGCCGAGAACGCTGCCACCTACTGCCGCCAGGTGTACGACGCCGGGTATTCGCCCATCTGCCCGGTTCTGTTCTTGTCCACCTTCCTCAAGGACGAGATTCCCCAGGAACACAAGGACGGGCTGGATATGGCGCGAGACTATCTGCGCCGGTCCCATGTGCTGGTGGTCTGCGGCCACGGCATCGACGAGACCGTGAAGAATGACATCGCCACCGCTGAGCGCCTGCGGATCACCGCTACCACCCTGGACGGTATCCTGACTGTGAAAGGCCAGGGACGCGGGAAAGGAGGTGCGCGCCATGCCTGAGCGTAAGACCGTGGGCCAGCTGATGGAGGAAATGCGGCTCAAGGCCGGGGCGCAGAACTACCACGGCCATGAGTACATGGATTTGGAGCGGTTTGCCGAGGACACCCGGCACATGATTATCTTCGATGTGCTGACCCACGATTCGCCGGTGGGCTGGAAAGGCGAACGGACCCGCCTGTTTCTGACGGAGGCCGGATACCAGAAAAGCCTGGAGAACCAGGAAAAGGGCCACATCAAGATTCTCAGCCATGCCAAGGTGCGCCAGGGACATCTGTACTATGACCGCTCCGATCAGCTGCGTTGAAAGGAGCCTGCCATGATGAAATACCTGCTGCGGCGGCTGGTGGTCCCGCCTTAGTATCAAGCGCCACCCCTGCAAAATCCGTGGAAAGGAGGCGATGACCTATGCAGGAGGAAGTGGAAAACAGGACTTTGACGCTGGTAGTCAGCGGAACAAAGTTTACCGGGCGGCTGTTTAAGGCCGCCATCACCAAGTACCTTGCCCACCGCAAGGAAAAGAAGCTGCAAAAGCAGAAAAGCCGGGATACCCCCGTGATTCCCCACGGCAAACAGACGGTGAAGCAGCTGATCGGCCAGAATCAGGGCGTTTCCAACATCGAGATCACCGACCCCTCCATCAAGGAGTTTGAAAAGATCGCCCGGAAATACGGCGTTGACTATGCGGTGAAGAAGGACCGCAGCAGCTCCCCGCCCAAGTACCTGATCTTTTTCAAAGGCCGCGATGCGGATGCCCTGACCGCTGCCTTTACCGAGTACACCGGCAAGAAGGTCAGAAAGGCGCAGAAAACAGAGCGTCCGTCCGTGCTGGCAAAGCTGAGCCAGTTCAAAGAGCTGGTGAAACACGCCGTTGTGGACCGGAACAAGCGGAAGGAGCTGGAACGATGAAGATGAAAAAGCAACTTGACATCAAAAAGCTCCTTTTGCTGAATATGCCCTATATCCTGATGGGGCTGTTCGCAACCAACTTCGGTGAAGGATGGCGGATGGCCGTGGGTGCGGACGCTTCGGCAAAAATGCTTTCGTTCTTCTCCACGCTGCCGGTGGCGCTGGCCAGCTGGTGGCCCAGCCTGCACCCTTTGGACCTGCTGGTGGGGCTGTGCTGCGGCGCTGGCCTGCGATTGGCCGTGTATCTCAAAAGCAAGAACGCCAAGAAGTACCGGCACGGTATGGAGTATGGCAGCGCCCGCTGGGGCACCCATGAGGACATCGCACCCTACATCGACCCGGTGTTCCAGAACAATGTGATTCTGACTAAAACCGAGAGCCTGACCATGAACAGCCGCCCCAAGGACCCCAAGACCGCCAGAAACAAAAATGTGCTGGTGATCGGTGGCTCCGGTTCCGGCAAGACCCGCTTCTGGCTGAAACCGAACCTGATGCAGATGCACAGCTCCTATGTGGTGACAGACCCAAAAGGCACCATCCTGGTGGAGTGCGGCAAAATGCTTCAGCGCGGCACACCCAAGCTGGGCAAGGACGGCAAGCCCATGAAGGATAAGCACGGCAAGGACATCTATGAGCCTTATCGGATCAAAGTCCTCAATACCATCAACTTCAAGAAGTCCATGCACTATAATCCCTTTGCCTACATCCACTCCGAAAAGGACATCTTGAAACTGGTCACGACGCTGATCGCCAACACCAAGGGCGAGGGCAAGGCCGGGGACGCGGGCAAAACCGCAAAATCCATCCTGATTTCCTGCGGTGCGCGCCTTGCCGTGTTCGACATCGCGGAGCTGCGGGAGGTCACGGCCTACGACGAGCTGGAGCTGGATACCCTGGGAGACCGGAAAACCGCCTTGTTCTTGATTATGAGCGACACGGACGATAGCTTTAACTTCCTGATCTCCATGTGCTACACCCAGCTGTTCAATCTGCTCTGCGAAAAAGCGGACGATGTGTACGGCGGGCGGCTGCCGGTCCATGTGCGGTGCCTCATTGACGAGGCCGCCAATATTGGACAGATCCCTCGGCTGGAAAAGCTGGTTGCCACCATCCGAAGCCGTGAGATTTCCGCCTGCCTGGTGCTGCAAGCACAGTCCCAGCTCAAAGCTATCTACAAGGACAACGCCGATACCATCATCGGCAACATGGATACCTCCATCTTCCTGGGCGGCAAAGAGCCGACAACCCTCAAGGAGCTGGCCGCCGTGCTGGGCAAGGAGACCATCGACACCTACAACACCGGCGAGAGCCGGGGCCGCGAGACATCCCATTCTCTTAACTACCAAAAGCTCGGCAAAGAGCTTATGAGCCAGGATGAACTGGCCGTCATGGACGGCGGCAAGTGTATCCTCCAGCTGCGCGGTGTGCGGCCTTTCCTCTCGGACAAGTACGACATCACCAAGCACCCCAATTACCCGTACACCGCCGACGCGGACCCCAAGAACGCCTTTGACATCGAGGCGTTCCTGTCCACCCGGCTCAAGCTCAAGCCCAACGAGGTCTACGATGTGTATGAAGTAGACGCAGAGGGCGTGTAAATCTGTTCCGCTGTGAAAG
>PPYE01357206.1_pt1 | contig 31066 bp, 16 predicted proteins | sample 1559881 | NCBI WGS metagenome assembly PPYE01 (sample SAMN08240022, study PRJNA423297) | Human gut metagenome, whole genome shotgun sequencing project. | reverse complement strand
CCAGGCAGCGTGAAGGCATTCAAGCTCTATGTAAAGAAATAAATGAAAAGAGGGAGACGGAAAGTCTTCCTCTTTTTTTATTTTGTTTTTTTATACATTATTATTCTAATATGTGAATACTTTTCCGTACCTTTGCACCATAAAAACTATTTATTCTTATGTTGACAGATATTGAAATAGCTAAATCAGTAAAACTGCGCCCTATCAATGAGGTAGCTGCAGAACTTGGAATCCATGAAGACCAAGTAGAAAACTACGGCCGTTACATCGCTAAGATTACTACGGACAAAATTGACAGAAACAAGTTTAAGAACCATCATCTTATCCTCGTTACAGCTATCAGTCCTACCAAGGCTGGTAATGGTAAGACCACCGTATCCGTGGGTCTCGCCCTCGGTATGCAGAAGATTGGAAAGAAGGCAGTAGTAGCTCTGCGCGAACCTTCTCTCGGTCCTTGCTTCGGTATGAAGGGTGGTGCTGCCGGTGGCGGTTATGCACAGGTATTGCCTATGGATAAGATCAACCTCCATTTCACTGGCGACTTCCATGCCATCACAGAGGCCAACAACATGATTGCTGCCCTCCTGGACAACTACCGTTTCCAGCACGAGGCAGAGGGATTCAAGCTCAAGAAGATTCTCTGGCGCCGAGTAATGGACGTCAACGACCGTGGTCTCCGTCGCATCATCACCGGTATCGGCGATAAGAACGGCATCGAGACAGAGGCTGGATTCGACATCACTCCTGCTTCTGAAATCATGGCTATCATGTGTTTCGCAACAAGTGTAGACGATCTCCGTCGTCGCATCGACAATATTCTCCTCGGCATCACTGAGGATGACAAACCATTCACCGTCAAGGATATGGGTGTAGGTGGCAGTATCGTTGCCCTCCTCCTCGATGCCTTGAAGCCAAACCTGGTTCAGACTACCGAGGGCACTCCTGCCTTCGTTCACTGTGGACCTTTCGCTAACATTGCCCATGGATGCAATTCCATCATGGCTACAGCAGCTGCCCTTGAATATGGCGACTACGCCATCACAGAGGCTGGATTCGGTGCTGACCTCGGTGCAGAGAAGTTCTACAACATCAAGTGCCGCAAGACCGGTCTGCAGCCAGACCTTACCGTTCTTGTTGTTACTCTCCAGGCATTGAAGATGCACGGTGGCGTAGCTCTGGAAGATATCAAGCAGCCTAACGTTGCAGGAATGGAAGCTGGTTACTGGAACCTCGACAAGCACGTGAAGAACCTTCAGAGCTTTGGTCAGACCGTAGTCATCGCCTTCAACAAGTTTGCTACTGATACCGACGAGGAGATTGAGGTATTGCGCAAGCACTGTGAGGAGATGGGTTGCGGATTCGCTGTCAACAGTGCCTTCGCCGAAGGTGGCAAGGGTGCGATGGAGTTGGCAGAACTCGTAGTAAAGACCATCGACGAGCGTCCATCTGCTCCTCTCTACTTCACTTACGCTGATGAGGATTCTGTAGAAGAGAAGATTGAAAAGGTAGCATTCAATCTGTATGGTGCCGGCAGCGTAACCATGAGCGATTCTGCAAAGGCTATGATTGATGAAATCAAGAAGTTGGGTGCAGAGAAGTTCCCTATCTGTATTGCCAAGACCCAGTACAGCTTCTCTACCGATGCCAAGGCTTACGGGCCAACTGAAGGCTTCGAACTCCACGTTCGCGACATCACCCTGAATATGGGTGCTGAGATGATCGTAGTCATCGCCGGTCCTATCATGCGTATGCCAGGTTTGCCAAAGAGCCCACAGGCTGAACGTATTGACGTGGTAAATGGTGAGATTACTGGTCTTTCTTAAGTCCCACAGATTTCACAGATTCACACAGATTTTTATATAAAACAGTTCGCCCTGAAAGAGCAAAAGCGTTCGATAGACAATACTTTTGCCTTTCAGGGCGATTTCTTATCTCATGCTGAATTCACAACCGCAATATAGCTGGTTGTAGAATTCATTCTGTCTCAACAACTCACCACGGCGATTCTGCAAACCGCCCTTTCTCCAATTCATATTCCACCACTCTACATCCGGACAACCTTCTACGGCGAGATGTCCGGCTGCATCTATCTGCTGGATATTCTTCCACCGGGAAGAAGCCAAGGTAGTAGTAAGGAGATGAAAGCCATGCTCCTGCGCATACCTAGCCGCATGCGTCAAACGATACCGGAAACACATCGAGCAACGGCTTCCCCTTTCAGGCTCCTGTTCCAATCCCTTGATGGTGGCAAGCCATTCCTCATGATCATACTCATCCTCCACATAGGGAACCCCCTGCGCTTCCAGGAAGCGCATCAGCTCGTGCTTGCGAATCTCAAACTCCTGTAAGGGATAAATGTTACTGTTGCTGAAATATACCGTCGGCTTCATGCCGTTGCGAAGCATACACTCTACAATCGCTGACGAACAAGGCGCACAGCAGGCATGCAGCAACACATCATGACCTTCAGCCTTGCTACCATCAGGAAGCGATAACTTCACGAATTTATATTGTTCTTCTACTGGAATCTTCATTTTACTTGGAACTTTTTACTTTGAACTTGGAACTTGGAACTTGAAACTTGGAACTTTGAACTTGGAACTTTGAACTTGGAACTTTGAACTTGGAACTTTGAACTATATGATTAGTTCTCCTTTCTTCCATTTCACTGGAAATAAAGAGAGGAGAAAAGGGATATTGGGGAGAGGCATAAAAAAAACAAATGGAGTACAGTCGTCTCGACACCCCCCATTTGCCCAAATATATGCGAAAACTAGTGCAAAGATACTATTTTTATTCGTATTCACAAAAGTTTCGGCAAATATTTACCACAATCTTTGTGTTTTAAGAGAGTATTTGTATTTTATTAACTTTTACCTGTCATTTTAAAGTCCTTTTTAACGTTATTACAGTCATTTCTGGCCAAGCTCCCAATCGGAACGGGAAGGAGCCGCCAATACCCGATGAAACATTCAGCATCTGACTGCCTTTGCGATAAACACCACCCCACTCCTTGAATGCCATGCGGGCTGGTGTCCACTTGCCTATCTGCAACTGTCCAGCATGCGTATGTCCTGCCAGTGTCAGCTGGATAGGTCGGTCCCATACCTCTCTGCGCCAGTGATGCGGATCATGGGTCAGCAGTATCTTGAACCCTTCCTTCTTCAGTCCCTTCATCGCCTTTGGCAATTGGCTGCGGTTGCTGAAAGGAGGCTGCCCCGCATTCTCCACACCGATGATATCGATGGAAGCCATACCATGACTCACAGTATAGTGCTCGTTCATCAACTGATGCCAACCCAACTGGCATTGATAGTTATAGAGCAGCTTCCAGTTGTTTCTCAGTCCTGCTATCGTATGATTGTTGCCATACTCGCAGTAATCATGGTTTCCCCATACCGAGAAGATGCCATCTTGGGCATGCAGCTGTTTCAGCGTTTCCAGATAAGGCTCCACCTCCCTGGCATCATTGTTCACCAGATCGCCCGTAAAGAGCATCATGTCCGGTTCCTCATTATTGGCTGCATCCACCACCTTCTGCACGAAGTCACTATCCTTCGGGAAAGAACCCAGATGAAAATCGGTGAAATGCAACAGACGGTAACCGTCAAAGTAAGGTGGAAGGTCGGGCGATTCATAGGTTACGTACCGTATCTCCAACCGCTTCCAGCCCTCAATGAATCCGAAGGCAAACCATCCCATCAGCGCCAGCGCCGGAAGGAGGGCAAAGAACCACGGCAACATGAAATCGAAGAGGATGAACACCACCTTGGGCATCACCGAAAACAGAATCGTAGTGAAGAGGATGCGGACGGAGAGCTTATGAAAGAAGCCCATCTGCAACCCTACCTCTGCTAGCAGAAGCAGCAAGGAAGGCACCCACCATAGAATGGCTAGCGCCAAAGGCCACCCGCTCACTCCCAGATGCCAGAGCCAGATGTCGGGCAAGAGAGCAAGCCCTGCCATACCTATTATATATAAGAAGGATCTGAATATCCTTTTAATTATCTTTTTCATTTACCTGTTCAAGTATTTCTACGGTGCAAAGGTACATAAAAATCTGCTTAACCGTTCATGTTTGTAGATGTTTAACTTTATTTTTTTTGCCAATTCATCAGATTGCAGTATCTTTGCAAGCCGTAAACTGTAAAAAACATCATCAATAAATATGGCAAGAAGACTCAGAAAGAAAAGAATAGCTATCATATTGCTCACATTCACGGCCATCGTCGCATGGTCTACACATAGTTGCGTATCGCGCTGCACCTCATCTTCGGATAAGGAGAAGGCAAAGGATACGCTCCCCAAGGTGCATATCAACGATTCCATCAGCAATGCCCTCACCGAGGGAAAGGAATATCATAAGATGGATTCGCTCGTGGAGAGATACCTCAAGCGATGGGAAATCAACGGTGCACAGCTCGTCATCACCCGCAACGACTCCCTGCTCTATGCCCGCGGTTTCGGATGGGCAGACAAGGAGAGGGGCATCCGAATGGAACCGAACATGCTGATGCGCTTCGCTTCCATTTCCAAGCTCATCACCGCCGTAGGCATCATGAAACTGCAGGAAATGAAGAAGCTCAAGATGAATGAGAAGGTATTCGGACCGAAGGGAATCCTGAACGATACCACCTACAATAACAGTATCAAGGACCAGCGCTACTACAACATCACCGTAGAACAGCTGCTGCGCCATCAGGCAGGTTTCAACAACTATGCCGGCGACCCGGTATCCTCTACCCGCTACATCATGATGCAGAACCATCTCACTACTCCTCCAGACCATAAGACCCTGCTCAAGATTCTCCTGAAGCGCCATCTGGGTTATACTCCGGGCGAAGGCAAATGCTACAGCAATCTGGGCTACATGATTCTCTCGATGATTATCGAGAAGAAGAGCAGAATGAAGTACGAGAACTTCATGCAGAAGTACGTGCTCCAGCCTGCCGGATGCTACGACATGCATATTGCCGGCACCTACTACAAGGACCGCCGTCCTAACGAGACGAAATATTACATGCACCAGGGCAGCATCCCGGTATATGAATACAACAACAGTGGCAGAATGGTTGAAAAATGTTATGGCGATACCGACCTTCCTCGCCTCTCCGGTGCCGGAGCATGGTGTGGTTCAGCAGCCGAACTGAGCCGTCTCATCGCCAGCATCGACGGTATGCCACATGTCAAGGACATTCTCAGCCAGAAGAGCATCCAGTTCATGACCACCGAGCAGCCCGACCATCAGTATTCCATCGGTTGGAACTACACTCCAAAGAGCAATGGTCCGTGGATTCGTACCGGCTCTCTTGCCGGCACCTCTGCCATTGTCCTGAAGTACCCCGACGGTCAGTGCTGGATTCTCATCACCAACACCTCCACCTGGAAGGGTCACGGCTTCAGCAACGACACCGTGGCATTCTTTGAGAAGCTCCGCAAGCAGTTCATGGCAGATATGCCGAAGAAGGATTTGTTCATATAGAGAAGGAAGAAAAAAGTCAGGAAAAGTTTGGAGATTACAAAAAAACAGCGTATATTTGCAGGCAGATTTACGTTTAAAGACAAAGATTATGACAGACAATGTTTTATTTACAAGAGAAACCTTCTTGGCAGCTATGCGTCGGGAGAAAAAGCGCAAACAAGAATGGGAAGATAAAATGAACAAGAAATTAGATGATTTACAAGAACAGATAAAACTTGTAAATGACTCACATCTTTATGATTTGGCTTAAACTATGAAAACCTTAGATTTAAGCCAAATCAATATTCTTGCTCCATATCCTGTTTGGTATGAAGAAGGGGAGATTATGTTTAAAACAGACTATAATATCCTCTATTCAATAGCATTTGAATTAGATGATATGCTCAATCTAAAAGCCTATTGGTTTCGCATAACAAACAGAAGTAGGAAAAAATCTCCCAATGACAAAAAGATTCAACAAACGGTTATCCTTGTTATAGAAGAATTTTTCAGAAAAAATCCAGATATCCTTCTATATATTTGTGATACAGCCAATGAACAACAGGCTCAACGAGACAGATTGTTTTTACGCTGGTTTAATGGCTATGAACAGAAAAAGAAATATGCAATTAGAACAGCAACAGTTATAGATGAAGGCTGTCCAAATTACGTATCAATAATTGTACCTATTTTACACCCTCAATTAGAAATGATTATTTCTACATTTGAACGTGAAATAGCCATGTTTCAAAACAACAAATAAAAAGAGCATAACAGTTGGGCAATGCATGCACATCTGCTGTTGTGCGAGCGCATATCAGCTGTTATGCAAGCGCACAACAGCTGTTGTGCGGCCGAAGATACTAAATAACTCAGAAATATATCCTGTCTTTTCCGACAATATATCTTTAATATACGAATAAAAGAGGGTGCATCATAAATTCATGATACACCCTCTTTTCGTTTTTTATCAACTATTATAAACTTGTCAAACCAAGCTTCTCCTATCTTACGGCAACCTTCAATCCCTTAGCCTGAGCACAGGACTGGGTGGATGCCTTTACGATATATACTCCGGATGGTACACGGAGAATCATTCTCTGCTTATCAGGCAACTGATAACTGTGAACCCTCTTGCCATCCAAGGTAAATACCTCTACCCTACCCAACTTCTCACCATTCAGGGCAGATACAACAATCATGCCCGCTGCTGGTGAATAAACCTTCAACTGATTACTTTCAGCCTCAGCCTCAATCTGCTGGATACCGGTAGTACCACGAGTCTGTGTCAGGAAGTATCTGCCATGCTCGTTCGCCTGAATGCTCACCTCATTGCCATCCTGCAGTTCGGTATACTGTCCGTTGGCAGCATCATAGAGATACAGCGGAGCATCGAGCTTGGCAACCCCCTTGAAGTCGAGGTTTACCCTTTCGTTCTTCTCCCCATTCTCCATGATGACACCCATTGGCATCCATTCAATCTTAGGAGTAGCATTTACAGCCACAGCCTGAGAACCAGCCACGGTATAAACCTGCGGAATACCACTCAGGTTCTGATCGCACAGAAGATCCACATCCTCCTGCTCATCATAATCATCAGAAGCCTCTTCTCTTACGGCAATGCGAGCCTTCGAAGTCTGTCCCTTAGCATTCTGAGCCGAGACATTCACGTCTTTGAGATAATCAGAAGCAATGATGAAACCAGTAGAAAGCAGACGGTCTACATACATCGCAGAAGTGAACTTCACTGCATCAACAGAAGCTGTTCCATCCTTCTTCACAAAGAACGACTGAGTAGGCTGAACGAAGAAGTCTTTATCTGCCAAATCTGTAGCAGAAACACTACTTACGTTAACTCCATCAACCACCCATACAGCTTTCTGCAATCCCGTATTCACCTCGAAGAATTTCTTCAGAGAGATAGAACAGGTATATGGATTAGCCACGAGATAGAAACCGCTGTTGTTATCAGTTCCTAAACTCTGAGTCATCTCAGCAAGATGCTTCTCATCGTTATTGAAAGCAACGAGGAACTTGCCATGACCAGTGCCCTTTTCAACGGCTGCAGGTTTATTGCCAGAAGTCGTTTTTCCATCATAATCGAAGTACTGGTATTCCTTATCTTCCTTTGGCAAACGAAGAAGCGCATTCTTAATCTGATCCTTCGGCAAGAGCGCATTACCAGCCTTGATAGCGAAGCCACCGAATGAGCCACCAGTATAGCATTCATCCACCTTATTATATACATGGCTCCAGTAGCCGAGATTGAGATTCATATCATCAGTCTTTGCACCTTCAGGATAATGAGATGCAGGATAACTCTCAGGTGTGATCTCCTCTACTCCACTCTTCATCCAGGCTCTCTGATAAACCGGATACTTGCTGCGACTATATACATCAGAAGTACCATCAGCAGCCTTATCATCAAACTTGATATTCGTAAATGCCTTGGTTTCCTGTCGTCCGTCCTTTGCCGGCACATACATATCACCGGCGTAGATATACTGCAGAGGCGAAGCCATGGTGTACCACTTGTTAGGCACCAGCTCCTTCTCTACCCAAGCCTTGTCATATACCAGATAGCACTGGTCACGAAGCTCGCCCTGAGGCTTGAAGTAAATCTGATGACAGGTATTGCCATAGAACTTCTCGCACTTTAGATTACCTGCTTCCAATCCCTTATCTTTAGCCGCTTCATTCCAGAACGCCATGATATCGTACTGGATATACTTCGTAGCCTCATTACCCTTGCCATTGGTCAGCTTGGTAGCAATCTTATTGTTTTTACGATAAACGATGTTACCGAGGTCAGGGAATGGCAATCCCTTCAAGTTATCAATAGTTACCTTGGTAAACTTCATTGGCACATAGCTGTTCTGAGTAGGAATCTCTATCTTCAATGCAGATGCTGCCGCAGAAGTACTGCTGCCATAAGTCTGATAATCCACATACTCATTATCATACAATTCTTTAGAAGAAGAGCGATGCCAGTTATTATCATTGTTCCAGTTGGCATTCATACCGCCATCGGCAGTAGGATACCAGGTAATGAACTCCGGTACAATCTTCACCTTGAGATAAGACTCGCCTGGGCAGTTGGTAGTTCCAGCTGTAGCTGCAGTCTTCTGCTCGAAGACGAATCGAAGGTCGTAGTAATATCCCTCATGGAAGTTCTCTAAGACATCATTAGAGAACTTGAGATCGAGGGTATACTGCTTGTCAGGCTTGACTTCAGCAAGAGTGCTAGAACTCAATGTCGCAATAGGGTTCTTCAATAAAGAAGCATCCCATAAAGGATCATTTGTAGTTGCAACATAAACATCAGCAGAAGCATTATCTGCACCTGTCTTGCTATCATCAATAAATGTCAAAGTCTTATCCGTAACACCAGTCTTGTAACTTGCGCCATGCAATGGTATCTGGAGATAACCCTGGGAAGTTTTTTCCAATAACTTCTTTATCTGTGGCAATCCGATACGCAATGAAGCTTCGTAGCTGTTATCTTTAAATGGATAATCCACATCGTTGAATCCGAAGTTTAGTTGCGGACCATCTTTAGCAATACGCAGAGGCACAGGAATCTTCTCTGTACACATCAGATAGCTGACACTACCTACCGTATATACCATTTCACCTTCCACATATGTTCCTGTCTCTGGTTTCATATAAATTTTATGAGCACCATATCCTATTTCGCTAACAGGTATATCAATGGTTGTTGATGGTGTTGCCTCGTAAGGCGTACTGCTGTCATCAATATACCACAAGAATGGCACACCAGTAAGCGTAATCTTCTCGCCAGTATTAGGGTCAATAGTTGTAAGACTTCCCTTTAGCGTAACCTTAGGGTCAGAATCAGTACAATTCACACGATACTCTGTAATGACTTTACCATCTGTATCAGTAATCATTGGTGTCTGACCAATCATCTCAAATATAGCACTATAGATAGAGCAGACATCAGAAGGTTTACCCCAATTTGCATTAGGTGCATCTGGATCACTATCAGCACAGATTGACACATAATACTTCTTACCCTTTGTGAGTTTGAAAGGATGATTAGCCAGGATGATATAGGTTTCACCATCAGCATCTTTTTCTATCATGTTGACACCATCAATTTCATACTTTGCACAGGTTTCCTCTGAATCAAAGACATCAACAGATGCATAGCTCTTGTTCGTCGTAATTTCTTTAGCTATAGCATCATCAGGTCCTTTTAACGAATAGTTGTAAAGACCTTCTCCTGTAACAGGGGAACCATCTTCGTTCACTAAACGGTAATGAATCTTCGTATCCTTATGGTTAAGTATAGCATTCAAAGTTTCGTGAATGGCACGTATCTTCAACTTGATGCTACCTGTACCCGTTTCACCGCAGGCTGGTCGGTCCTGATAGATTTCAACCTTAGCAGGCTTTAAATATATACGGATATCATCAACGGCATAGTCAGCACCTTTAGTACCCTTACTATAGTTATCAATCTCGATACGGAAGTCAGAATACTTTTCTGCTTGTGCATCTTGCTGAATCGTAATCTTACCATATACCTGATACCATTTAGCCTGATTGTCTTGTTCTATGAAATCGCCAGAAGAAAAAGAATGTAACAACTTCTTATCCTTTATGTTGCCAAACTCATCCTTCTCTAAGCCAAATAACCTAAACATAATCTGCGGCTTGACAGTTTCGTAGGTCATATCAGCAATACAAGCACTAAATGCCATCTGCTGACCAGTACAAAGACTTGCAGTAAACTCAGCAGAAGCGATGGTACGGCTTTCTTCTGAAGCATCTACATAAAGGAAGGAACCCGACTGAGATTTTCCTGTAAGCGCATAAGTTCTATCATGCAGTTCTTTATCCGAATACCACACGTAGCCATCTGTACCATTTTTTCCAGCACCTGAGATATTTTTTATATTGGCTGTCTTATAAATACCATATTCACCATGCTGAGGAGAATGTTTGGTATTATAATATACATTACTGTCGCCATTCTTATTTGCACTTTTATCTATCAAATCCTTATAAACGAAACCATAACTGCGCCTGTTCCATGATGACGGATTCTTACTTTGATTATCATCAGGACTTGTAGGCGCAGACAATGTTTGTTCTGGACTATCATTATCAAAAGAGACAACTGCAATATTGTTATAGTTCTCATCAAGATAAGATATTTGGCGAGTCACATCATCAGCACCCATTTCTTCGAAAGTCTTTGGATAGAAACGGAAGTATCGTATACTGAAATTGGCCATCGGGCTACTAAATTTCCCAGTCTTATCCTTAACATAAGCCACTACGTAAAAGTGATCACCTGGATTAAAGGTTGGTTTGGTAGTAGTACCACCATCCAAATTAGTCCAAGTTGCACCATTCAGAAGACTTATGCTCAAATCAAAGAAACGTGGGAAACCAAAAACGTTACCTGGTCCAAGAATACACATCTTGTCTCTGGTACCATTATAAGCTCGCCATTCTATCGTGGCAGCCTTCTTGATATCAGAAGAAAAGTCTGCTTCCGTAATCTTACGTTGAGCGATAATTGCATTTGTCTCTGCTTCTGTTGAACCGGCAGGATAATATACATGCTTATTAGTATTGGTAACTGGATAGAAATAATACATAGTAGGATCTACAAAATCCAATCGCAGAGTCATCTTCGAGTTGTCATCCTTAAATCCTACCGTAACATTCTTATTATCCTCAAACGTAAGGTCCTTGCTGTCGTTAATAAGATCTTCCTGGAGAATTTCAGCCATTTGCGTAGACGGAATAATATGGAAAATGTATCTGATGGATAAGGTTGGTTCATGTTCCATATAGGTTCCAGTAGCATCTATTCCATCAATGTAGCGGCTTACGTCACAAGCAATAGTTTCACCCTTCCAATTTGGGTCACTAGGACGAGTATACTTTACACCCACTGTTGACTGCACAGCATGCTGCATCAAATTGAAAGCCATCAATCCCTTATCTACATTATCTGCATCTTTCACAGAATTCAATAGAGAAGAAGATCCCTCTACAGATAAGTTTGCTGATGCATTATCTGTATCATAATTATACCATCTGAAATAACCTAAAGGCTCCAATTGGTCACCAGAGGATTCGAAATTCTGTATAGGCAACATAAGAGACACAGTCTTATGGTCAGTTTTATCAACAACATAGGTATACTCCCATGTAGACACCTTCTGGCGCAACTGATTCTTCGAAGCATCAATTACCTCATAATCGTTATCAGCATTGGCGTAACCCTTATAATGCTTGAAAGGCGCATCTGTTGCTTTCTTGATATCATAAACCAACTTACCTTTAATAGTTGGTTCTGTGACAACCAAGAATTTGTCAAGTACTGGAGCTTCATCAGAAAAATATACTTCTATACGACTATTCAGAAAATCAGTTTCATTATTATAGCTAAACGCAATATATAAATCTGACTTAGGAACAGAAGTCTTATCTTTTGAATAATAGAATAATCCTTTTGAATTCTTGTATTTGTACTCCCATTCGAAAGATGAAGAAACTGCACCATTAATATCTCCAGCTTCAGACACTGTAAAATAATTTATAGAACTAATTGGCTTGTTCGTTGTTTTATCAATAATACTTACACGATAGTATATTGGCTTAGTAGCTGATGCTACGTAATTACCACTAGCATCCTTCGTATAGAGACTAAAATCCTTTATTTGTGAAGCAATATCGGTAATGACAAGTTGTTTATTCTTTATTGTTGTCTCCTTAAGATAAAGAAGTTTTGTCTTTAAATTAGCTGAATACGCAGCATCCAAATCATTAAGGAGTGGAGCTTCCTCCAAGCTGACGTTAAACTTGATGTTGAACGCATCAGGTTCCTTAATCATGACACCATACTTTACATTCGTACCTTCTTCCAGTTTAGTATTGGATACGACACAAGATACCTTCAAATCATCCCATGACATTTCGGTAGGGAAAGTGAAGGTAGGATTCAACGCTGCAGACAAAGTACTGGCTGCATTCTCAGAGAACCATGTATAATATATTTCTTTTTCTGTTGTCTTATCTTTACGAAGAGTTAAGCCAGATGCAGTAATGCCAGGTATAGCATTACCGCTCTTGTCCGTAATCATCCATCGTACATAGAGGTCAGTTACTTTACTCAAATCGCTTACACCAAGAGCTTTACAAAGTCGCTGCTTATTTTCTTCAGTAAGCAGTTGTACATTTGCTGTCTTCAAAAAGAATGCCTGACGGAAGTTAAAAACCTTAGAAGCATCCAATGAAGAATCATCGGTTGCATCAAAAGTCAACTTATCCTTCTCTGATTGAGGCAGTAAATTATAAGTGATCTTCGCCTTAAGAGTTGGCTCTTGGAGAAGAGTATTATTACTAACATCTGCAGCTTCATCAGAAAGATAGACGTCTATTTTGTAATCTGAGATTTTTTGACCATCAGGAACAGAAAAGGTATATTTAATATTGTCCTTAGTTATATTGCTCCCATTATTGGTCAAATAAAAGAATGTACCTTTATTAGTCTTACAATCTACATTAGGCCAATTTGTCATTGTGGGAGTATTAATCTCCATACCATTTCGTTTAACTGTATAATTTGCTGCTTCAACAACTTTATTCGATGTTTTATTTACTAAATTCAAACGAAGATAGAGTTTCTTTGAAGACAAGTCAAAACTATTACCGTCTGAAGAAGAAGGTAATGCTAACAATGATTCTATTGAAGAGGCCAAACCACTGATGTCATAAGAAGTACTACCATCTGGTACAAAATCTGTTACAGACATTTTGTTTGTACCTGTATATTCTTTCAGCAAAGGAGCATCATTCTGTGACACCAACTTAAAAGTGATTTTCTTTTCTGCTGTTGTTTCAGAAGGTGCATTAAAAAACGCATCGCTAGAAGACACCAAAAGAACTAGTGTATACTTGGATATATCGTCACCTGCCGCAGCTGAAATAGTAAATGAACGATAATCATCTATATCCCATTGCGGTTTACCTGTTTTAAAATAGGTTATTTCATTTGTACATGAAGAAAAAATGCCATTTGAATTAGTCCATGAAGATATATCTACAGGCTTGCCAGCTGCATCGTATACAAACCAAGCAGAATAATCATTCATGGTTAAATATTTATTAAAGCCACTTATCGTTACAGAAGCACCGTTAACCAAGTTCACAGAACTTTGTTCCGTTAATCCCCATATAGTATTTGGCAGCAATGCAAGCATTGCTACCAACATATATCTCATTACACTATTAAAAATCTTAGACTTAAACATAAGCTTCAATGTTTTTTAATATAAGTATTATTGTTTACATATCCAAAATGCACCGTTATGGCGCCTTGCTGAGTACCAGGTTAAATCCTGAGAGATTGCTACCCGATATACCAACGTTGGTGCAGTTGTGGTTCCATCATCCACTTTTACTGAAAGCTGATAGATGATAGGACCTATCTTCTTGCCTAACTCACCTAAGGTTTCTGCCTCTATTCTATTTTCACCAGTTACGATATATGGTTTCGTCAAGAAGGCATTTTTCTCTGCATCTGTCTCCGATTCTGAAAGTTTCGTCCATTCAAGATTAGTGAAAGGGACAGATGAACCATCACTATACTTTGTAACAGAAGGAACGATATGGAACTCCTCTAAATCATGAAAAATGAGATTGAGCTGTTTTCCGTCATCTTTCAATGACGGAGTCGAACCGATAGATCCAAAGTCCTCTACCTTGAGACGTAGCTTGTAATCGCTCAGCGCCAACTTTAAGACATGATGGTCATTGCGGGCTATCTGATTCCAGTCGGTATACATGAAATATCGTTGTGAACCAACGTTCGTTTCGAGCGTTACAACAAAGTAAGGATAAGCATTGCCGGCTTGACTCTCGTTGACATAGAAAGAAACCGAACGGCTGTTATCTGTATCATAATCGGTTGCAGTCTTGTCTACTGTCAAGCCAGATGTAATCGCATGTGTAAAATCATCTCTTTTAGCATTCTCTACCAAATTTGGCGTTTGGGGAACATTCGCAGATGAAACTGGCTTTGCCGGAAGCAACTTGACATTTTCTGTTCCTGTAGCAGGATTGCTTGTAATATCACTGATACTCACATTATTTACGATAATATCTTCACCTGTCATATTGCGGAACTTGAGAGTAATCTTGGATAGCATTCTTACTACATATAAATCCTTGACATCCGGTTGGCCGTCAGAGCCGATAGTTACCTCCTGTTTATTGCTCATAGGAATACCATTCGCTTTAATATCCATATCATTACCATTGACAGCAAATGATTGGGAATCGAAGTCAGGAGAACGAGAACCCTCCGTAATCGTACCGAGTTCTGCATCTGATATATTGGCAAAAGAATAGACCGTATAAGTGGTTCCTGCTTCCAAACCGGTAACAGTTACATCATCTTCCTTATCTTTGCCTTCTGCTACGGATGGCTGCTTAACAACTTTCGCTACCGTTCCATCAGACGACTTTACAAAGACAACTGTCCAACTCTTCATGTTCTCTTCTTTAGAACCGTCCTCCCATGTATTGGGACTTCCTTCAGTATAAGTTTCTGCACGGGAAGAAGCCGAACTTCCTGATACTGGAGACAGATTAAAATGGAGAGTATATGTCTTGTTGGTGGTGCTTCCCGGATCAGAAGCATCACTATCTGGCGAACATGCTGCAAAAGTCAGAAGCAGCATCACCAGGCAAGCCATATATTTCATTATATGTTTTCTCATTTTAGTTATACTTTGTAAATTAATCTTAGAGTTTAATATATTACTTCCCCATGGTCGTAATGTGCCCAAGGGACTACATGTATGGTCAACTTGATACCTTTAGACTTTCCTTCTACACCATCTACCTTTACCTGATAGATGTTGTTGCGAACAACACCAAAATGCATCGGGTCAGCGGTGGTTCCACTTCCTGAAGGGTCGCTATGACGGAGCGTATAGGTATATTCCTTTTCTGTTTCAGTTGCACCAGCTTTAGGCTGCTTCTTGGTTGCATCCCATTCGGAAGACTCGTAATACTTGCCTTTAAAGATAAGACCTGTAGAATTGTCCTCTTTATTATCGGTGGTCGTATTCTCCATCACATAATCGAGGATGTAACTTGGATCTGTTGTACTGGTTGAAGTTGTCTCCTTTACATTATATAAAGATGTAGGACCTTCGGCTTCTGCGAGAGTAAGACCTGTACGATCCTTTGTCCAAGGGCAAACCACATAATTAGTAGAAGCCTTAGTAGTAGCATCCATTTCTTCCAATCCGAAATAAGTAACTGCAGATACAGCTGCATCTGAAGAAACTCGCTTTATCAGGTATTCTCCCTTTGTCATAACCTTGGTAGGAGTGACAGATTCGAGCTTAAAGCCACCTACTACATTCGTTCCATCCATTACGTTATAATAATAACCATGACTTGTACCATCAAAAGTAGCATTTGGAATGATGTCGATACGGGCAGCCAGACGCTCGATGTCTACATCTACCAGATAGGGATTTGTTTCTGTTCCACTACCAGATGTTCCAGAGAAATCAATCTTTGCATCTTTCTTTGATGACATGACAAAATCAGTGAAATTGGCGATATCATCATTGCGGGTGCAAACCTTATCCATTTGCATATCTCTGATTTCGCTTATCTTCTTTCCTTTACATCTGGAAGTTATATCACCAGCATTGGCGATAACCAAAACATGATAGTTTTTACCAACAATGATAGGATCTATTTCTCTTGGAACGGTAGTATAAGTTGCATCGCTGCCGGAAGAAGTTGTAACCTTATTTAAATTGGTGAATGTATATACATAATCTATTGTAGCATCAGCTTCCGACAAGTCTTTTTTATCTTTATCAGATTTATATAGTAAGACGGTAAGAGAATTGACATCATTTTCATGATTGATTCCTGGTTCTCTACCATTACCATCTTCACCTCCTTGAGGTTCTTTATCTGCCCTACTCGCTCGTGTATCTCCACTACCTTCCACCGTTACCTTTACCTGCAGATATGCCTTCATATCTTTGCTTGGCAGAGGCAAATCACTGGTAGTGTCGCTCGCACAGGATGCGAACGACATCACCAGCAAAAGGGCTAGCAATGAGAGGGTTATTGTCTTTATCTTAAACATACACTTTCTTTTTTTTGAATCGGCTTATGGGAAGCCGGGTAGGACATATTAATTGAGTTCTTCGAACTGGATGCGCTTGCTCCAACTCAGCACATTCACGCTGATGGTGATGTAGCAATACTTGAGCTTGCCACCCTGGATAAAGAACTGAAGTTTGTAATCATAGGCACGGTCTAGGAATTCCTGTGCACTGTAACTGTACTCCTCACTGGTGCGGAGACGACTCAAGAGGTCAGGAAGATTTACATTTACTACTGTATTTCCGGTCTCTTTACTCTTGATGAGGAGATGACCGTCCTGTTTGTAATCATCGTGCTTCAGAATGCGGGAAGTCATGAAGTCGGCATGAGCTATCTTGCCCTGCTCGGTTTCATCCACCGTATTCCATGTAGCATGAGGAGTATAAACCACCTTACGGCTTTCGTCGAGAGAGTTGTCCCAAAGGATGCGGGCATTATGATCCTCAATGGTCATTGTGTAGTCGTTGACATCCATATCCTGTGGAGAGTCAAGGTCACGCAGTGCCACATTGATTTTCTTTGTATCACGAACCAGCGGAATGGTAGCATAGGCTGCTTCAGAGGAAGAAACCTCTACGGATTCGAGCATCTTGCCATGCCAAAGGGTGTCCAATGGCATGGCATGATTCTCAACTTCATCATAATCACCACGGCTCTGATGGTCGAGGTTCACCTCCAACTTCTTGATATTGTCGCCCTTAGCCAGTTCTGTACGAACAAACTTGGCGCGACCGGATTGCAGTTGGTCAGCATAAGCATTCTGTCCTGCGAGAGCAAGGAACTGATATTTGCCAGGCTGTAGGTTCTCGACGTGCATTACATAATTTGGGTCTTTGAGAGGCGATGATAGCGCAGAATTCGTCTCGGTCTGTTGGGTTATATAGTTTCCGTTCTCGTCGAATACATACAGCGTTACCTGTCCAACATGGTCATTGAACATGTCGGCACGCTGGAGGTTATAATCATACTTAAACTTCACATATACACCATTAGGGCAGTCGCTGTAGTCCTGGTGCCACATATCGTTGCACGAGGTGACGACTGTCAGGGTCATGGCAGCAGCCATGACACCCTTCAACCATTTATTTATCTTCTGCGCTATCATATCGCTAATCAATTATTGTTTTCTATATTTATCTTATAATGTATCGAATTACTGACCGAGAATTGCTTTCTGTGTACGCTTAGCCCAAGAGAGGACGTTGATCTTGACAGAGATGTAACTCTTCAAATTATCATCTGGTGTAGGATCCTTCTTTACATCAAGTTCATCTGGAGTTGCTGCACCAAGTCGACTTACGCCAGTAATATCCAAATCATACCAGTTGTTACGAAGCACACCATAACGACCTAACCAATTATTAGCTTCGTTAGGAGTTGGGTATGAAATACCTGAAGTTTTTGTAGAAGGATTCCAAGGAGTAAGCTCATCACCAAAGTGCTTAATCAAGATATTATAATAAGAATAACCACCCTTATATTCTACAACCTTGATATTGTTAGCAAGAGCTGTTAATACAGCAGCATCAGTTACGTCTTTTGTAGTAGCTGTACCACCGGCAGTTGGTGTAAAGGTCAAAACTAGCTTATTGAAAGTAACTTTACCAGCGTTATCTGAAAAATCAACATCAGAGACAGTAATCTTACCTGCCTCAGTAACATGAGGGAAATAAGTAGTCTTCAAAAAAGATTCCGTTTTCTCTGCCAAGAACTGATTACCAACCTTTGTTTTTGCATTTGCTAATGAATAAACAACATCTTTACCTCCATTAATTGTATAGAAAGTAGTACCACCAGTATAAGAATCAGGAGTAATCTTCATCTTTACAATAGCAGTAGTAGTATTACAAACATTCTGATGATCTACATCAAAGGTGTTTTCATAACAATAGGTAGTAGCACCCTTTCCTAATGTCAAATCCGCATCCCCTACAGTTGCATACGAAGCAAAAGGAGCATCATCCGTATAATTAATATCCTTTCCCCAATATGTACGATACTTATTATCAGCAGGATTTGATGACACATTAGTCTTAATCAATTTTATACCTGCAAAACGATAAGGATTAGCGTCAAAAGCTGATTTATCAGCACCAGTGAGGAAATCACCACCATCTGATGTCAAGTTATTCCATGTATTATCATATTGACGAACCAAATAAGAAGACTTATTTACATTAGCCAAGTTCCAACCCTCCAAATCGTATTTAAAATTCTCAGCAGTTGCACCATCAGCAGAAAGAGTTTCTGTTGAAGTACCAGAACCTGTCATACCTAATGTAACCTTAGAAGCTACACGCTCAACAAAAACATCAGCAGCAGGATTAGCTTTTGCTTCTGCTTCGGTCTTAAAGATAGATGAAGTTACATCAGCCAAAACTGTAGCATCATCAAATGCTGCAGTACCTGGTTTAGTTACAACAGGAACATTAGTCATCATCAAATTATCTTTTTCAAAAACACCATCAACTTTAAGTTGAGAGAAAGCAGAGAAATTCCCAGTGAATGGAGAGCCATTAACTGTTATTGTATGATCTGTGCCCACATTAATATTGGAGCCTTTATTAACAAGAACAAAAGCATAAATATTACCACTTGCAGAAATAGAACTAATCTCTTGAACCTTAGTTAATTGTGTGGAAATCTGAACATTTGCATCAATATCCGTTTTTTTCAAGCCATCCAAGTTATATGCTCCTTGAAATACAGCATCATTTTCATTTGCACCAGCAAACAAAAGTAAAGCTGCATCATTTACTTTATATTCATCAGCAACTCCATCAGCCGTATCATCATTGGCTGCTCTTGATACATTCTTACCCTGTGTAGGCAAGTTCAAAGAGATATTAATATATCCCTTACCTGTCTCATTGAAACCTGTGTTGCTACCAGCGATATCATCACTGCTTGAACAAGAACCGAGCATCAGACCTGCCAATACTGCGGAAAACAATAACGATTTTTTCATACTTGATATAATTTAATTTGATTAATATTTTTATTCCTATTTATTACCTCTTATAGATTTTCCAGATTTTCCTGAGCAGCCTTGACACCTGCCTTGGCTGCCAAGCCGAAGTAATGGCGAGCCTGCTGGTCATTTCCCTTCAATGCCTCGTATACACCACGGGCATTCTGAGCCTCTGGACTGTTGCCAGCCTTGTCAAGATAAGCCTTGGCACCATCGGCATCACCGGCATTCAAACGGGTATTGGCTGCATTGAGATTGGCTGTTTCGTTCTCTGGGAACATGCGGACAGCAATCTCCATCACGTCGTTAAACTCCTTGCTACCAGGCTCATAGGTCTGAGCCACCAGGAACATCTCTTCCTGACTGAGCTGCTGTGGCTTGGTCTTGATAATCTCCTTTGCCTCAGCCACATCGAATGGCTTTACCTTATAGGTGATGCGGTAGTCGGAATGGCGGAGGGCAGGATACCAGGTATCAAGCATGAAGCGATATTCTGACGGATACAGCTTCTTGATTTTCTGCTCACGGGCATCCGGATCCATCTTCTCATCATTGGCGATTGCCAGAATCTCTGCCTTATGCTCCAGGTTACTATCCTTGAGATAGTTGCGGAGACCATCCCAATCCTCTGCCGTAGAAGAAACGGTGAAGAGCTTGGTTGGCAGGGCTACCATGCGGCGAACATAATCGGTAAGGGTCTTGGCACGGTTCTTTGCCAGATAGTCATTATGACTGTAAGGACTCTCAGGAGAAGCATAACCATGAATGTTGATTCCGCTCACCTCCAGGTTCTTATCATCTTTCAGGGCATTGATGGTTCTTACGATACTGTCCAACTGAGCCGGATTGCGACGGTAGTCGGCATGAAGCTCTATCTTGTTGACAGGGAAGTCGATATAAGCACGCTTATCGAGATGACGAACCTTGATTGCCTCAACGGCAGGACGTACGAAGACTGCCTGTGACTGACGGCGATGGCGGAGATGGAAATCATTTCCCTCCTCCAGGTTGCCACATCCACAAAGATCTTCATGCATATTGAGATCGTAGTTCTTCATGACTCCCGCCACAGGAATGGAAGCGGTATACTTTAGGGTCTGTGCCTGCTTGTTGTTACGGCGAACCACCATCGCCTTTGGCGAAAGGTTCAGATGTTTGTTCCCTACCCCACGTTCATACATAATCTGCTGGCGTTTTCCGTTGATGACAATCTCAGGCAACTTATATTCCAACTTCTGACTCTTGAAGATAGGAGTATATACCAGCTGGGTATTGGTAGGAAGGTTGAGCGAATCGAGGTTGAGATCCATCGATACCGTCAAAGCGTTATTTTGCTGCGCCACCTGCACATTGCTAACCTGAATCTTGTTGGCAGCCAGCTTTACTTCATGACAGTTCTGTGCCATAACAGTTGCAGGAGCCATCAATAAGGCAGCATATAATAAATAGGTGGTATTTCTTGAAAGTTTCATGATCATTAATGTTAAAAGGGGTTATAACATGTAAATGAGGGAGAGGGCAGCCTTGGTAGGTCCCACATAGTTATCGTGAGAGGATTTTTGCTTCTCCCCACAGTTGCCACACTTGAACTTGTCGTACTGGATGTAGTCGTAGCCAATGCCAATGGATGTTTCCAGGTTCCAGTGCTTGGAAAGTGGCCACTGATAACCAGCGGTGACACCACCACCTACGTACCATCCCTCATAGCGATGGTCGCGCAAGTCCTTAAACATACCGAAAGGTAGCTTGACGCCTCCGGCATTAAACTGTCCACCCATAGCATGAGCACCGAGGAACCAGCCATTGAAGTTCTGACAGAACCAATAGCGGTATTCCGGCATCACAAGCCAGTGGCGGAGACTGGACTGATCACCTCCTGACTGCTTCCAAGGATTGAAGCCTACGAATACCTGAGCGGTATGCTTCTTCCCCACGGAAGTTTCAAGTCCGATATTGGGTGTTGTTGTTGCCCAATACAGCAAATTGCTCTTTACCCCAATGTTCTGCGAAAAGCCGTTCATCGAGATCAACATCAGTAGCATGGTTGCTAAAGACATTTTCATTACCATCGTTTTACACATAATTAATAATGGTTTTACTATGTAATTTCGGTTTATATATTTTTGTTTAGTATATCTAGTTCCATTTTGAGTATACAAGTGATTGTAACTCTACTTCATCTGGGTATACTTTTACTTATCACTTACTTGGTATACTTTTGCTTATTTTTAAGTATAGCATATCATTTTTGACGCTGCAAATATATGAAGAATTTGTGAAAATAGGGGGGGGTAATTTAGTTAATTTATGTAAAGAACAACATTTTATACTAAAAAATCCACTATTTGGCAACATTTTGTCCCCTTAGAAGGCGATAATTTTAATATTTATTGCTCTTTTAGGGCGTAAAGCAACTTATATTAACGAAAAGCCCTAGTATCGCATTTGGCGACACTAGGGACTCTATGGAGTTTGAATAAAATAGCAGAGATTAGAAGGTGTACTTCAAACCTACCTGACCACGCCAACGGCTGTAGTAATCGCTATAGCTCTTGTAGGCATAAGCACCGGTGAACTGGTAAACACCGCCGCCCTGATAGTTGACAGGTGAATAATAGGTACCGAAGCCGTCACCATAGGTATGACCCCAATCCTTGTTCAGGAGGTTGCCCACATTGAGGATATCGAAGGTCAGCTCGATGGAATTGATCTGACCAGCCACCTTGAAGCTGAACTTCTGACCGAAGTGAACATCGAAGTGATGCTCGAAAGCCAGATTGTCAGCATAGCGCTCGTAGTATTCTCCACGATGCTTGCTGAGATAAGAATCTTCTGCAATCCACTTCTTCAGCATCTCGCGCTGCATTTCCTCGGTAAGCTTGTCGCCATGATTGTCGCCAAACATACGGTTGGTGAAGGTATTCTTGTTGTACTTGGTCTCCTCGAAACGCATCTTGTCAATCTGTGCATCGGTTGGGATGTAGAACAGGTCATTACCCTTAGATCCGTCTTCGTTTACGTCTCCATAATAATAATAGGTATAAGGAGAACCGCTCTTACCCTGGTAGATGACACCGATAGTGGTCTGCCACTGCTTCTGATGACCGTACTTGATGTGGTAGTAAGCAGAAGCCTGGATGCGATGAGGTACATTGTAAGCAGAGTTGCCCACCTCCAGGTCGTTGCAGTCACGATAGGTATACTGGTAGGTCCAGTTACTCTTTGCTACAGAAGAACCACCGTTGGCAGCACTGCGTGAACGGGTCCAGGTATAGCTTGCCATCAAGTCGAGACCGAAGTTGAAATGCTTCTCAGCCTTGAGCGAGAGGTTTACGGTATAACCCTTGGATGTATTTCCGAGGGCATAGACACCTGCAATAGGAGTACCCTTCACCACACTCTGATAGAGCGGACGGTTGTCCCACTCATATCCGTACTTCTGGGAGAAGGTCTGACCACTCTGCTCCTGAGCGAGATTCTTATAGAGGATATCGTTCAAAGTCTTGGAATAGATAGCCTCAGCAGTCCAGTCGATACCCAAAGCCTCGAAGTCGAAACCGAGGTTGAGACGGAGGTTCTGAGCGAACTTGAAGTTCTTGTCGCATACCGCCACATCCTGGTTGCCGGCACTTGCCTTCATCTTGTCGGCATTGGCATTCTGCTTGTTAGGATCGAGGATCAGCTCCAATCCCTTGACGGTAGAGTTGTTGCTATCGTAAGAAGAGAGCTGCAGACCTGTACCCGAGTAGTTGTTGCTTACCCAAACGAATGGGATTCTACCGGTAAAGACACCCGCTCCACCACGGAGGATATACTTGCGGTCGTTGTTGATGTCCCAGCGGAAACCTACACGAGGCGAGAGCATTGGCGAGAAGCTGAGCTTATCGTTGGTCTTCAATCCCCACCCCATCTTCTCTGACAAGGCGTTGAACTCCGGATTCTCCACTGGAGTATCGAAGAATACTGGAATATCCAGACGCAGACCGTAGGTCAGAGTGAAGTTGTTGCTTGCATTCCACTTATCCTGCGCATAGAAACCGAACTGACCAGATGAGAACTCTGAAGCCCAGTTAGGATCGCCGGTAACATCAGTGTTAGCCTGACCATAACGGTACTGGTTCATGTAAGCCTTGTTAGGGTCCAGCTTATCTGCCATGTAGTCATCATAATAAGCCTTGAAGTTATCAAATCCCTTGAAGGTATAGGAGCCGAACTTATCCGAGATGAACATATTCTTGAAATGGTAGAACTCGTTGTGGGTACCGAAGATGAAGGTATGGTTGCCACGAAGCCAAGTCAGGTTGTCCTCAATGGTCCAGATGTCCTGGTTCAGGTAGTTAGCCTGGGAGTTTCGCTCAGTACCGATGTTGACAGTACCGCTACCTACGCCCGTGATGGAAATCATCGGGAGATGAGCCTTGATGTCACGGCTATCGCGCACTCTTACGAAGCTGACACGTGCCTCATTGCTCACACTTGGAGAGAATCGGCTCTGAAGCTCAGCGATGAACGAGTTGGTATTGCTCTTGAACGGATAGCTGTAACCGTATGAGTTCAAGCTGCTGGCACTACCGCCGCCACTCAACTGCTCAGCTTTGACCAGGCTCCAGCGGATGGCAAACTTATTGAACTCGTTGATGTTCCAGTCGAGTTTCAGTCCTGCCTTATCGCTCTTGGTGTAGATATCCTGATTACTGTAGTAATCGTTGAAGTTGACACCCTGCTTCTCAGCTATCTTCTGGAGCATACTCAGAATATCCTTTGCCTGCTCGGTATTCACCTTGGAATTGCCGGAGTCTACACCATAGAGATTAGGATATTCCTTGTTGGTGCGCTCATAGTTGGCGAAGAAGAAGAGCTTGTTCTTGATGATTGGTCCTCCGAGGGTGACACCCATGTTATACTGAGTCTGCTTCTGATACTTTGGCGCATAACCCGTACCATCGAGATAAGGATACTTGGTACCGATGAGATCCTGGTTGTAACCATAGTAGTAAGCCGAACCGTGGAACTGGTTGGTACCGCTCTTGGTGATGGCGTTGATGGCACCTCCGGTGAATCCGCTCTGGCGCACATCGAAAGGAGCCACGGAAACCTGAATCTGCTCAATAGTCTCCATAGATACCGGCTGAGCACCTGCCTGACCGCCGTTGTTACCGCTGGATGCCAGACCGAAGACGTCATTGTTTGCCGCACCGTCAATCATGAAGTTGTTGTAACGGTTGTTGACACCGGCGAACGACATGTTTCCGGAATTGGTAACGGTGAGCTGCGGGTTCAATCGAGCCACGTCAGCGATACCGTGGGTGATGCTAGGCATGTTGTTGATCTGCTCTGCCGTCATACTGGTAGCAGCACCAGTACGGGAAGCAGCAAGTCCCGCCTTACCGGAAACCACCACTTCCTGGAGCTGGTGGGCATCCTCCTGGAGCGAGCATGAAATATTCTCTGTTTCACCGAGGCTCAGGTTGAGGTTCTTGATTACCTTGTCCTTGTAGCCGATATAGGAGATGTCTACCTTGTAAGGACCGCCTGGTCGCATACCCTGGATGGTATATCGTCCATCGATATTAGTAACGGCACGATATACGGTACCGGAAGGTTGGTGAGTAGCAGTAACAGTAGCTCCGATGACATTTTCGCCATCAGAAGTAATCTTACCGCTGATTCCAGAGGTAGTAATCTGTGCCATGGCAGCGTTCACCGTCAGGATGAACAAAGCCAGAAGTAAATGCAATCTTTTCAGCATATTTCTTTAGATTATTTCGTTAATAATTTAGGTTTCACTCCGCCAATAGGCAAGTTTTTCACCCATTTTATACAATATGGTGCAAATATAGCTAAAATATTTGAAATAACAAGAAATTAGCGTGAGAAAAACGTGTTACAAATAAAAAATATCAGTAAGTATGGAGAAAAGGGACAAAAAGAAAGCGCCCTGAAAGCAAAAGCATTCTATATACAATGCTTTCCCTTTCAGGGCGCTTATTTATAATTCGTATTCTAAATCTCTATTAGTTGAAGATGTAACGGATAGAGAACTGGATAGAATAGGTAGAGTTGAAGCTTGTGTAGTTGGTGTATGTCTTAGACAATACTTCCTTACCATCCTTCTGGAACTGGAATGAACCCTGAGCACCATTCTTGCCAGCTGTATATTTCAACAACTTGGTGTTTTTAACTTTCTTGTAGAGACCCCAGCTGTTGTTCAGCAGGTTAGCCAAGTTCTTGATATCAACACCAAACTGGAGAGTATTCTTCTGACCAGCTACGTTGAGATAGAAGTTCTGGTTGAACTTGAAGTCCAACTGATGATGCCAAGGCATTACAGCACCACCACGCTCAGCATACTCACCCTTGTGATTCTTCAGATAATCATCCTGGTTGATGTAAGCCCAGAAGTCATCCTTCTGCTGCTCAGCTGTATAGGTTACTTTACCAGCCTTATCCTTTACGTCGGTGAACTTCCACTCGTTCAAAGCCTCGCGGGAAGCTGGGATGTAAACCAAACCGTTAGAACCGTAGTCGTTAACTACATTGCCAGTCAACTGGTAAGTGTAACGTGTACAGCTGTAACCATCAGCATAACCCATATTCATACCTTCGTAGATCAAGCCAACCTCAGAACCGAAGTTCTTGCCGTAGTCCTTCTTGTAAGAAGCAGAGATGAGCAAGCGGTTAGGAGCCACGTAGGTACCATAACCCAACTCCATATCGTTGTTACCATTTACAGAGTAACGGTTGTTATAGTATGCTGAGTTAACCTGATCGCCCACACCATCACCGTAAGACTTAGCCTTAGAGTAGGTGTAAGAAGCAGAGAGGTTCAAACCGAATGCAAACTTCTTAGCCAAAGATGCAGTGATTGAGTAGTAGTATGCCTTATGACCAGCATTTGTGATCATGTAAGGGTTGTTTTTATTACTCTGAGAGAAGTAATGACGCTCATCACCAGGAGCCAACTTCACAGTCTTTCCATCCCAGTAGCGGCTGAGATTGATGACTGTAGCAGGATTGAACTCACGGCTGTAGATACCCTCCAGAGAGAAGTCAACATCGTAAGGCAACTTAGCATCTAATGCCAGAGAAGTCTTCCATGTAGCGTTCATCTTCAAGTCCTTGTCGATGATGGTAGGAGAAGAAGGAGCTGCTGCATCCTCACGGTTAACAGCCAAGCCCTGCTGCTGCAATACCTTCAACTGATCCTCACGGCTCTGATAGAACTTATCCATCTTATAGGTAGCACCCTTGTCAGATGGAGTATTATAATAATAGGTGTACTGACCACAACCAGCGTTACCTACTGCAGATACGAGCCATACGAATGGCAGACGACCGATGAAGTAACCTGTACCACCACGGAGAACCAACTTGTGGTTGCCGAGGATATCCCAGTTGAAACCTACACGAGGAGAAACAGTCAATGAAGCATCAGGAAGCTGATCGGTAGAGTAGCTATGCTCATTACCAGCATTATCCTTATACTTCAAAGCAGCGAAAGCCTTGTTGTAGTTGTTCTCCAACTCTGGGTAGATAGGCAACTCGAAACGCAAACCTGCGGTGAGACGGAAACGGTCAGAGAAGTTAACCTGATCCTGAACGTAAGCAGAGAACTGGTTGTACTTCATGGTAGCCTTGAACTGACTAGAACCATCCATAGGGAAGGTAACGCCATAGCTTCTAGGAGCCTTGCCGTTCATGAAGTCATCCATAGACTCGAATACATAGTAACCGGCAGAAGCAGCACCGAAGCCGTTGGTAGCCTTATTGGTCTCGAACTGGAGACCAGCGGTGAAGTTCTGGATACCCATAGACCATGTAGCCTCATCAGTAGCAACGAAAGTCTTCACCTGACGGAGGTTACCCTCAGTAAATGGATCAGGACCGAATCCCATGTAGTAAGAACCATTCTTCAGAATATCTACTGTTGGGAATAAACCACCTACATAAGTACGTGGCTCATCCTGATAAGAGTAAGTAGCACGGAGTACATTGCTTACACCACCCCACTTAGAGTTCCACTCAGCAGCGAAAGAGGTAAAGTTTCTCTCCTGATAGTAGCGTGCACTCTCGAAGTAGAGACCAGCGTTAGCTGTACGACCAGACTGAGACTTACCACCCGTAGCATCCTCACCACCAGGATAGATGACAGTATCCTTGAATGGAGTTGTAGAGCTTGATGGAGCTGAAGAATCCTTGTCGTGACTCTTAGAGAAACGGAAGTTCAACTTGTTGTTCTCGTTGATGTTCCAGTCGATACGAGCCAGGAACTTGTATGATGGAGTATCAAGAGAATATCCCTGATAACGACCTGGGTTGTAACCATAGGTCTTGTTGAGGAAGCTGAGCATATTGTCCATATCGCTCTGCAATGGGCGATGAACGGTACCAGATGATGGAGACCACTCATCAGAAGCATTTACACGAGCTGTACCAGAAGGACCAGCAGAGATGTTGCTCTGATACTCACCGTTGGCGAAGAAGAACAACTTATCCTTGATGATAGGACCACCGAAGCTGGCACCCCATGTAGTAGCATGAGACTGGAGACGGTTCAACTCATAATCGCTTACCTTATTACCACGCAAGTGAGAGTTGGTAGTGTACATATAAGCTGTACCCTTGAAATCATTGGTACCACTCTTGGTTACGGCGCTGATAGCACCACCTGTAAATCCACTCAAACGAACATCGTAAGGAGAAGAAGATACAGAAATCTGATCCAAAGCATCGAGAGAGATTGGAGATCCGTTGCCAGGGAGGTTACCACCAATACCGAAGGCGTTGTTGAACGCAGCGCCATCGACAGTAACGTAAGACTGACGGTAGTTACCACCACCTACAGAGAAACCGCTACCTACATTGGCACCCTGAGGAGTCAACTTCAAGAGGTCGTTCATGCTACGTGATACGGTAGGAACAGCCTCAATCTGGTCGGCATTGATACTTGTTGTAGCACCAGCGCGGTCTGTGCGCATGTTGTTGTTGCGATCAGCAGTAACGACAACATCCTGCAACATCTCTGCGTTTTCAGAGAGACTTTCGTTCAGAATGGTGTTCTGACCGAGAGAGAGATTAAAATTCTTAACTTCCTTAGTCTTGTAACCTACATAAGAAACTTCCAAGACATAAGGACCACCTGGGCGCATACCCTGAATAGAATAACGACCATCAATGTTGGTCACTGCGCGATAGACTGTACCAGAAGGTTGGTGAACAGCCTTAATAATACGGGGGAATAGCCCCCAAATATCTATTACGGGTGCAAAATTAAACAAAAAATTCGATATAAGTGTTACAACTGCATGAAAAATTGTGTTTTATAACATAAAAAAAATCTGCGTTAAGGAAATAACGCAGATTTTCTTTAAATTATTATTTATAACGGGGGTTTGGTTATAATTTTTCGAGGGGCTCAAGGCGAAGGGCTGCCTCGGGGGACTGACCTTCTATACCAGGCGATGGAATCGCCTGGAACGGGGGCTAGGCTCCCTGAGGAGGGACCTGAAGAGGACCTGAGGAGGGACCTGAAGAGGACCTGAAGAGGACCTGAAGAGGACCTGAAGAGGGCCTGAAGAGGACCTGAGGAGGGACCTGAAGAGGACCTGAAGAGGACCTGAAGAGGACCTGAAGAGGACCTGAAGAGGACCTGAAACGGACCTGAAGAGGACCTGAGGAGGGGGCGGGCTGCCCCTACTCCTTTCTCTGCCAGATGCTCATTACCTTGCGACGGATGGCGAGGATGTTCAGGATAGAGACTATCAGGAACAAAAGCATGCCTAAGCAGACGGCTGGGAGCATGGTACCTTCTTCGATGTCAGGGAAGATTGCCTCGATGAACTCCATATAATAACCACGGACGAAGAAGAGGATGACCCAGGCAATGATGAGCACCACCAGGTTGAGCGACATGGTGAGCACCTGATATGGTTTCGCCACATTGGCAGGACTATAGCCTATCAACAGCAGGTTCTCCAACTTGGATGAGTTCTTCTGTACCAGCAGATAGATGCTGAGCATCAGAATGTAGAAACTCAGGATGGAGATGACCAGTCCGATAATCATTACCATGGATACCATCATGCGAAGGAAATAGGTGGTCTTCTCGGCATCAAGCTTGTCGGTTTCCACCTCATATCCGTTATCATCCAGGTATTTGGTGATGTTCTCGTCTCCCGGATTGCCTACCTCTACGATGAGGCGGTTAGGATCGCTCTTCTGGTTTGGAGCAAACTCCTGGTTACTCCAGTCCATAAATGCCTGTGGCACGAGGATGGTGTTGAGACGGGAAGAGAAGCCGATGACCTTACCCTTGAACTGCTCCTTCTTGCCGGCTGCCTGAATCTGGATATTGAAATCAATCATTCCCATCAGTCCATCGCTGATTTTCGGGAGCGAATGACTCTGGGCGAATCCGAAGTTATACATATTAATATAGGTACGCGGGAGGATGATTGGCACTTCCTTGGCTCCTGGCGTATACTTCCAGTCCTTGAGCGGCACATCGACGAAGCCGTCGGGCACGCTCTCAAAGAAGAGTTCGCTGTTCAGTACATTCACGCCGTTGACTCCCATCTGGGCATCTACCTTATATTCCGTAGAGGTGAACTTTCCCACCTTCTTCACGAACTTCTGGTCTCTGACATCATCTATCTCAGCACCCGTGAAGGTATTGGAGCGACCGCTGATGGTATTTCCCATACCTATCTTCTTGCTCATGATGAGATAGTCGGCTTTCATGAAACTGTCTTCCTGTGTGAAGACAGGCAGCACGTCCTTATAAAACTGGAAGCCGAAAAGGACGATGAGCATACCGAAGAGATTGGCAAAGGCGAAACCTGCAAACTGCGGTATACTGATATGCTGACGAAGTAATTTCCAAACTAAATTCATTTTTGAATTGTTGAATGTTAAGTGTTGAATGATAAATTACAACTTAAATGTATGCTCGTAAGGCAAGTCCATGTGCTTACCTATACTGGTAACGATGACACCAGCCCCCTGCTCCTTGGCTTCCGCCATCATGATTTCCGCCATGATACGGGAGTTGTTGTCGTCGAGGTGACTGATAGGTTCATCGGCAAGGATGAAGTCGAAAGGCTGACAGAGCGCTCGCATCATCGCCACACGCTGCTGCTGTCCGAACGACATTCTTCCAATCTTTGCATCCACCTTGTCGGCGATACCGAGCATATCAAACCATTTCAAGATCTGTTCACGGCTCTTGAATCCGGTAATCTTGTTCTTGATTTCTACATTCTCCAGAGCGGTAAGCTCCGGGAAGAGACGAAGTTCCTGAAAGAGGTGGCTGATATGACGCTTTCTCATTTCCACCCAATCCTTAACCTTATAATTAGCGGTAACATCCTTGTCGAACATCACGCTTCCGCTGTAGTCGTGACGATAGCCGAGCACATAGCTGCAGAAAGTACTCTTTCCGCTGCCAC
>PPYE01357309.1_pt1 | contig 31070 bp, 29 predicted proteins | sample 1559881 | NCBI WGS metagenome assembly PPYE01 (sample SAMN08240022, study PRJNA423297) | Human gut metagenome, whole genome shotgun sequencing project. | reverse complement strand
ATTCTTCAAATCGCCATCAGTTTCTTAACGGCAATTGCAACCACGCTCGGAATAACGAGTTGTGTGGGATAAAGGAAAAGATATTGCGTTCAAGCAAATCATAACCAAAGTTCCGTTTCACTAAATTTTGTATGTTATTCATGAAAGCAAGCCCTCAGCTGTGATAGTTGGGGGCTTTCGTCGTTTTATCATACGCATTTTATAAAAATATATTAAATTATAGTGTTGCGGAAATAAGGTTGACAATCAATAGCACGTTTTCGTAAAAATGACTTTTTAAATGGGCTCAAGACTTAATACTTTCTTTTGAATTTAGACGAAAGGAGTCATATAGAATGGTAGCAAAAGAATGTTGCCATCCTTCTGCAAATCCTTGCCATAAAACAGGTACTTTTGCAAGATAACTTTCGAGAACTTCTCACTAAAGGCATCAAGTGATGCATGCGACTTATACCCCGAAGATTTAACCTCTATCGGGCAAATCTTGGAACCACGAGACACCAAAAAGTCTATCTCATAATTGTGAGTAGCATCCTTAGGCCAAGTGTAGTAAAAAAGTTCATTGCCAGAAGCCGTCAGCATCTGTGCCACTAAGTTCTCATATACATAACCTAAATTGGCACTCAACTTATCGCCTAGTAGCTTATCATAGATGACATTATCTGTAAATTCCTTGTCCCAAAACGCCAGAGTTATAAAAAGGCCTGTGTCTGCACAGAAGAGCTTGAACTTATTGGTATCTTTATGAAGCGACATACCTACATTAGGCTCATTGGCATGACTGGCAAACAATACGGTCTTGCTATCCTCCATCTCTCGCAACAACCCCTGCAGCTTGCCATCCTCCACATTTCCTAAGACTGAATATGGCTTATAACGATTGCTATTTTGAGACAACTGAGCAGGAATATTCTTAAACAATTGCTCTATTCTACGTGAAGGATCTATCTTTTGGAAATCATCGAGATACAGACGAATGATATCACGTTTCACGAGATCCACCATACTCAGATTATTCGACTCCAGATATTCGTTTACAGCTTGTGGCATCCCTCCTATGAGTGCATATAGCCGGAGTTCTCTCATCTTGTCTCTATGGGCTTGTCCGAGTGACAGGCGTTTGTCGAAGAACTGTTTTAGAAGAGGTATAGACGCAAAATCACCCAATGCCCATCTGAACTCTTCATAATCCATAGGATACAAGGCAACCCGTTCTTCCTCACTGGGAATAGTGATGTTTTTTGTATTCTTAGTAATACTGATAAGCGAGCCCGTCTCAATGTAGTCATAACGCCCATCAGCCACCAAATACTTGATGGCTTGTCTTGCCTTAGGACAAGACTGAACTTCATCAAAGATGATGACAGAACGCCTATTGGTCAAGATGGTTTTATATATGGTTTGCAACTGAAGGAAGATAAAATCAATATCCATCAAATCATCAAACAAGGAAACAACTCGTTTTGATGCCTTATTGAAGTCTATAAGGATGTATGATTCATACTCTTTTTGTGCAAACTGTTCCACCAAAGTAGACTTACCTACACGGCGTGCCCCCTCTACAAGAATAGCAGTTTTACCATCCCTTGTAGCCTTCCATTGAAGCAATCTATCATACAATTTGCGCTTAAATATTCTATTCATATATTCTTTTCTTTATTTTTTATATAAAAGTTACTGACTATTTGATACTTACGCAGTGCAAAGATACGAATGATATTGAAAATACGCAAATTTATTTCAATGAAATATACGAAAATACGCAAATTCATATTGCAAAATCCTTTGAAAATACGCAAATTTGGATGTTTGAGAGTTTTATCACAATAATAACCATTGTATCAGCTCACCAAAGTGGAATCTATGGTTTGAGCCAAAAGAGCATCAAATTGCTCCATAATAGAAGAAATTCCTCCAAAAGGAGTGAGTTTTTCAGATTTTATTTGTATTTTGCCATGGGGTTCATTCTCACGACTCACCCCATCAATCCGCATATATACGAAAATTTGTATGCAATATAATTGTTTTATTATTATTTCACCGCAATCTTAATAGAATCCTTACCCACTTTGGCAATAACTAACGATTCTGATACGGCATAAGAGGCTGAGCCGCACACAATCCGACATTCTATATAGGAAGAAATGACAAGTTGGACTGAAATCCCGACTTGATGACTGCTGATTTCATCATATTTTGTGAAAAATCATATAGAGATGAGCAAAATATATAAATTTCTGAGCACTTTTATTATTTTTTTCTTACCTTTGCAAACAACTATGTGCTCGTTTCTCAGGAAATAGCACATTTAAATATCAACTGAATAACGGAAAAGATGAAATATGCTTTAGTTACAGGAGCGTCAAGAGGTATTGGAAAAGCCGTGGCTTTACGACTTGCCAAACGGGGCTTCTGCACGATTATCAATTACTTGAACAACCATGAGGCGGCGGAACAGGTAAAACGGGAAATTGAACAAGAGGGCGGCTATGCTGAACTCCTGCCCTTTGATGCGTCTCAGCCTCAACAGATAGAGGCTGCCATAGACCAATGGGAATCTGCGCATCCTGATGAGTGGATCTCCATACTGGTAAATAATGCTGGCATCAGAAGGGATAATGTCATGTTCATGATGTCCAACGATGACTGGCACGATGTTCTCGACACCAACCTCAACGGGTTCTTCTACATCACCCGCAGACTCTTGAAGCACATGATGCCCCGCAGACATGGCGGTCGTATCATCAATATGGCTTCGCTCTCAGGTATCAAGGGAATGGCTGGACAGGTAAACTATAGTGCTGCAAAGGCTGCGCTCATCGGTGCTACCAAGGCGCTGGCACAGGAGGTGGCCCCCCGCAACATCACGGTAAACGCTGTGGCTCCGGGATTCATCGCTACAGACATGACAAAGGAGTTGCCTGAAGATGAACTGAAAAAGATGATTCCTGCGGGAAGATTTGGCAAGGCAGAGGAAGTGGCTGCCTTAGTTGATTTCCTTGCCTCTGACGAAGCGGCATACATCACAGGAGAAGTCATCAACATCAATGGGGGGCTCTACACATAATATATATATACTACAAGATAAATGGAAAGAAGAGTTGTCATTACTGGAATGGGTATCTGGTCGTGCCTTGGCACAGATCTGGATACTGTCAAGGAATCATTATACGCAGGAAAATCGGGTATCGGAATCCAACCGGAACGATTGGAATACGGCTACCGTTCGGCTTTGACCGGTATAGTGGAGGAACCTGTCATTACCAAACAAATGCTCGACCGCCATACGCGTGCCGGAATGTCTGAAGAGGCTAAATATGCCTATATGGCAAGTGTTCAGGCTTTTCAGCAAGCCGAGATTTCGGATGAGTATCTCCGGGAAAATGAGGTGGGTTGTATTTTCGGCAACGATTCTTCTGCCAAACCCGTCATTGAAGCTGCCAAAATCATGGATGAGAAACATGATTCTGCCATGCTCGGATATGGCATCATCTTCCAGTCGATGAACTCTACCGTCAACATGAATCTCAGTACCATCTTCCATCTCCGGGGAATCAACTTCACGGTCAGCTCGGCATGTGCCAGCGGAAGTCATTCCATCGGTTTGGGATATATGATGATCAAACAGGGCTTGCAGGAGATGGTGCTCTGTGGCGGTGCGCAGGAAACCAATTATTACTCCATGGCTTCCTTTGATGCACTCAGCGCCTTCTCTATCCGCATGGACGAACCTGCCAAGGCAAGCCGTCCTTTCGACCGAGACCGCGATGGACTCATTCCAAGTGGTGGAGCAGCCTCTCTGGTACTGGAGGATTACGAGCACGCCAAAGCACGAGGCGCCAACATTCTTGCGGAAGTGGTGGGATATGGTTTCTCCAGCAATGGTGGGGGCATCAGTCAGCCATCAGACGAGGGAAGTGTCGTTGCCATGAGCCGTGCGCTGAAATCAGCCAACGTGACGGAAGAGGATATTGACTACATCAACGCTCATGCCACCAGTACACGACAAGGCGATATGTATGAAGCAATCGCCCTCGACAGAATGTTCAACGGCAGACATGCGCTGATTTCTTCTACCAAGGGAATGACCGGGCACGAATGCTGGATGGCGGGAGCTTCGGAGATTGTTTACAGTACGCTGATGATGCAGAACAATTTCGTGGCTCCTAACGTGAACTTCGACAATCCGGACGAATATTCCGAAAAACTCAATATTGCGACAAAGACGGTAGATACGGAAATCAATACCGTACTGAGCAACAGTTTCGGTTTCGGAGGAACCAACTCGGCTCTGGTCATCAGAAAATTCAAGGAATAACTATTTCTGAAAAGAAAAATAAGCAATCATTATGAATCTATTCAAGTCAGAAAGCGACCGCTATTCTCAGGAGCAGTTATCTGCCCGTGAAGCTCAGCGACAAGCAGAATTCATCGCATGGGGACCCGTCATCTTCCAGATTTCCAGACTCATGCTGAAATGGGGCATTCTGGAGGAAATCAGAAACAGTCATGACGGACTGACCCTGGAAGAACTGGAAGGGAAAAACCGCCTCTCCAAGTATGCGCTCAAGATTTTGCTGGAAGCTTCGCTTAGTGCCGGTATCATACTGATAGACAAGGATTCAGACCGCTATACGATTTCGAAGACGGGGTGGTTTCTGCTCACGGATGCTGCTACCCGGGTAAATATCGACTTCAATCATGATGTCAATTACCAGGGATTGTTTTATCTGGATGAAGCCTTGGAGACCGGGAAACCTGCCGGGCTGAAGACTTTAGGCAACTGGCCTACCATCTACGAGGGATTATCTCAGCTTTCTCCGCAGGTACTGGAGAGCTGGCTCAATTTTGATCATTTCTATAGTGACCATTCTTTCGACAAGGCGCTGGAAATCGTTTTCTCCAAAGATACGAAACATCTGATAGATGTGGGTGGAAATACGGGTGAATTTGCGCTTCGTTGTGTGGATGGCAACCCTCTGGTAAATGTCACCATCGTTGATCTGCCCGGACAGATAGGTATGATGAAGAGGAATATTGAGGGCAAAAGGGGAGCTGACAGAATCCATGGTTTTCCTACGGATATTCTGAAAGCAGAAAACCAGTTTCCTACCCTGAAAGAGATGGCTCCTGCAGAACAGGGCGACAACTGGGATGCTATCTGGATGAGCCAGTTCTTAGACTGCTTTTCGGAGGAAGAAATATACAGCATTCTGTCAAGAGTGAGCCAAGTGATGTCGGAGGATACTACCTTATACATCATGGAGACTTTCTGGGACCGGCAGAAATACGAGACTGCTTCGCTCTGCCTGACCATGACAAGTGTCTATTTCACGGTCATGGCGAATGGAAACAGTAAGATGTATCATTCCGACGACATGATCAGACAGATAGAACGTGCCGGACTCAAGGTAGTAGCCATCCACGACGGAATAGGTCACGGCCATTCGATACTGGAAGTAAAAACAAGAAAGTAAACATTCATATAAAATTCGAACTATCACATGGAAAGAAAAGAAATAGAAGAGAAAGTAAGAAACTTCCTCATTGAGGATTTGGAGATTGATGAAGAAAAAATTGCTCCTGAAGCTAAATTGAAGGATGACTTAGGCATAGACAGCCTCGACTTCGTAGATATTGTGGTAATCGTGGAGAAAAACTTCGGATTCAAGATCAAACCGGAAGAAATGCAAGGGGTTACTACCCTCACCCAGTTCTGTGACTATATCGAGAGTAAAGTGGGATAAAAGGGGAAGTGAAGAAGAATACAACTTTCGGTAATGCCTGGATGCATCGCCAACTCATCAATATGCTCAGGTTCGTGGACGAGCGTTTCATCTATGTTTTCGCATGGACGATGATCATGCCCGTCTGTTTACTGCTAAATACCAACCACAGCCGCAGCCATGCCTACCGGTTTTTCCGAAACCGTATCGGTTTGGGCAGATGGAGCTCTGCATGGCACACTTACCTCAACCATTGCCTGTTTGCCACGGTTGTGATAGACCGCTTTGCCATGTTTGCCGGCAAAAGGTTTGATATTGAGCAGGAGGGTGCCGAATATCTGAGAGAGCTGGCTTTTCAGGACGATGGGTTTCTGATGTTCAGTTCACACATCGGCTGTTATGAGGTGGCTGGCTATTCTCTGACTCCGCCTGGAAAACGCTACAACGCACTTGTATATGGAGGCGAAAAAGACAGGATTATGGAGGGAAGACAGGAACAGTTTTCTGAGCACAATATCACGATGATTCCTGTAAAAGAGGACATGAGCCATCTGTTCAAAATCAACGAGGCTCTGGTCAACCATGAGATTGTCAGTATGCCTGCCGACCGGGTGATGGGTTCCTCGAAAACCATTCCAACGGAGTTTTTAGGCAAGACGGCTCATTTCCCATCGGGTCCATTCGCAGTTGCTACGATGCGCAACCTGGAAGTTTTAGCCATCAACGTGATTCGCATTTCCAGAAAGAAGTACAAGATCTTTGTGGTTCCCCTCGCCTATGACAAGCAAGCGTCCCGGAAGCAAAAGATGGAGCAACTTGCCAAGAAATATGCAGAAGAGCTGGAATGTCTTGTACGACAATATCCAGACCAATGGTACAACTTTTACGATTTCTGGGCAGATAAAAATGCAGAACCATCCATCGCATGATGTAATCAAGATAAAGACATGAATTCAGATATAGATAATCCGGAAGGATTGGAACTCAGCCAAATAGATATACACGAGCTTCTGCCTCAACAAGAGCCGTTTATCATGATAGACCGGCTCGTCTATTGCGATAAAACCGTCACACTTGCAGAGACAGAAATCAGGAACGACGATATCTTTGTTGAGAACGGACACCTTTCTGCATCTGGCCTGATAGAGAATATTGCACAGACTTGTGCAGCACGGATTGGATATTACAACTATATTCATAAGAAAGGAATCCAGATTGGTTTTATCGGGGCCATACGCAATATGGACATTCTACAGCTTCCACCTGTGGGGGAAATCCTCACCACCCGTGTAGAAGTGAAAGAAGAAGTCTTCGGAATGACCTTAGCAGAGGCAACCGTTTCCTGGAGAAATCAGGTTTACGTAACGACTGAAATGAAAATTGCCGTTAAAGAGTAAAAAGAAAGAAAGATGAAAGAACTGAAAGAATCCAAAGAACTTGAAATACGTTTCAGCGAAGTCGATTCGATGAACGTAGTTTGGCATGGTTCCTACCCGCTCTATTTCGAGGATGCCCGCGAGGTTTTCGGCAAGAAATACGGGCTGGAATACATGACTTTCTTCGATCATGGCTATTTTGCTCCTATCGTAGAACTCAGTTTTCACTATAAGAAGCCTATCAGATATGGAATGCGTCCACGCATCGACATCATCTATCGCCCTACTGAAGCAGCAAAGATTGTGTTCGATTACGAAATCCACGATCAGGAAGACAATTCTCTTATCGCAACAGGTCATTCCGTACAGGTTTTCATGGATTTGAATTACCAGCTCGTTTGGGACAATCCGCCCTTCTATCAAGAATGGAAAGAGAAACAATTGGCAAATGAGAAATGAGAAATGAGAAATGACAAATGACAAATGAGGTTGAATCATGGCTTACATTATAGCAGATAATATTATTTCTCCATTAGGGGAAACATCCGAGGAAAATTACCTGTCAGTAAAAGCTGGCAGGTCGGGCATCCGTGCTTATGAGCCTGGAACATGCAATATTCCAGAAGGATTCTACGCCTCTCTGCTATTCGAAGACTTCGAAACTTTGGCCCTAAAATCTGCACAAAAAGCGATTGCTAATGCGCGACTTGAGCTGAAAGGAAAGCGCACAGCTTTTATTCTCAGTTCTACGAAAGGAAATATTGAGGAAAATATTTCCTTGGCAGATTCTGCGCAAAGAATAGCCAGCCAGTTGGGAATAGACTCCAAACCTATTGTCGTTTGTAATGCTTGTATTTCCGGACTATCTGCCTTGATTTTGGGCAACAGACTGATAGATTCTGACCTGTATGATGCTGCCATCGTATGTGGTTGCGATACGCCCCGGCAATTCATCCTATCCGGTTTTCAATCCTTGAAAGCGCTTTCCCCTGAGCCTTGTCGCCCATTTGACATGGAACGGATGGGACTCAATTTAGGCGAAGCTGCTGCTACCCTTATTCTGAGCAAAAATCCTATCCAGGGAAATTCCTGGCGAATGGGGGATGGTTTCATCAGAAATGACGCTTTCCATATCAGCACCCCCTCCAAAACTGCAGATGGTCTGTATCTGTCTCTCCAAAGAACTTTGGAATCCTTCACGAAAGAGATTTCATCCACTTGCAAACAGATAGACCTGAAAGAGCATCTGGCTTTCATCAATGCTCATGGTACAGCCACGCTTTTCAATGACCAGATGGAATCTGTTGCCATCGGCAGAGCAGGACTGTCAGATCTGCCCACCAATGCCTACAAAAGTTTCTGGGGGCATACGATGGGAGCTGCCGGCATTCTCGAAACCATCATCAGCATGAAAGCAATTGATGATGATACGATTTTGGGAACCAGAGGTTTTTCTGAACTGGGAGTTTCCGGGAAAATGAATATCTGTGCTGAAAACCGACCGACAGACAAGAAAGGCTTCATCAAGATGTTGTCTGGATTCGGAGGTTGTAATGCTACAATATGGGCAGCCAAGAGTCCTGAAAGAGAATATATCGATTTATCACAAATTGAACAACAGAATCGTGAATTCACGACCACTCACACGATAAGGATTACGCCCGAAGAGGTCGTATTAGACCATCAGAAGCTTTGGGAAGGAAATCAAAATGCGAATGAGAAACTGGAGGAACAGGAAGGAGCCGGACATCACTCTCTCCTAACATCTCTCTACAGGCAGATGATAGGCAACTATCCGAAATTCTACAAAATGGATGGACTCAGCCGCCTGGGGTTTGTGGCTTCAGAAATCCTGTTGAATGCAGAAAAGGGAGAAACGGACAAGGAAAGGGCAATCATCTTTTTCAACCATTCCTCTTCCATCGCCTCTGACAGGAACTATAAGGAATCAATAAACGATAAAGACAATTATTTCCCAAGTCCTTCCATCTTCGTTTATACGTTGCCTAACATCGTAACGGGCGAGATTGCCATCAGGAATCATTTTCATGGTGAAACCTCCTTCTTCATCCTGCCCGATAAAGACGAAAGGATGATGGAGGAAATCCTGCAGGCTTCCTGTCGGGACGATCAAAGCAAGAGTTTCCTGACAGGTTGGATTGATTATGAAGACGAAAGGCATTTCGAAGCGGATCTGAAGATCAAGAAAATGAGAAATTACAAATGAGAAATAAAATATTAAAATCATATAAATAAAATCGTATGGAAGAATTGATTAAAGAACTCAAGGAGGAAATCATAGAGGCATTAAACCTCGAAGAAATGACTCCTGAAGATATTGATGAGAACGATGCGCTCTTTGGAGACGGACTGGGACTGGACTCGATTGATGCGCTGGAACTCATCGTCTTGCTGGATAAAAAATATGGAATCAAGTTGGCTAACCCTGCTGAAGGTAAGGCTATTTTCAAAAGTATTGCCACGATTGCAGACTATGTGAGCAAGAACAGAAAGAAATGAATATTGCTATCACAGGCGAAGGCATTATTTCTGCCATCGGCACCAATAAAGAGGAAGTGTTGCAGTCTCTGCTCGCCCATAAATCGGGAATCAAAGAGATGCAATTTCTACAGTCAGTTCATCACGAACTGCCTGTAGGAGAGGTCGCTTTGTCTAATGAGCAAATGAAAAAACGGCTCGGCATTCCAGAAAAACAACTGATGAGCCGCACAGAACTCATGGGAATCCTTGCCATCCGGCAAGCCCTGGAGGATGCTGGAATCGACCTTTCTTCAGTCTCTGCTTCCAACAAGAAGATCGTCCTCGTTTCGGGAACGACGGTTGGCGGAATGGACCTTACTGAACAGAGTTTCAACCCACTCTACGAGCAATTTCAGTCACAGCAGGAAACAAAGGTGGAAGAACTGGCTTTTCTCAACCACCACGATGGAGGCAACTGCACACAGAAGATTGCTGATTATTTCAGAAAAGAATCGGCAACAGGACAAAGTGGATTTGATGAATTGACCACCATCTCTACAGCCTGTTCTTCTGCCGCCAACGCCATCATGTTGGGAGCCAAACTATTAGAAACCGGTGAAGCAGACATCGTTGTTGCCGGAGGTTCAGAAGCTCTTTCCCGCTTCCATCTCAATGGTTTCAACTCCCTGATGATTCTCGACAAGAAGCGCTGCCGCCCATTTGATGCAACCCGCGCAGGACTGAATTTGGGAGAAGGCGCTGCATTCGTTGTCTTGGAATCAGAATCTGCAGCCCGCCATCAGAGGAAAACGCCCCATGCTTACCTTACCGGTTATGGCAATGCCTGCGATGCGTACCACCAGACTGCTTCGTCAGAGAATGGAGAAGGAGCTTTCCTGGCGATGAAAGAAGCCTTGAATATGGCACACATAGAACCGGAGGACATCCAATATGTAAATGCACATGGTACAGGAACTCCCAATAATGACCAGAGCGAATCCGAATCTCTCAAACGGTTATTTGGCAAAAAGATGCCTTGGATTTCAAGTACGAAATCATTTACCGGACATACTACCAGCGCCTCGGGAAGCATAGAGGCGATCATCTGTCTGCTTGCCATGCAGCATCATTTCATCCCAGCCAATCTCGGTTGGGAAAAACAAATGGAAAACGGTATTATTCCTTGCACAGGCATCGAAAACGTAAGGCTGGAAAATGTACTCTGCAATTCCTTTGGATTTGGCGGAAATGACAGTTCGCTCATTTTTTCTACTCATCCGACAGAAGAGGAAGCAACACTGACAGAAAGGGAGCCTCAGCAGACTGCCAGCAACATCCGTATTCTTTCAACTGTAGAGATTAACTCAGAAGAGGATTTGTCCGACATCCGCAAATATGTAAAACCGATGGAAGCCAGGAGAATGGGCAAGATCATGAAAAGTTCATTACTCTCCTCTTTAGAGGCTTTGGAAAAAGCAGGAATAACTACCCCGGATGCCATCATCACGGGCACTACTTATGGATGTTTGGAAAATAGTGAGAAATTGCTTGTCCAACTGAAAGAAGAAGGGGAAGAAATGCTCAAACCTACTTATTTCATGCAGAGTACCCACAACACCATAGGCAGCAATATTGCGATCAAGACCCATTGTCATGGTTACAACATCACCTATACGCAGGGCGAAGATTCTCTTGACTGGGCCATCCGTGATGCGAAAATGCTATTAGCAAGTGGAAAAGCAAAAACGGTTTTGGTGGGCTGCCATGATGAAAGCACCCCGCTATTAAACCAGTTAAGAACACAGAGTGGAGAAAAAGCCTTGCCTTCCATCCATTCTATAGCGATGGTATTATCATGTGGCGAGTAATATTTTTAGCTATCACGCAGAGCATGCTTTTAGCGGCAGGACAGGTATGTCTGAAGTTTGCCCTACAGAAAATGCATCCCTTCGGTTGGACAAGAGATTTCTGGCTAAGTCTCCTGCTCAACTGGCAGTTTGCCTGCTGTGGACTTTTCTTCGGCGCAGCCTCTCTCCTATGGATGTATATTGTAAAACATTTCCCGCTCAGCGTTGCTTACCCGATGGTGAGCATCACATACATCTTCGGAATGCTGGCAGCCATCCTGTTCTTTCATGAACAAGTGTCTGTCTGGAAATGGTTAGGTATTGGGTTCATCATGATAGGTTGTTGCCTCATCGCAAAATGATGCCTCATCAGTATAGGTTCATCGCAAAATAGATTAAACGAATAATAGATAATCAAGATGAAAAAGTTATTGTTTTTAATCATGTTTATCAGCTTATGCCTTTCTTCCATCTCTGCCCAGCAGAAGGTGAACGAGGCACAAGTCAGGCAGCAGATAGGCGCTGTTGCCTCCCGCATGAAGTCGATGCAATGCGATTTCGTTCAGACCAAGCATCTCAGAATGCTCAATGAGAAAATGGTTTCGCGGGGCAAGATGTATTACCAGCAGGGCAACAGACTCAGATGGGAATACACCTCTCCTTATGCTTATACATTTGTAATCAACGGATCCAAAGTTCTCATCCGGCAAAATAAGCGGAGCGATGTGATCAACGTGAACCAAAGCAAGATGTTCAAGGAAATAGCCCGCATCATGATGAATAGCGTCGTGGGAAATTGCCTCAACGACAAGAGGGATTTCAAAGTCTCACTTACCGGTTCTTCTTCTGAATACATCGCCACGCTCTATCCTCAACAGAAACAGATGAAAATGCTGTTTCAAAAAATCATACTCCACTTGCATAAAACAAGATCTGTGGTTACCCGGGTGGAACTCATAGAGAAAAAGGGAGACAGAACGATTATTGAACTGAAAAATATCAAGACCAATGCAGCCATCAATACGAAAGTTTTTCAAGTCAATTAGTCTTTGTGGACTCTTTTCTATGAGTCTTTTGGGACTCTTTTCCCTATTTCCCCTCCTACCCATTTCAGCCCAAGACATCGCAGACCAGCATCCTTTACCCGACAGTATCGGGAGCAAGATGAAATATAATGCGTTGATTGAGATGAAGAAAGGTTATCTGAGCGGAATTTGCATGCTGATAAGAGATAAGGACGGCTACAAGGGAAGCATTTTCAATGAATTTGGAATCTCTGTTCTCGACTTTACCTACCAGCCGGTCACAGGAAAAGTGCAACTGGAAAATGTCATCCAGTTGCTTGACAAATGGTACATCAAACGCCTGCTCAAGCAAGATCTCTCCCAGGTTATCAAAAACCTTCAAAATGGCATTTCCATATACGATAATAAAAAATACAAAATCCATTATCAATTCACAGAACTGAAAGAAACAATGGAGGATAAAGAAAGAATGGAGGAAAAAGAGGATTTGAAGGAAAAAGAGGAATTGGAGGAAAAAGAGGAATTGGAGGATTAAGTGGATAAAAAACAAAAATAAACAGGACGATGCAACTGAAAAATCATCTTTATACAATTGTCGAAGCAGACAAACAGGGAAACTTGCAGCAGAAGGAAGCAGCAGGCTTGCAGCAGAAGGAAGCAGCAGGCTTACAGCAGAAAGAAGCAGCAGGCTTACAGCAGAAATGCCAAGAAGTTCTTTCGAGCAGAAGCAATACTTCCTTTCGTCTTCGCCTCAACCCAGAGCATTTCATCTATCAGGCTCATTTCCCTGGCGAACCTGTTACACCGGGAGTCTGCATTCTACAAATCGGAAAGGAATTGTTAGCAGAACTTCTCCAGGAATCTTTGGAGATTACCCACGTCAAAAACGTGAAATTCCTCTCTGTTATTTCTCCTCTTAAAGAAAAGGAAATCTCTTATACCTTCAAGAAAATTGAAACTTCAGAAGATTCCCAAGAGGTTAAAGCACAAATCATCGTTGCTTCCGATGAAGAGACAAAAGCTAAAATCTCTTTCACGTGCAGAAAAAAATGAAAAATGACAAATGAGAAAGACGAAAAAATGAGAAATGAGAAAAGGAGGAGGAAATTAATAAAGGAATAAATGGAAGATAAGTTGGAACAACAGAAAAGACTTTTAAGAGCAAGAGGAATCTGCGTGATCATCCCTACTTTCAATAATGAGAAAACCATTGGGGAAGTAGTGAAGGAGACGCTCTGCTTTTGTGATGATGTCATTGTCGTCAATGATGGCTGTACAGACAACAGTACTGCTCAGATCATTGGGGAGATTGACAACATTACTGTTGTCGCTTATTCTCAAAACCGAGGTAAGGGCTACGCTCTCCAACAAGGTTTCAGAAAAGCCTTGTCCATGGGATTTGCCTACGCCATTACATTAGATGCGGATGGTCAGCATAAGCCTGAAGATATTCCGCTCTTTCTGAAAGCCAATCAGGAACATCCGGGTGCTCTCATCATTGGAGCAAGACCACTCCAAGGTGTTGAACGTTCCAAGGGAAGTGATTTTGCCAATCAATTCTCCAACTTCTGGTTCTTCGTACAAACAGGCAAACGATTGGAAGATACCCAGACCGGTTATCGCCTCTACCCTCTGCACAAGCTCCACGGCTTATCCCTGCTCACCAACAGATACGAAGCCGAATTGGAACTCTTGGTTTTCGCCTCCTGGCACGGAACGGAGATTGTTTCCATCCCTATCCAGGTATATTATCCGCCACGCAAAGAACGGATAAGCCATTTCCGACCGGGCATGGATTTCGCTCGCATCAGCCTCCTCAACACCCTATTGTGTGTGCTGGCAATTATCTATGGTCTGCCTTGCCGTCTTTACCGCAAGATGGCAACATTTCTGAGAACGGCTTATTCCCTGTTGTTCTTCCTCTTCTTTATGATGGTCATCATCACGCCCTTAGCCTGGCTCTACATCAAAATCGGAAGGATGACCGAAAAGAAACAGGTTCGGCTCCATGAACTGATCTATCATGCAGCCAGATTTGTGATGATTCATCACGGCATTCCCGGCACTAAATTCATCAGAAAAGTAGGCGGTATGATCATCAAGGGAAAAGAACCGGTAAGATTCGATTTTGATAAGCCCCGCATCATCATCTGCAACCACCAGTCGCATTTGGATCTGATGTGCCAACTGGTCTTTACACCCAAGATTGTGTTTCTGACAAACCAATGGGTTTGGAATAATCCCACTTATGGTTTTCTGATTCGTCATGCAGAATATCTTCCCGTAATAGAGGGTCTGGAACCGCTGATGCCGCAACTCCGTTCGCTGGTAGATCGGGGTTACAGTATTGCCGTTTATCCCGAAGGAACCCGTTCCAAGGACTGTCGTATAGGCAGATTCCATCAGGGAGCATTCTATCTGTCGCAGGAACTCGGATTGGAAATATTGCCTATGTACCTTTATGGACCAGGCAAAATCCTCCCTAAGAAAACCTACCATCTGCGCAAGGGTATCTTCTATATCGAAGTGGGAAATCCGATAAGCAGGAAGGAATTGCAAGCCATGGGAGAATTGAGAAAACAAGCCTCCACATTGCGCAAACAATATAAGGAGAGATACGAAGAAATCGCAAACGAAATAGAAAAAAGAGTCTGAATTGAAAAGAGTTATTATTATAGGAAGTGGACTGGGAGGTCTGTCATGTGGCGTGATTTTAGCCAAGAATGGTTATCACGTTACGCTGTTGGAGCAGTCGCAGCAAATAGGCGGTTGCTTGCAATGCTTCTATCGCCATGGTGCAAAGTTTGAAACCGGAATGCACTTTATCGGAAGTGCTGCAGAAGGTCAGACTCTGTCCAAACTGATGCGCTATCTGGAGATAGACAGGGATGTGCAACTTTCCCAACTGGATCCTTCCGGTTATGATGTGGTAGCCTTAGCTGGCAAGAAATACAAGTTTGCCAATGGCAGAGAGAATTTCATCCAGCAGATGACAGAATACTTTCCAGACCAGCATGAGAATCTCATCAGATATTACAATCTGGTGGAAAAAATCGCCCAGGCTTCTTCCCTGCACGCTCTGAAAGATGCAGAATCAGATTCCGTCATCAACACAGAATACCAGCTGCGCTCCATCAACGAGGTAATTGACGAACTGATTACCGACCCTACCCTGGCGAAAGTACTGGTGGGCAATCTCCCCCTCTATGCAGCAGAGAAAGACAAGACTCCCTTCTCTACCCATGCCTTCATCATGGATTTCTACAACCAGAGTGCTTACCGCATAAAGGGAGGAAGCGATTCTGTTGCCCAAGCACTTGCCAATACGCTCCAGAGATACGGAGGAGAAATACTTACTCTCCATCAGGCAAGACACATCGTCTGCGACGACAAACAGGCAACGGGAATAGAGGTTTGGAACAAAAAGGAAAAGAAAACCGTATTCTTCCCTTGCGACTACGTGATTTCAGATGCGCACCCCAAACGCACCTTAGAAATGCTCGACACCAAACTGATACGGCCTGCCTACAGAAACCGCATCAACAGCATTCCACAAACAGTAGGCTGCTTCTCTGTTTTCCTGCGGTTCAAGGAGAATGAGGTGCCCTACCTCAACTACAATTACTATGGTTATCAGGGCAATACGCCATGGAATTGTGAAAATTACTCGGAAGCATCCTGGCCCAAGGGATTTCTGTACATGCATTTCTGTGCAGACTCCACACCAACGACCTACGCTTCATCAGGAGTTATTCTCTCCTATATGAAGATGGAAGAAGTGGCCCGCTGGAAAGGTTCTTCCGTAGGAAAGAGAGGAGAGGAATATGAAACTTTCAAGCGCCAGAAAGCAGAAAAGCTGCTGGACGTACTGGAAACTCATTTTCCTGGGCTCAGAGATCATATTGCGGAATACTATACTGCCACCCCACTCACCTATCTCGACTATACGGGAACAGAGGATGGAGCCATGTATGGTATTGCCAAAGACATCACGAAGGGAGCAGCATACAGGGTGCCCCAACGCACCAAAGTGCCTAATGTATTTCAGACAGGACAAAACATCAACTCTCACGGAATGTTGGGAGTCCTGGTAGGAACCATCGTAACCTGTTCGGAATTTCTGACTGCCAGGACCATTTATGAACAGATAAAAGAATGTAACGAATGAAGACAGCTATCATCATAGGAGGAGGTTTGGGAGGACTGTTTACTGGAGCCATCCTTGCCAAGGAAGGCTTACGGGTTACTGTGCTCGAAAAGAACGCTACGGCTGGTGGTGGGCTCCAGAGTTTCCATCGCTTCGGTGAATCCTTTGATACAGGAATGCACGTCATAGGCGGAATGCAACCTGGCGGAAACATCTACCGCATCTGCGAATACTTGGGCATTCTGGACCAGGTGAAAATCAAAGATGTAGATGCAGACTGTACAGACTGCCTTTACTTTGCAGAAGACCAGCAGACCTACCAGCTCCAGAAAGGAAAAGAAGGTTTCATCAACTCATTATCCGCTTATTTCCCGGAAGAACGGGAAAATCTGCAACGCTATGTAGATGCCATATTTGCCATTAGCGACTCCATCGACCTGTTTCATCTCCGTCCTACGACCGATTTTCTTCAGGTTCATACCGATGAGTTTCTGATGGCAGCAGATGCTTTTGTTGCAAAATATATTCAGAATCCCAAGCTCCGGAGCATCGTTTCCTACATGAATCCGCTTTATGGAGGCCGACAGGACGAGACCCCAGCCTTTGTCCACGCCATCATCTCCACCCTCTACATCCAAGGTACCAGCCGGTTTGTGGGAGGAAGTCAACATTTTGCCCAACTGCTTGTTTCTGTAATCGAACAGGCAGGAGGAAAGGTGCTCACCCATACAGAAGTAGAATGGGTGGAAGTCAACAACCGTCATGTGGAGTACGTAAGAACCCGGCAAGGAGAAATCTTTCAGGGCGACTACTTCATCTCAGCCATTCACCCTTGCACCCTCTTGAAACGGATGCCCGAAAAAGCTTTCCCCAAGGCTTATAGAGAGCGCCTGAATCAGATTCCAAATTCCTATTCAGCGTTTTCCGTCTATATCAAACTGAAGCCCGACTGCTTCCCATACATCAATCATTCGGAATATTACATGACCCGATACGATGAAATATGGAAATTCGGCGAGCAGCACGACACCTGGCCTTTAGGCTTCCTGTTGATGACTCCGCCAGACGAGAATCAGGGCAAATACAGTTCAAAAGTCCTCATCACCGCACCTATGCTCTATGATGAAGTAAAGAAATGGGAACAGACCACCGTGGGGCATCGGGGCGAGGAATACGAAACTTGGAAAGCCCAGAAAGCACATCAGCTCCTCTCTCATATCGAGGAAATTCACCCGGGGTTCGGAGCATGTATTGACAGAATCATCACGGCTTCTCCATTGACCATTCGCGACTTTTATGGAGTGAAAGACGGAGCGCTGAGCGGATTCAGCAAGGACTATAAAAACATCGCATTATCGCAGGTCCCCGTGGTTACCAAGGTGGATAACCTGTTGCTGACAGGTCAGAACAACAACCTTCATGGTTTCTGCGGCGTTCCCCTGACGGCAATCAATACCGCCGAGGCTATTTTAGGAAGAAATTCCATACTCCATAAAATAAATGAAATCGGAAAGAATGAGAATTAAACCGATGAAGCAAAGACTGATGATCATAATAGGGTTCGTCCTCCTATGTCTCCAGATACTGAAGGCACAGGAGAAAGTCAACATCTGGCAAGGCACAGCATGCAGAAAGAATGTGGAAATGACTGCATATCTGGCAAAAGGTGGCAGCAAGATGGCTGTCATCGTATGTCCTGGAGGAAGTTACCTCTGGCACGATATGAATGGCGAAGGACACGAAGTGGGCAAATGGTTGCTGAACAACGGAATCTCTGCATTCGTGCTCCATTACCGTACTGCCGGATTCATGGCCTTCTTCCTGCATTACCGCCAGCTGTTCAGAGGAGTCAGATACCCTGACGCATTGGACGACCTGACCCAAGCCACCTTATATATTAAGGAACACGCAAGGGAATACGGAGTCTGCTCCGACAGCATTGGAGCGATGGGCTTTTCTGCAGGCGGTCATCTTGTACTGTCGGGAGTTACCCTGCGTCAACTCCCCCTAACATTTGTAGCCCCCATCTATCCGGTCGTTACCATGAACGGAAAATACGTTCACAAGCGGTCGCGCAGAGCCTTGTTGGGCGACAACCACAAAAACAGCAGACTGCTTCGAGACTCCCTGTCTATTGAGCATCATATTTCAGCCAGTTGTCCACCCGTGTTTCTGGTAAACTGCAAGGATGATCCTATCGTAAAATACCAGAACTCAGAATTGCTCGATTCCGCCCTGACTGTCCATCATATTCCCCATCAATACATCCAATACAAGACGGGAGGACATGGATTTGGAGCCTCCGACACGAAGGGTTCGCCCGAATGCCGGCAATGGAAGAAAGAGTTTTTAGTTTGGATCAGAAAACTTCAGACCCAATAATTACAGCATTAGACTTTTCCAGATTCAAGGATTCCAAGAATGAAAAAATCAAGAATTCCAAGAATGAAAGAACAAAAAAGATTCCAATATGAACATAACAGATTTTGACGATATTCGCCCATACAATCCCGATGAATTTCTTGAGGCCATGCAGCGCATCGCCCACAGTTCATCGTTTCCGATTCTTTCTGCATACGTCTATCCGGAAGAATCGGTCAAGGAAATCCGTCAACGCATAGCCAACTACCAGACGGTTAGGGAATTTCAACAGGACACGATGAGTAAAGTCAACCAGCAGGTGATAGAAAACAGCATCACGGAATTTTCCTGCTCAGGACTCGACAAGCTGAGTCCTGAAGGGCATTATCTCTATGTTTCCAACCACCGTGACATCATGTTAGACTCCAGTCTTCTCCAATATTTCCTGCTCAATCACGGCTTCGACACCACAGAGATTACCTTTGGTGCCAATCTGATGTCCAACCAGTTGATTATCGATATTGGCAAATGCAACAAGATGTTTAAGGTAGAACGCCCAGGCGGAAGTCTGAAAGAATTCTATCGCTGTTCCAGACACCTGTCCGATTACATCCGCTTCGTGATTCAAGAGAAAGGACAGTCCATCTGGATTGCCCAGCGCAACGGCAGGACCAAGGATGGAAACGACACAACAGACCAGGGCATCATCAAGATGTTCTGCATGTCTTGCCCGGATGATAAAATCAAGGCTATAGACCAGTTGCACATCGTACCTGTAGCGATTTCCTACGAATGGGAATCATGCGATATTCTGAAAACGCTCGAACTCTACGAAAGCCAGTTTGCCAAATACACCAAAAAGCCGGGCGAAGATCTGAACAGTATTCTGACGGGCATCTCCCAACCCAAAGGTAGGGTACACATAGAAATCTGCGAACCGATTTCACGCATGGAACTAATGAAACTGGAACAGCTTACGAGCAACGAATATCACAAAGCAGTAGCCCATCTGCTGGACGAGCGCATCAATAAGGCCTATCGCCTGTATCCCAACAATTACATCGCTTACGACCTGCGGTATGGCACCAGAAAATACCAGGATTTCTATACCCCGCAACAGAAGGAAGAATTCTTGGCACACGTCAGAGAATTGGAACATTATGATACTTGCGACATCGAAATGCTGAAAGATATTTATTTAGGCATTTACGCCAACCCTGTAAACAACAAGTAAGCAGAAGTAGAAAAAACAATAAGTAAGAAGCAGAAAGAATAAGTAAGAAGCAGAAGAAAAATAAGAAGTAAGAAAATGACAGAACTGATTCTGAAAATATACGATTATCTCAAGACGCATCGGATGAGCGGCATCTGCTCATCCGTAGCAGTCACGCTCATACTCCTCCTTGCAGTTACCAGACTGAACTACAAGGAAGATATTGCCGACTTTCTTCCGATAGACAGCGAGCACCAGAATGCCATGAAGGTCTATCAGAACATTTCGGGAGCCAGCAAGATTTTCGCCATCTTCCAATACCGGAATGCTGCGCAATCTGATTCCACCCAACAGGATTCAGACACGAAAGCTGCAGCCGTTGATCCGGAAATACTGACCCATACCATAGACGCTTTCGTAGAGAATGTGGAGAAAGCAGACTCTGCCCACGTCATCAGAAACCTGATGGCACAAGTGGATTTGGAAAAGATGAACCAGATAACGGATTTCGTCTATCAGAACATTCCTTATTTCCTGACAGATGCAGACTATCGGAGAATGGACAGTCTGCTCAGTCAGCCTGATTACATTCCCCACCAGCTGAAAGCAGACAAACAAATGCTCCTCTTCCCTACCGGCGGCATTCTGTCTGACAACATTCAGCGCGACCCGCTGAACCTCTTCACTCCCATCCTGCAGAAATTGCAGCATTCCGAATCCAGTCTGAAATATGAAATGTACGATGGCTACATCTTCTCTCCCGACATGAAGAAGGCCATTGTGATGATGGATTCTCCCTTCGGGGCAAGTGAGACTGAGAATAATGCCCGCCTTACCCAAATGCTAAAAGACTGTGCCCGGGAAGCCAGCCAGTCGCAGCCGAATATAGAAATCCACATCATAGGCGGACCCGTTATTGCCGTCACCAATGCCCATCAGATCAAAACCGACAGCATTCTTTCTGTAAGTATTGCCGTCGTACTGATTCTTGCCCTGCTCTTCTTCTCCTTCAGAAGCAGGAGAAACCTTTTGCTCATAGCCCTTTCCATCGGATGGGGATGGCTCTTTGCCATCGGCGGGTTAGCTCTCTTCCACAATCAGGTTTCGGTCATCGTCATCGGCATTTCATCTATCATCTTGGGTATTGCAGTCAACTACCCTCTTCATTTCATCGCCCACCTTGCTCATACACCCGACAAGCGGAAGGCGCTGAAAGAAATCGTCATGCCCCTCCTGGTGGGCAACGTGACTACGGTAGGTGCTTTCCTGGCATTAGTTCCACTCAAATCCGTGGCCTTAAGAGACCTGGGACTGTTCAGTTCTCTCCTGCTCGTCGGCACCATCGTATTCGTGCTCATCTATCTTCCCCATCTTTCTAAGACAACAGGAGAGGCAAAGCATACATTCCTTGACAAGTGGAGCAACATCTCGCTCGAAAAGAAACCGATCTTCGTTACCATTGTGATCATCCTGACCATCATCTTCGGATATTTCAGTCTGCAGACGGAGTTTGACACCAACATGGCACACATTAATTATATGACTCCGGAACAGAAGGCAGACATGGAATATTTCGCCAAAATGATGAAACAGGAAGACGGAATCCAGAAAGTCTATACCCTGTCTTCCGACTCCACTTTGGACGGAGCACTCGACAAAAGCCTCTCCTTGCAGGGAACTCTGCAGAAACTTTCCGACCAGAAGACTATACAGGACTACTCCTCCTGCAACCAGTTTATCACATCGAAGAAAGAACAGGCACGGCGCCTGCAACTCTGGCAGAAATTCCTCGATAAACACCAGCATCTCCTCACTTCCGGCATCAAACCTTATATGACAGAAGAAGGATTTACCGATGGTTGTTTCGCAGATTTCGAGCGCATTCTCCACCAGGATTACCAGCCGCAGGACATTCAGCATTTCAAGCCTCTGCTGCAATCCGCATTTGCCTCCAACATCAGTACCGACAGTCTCAACGGCAAATACCACGTCATCAACATCCTCTCTGCCAAAGAAAAGGATGTAGAGAAGGTGGAGGATTGTCTGCAAGCACAACATTGCTTCAGTTTTGATGTGAAGAGCATGAACAGCGCCATTGCCAACCATCTGTCAGACGATTTCAACTATATCGGATTTGCCTGCGGATTCATCGTGTTTTTCTTCCTCTGGCTGTCTATGGGAAGTATCGAGTTAGCTGTCCTCTCGTTCATCCCGATGGCTATCAGTTGGTTGTGGATATTGGGACTGATGGCCATCTTCCACATGCAGTTCAACATCGTGAACATCATCCTCGCCACCTTCATCTTCGGTCAGGGCGACGACTACACCATCTTCATGACAGAGGGAGCCATGTACGAATATGCTTACCGGCGCAAGATGCTTGCCTCCTACAAGCATTCCATCATCATTTCAGCCCTCATCATGTTTATCGGCATCGGCACGCTGATAGTAGCCCGCCATCCGGCACTCCGTTCATTGGCAGAAGTTACCATCGCAGGCATGTTCTCCGTGGTTCTGATGGCCTATATTTTCCCGCCGCTTATCTTCAACTGGCTGGTGAAGCACAAGGGAGAATACCGGGTTCGCCCCCTTTCCTTACAGATGCTTTTCCGCCGCAGGAAAGAGGGAGTTGCCTATTATCACGACCTGGTTCTCGACCGCTACCGCTACAAGGGTGTGGAAGTTTTCAGCACCGTCAGGCGAAATCTCAGGCGCAACCGTGATTATCAGGCATGGATGGAACAGCAGGATACTTCCCTGCCAGTTATCATCCCGTCTGCCGGCTACGGAGAGAAAGTGCTCCTCTTTGCCCTGCTCCACCCGGAAACAAAAGTGATTGCCGTAGAAGCAGATCCTGACAAATGCAGACTGATGAAATTCAGCATGGAAGGGATTGTTGAAAATGTAGAAATCATCAACCAAGCTGAAATCAGCCGTCAAATGTGATTATAAATAAGAATCAAGATCTCATGAATAAAAATCAAGATCCCATGAATGAGATTTAAGATCAGCCTGAATGAGATTTAAGATGAACTAAAATCAATATGTATAAAAATGAAAATCAATATGAAAGAGAATATTAGAAAAATCCTAGAAGAAGCCCTACCACTGGTAGATTTAGATTCAGATTTCCTGTTCAATGAACTGGATTCCTTAGGCATTACCACCATCCTGATGCTCCTTTCAGACGAATACCAGATAAAACTGGAATCATCAGACGTAACACCTCGGAATTTCCGCAACTTAGACAGCCTTGTGGCAATGGTAGAAAAGAAAAAACAGGCAGGCGTATGAAGACATCAGAGGACTATATGCTGACATCAGAGGATCATCTGTTGACTTTAGAGGACTATCTGGAGAAAGACGCAGCATTATTTCCCGACAAGGTGGCAATCATCTGTGGAGAAGAATCATGCACTTACCGGCAACTGTGGAACCGTGTAACCGATACAGCCGATTCCTTTCATAGCAAGGGACAGGCGATTCCTTTCGCTACTTCCCCTACGATAGAATGCCTCGTAACATATTTTGCCATTCATCGCTCAGGAAACGTGGCAGTTCCGCTGGAACAGGAATCGCAGTTTTCTGAAGAAATGAACAAGACAGAAGAAGCCTCCATTCCAGCAGGAGTAGCCGACATACTTTTCACGACAGGCACAACCGGCAAGTCGAAGGGAGTGATGATTTCCCATTCCACCATCATCGCCAATGCTGAAAATCTGATAGAAGCACAAGGCTTTCATCACAACCTGACCTTCATCATCAATGGTCCTCTCAGCCACATCGGAAGTCTCTCCAAGGTCTATCCCATCATCCTCGTAGGCGGCACCCTGCACATCATCGACGGAATGAAAGACATCAACCGTTTCTTTCAGGCAATGGATTCCCCTACTGAAGGAAAGTTTGCCACATTCCTGGTTCCGGCAAGCATCCGGATGCTGTTGACATTTGCTTCCGACCGCCTTGCCCTGTATGCAGATAGAATAGAATTCATCGAAACAGGCGCAGCTCCTATCTCTCAGAACGATATGGAGAAGCTTTGCTTTATCCTGCCCCAGAGCCGCCTTTACAATACGTATGCTTCCACCGAGACGGGCATCATCTCCACCTATGATTTCCAGCACGGCGAATGCTTGGCTGGCTGTGTAGGCAAACCGATGAAACATGCAGGTTTCATCATCGGCGAAGACGGGAAAATCGGCTGTAAAGGAAAAACGCTCATGAGCGGTTATTATGGTGATGAAGCCCTGACCCGCTCTATCATGAAAGAAGGAGTCATCTACACATCCGACCGGGGAACTGTTGACGAACAAGGGCGTTTGCGGCTCAAGGGACGGGATGGCGACATCATCAATGTGGGCGGTTATAAGGTAGCGCCAGATGAAGTAGAAGATGCTGCTCTCAGCCTTCCATTTATCAAGGACTGCATCTGCATTCCTGCCAACCATCGGGTTTTGGGCACCTTTCTGAAACTATTAGTTGTGCTCGACGGGGATCATCCGTTCAACAAACGAGAGATAGCCTTAGCACTTCGCGACAAGCTCGAACCCTATAAAATCCCTACCCAATATGAGCAAGTAGAAAGCATCCAGCGCACCTTCAACGGGAAAATAAACCGGAAGGCATATCTTTCAGAAAAGTAGGTATGACCCGAAACTGCTCGTCAAATCATAAAAAAGCAATTAAAGTCGTAAAAAAATAGACAATTCGCTTGGTGTTCTCAAAAAAATACATTAATTTTGCCACCATAAAATATAACATAACCAATATTATTAGACTATGATGACAATCGAAGAATACAGAGCAGCCATCTTTCAAGCACTGCTCGATGCAAAGAACGAGGACGGAACTCAGCTTCTCAGCGAAAAGGAAGCCAGAGAAGCCCTCAACGGCTTTACCGACGATGAGTTGCAAGATGGAATCCTATGGAATTCACCGGAGGATGTGGCTAACATCATATTGGAAGGATAAGAATACTTCAAAATATTCAGTCAAGAAGCGTATCATGGAATTCATGATACGCTTCTTTCATTTTATACGCTTTATTTTAATAGCTGCAAACGCAATAGAATTGTAGAAAGAAACGTCCTATTTTCCATTTCTTTTAAAAATGAAATAAAAAAATATATAATGCGCAACATTTCTTTGCGTAATTCAATAATTATTTGTAAATTTGCAGCCGCTAAGTCAAAATTATGCTCCATTCGGAGCGATTTTCCTCTCGGATGAGGACTTTTGACCAGGCATAGAAAAATATTACCGGTAAAAAAGATACATTTAAGATAATGAAGATAGAAAACGAAATCATCAGCTCAGTAATCGCTGCGGTGAAAGAGCTTTATGGTCAGGACGTGCCAGAGAAAATGGTAGCCCTGCAGAAGACCAAGAGTAATTTCGAAGGTAACCTTACCCTCGTCGTATTCCCATTCCTCAAGATATCTAAGAAGAAACCTGAGGATACTGCACAGGAAATCAGAAGCCAGTTACTGAGAACAGTCCGCTCGTCATGATCGAGTACTCTTCTCCTAACACCAACAAGCCTCTCCACCTCGGCCACGTTCGCAACAACCTCCTCGGCTGGTCATTGGCCCAGATTATGGAGGCTAACGGCAACAAGGTAATCAAGACAAACATCGTTAACGACCGTGGTATCCACATCTGTAAGTCTATGCTCGCCTGGCTCAAGTGGGGCAATGGCGAAACTCCTGAAACTTCCGGCAAGAAGGGCGACCACCTCATCGGCGACTACTATGTAGCCTTTGACAAGCACTATCGTGAGGAAATCGCAGAGCTCAAGGCTCAGTACATGAAGGAGGGCATGGACGAGGAAGCTGCCACAGAGAAAGCTAAAGTAGAAGCTCCGCTGATCAAGGAGGCTCACGAGATGCTCGTAAAGTGGGAGAACAACGACCCTGAGGTTCGTGCACTCTGGCAGAAGATGAACAACTGGGTTTACGCTGGCTTCGATGAGACTTACAAGATGATGGGTGTAAGTTTCGACAAGATATATTATGAGTCAAATACTTACCTCGAGGGTAAGAAGAAGGTAGAAGAAGGATTGGAGAAGGGTCTCTTCTTCCGCAAGGACGATAACTCTGTTTGGGCTGACCTCACCAACGAGGGGCTCGACCAAAAGCTCCTGCTCCGTTCAGACGGCACCTCTGTTTATATGACTCAGGACATCGGTACTGCCGACCTCCGTTTCAAGGACTTCCCTATCGACAAGATGATTTACGTAGTAGGTAACGAGCAGAACTACCACTTCCAGGTACTCTCTATCCTGCTCGACCGTCTCGGTTTCAAGTGGGGTAAGGACTTGGTTCACTTCTCTTACGGTATGGTAGAGTTGCCTAACGGAAAGATGAAGAGCCGCGAAGGAACCGTAGTAGATGCTGATGACCTGATGGCAGAAATGATTAAGGATGCTCGCCAGACAAGCGATGAGCTTGGCAAGTTCAAGGACATGAGCGAGGAAGAGCGCCAGGAGATTTCACGCATCGTGGGTCTCGGAGCGTTGAAGTACTTCATCCTCAAGGTAGATGCCCGCAAGAACATGCTCTTCAACCCAGAAGAGAGTATCGACTTCAATGGTAATACAGGTCCTTTCATCCAGTATACCTACGCTCGTATCCGCAGCATCATGCGCAAGGCAGCAGCCGAGGGCATCGAAATTCCTGCAGAGTTGGGCGCCGATGCTCCTATCAACGAGAAGGAGATTGACCTCATCCAGAAGATGAACGACTTCGCAGCAGCCGTAGCCGATGCCGGCAACAACTACAACCCTGGTGGTATTGCTAACTACTGCTACGAGTTGACCAAGGAGTTCAACCAGTTCTATCACGACTACAGCATCCTGAATGCCGAGAGCGAGGCTGAGAAGATTACCCGTCTGGTTCTTGCAGCCAACGTGGCTAAGATTCTGAAGAATGGTATGTCTCTGCTCGGCATCGAGGTTCCGGAAAGAATGTAATATATACATAAGATATAATAACCTACAATTTAAAAATAAAAAAAATATTGACTATTTGACATAATGAGCATGGCCCTGGAGCTCGACTCCAAGGTGCATGCTCATTTCAGTTTTAGCCAATCCTTTTTGTTTTCCAACTCCAAAAAGAAAAAAGATGAATAAAATGCCCGTAAATCCTCCTTCATGGAGAAACGATACCGTTTTGCCTCTACCCAACGAGGTAATAGCCAACGCCTGGGCTGTGGATGCCGCCTGTTCCGGCAATCCCGGTCCGATGGAATACCAATGCATCGACCTTCAGACCGGTGCCCAGGTTTTCCATTATGGTCCTATCCACGGCACCAACAACATCGGCGAGTTTCTCGCCATCGTCCACGCCCTCGCCCTGATGCAGCAGAAGGGCATTACCGACAAGATAATTTATAGCGACAGCGTGAATGCCCAGCTCTGGGTAAGCAAGAAACAATGCAAGACCAAACTGGAGCGCACTCCCCAGACCGAACAGCTCTACCAGGTCATCGCCCGAGCCGAGAACTGGCTCCGCACCCACCCCATCAACATACCTATTATAAAATGGGAAACGAAGAAATGGGGCGAGATTCCAGCCGATTTCGGAAGAAAGGGATAAAAAGGATATTTTTATGTGCCTTTCCCGAAATAATGCCCGCAAAAGCTTGCAATTTCAGATATTTTGTTTAATTTTGCAGCTATTACCGTATTAAACATACATAATCGTAAGAATGGAAATAGAAAAAGAAACAATATTATTAATGTCGAAAGGAGACAAGAAAGCATACGAAACGATGTTCCGCAGGTTCTATCCTAAGGTACACCGTTTTGTAGCCATGCTCTTGAAAAACGAAGATGATGCTGATGACGTCAGCCAGCTCATCTTCTTAAAGGTATGGAACAAACGCGAGAAGTTTGCCGATATCCAGAACTTCGATTCCTACCTCTTTATTTTGGCAAAATATACTGTCATCAACTATATTTCCTCCAAGCACATCATCCCAATAGATATTGACAGTCTGCCAGACAGATACGCCAACGAATCTTCGCCACATGACGATGTGGTGGCAAAGGATACCCAGCTGCTCATCGACATGGTGGTAGAAAGCATGCCGCAACAACGCCAGATGATTTATCGCATGAGCCGCGAGCAGCATCTCAAGAACGAAGAGATAGCCCAGCGCCTGGGTATTCAGAAGAAAACGGTAGAAAATCATCTTAACCTAGCTCTTAAAGAAATTAAAAAAGCCTTATATTTGATGATTTTGTTACCTTGCCATTGGGTGTAACACCATTGAAACATGTCTTAAAAATAAATGAAGTTTTTATTATGGCAACAAAGATAAGGGATATCATAGATTATTATAGTGGGCACAATGTGCCGGATGAAATAAAAGAAAGGGTATTAGATAGAATTTCCAATACACAAGACGATAAAGAGGCGAACGAGGCATTTAGAGAATTATGGGACAAGGCTGATTCTGCCTATATGGAAGAAGAAGAAATTTCTGCTGCATACAACCGCCTCTTCGAAACAGAAGAAACAAGAGAAATAGAAAAGAAAAAATCGCTTCGAATCTTCAACTTTGCCAAACTGGCTGCCGTCTTCGTACCGCTGCTGATGCTGATTGTATTCGGCAAGCTCTACGTCCAGATGAACAACCAACTCAAGGATATAAAACTGGCAACCATGCTCCAGGAGCATACCATCAACGAAGAGAGCAAAGTCATCGCCTTGGCAGACGGAACGAAAGTAAGACTCAGCCAGAGTTCCGTACTCCTCTATCCTTCCTCTTTCAAAGGAGCAGAAGAACGCAAGGTTTTCCTGTCGGGAGAGGCATTCTTCGACATCAGACATGATGATGCCCAGCCGTTCCACGTCAGCACTCCTCATTTCGAGATTACCGACTTGGGCACCTCTTTTACGGTTTCATCTTATTCAAATACAGATGAAGTATCTGCCACACTCAAAACCGGCAAGATAGAACTCCGCATCATAGGTCAGGAAGACAAGGTTTACAGCATGAAGCCTAACGACCAGTTAGTATATAATGTAAAGACCAAGGCAGTAAACCTCCGCAAGGTTTCGGCCGAAGAAGATGGTACAAGCTGGCGCAACAAGGAGATTGACCTGAACGATGTAACGCTGGCAGAAGCTGGTAAGATTCTGGGTAATGCATACGGAGTGAAATTCACCTTCCGTTCAAAGATTCACCAGAAGACGAAGGTTACAGTTCATTTCAACCGTGGCGAAACCCTCTCGGGAGCCATGTTTGTCCTGAAAAACCTGGTTCCTGGTCTGGAATATGAAGTGAAGAAAGATGAAGTAATCATCAGGTAGGCATATATTATAATAGGTAAACAAAAGGCGCATTATGTAAAAATGATGCGCCTTTTTTCATAAAAGAGTATCTCTGCACGGGATATGAAAACAGAAATAATAACATAAACAGGAAATATCATGATAAAGAATTTGATTTTTGATTTTGGAAAAGTACTCGTAGATTACGAATACTTTGAAACGCTTGACCAGATATTCAAGACCCACGAACAGGCTGAAGAATTCTATCATCTCCTGATAGACGGCAAATGGAATGAGAATATGGATCGCGGAGATTCTTTCGAAGAAACCTTCTGCAAGATGCAGCAGATCATGCCGCAATATAAGGAAGAAATAGCAACCGTAGCCCAGCGCTTTAACGATTTTGTAAGGGGCGAAAAAGAAGGTATGCGCACCTTGCTGACCCAGTTGAAGGCAGAAGGCTACCACCTTTACGGACTTTCCAACTGGTGCACCAAGGTTCACGAAACGATGGCACAATATCCCATTTTCCAACTTCTGGAAGGACAGGTGATTTCTTCAGAAGAGAAAATCATCAAACCCGACAGAGCTATTTATGAAAGAATCTGCCAGAAATACAATCTGAAACCGGAAGAATGCCTTTTTGCTGACGACAGAATAGAGAATGTAGAAGCCGCCCAGCGTTTCGGAATGCAGGCCATCTGCTTTGAGGATGCTGCGCAGTACGAGCGAGAATTGAGAAAAATTCTGTCTGAGGAAAGAACGATGTAAGTTCTGATTATCAAAAGCATTACTGCTATTTCCATACCCAAAGCATTACTTTTTAAAAAAAATCAAGGCTCTAAATTAGCAGCAAGAAATGCTAATTTTAGAGCCTTCATATTATGTATTTATAATTTCCAAAAGAAGAATTTTATAGGGTGTTTGCGAACACAAGATATTTTTTTCAGAAAAACTTCATTTTAACAGTTTTGTAATTGGGTGTAACTCTCTTTCCCGTTGTCTTCAAGACGTAACAAGCAAATTATTATTAACTTAAAAAGATAAAGTATGAATCTTAAAAGAATCTCTGCGTCATGCTTCTGTTTGCTCCTGGCAGGCCAGATGACCCTTTCGGCTCAGAACGTCAGCTTCAGCTCAAACAAGGTAACGCTTAAGTCTGCTTTTGAGAAGATTGAAAAGGAATCTAAGTACAAGATTGCCTACAACTCCTCACAGCTGGATGCTAACCGTTCGGTTACATTAACCAAGAAAAGTGATGATGTCTTTGGTATGTTGAACCAATTGCTCAAAGGTACCAATTTTACCTATGAGATGGAAGGCAACTACATCGTCATCAAGCCTCAGCAAAAAGCTAAATCTCAGGCTCATGGCAAGAAAATCAAGGTACGTGGTGTAGTGAAAGACGAAACTGGCGAGCCAGTTATCGGCGCTACCGTCATGGAGAAGGGTACCACCACCAATGGTGTTGTAACCGATATTGACGGCAACTATACCATCGAGATTCCTGCAGACGGAATGTTGGCAGTATCATACATTGGCTGCAAGGACCAGGACATCAAGGTAAATGGTCGCGAAGTAATCAATGTTAACCTGGCAGATGATAATAAGGT
>PPYE01758807.1_pt1 | contig 31072 bp, 16 predicted proteins | sample 1559881 | NCBI WGS metagenome assembly PPYE01 (sample SAMN08240022, study PRJNA423297) | Human gut metagenome, whole genome shotgun sequencing project. | reverse complement strand
GTATAAAAATAATGCATAGGAACGAATATGTTGTTTTTTTCAGATATAATTTTTTGGAGAGAAGGACATATATTTTCAGACAGAAGAACACAAGGACAAAAGGGGTATTATTTTTTTGACATAAGAACATAAAGACAAAAGAGAAGGATATAGAAATTAGAGGGGGTGGTAGAAATAAATTTTTTTGTTCTTCAGTTCTTTTGTCTACAGATAATAAGAATTTGTCTGTCGCGAACTGTTTTTTTGGGACAGAAGAACACAAGGACAAAAGAGGATATTAGAATAGGAGGATTGGTATAAATAAATCTTATGTTCTTTTGTTCTTCTGTCTAAAGATAATAGAAACTTGCTTTGTTTTTGTATTGTCCGGTGGGGGAGTGTGAAAGTGGGGCTGAAATTTTTAATTGTTAATAAAAATATTATCTTTGTAGCGTAGAGCCAGGAAAGGTGGTTGAGCTTTGGCGGAAAGGGCCGGAGGCCTTTTGTGGGCAGGTGGTAACATCTTTTGGGTGCTGGTGATGAATGGAGGCGACATGGTGCGTATGGCTGTGTGCGAGTGTTTTTTAAAGTGTTTGTTTATAAATTAGTTAAGATTTGGAATTCAGAGGTTTGTACCTGTTTTTGTTAAAATAATACCTGTTAAATATGAAATATTTCAGTCGAATTTTGTCTTTATTTATCTTGCTTTCTTTGGGGGGCCTGACGGTGGCGAAGAATGGCGAAAAGTACTATGTGAAGCATTTGGCTTTCCCACCGGGGGCGACTATTCCCGAGAAGATAGATATGGCTTCGCGCTTGGTTCCCAATGCCCGCCAGATGGCTTGGCAGGAGCTGGAAATGACGGCTTTCCTGCATTTCGGCATCAATACGTTTACGGGACGGGAGTGGGGCGATGGCTCGGAAGACCCGAAGTTGTTCAATCCGACGGAGCTCGATGCGGAGCAGTGGGTGAAGACGTTGAAGGAGGGCGGCTTTAAGATGGTGATTCTTACGGCGAAGCATCATGACGGTTTTTGCCTGTGGCCTACTCGGACGACGGCTCATTCGGTGGCGTCTTCTCCTTGGAAAGACGGCAAGGGCGATGTCGTGCGGGAGTTGAGGGATGCTTGTGACAAATACGGGATGAAATTCGGGGTGTATCTTTCTCCGTGGGATCGTAATGCGGAGTGTTATGGTGACTCGCCTCGTTATAACGACTTTTTTGTAAACCAGTTGACCGAATTGCTGACCAACTACGGTGAGGTGCATGAGGTGTGGTTTGACGGGGCATGCGGCGAGGGTCCCAACGGGAAGAAGCAGGTGTATGACTGGGCCCGTTTTTATGAAACGATACACCGGCTACAGCCTAATGCCGTGACTGCTATCATGGGTGATGATGTGCGCTGGGTAGGTAATGAGAAGGGTGAAGGCCGTGAGACGGAATGGAGTGCAACGGCTCTTGTACCGGGCGGATATGAGCGTGCTGATGCCGAGAACAAAAGGCTGGGCATATATGGGACAGCGAAGGAGCTGGGAAGCTTAGAGTTGATAGCGAAGGCGAAGGAGTTGTTCTGGTATCCGTCGGAGGTGGATGTGTCGATACGTCCGGGGTGGTTCTACCATGACCGGGAGGACAGCCAGGTGAAGTCTTTGTCGAAACTGGTGGATATTTATTTTACTTCGGTGGGGCGGAACTCGGTGCTTCTCTTGAATATTCCTCCTGATAAGAGGGGGCTGATACATGAGACGGACGCGGCCCGTATCCGGGAATTGAATGCTTATGTGTCCCGGAACTTGTCGCGAAGCTTGCTTGCTGACGGTGACAAGTACAGGGTGCTGACTGTGGGGACGCCCCAAATGTATAAAGTGCAGGGGAAGGGTGCTACGGTGAATACGGTGATGTTGTGCGAGGATGTGGCTAAGGGGCAGCGCGTGGAGGCGTTTGCTGTGGATGCCCAAGTGAATGGCGAGTGGAAGCGTGTGGCCGAAGGGACGACGGTCGGATATAAGAGGCTGTTGCGTTTTCCTGAATGTGAGGCTTCGGCGTTGAGGGTGTGCGTAACGTCTGCCCGGGGCCGGGTGAATATGAAACGGGTGGCTGCTTTCTGTATCGAGGAGATTCGGGAAGGGGAATCGGACTTGGTGCTCAGTGAGGTACCGGTGAAAGACTGGAAGGTGGTCTCGGCTACGGGAGGTGACCTGACGGCTGCCAAGGCTGCGATAGATGGCAACGGCGATACTTTCTGGAAAAGTACGGAGGGTAAAGGCGTGAAGCAGATGGTCGTGGACATGGGCAAGAGTTATAAGATAACGGGTTTCAGCTATCTGCCTCGGAACGGTGAGGATAAGTCGGGGACGGTGTATAATTACAAGTTTTTTGTGAGTGATAACGGTACCGACTGGAAGGAGTGCAAGTGCAGCGGCGAGTTCAGCAATATTATGCATAATCCTGTGGCTCAGTTTGTCCGTTTTGATACTCCTTGCCAGGCGCGTTATTTTAAATTCGAGGCTTTGACAGAAATCGATAACCGGGATTTTGTCACCGTCGGGGAATTGGGTATTCTCGTGAAGTAGTCTTGCTTATCGAATGGTGAATGGAATAGATGTAAATATTTTTTTAATGTATTATATTGTATGCGAAAAATTATCGGTTTGTTATTGGTTTGTGCGTTTTGTACCTCGGTGAATGCGACGGGTAGAAAGGAGTACACGTTGAAAAAAGGCTGGAAGTTTACCAAAGGCGAGGTGGCTGAAGGCTGGAAAGAGAATCTGGATGTGAGTAGATGGCAGGATGTGGTCGTGCCCCATGATTGGGCGATATATGGCCCGTTCAGTATCGATAACGATAAACAGGAGATGGCGATTGTCCAGGATGGACAGAAAGAGGCTCTGGAGCATGCGGGACGTACGGGGGGACTTCCTTTTGTGGGGGTAGGCTGGTATCGTCTGGCTTTTGAGGCTCCGGAGTTTGAGCCAGGAAAGACGGCTACGCTGGTCTTTGACGGTGCCATGAGCCATGCCCGTGTGTATGTGAACGGGCAGGAGGCGGGTTACTGGCCTTATGGGTATAATTCTTTTTATTTTGATGTAACGCCGTATTTGAAGCCGGGAGGGAAGAATGAGCTGGCTGTGCGCCTGGAGAACGACAGGGAGTCATCGCGCTGGTATCCGGGTGCGGGGTTGTACCGTAATGTGCACTTGGTGATTACTGAGGATGCGTATGTGCCTACGTGGGGTACTTATGTCACTACTCCGGTGGTTACGGACGAGTGTGCCAAGGTGTGTGTCAAGACGTCTTTGGTGACACCGAAAGGGGCTGATAAGGATAATTACCGCATCGTGACGGAGATAAAGGACGGTACCGGCCGGGTTGTGGCTACGGGCGAGAGCCGTCTGAGCGTCTATGACAAGGGGGTGTTTGAGCAGGAGTTTGCTGTGGCTCATCCTGAGTTGTGGAGTCCGGAGTCGCCTGTCTTGTATACGGCAGAGTCGAAGGTGTATGAGGGTAATGTGCAGAAGGATGCGTATACTACCCGCTTCGGCATACGTACGCTGGAAATCGTGCCGGACAAGGGTTTTTTCCTGAACGGGAAGATGACAAAATTCAAAGGGGTGTGCAATCATCATGACCTGGGCCCGCTGGGGGGTGCCGTAAACATGGCTGCTATCCGCCGCCAGATACGGATAATGAAGGATATGGGTTGCAATGCGATACGTACTTCTCATAATATGCCTGCTCCGGAACTGGTGGAGGCTTGTGATGAAATGGGGATGATGCTGATGGTGGAGTCTTTTGATGAATGGAAGGCCGCGAAGATGGCGAATGGCTATCATAAGGTGTTTGACGAGTGGGCTGTGAAGGACTTGACTCATCTGGTGCGGCATTATCGTAATAACCCGAGCGTGGTGATGTGGTGTATCGGGAATGAGGTGCCCGACCAGTGGAACGGGGACAACGGGCCGAAGCTTTCGCGGATGTTGCAGGATGTGTGCCATCGTGAAGACCCTACTCGTCCTGTGACGCAGGGCATGGACGCTCCTGACGCGGTGGTGAATAATAATATGGCGGCTGTGATGGATGTGGCGGGTTTTAATTACCGTCCACACAAGTATCCGGAGAATTACAAGAAGTTGCCGCAGCAGATAATATTGGGTAGTGAGACGGCTTCGACAGTCAGCTCCCGGGGTGTGTATAAGTTTCCTGTGGTGCGCCAGTCGATGAAGAAATATGATGATCATCAGTCTTCGTCTTATGATGTGGAACATTGCGGGTGGTCTAACTTGCCTGAGGATGACTGGATTTGGCACGAGGATAATGCGTGGGGTATCGGTGAGTTCGTATGGACGGGATTTGATTATCTGGGCGAGCCTACACCTTATTATACGGACTGGCCCAGTCACTCTTCTTTGTTCGGTATCGTAGACCTTGCAGGGCTGCCCAAAGACCGTTTTTATCTGTACCGGAGCCATTGGAACCGGGATGAGGAGACGCTTCATGTGTTGCCGCATTGGACATGGCCGGGTCGCGAGGGGGAGGTTACTCCTGTTTTCGTGTATACTAATTATCCGACGGCGGAGTTGTTTATCAACGGGAAGAGCCAGGGCAAGCGCACCAAGGACTTGAGCGTGACGGCCGAGAATAGTGCGGACTCGATTTCTATGGCGGAGTTTAAGCGGCAGAAGCGTTATCGCTTGATGTGGATGGATACGAAATACGAGCCGGGAACGGTGAAAGTGGTGGCGTATAATGAGAAAGGCGAGGCGGTTGCCGAGACGGAGGTGCATACGGCCGGCAAGCCTTCGCGGATAGAGTTGTCGGCTGACCGCAATGTGTTGTCAGCGGATGGCGAGGATTTGGCTTTTGTTACGGTAAAGGTGGTGGATAAGGATGGCAATTTGTGCCCTGATGCTGCCGAGAAGCTGAAATTCAAGGTGTCCGGTGCATTGGCCTATCGGGCGGCTTGTAATGGCGACCCGACGTGCCTGGAACAGTTCCACCTGCCTCAGATGACGACTTTCAGCGGTATGCTGGTGGTTGTGGTACAGTCGAAGGAGGTAGCCGGCCTCGGAAAATTGACCGTCTCGGGCAAGGGGCTGAAGAGTGCAAGTATAGAGATAGAGTCGACATCGAAATAAGTGATGTATATGATAGGAAACAGGATATATAAAACTCCGATGGTCTGGCTGTCGACAGGGCTTTTGAGCCTCGGGCAGGCAGCTATGGCAAGGGGTGAGGCCCAGAGGCCTAATATTTTGTTTTTTCTGGTGGACGATATGGGGTGGCAGGATACGTCTCTGCCTTTCGGACCGGAGAAAACCAGCTTGAATGAATTGTATCGTACGCCCTATATGGAGCGACTGGCAGCGAAAGGGGTGAAGTTTACTCATGCGTATGCTTGCTCTATCAGTTCTCCTTCGCGCGTCAGCTTGTTTACAGGGGCGAATGTGACTCAACACCGGGTTTCGAACTGGACGCTTCATAAGGATACGCCTACTGACCGTGCCAGCGATGTGCTTGATTTCGGGGAGTGGAATTATAACGGGCTTTGTCCGGTGGAGGGTGTGGGGCATACTTTCCATGCCAAGTGCCTGCCCCAGATATTGCGGGAGAACGGATATACGACCATGATGGTGGGCAAGGCTCATTTCGGATCGATAGATACTCCGGCTGCCGACCCGCTGGCCATCGGTTTTGATTATAATGTGGCCGGCCATGCTGCGGGCGCGATGGGCAGTTATCTGGGTGAGGAGAATTATGGAAATATCGGCAATGAGTGGGCTAAGGTATGGGGTGTTCCCGACTTGGAGAAGTATTACGGGTCGTCTACGTTCTTGACAGAGGCTCTGACTTTGGAGGCAAAGCGGCTGATAGATACTGCTCTGGTGAAGGAGAAGCCTTTTTTCCTGTATATGAGCCACTATGCGGTGCATGCTCCTTATAAGGAGGACAAGCGTTTTATAGAGAGGTATAAGAACCGGGGATTGTCCCAAGCGCAGGCCGAGTATGCGGCGATTGTGGAGGGGATGGACAAGAGCTTGGGCGATTTGATGGATTATCTGGATGAGAAGGGTATTTCGGAAAATACGGTCGTCGTCTTCATGAGCGATAACGGGGGATATATAAATTCGCGTGGCGATGACATGAATGCTCCGCTGTCGGGCGGCAAAGGTTCTCTTCTGGAGGGGGGAATCCGGGAACCGATGATTGTGTACTGGCCGGGGGTGACTTGCGCCGGAAGCGAGGAGGATATGCCGGTTATCGTGGAGGACTTTTTCCCTACGTTTTTGGAAATGGCGGGTGTGAAACGTTACCGGACGCCTCAGAGGGTGGATGGAAAGAGTTTTGTGCCTGTGCTCCGGGGCAAGAATATCCGGGGCGAGCGGTCATTGTTTTTCCATTACCCGAATAATTGGGGTGAACGCAAGGGCATTGTGGGTGTGCCTCAGAGTGCGATTATAAAGGGTAATATGAAATATATTTATTGTTATGAGAACGGTGAGTCTTTCTTGTATGACCTGGACAGGGATATTTCGGAACGGCATAATTTGATGAATGACCGGATGTATGCCGGGATTGCGGATGTCTTGCGGCGCGAGCTGAGCGACTATCTCCGCCGGCAGAAGGCGAATATGCCTGTGGATAAGAGAAGCGGGGAGCAAGTGGCTTATCCGGACGGAAAGAAATGAGGATATTGATTTGAATAAAGCTGTATTGTGACAAGGGGATATCGGGTGTGTGTGCCGGTATCTCCTTTTTTTTCGTTCTCCGGTGTGGGGAATATGGCGGGAAAGGGCGTATTTATACGGGTTGTCGTGGTTTTATAAAAAGAAAACCGGGCTTGTATAAGAAAAAACAAAAAAGAAAACTTTTGGTATTGCTTGTATTTGATATATTGGTGATTATCAATATGTTGAATATTTATTTTGGGAAACTTTGCTTTCTATTAAAAATATATTCTTTTTTATTTGTGTATGAAAAATGTTTTGATTAAACTTGCAGTGTCAAAATTTTCAGTCAAAATCTATACTATACCCAAGTGTAAAAAACATTAAAGGAAAAACATCAAATATCAATTAAAAGTGGAGCCTAAAACTTATACGTATGACGAAGCTTTTGAAGCTTCCCTACAGTATTTTAAGGGCGATGAGTTGGCCGCACGTGTGTGGGTGAACAAGTATGCGCTCAAAGATTCCTACGGGAATATCTATGAAAAGACTCCGGACGATATGCACCAGCGACTGGCGAGCGAAATTGCCCGGATTGAAAACAAGTATGCCAACCCTCTTTCGGTAGCACAGTTGAGGGAGTTGTTGGACCATTTCCGCTATGTCGTGCCTCAGGGTAGCCCTATGAGCGGAATCGGCAATAATTATCAGGTTGCTTCGTTGTCTAATTGCTTTGTTATCGGGATGGACGGTTCGGCCGATTCTTACGGCGGAATTATCAAGGTAGATGAGGAACAGGTACAGTTGATGAAACGCCGCGGAGGTGTGGGTCATGACTTGTCTCATATCAGGCCGAAGGGCACTCCGGTAAAGAATTCGGCTTTGACCTCGACGGGCCTGGTTCCTTTTATGGAGCGTTATTCCAACTCGACACGGGAGGTGGCTCAGGACGGACGTCGCGGGGCGTTGATGCTGAGCGTGTCGATAAAGCATCCGGATTCGGAGGCGTTTATCGATGCCAAGATGACGGAGGGCAAGGTTACCGGTGCGAATGTCTCGGTAAAAATCAGCGATGAGTTTATGAGGGCTGCGATTGCCGGGGAGCCTTTTATACAGAGATACCCTATCGATGCCAAGAACCCGAAGGTGACCAAGAGTGTCGATGCCAAGAAAATATGGCAGAAAATCGTGCATAACGCGTGGAAGTCGGCCGAGCCGGGGGTATTGTTCTGGGATACGATTATCCGGGAATCTATACCGGATTGCTATGCGGACTTGGGCTTTAAGACGGTGTCGACGAATCCTTGCGGGGAGATACCTTTGTGCCCGTATGACAGTTGCCGCCTGCTGGCGATGAATTTGTATTCGTATGTGGTGAATCCGTTTACGAAGGATGCTTATTTCGATTTTGACCTTTTCCACAAGCATGTGATGCTGGCTCAACGTATCATGGATGATATTATCGACCTGGAGATGGAGAAGATAGACAAGATACTTGAGAAGGTGGCTTCTGACCCGGAAACGGGAGAGGTGAAGCAGACGGAGAAACATCTGTGGGAGAAAATTAGGTCGAAGACATTGATGGGCCGCCGTACGGGAGTGGGTACTACGGCAGAGGGCGATATGCTGGCTGCTCTGGGCTTGCAGTATGGTACGGAGAAGGCTTCGGAATTTTCGGAATTTGTACATAAGTCTTTGGCTTTGGCTGCTTACCGTTCGTCGGTGGAAATGGCGAAGGAGAGAGGGGCTTTTGAAATATATGATGCCAAGCGGGAGAAGGATAACCCGTTTATCAATCGCTTGAAAGAGGCTGACCCGGAGCTGTATGATGATATGGTGAAGTACGGTCGTCGCAATATTGCTTGTCTGACCATTGCTCCTACGGGGACGACGAGTTTGATGACACAGACGACTTCGGGTATAGAGCCTGTGTTCATGCCGGTGTACCGCCGCCGTCGCAAGGTGAACCCGAATGACCCTCAGGTGCGTGTCGATTTTGTGGATGAGTCGGGCGATGCTTTTGAGGAATATGTGGTATTCCATCACAAGTTCTTGACATGGATGAGGGTGAACGGTTATGAGGTGCGCGATAATTATACTCCTGAGGAGATAGATGAGCTGGTTGCCAAGTCGCCTTATTACAAGGCTACGTCGAATGATGTGGATTGGATGCAGAAGGTGAAGATGCAGGGACGGGTTCAGAAATGGGTGGATCATTCGATAAGTGTAACGATAAATCTGCCTGCGGATGTAACGGAAGAATTGGTGGGCAACTTGTATGTGGAGGCTTGGCGCTCGGGTTGTAAGGGCTGTACGGTGTATCGTGACGGTTCCCGCTCGGGTGTGTTGCTGGCGACGAAAAAGGAGGAGAAGAAAGAAACGGCTCCTGTGCATCTCGACCCGAAACGTCCTACCGAGCTTGAGGCGGATGTGGTACGTTTCCAGAACAATAAGGAGAAATGGATTGCGTTTATCGGCTTGAAGGACGGTAATCCTTATGAGATATTTACCGGTCTGGCAGATGATGAGGATGGTATCTTGATTCCGAAGAATATAAATAAGGGCAAGATTATCAAGGCTGTTGCCGAGGATGGCAGCAAGCGGTACGACTTCCAGTTTATCAATAAGCGGGGGTACAAGACTACTATCGAGGGACTGTCGGATAAATTTAATCCTGAGTATTGGAATTATGCCAAATTGATATCGGGCGTGCTGCGTTATGGCATGCCTATCGACCAGGTGATAAAGCTGGTATCGGGCCTGGAGCTTGACAGCCAGTCTATCAATACATGGAAAAACGGAGTGGAACGTGCTTTGAAAAAATATTTGCCGAATGGTACGAAGGCGAACGGACAGAGGTGTCCTAATTGTGGACAGGAGACTCTGATATATCAGGAGGGTTGCCTTATCTGTACTTCTTGTGGTACTTCTAAGTGCGGGTGATATATTTTTTAGCGTTTGTCTGTTTAGGGATAAAGTAAGGTTTTCTAAACGGAGGATATAATAAGGCAGGGTGTAGCGAATGGGAAGAATGGGATTTGCTACACTCTGCTTTTTTCTATTTGTTGCTTTTTTTGAGGTATTATTTTTTTGCTTTGGGCAGTTGCTTTTGGTTTTAGGAGGCTGTGCTCGGATGTCATACACCCCCCGGTCCCTCTCAAGAGGGGAGATTTGGAAGCCTCTTTGTTGCTGTTAATGAGTTGTTTAGTGAGTTATAATTCCCCTCTTGAGAGGGGAGGTTGGGATACTGATTTTTCTTTGATAATGGGGAGTTTAGTGTGTATGTTTCCCCTCTGGAGAGGGGATTAAGGGGTGTGTTACGGTGAGATGTGCGGGTTAGGTTGAGGAGTTTTTTTTGAGGTAGTGTTTGTCGGCTTTGTGTGGCTGTTTTTGATTTGGGAGGCAGTGCTTGGGTGTTACACACCCCTGACCCCTTTCGAGAGGGGAGGTCTGGATGGTATTTTTGGGGGAGTATTTTTTTAAGATAAATCTTGTTGTAATTGCTTTTTTCGAAATTCCAAAGGTGACATTTTGTAATGGCAACGAAAGGTTCGTACCAGATAACAGGAGTCTGTGTATCCCATTTTTGCAGCTATTTCTTTTATACTCATGGTTGTGTCTGTCAATAGATTTTCGACTATTTTGAGTCGGTTTCTGATGATATACTGTTGCAGGTCTTCTTGAAAATGCTGTTTAAAATACTGACCGACGTATGTGGAAGCCATGTTGAATTTCTTGCAGAGTGCTTTAGTTTTCAGAAGTTCGGGTTGATAGATATGTTGCTGAATGTATTGTAACAAGTACATTGCTTTGTCGGGCTCTATCGAGGCAGAGGTGTATTCGGCCGAATTTTCCTGCATGAAGTGGCCGGCTACGATGACGAGAATACTGTTAAGCCATTGTTGTAATATGTAGTTTGAGTATTTTCTTGTATGGGATGCTTCTTGCCCGATGTGCCCGAACAGGGAACGGACGATTGTTGTGTCTTTTTCGTCGAGTGTTATTGCACACTGTTTGAGTGATGTATAAAGTGATTGTTCTATTTGTTTGCCGAGATAGTCTGCTGCATAATGCGGGGTGAAACGAATGAAGATGTATTCGCAGTGCGTGTCAATGGTGAAACGGTGAACTGTATCGGGCGGAATGAGGAAGAGTGCATGGGATTTGTAGTTTGTTTGTTGTACTTTGAAATCTCCTTCTTTTACATAAAAAGAACCGCTGCCGGACTGTACATAGACCATTTCGAAGAATGAATGTTGGTGTTCGTCTATAGGGAATTTTGTGTGCTTGCGGGTCAAGACTTCTACTGGTTGATATAGATTTTCTTTCCACATATTGTAATACTACAATTTATTCATGCGAAAATACAATAATATTGCTTTTGTACGTACTACTTTTACTTAAAAAATAATTGATATGGGATTAAGAGATAAAGTAGTTGTACGATTTAAAGGAGATGTTTTTATGAAATGTGCGAGTTTGTTTTACGTTTTTTTGATTTTGTTTAGCGGTTTGGCGTGTTCGGCTTATGCCCAGCCTACAGGAACGAGGCTAAAAGGTAAAGTTGCATTGATAACCGGAGCGGCATCGGGCAATGGAAAAGCGATGGCAGCTTTGTTTGCTTCGGAAGGGGCGAAAGTGATGATTGCCGACATTAATGGCAAGGGTGCTGAAGAGGTGGCTCAATCGCTTGTCGGGAAAGGTCTTGCGGCTGCGTCGGTGAGGGTAGATGTGACAAAGGAGTCTGATGTAAAGAAAATGATAGATGTTACTCTCGACATGTATGGCAGGATAGATATTCTGGTGAATAACGCGGGGGTGTTTGATGAATTGGTCCCGGTCGGTGAGGTTAGTGATGAATTTTGGGATAAGGTGATTGCTACGAACTTGACGGCTCCGATGCGAGGCATACGTGCGGTTATTCCTGTCTTTGAAAGACAGGGTGGCGGTGTCATTGTCAATACAGCTTCTATTGCCGGATTGACAGGAGCGAGAGGCGGAGGGGCGGCTTATGTAGCTTCTAAACATGGACTTGTGGGGTTGACCAAGAATGTGGCTTTCAATTATAAAGAGAAGAATATCCGATGCAATGCGGTGGCTCCCGGACGGGTGAATACCAATCTCCGGGCCAACAGCGAAAAACTGATAGGTTCGAAAACGACGCGTGATGCTACTATCGATAATTGGAAAGTGATAGAGGATAAGGTACACGAAGGGTATATTACGAATATGAGAAAGTGTTCTCCTGAGGAGATTGCAACGGTAGCTTTGTTTCTGGCGTCGGATGAGGCTTCGTTTGTAAATGGCTCTATATTTACGGTCGACGGGGCGTGGACTTCTTATTGAGTGGTGTTTTTGGAGATTGATAAATCCAATTTTTGCCCTGTATGAGAGATATTCTGAATTATTGTTTGAGTCGTGAGCGGGAATATGATTGTTACAGTTCGTATCTGATTTTGCTATTCCGTTGTTTTTCCGGTTTGATGATGATTCCGTATGGTTATGGAAAGATCGTTGATTATGACCGGTATGCTGCTGACTTTTTTGGCGACCCGCTTGGTATCGGTGATTTGCCTTCTTTATGGCTGACTATTTTTGCACAGGTCGTATGTCCGGTTACTTTGATTTTGGGATTCCAAATGAGAATTTCTGCGGGTATTTTGGCTTTCAACATGTTGGTTGCGGTAAAATATCATTTTTCCGACCCTTTCAGTATAAAAGCGTTGCCGATGTTGTTTTTGGGTATGTACGTGATTTTGATATTGTGGGGTGCGGGTAGGTATTCGATGGACTTTTGTTTCTATTCGTCGGGGGGTAGACGTTTTCTTTCGCGAAGTGAGAGATGGAGTATATGTTGTGTGGCTGTTGCTTTTGTGATTTTATGTGTTCTTTTTGCAAATATCGTTTCCGGTTGGATTGTTGCTGTGTTGCTGATTCCGGTTATGGTATTGTTTATATCGGGTTATTATATTTTGAGATATGAGTAAGTTTACTATTGTCGGGCATGCTTCCATGTTTTTGGCTAATGCTTCGTGGGGGCTTATGTCCCCTGTTGCAAAAATAGTCATGTCTGGTGGAATTGTAGCGCCTCTTATATTGACGGATATGCGTGTATTCGGTGCTATGGTCCTGTTTTGGGTTGTATCTTTTTTCCGAAAGCCTGAACGGGTGGCTCCGCGTGATATGGTTAAATTGTTCGGGGCTTCGTTATTGGCTATCGTATTCAATCAGGGGTGTTTTATCTTCGGGGTGGGATTGACTTCTCCGGGAGATGCGTCTATTATAACGACGAGTATGCCTTTATGGGCTATGATCCTTGCGGCTTTTTTCTTGAAAGAGCCTATTACGGGCAAAAAAGTGACGGGTATTGCTTTGGGGGCGACCGGTGCTCTGTTGTTGATTCTGGGTAGCAATCAGGGAACGACCAGCGGGAATAACAGTATCTGGGGTGATTTGCTGGTACTGCTGGCGCAATTGAGTTATGCGCTTTATATCGTGTTATTTAAGAATTTTGTAACTCGGTATTCTCTTATTACTATCATGAAATGGATGTTTACTTATGCATTTATTTGTATTTTGCCGTTTTCTTATGATGATTTGATTGTTACGAACTGGAACGGCTTGGATTTGCAAGCTATCGGGGCGATATGTTTCATTGTCGTATGCGGTACGTTTGTCAGCTATATGTTGATTGTGGTAGGGCAGAAGCGCTTACGCCCTACGGTTGCGGGTATGTATAATTATATTCAGCCTTTGGTGGCTTGTATCGTGTCTGTGTATTTGGGTATGGATTCGTTCAATTTCGTGAAGGGAATTGCAATCGTATTGATTTTCGGTGGTGTATATTTGGTAACTGTTAGTAAAAGTCGGGCTGATATGGTGGTTTGACGTCTGTATGGCTGTTGCTTGGAATGAAATAGATTTTTACGGATCTTGTTTTGCTCAATAGGGTTGCTTTTCAACTTGGGCTGCATATCTCCCCGTCACCTTCGTCGGCCTCTTACGAGATGTATGGGTTGGGATGAGATGTTTTTTGTCGGCTTTGTGTGGCTGTTCTTGATTTTTAGGTAGCTATGCGCGGACGTGACACACCCCCTGCCCCTCTCGAGAGGGGAGGCTGTGATGCTGTTTTCTATTTGATAATGAGTAGTTTAGTGTGTATGTTTCCCCTCTGGAGAGGGGATAAAGGGGTGTGTTATGGTGAGATGTGCGGGTTAGGTTGAGGAGTTTTTTGTCGGCTTTGTGTGGCTGTTTTTGATTTTAGTAGCTTTGCGCAGGCGTGACACACCCCCAGCCCCTCTCGAGAGGGGAGGCTGGGATGCTGTTTTCTATTTGATAATGAGTAGTTTAGTGTGTATGTTTCCCCTCTTGGGAGGGGATAAAGGGGTGTGTTACGGTGAGATGTGCGGGTTAGGTTGAGGAGTTTTTTGTCGGCTTTGTGTGGCTGTTTTTGATTTTTAGGTAGCTGTGCGCGGACGTGACACACCCCCTGCCCCTCTCAAGAGGGGAGATGGGGAAAGTGACCTTTTTGTTTGAAAATGAGTAGTTTGAGTGTAGTGTTTTCTCTCTTTCGAGGGGAGATGAGAGTGAAGTGTTATCGGTTAAAGTAACGGATTTTTCGTTTTATCATTTGGTTGAAACTTTTTTTGTTTAGTAGTTCTTCCAATGTGAGGTGCATGCGGTATCTCCAGTAATGACGGGAGTTTGCGGGTATATTGATGCGTTCTTCCTGCGGGTTTTGCCGGCGGATAGTCCCGTCTGTGGACAGCCAGTCTTGTAGTGGCAGGATGACCCACATCGATGGTGATTCCAATTGCATGTCTATGATTTTTTCGCATATCCAGGGTTCGCAATATGTGGGTGCTTCTCCTTGGAGGTGGAGTACATGATTGTAGAATTGCTGGGTTTGTTCCCGGTTTTCTTCCCACCATGCTCTTAGTGTGGACATGTCGTGTGTGGATGTCGTACAGACGGACAGGTATGGGTAATGCCATGTATCGGCAAAGTTGTGGTTTGCTTCTTTGGGCATGCGTTGTATTTCGAGCGAGAGTATTTGTAGCTTATGCATCACTTCGGGTACGCAGTGGGGTATCATGCCGAGGTCTTCTCCGCATACGAGCATCCGGGTGGATGAGATGAGGGGAGGGAGTTTTTTGAGTGCTTCTTGTTTCCAGAATTCGTCGTGCCGCTTGTAGAAGAACTCGTCGTACAGGCGGTTGAAGCACCATTTTTCATAATCGGACAGGGCTTTGTACCCGTATGTGTATTGTGCGGATATGCGTGGATGCCAGTGGTTTTTGCGCTGGGGGTCTTCGAGGAACAGCACGTCGGCAACGAGGGCGAACAGGCCATTGCGGATTGTCGTCCTCCGGGTCTCGTCGGGCTCTTGTTCCATGAGCTGTTCTATTTTGCGCTGGGTGTTTACTTCGGGCAGCAGGGTGTATGAGCCGTCGTGTTCTCTGACGAGGTATTTTTGCATTACTTCGTCGGCGTATTGGCCGAAGATTTCGCCGAGCATGTACGGACGGATGTATGGGCGTGCGTGCCGGTAGGGACTGAAGTAGAATCCGTAGGATTGCATTTCTTCGAGTGTGTAGGGCAGCGCGGGGTTGAAGTGCCCCATGAGTCCTTGTACGGAGTATTCGGGTATTTGCCAGATGCGGAAAAAGCCGAGTATGTGGTCGATGCGGTAGGCGTCGAAGTATTCTGCCATTTTGCGGAAGCGTGCTTTCCACCAGGTGTAGTTGTCTTTTTCCATAACGGGCCAGTTGTAGGTGGGGAATCCCCAGTTTTGCCCCATGACCGAGAAGGCGTCGGGCGGGGCTCCGGCTTGTGAATCCATGTGGAACAGGGTGGTATGGCTCCATGCGTCGGCGCTGTGGCGGCTGATGCCAATGGGTATGTCTCCTTTGAGTACGACTCCTTTTTTGTGGGCGTAGTCTCGTGTTTCTTTTAATTGCCGTGCCAGATGGTATTGTACGTAATAGGTGCGTGCTATGTCATCGTACCAAATGTTTCCGGGGGCACAGAATTGTTGTATGCCGGCTTTGTCGTATGTGGAGTGTTCTTTCCATTGTGTGAAATCGGGTGTCCCGTACCGGTCTCTCAGGCAACAGAAGGCGGCATAGGGTATGAGCCATTCTTTGTTGGCCGCAAAGAAGGTTTTGAATGCTTCGGATTCGAGGGTTTCTTTTCCTGTTTCCGAGAAAATGGCTTTGATGTATGCTTCTTTGGCGAGGGATACTCGTTCGTAGTCTATTTCGGAAAGGGCGTTCAGCTCTTTTTTCAATTCTTCGTATCGTTGCATCGCATCGGTGTCTTTCAGTGTGCCGATTTCTTCGACGCGGAGATAGTTGGGATGCAGTGCGAATATGGAGTTTGCGTTGTAGGGGTAGGAGTCTACCCATGTGTGTGTCATTGTGGTGTCGTTGACGGGGAGTATCTGTATGATGCGCATACCGGTTTCTGCAGCCCAGTCGACCATTTTCCGCAGGTCGACGAAGTCTCCGATACCGAGGCTTTGTTCGGTGCGGAGGGAGAATACGGGTATGGCTACTCCTGTTCCTTTCCATCCGGGAAGGGGGTTGTGCAGGTGCATCCCGGATATGACGACGCATTCGTTGTCGGCGAGCAGGGATATGTTGACTGTGCGGTTGTCTCCGGTTTCCCAGCCTATCAGGGTATTGTCTGATTTTTTGAGGATGACGAATTTGTACTCGTAGGGGAATGTTATGTTTTCTACGGGTATGGAGATGGTCCAGAGGGGGTATGCGCTATCGTCCAGAATCTTCGGATTTGTCACGTCCCAGCCTGAGCTGCGGTCGACAATGGCGACTACCTGGTCGGGCAGTATGGTCGGTGCCCAGACTTTGAGTGTCAGTGTTTTTACCGGGTAGGGTTTCAGCTCATGGGTGTTGTTCCGCGAGAAGATACCGTCGACGAAGGCTGAGGAATAGAAGGATTTGTCTTCGGGTTGCTCGTTCCAATGGTCGTACACCAGGCAGTGCCGGGTTTTGTTTTCGGGGTATAGTGTGCGGTTGTCGCCCCACTCCCGGTTTATTACATTGTCATATTCTTTGACCAGGTAACGGTATTCGAAGGGGATATCGTCTTGTGATATTTCCATCTCGTATGTCCAGCGTCCGTTGCCGTTGTAGCGCATCGGCACGGCTTTGTTTTCGTCGAAGTTTCCCAGGGTATCGGGGCTTCCTGTCAGGTATAGGATTTGTCCCCAGATTGTTTGGTATTCTATATTGAATATGACTTTCATAAGATATAAATTGTTAGTTATTAATCTACATGGTACGGACGCGATGTTGGTTTCCGTCCCATGAAATTAATGAATTTTTTTTAATAAAAAAAATGTGTCAAAATTTTTAGTGTTTGCAAAAGAATTTTTGTTTCAAAATCTAAGAGCTTGGCTGAATTTTCCGATAGGGGAATTATTATCCGGCTCGGGCAAAATCCGGACAGGCTCTATATTCCATACCTTTTTTTAGAACAAAGATGTGTGCTTTTTGGTTCGGTTTTTTTGTATGAAACGGCTTTTTGCGGTCGTTGTATTCCAGCTGTTTTTCCGAAGGGGGGGCAGGGGGGAAGGTTTTCTGTTTTTTTTGTCCTGTTTTTTTTCGGGATTTTTGTTACATTGTGCTCAAAATTGTCTTTGTGGGGAAAAGGAGCAGTGTTTTTGCCGAAAAGAGCATGTTTGTGAATTTTTGTGCGCTTATTTTTGCATTGTCGACGGATATTTTTTTGATGTTTATTTTTTATGGTATAATATATAATATAAATCTAATCATAATTCATGAAAAAAAGAACAGTTTTTTTGGGGCTTGCTGTTTTTTTACTCGGATTGGCAACCGGGTGCAGTAAGGATATAGATGATTATCCTAAGTCAAATTTGAGGGCTATTTCTTATTTTTCGTTCAAGCCGTATCATAATGCCGATAAGAATGTTTTTGTGGAGCATGTGGGTGAGATTGATGAGGTGAATAAGGTGATAAGGGTAGTTTTGCCTCCGGATGTGGTGTTGACGGGGTTGCGTCCTTATATCGAGTTGTCTCCGTGGACGACGGTAACGCCGGGCAGCTTGACTCCTATGGATTTTACTTCGGAGTCGGTGGATTTCGAGGTCCGTGCCGAGAGCGGGAAGGTGGCTGTGTATTCGGTGGTGAGGGAATTGACTTATGTGTATACGAAGGCTGAATTGTATTCGGTGAGTTTTCCTGATTTTCAGGATGAGACGGGTGAGGTGCTGAGGCGTGTGTTTCCTAATTTCAGCAATAATTCGGCGGTTACCGTAACGGTGCCGGAGGGTACTGCACTGGAGCGTATTCTGGTGGAGCTGGAGCTTTCTGCTGCTTCGCAGAAGGCGTCTGTCGAGGTTTGTGATGATGGGTCTGAGACGGAGTTTGTGCCTTTTTCGGGGTCGGGATATGTTGATTTTACGCATACTGTTATTTTTCGGGTTACTCCTGAGTCGGGCAGTGCTGTGAATTACAGGGTAACGCTGGCTTACCCGGAGGAGGGAGAGGGGCTTTGATTTTATAGGGGGCTTCTGTTTTTTTCTCGACGGGGGTCGGTGTGTGTTTTTTTGAATCTAAGTATAATGATAAACATATAGGATGATGGTTTTACGTGAAATGATAGGACCGAGGATAACTTTGTTGTTATTGTTTTTTTCTTTTTCGTTGTTCCTGTATTCTCAGGGGCGTGTGGTCAAGGGGGTTGTGACGGACAGCAACGGCCCGTTGCCGGGTGTGAATATCACGGTAAGGGACAGCAAGGCGAGGGCTGTGACGGATATCGACGGGAGGTACAGTATCGATGTCGCGGCGGATGGCGTGTTGACTTTTTCGTTTACGGGGTATGTGAGTTATAAGGCGGATGTCAAGGGGCGCAGTGTCATCGATGTGGTGATGAAGGAGTCGTTGCAGGAGCTTGACGAGGTTGTTGTGGTCGGTTATGGAACGATGAGGAAACGGGATATTACGGGGGCTATTACTTCTGTGGGTGCTGCGGACTTGATAAATAATGCGCCTACGAGTGTGGCTACGGCTTTGCAGGGCAAGGTGGCTGGTCTTGAGATACTTTCGTCATCGGAGCCGGGTGCTACGTCTACTTACCGTATACGGGGTGCCTCGACGATTAGCAGCGAGGGTTCTAACCCGCTTTTTATCGTGGACGGGATGGAGGTGGATAATATCGATAATATCAATCCTCGTGATATTGCTTCGGTGGAGGTGTTGAAGGATGCTGCTTCGGCTGCTATTTATGGTTCGAAGTCGGCTAACGGCGTGGTCATTATCACGACTCGGCAGGGGACTTCTTCTACTCCTCAGGTGTCGGTGTCTTATTCCGTGAAGCAGTCCCGTATTTCGCATAAGTTGCCTCAGATGAACCGTCAGCAGGGTATCGATTATGAGATTTTGCGGGCTTATCTGCAGAATAGCGAGCCTTCTGCTTTTTCGCGGGATACGCTGAACCCGTCGTTTACGTGGGATAATAATTACCAGGATATTCTTTTCCGGAATGCTTATACTCATCAGGTGGATGCGAGTATTTCGGGAGCCGAGAAGAAATTGAAGTATTTTTTGAGTGCGGGGTATTTGAGTGACGAGGGTATCCAGCTCAATTCGTACAACAGGCGTATTACTTCCCGGGTGAATGCCGACTATGCGGCTACGGAGCGTTTTACGGTGGGTACGCGTCTTTCTTTTACGACGGGGAACAACCGGATGACGCCTTGGGGGGGACGGAGCAATATATTGTCGCGTCCGGCGAGCATGGCTCTGATATTGCCTGACGGTACGTATGCTCCGGTGGTAGCCAATCGTACTAATCCTCTGGCTTATACGATGTTGTGTAAGAATGACAATAAGTATTATGATGTGAATTTCAATGGTTTCATGGAGTATAAGATTATTAAGGATTTGAAGTTCAGGACGTCTATTGCCGCGTCGTTTTACCAGAAGAATTTCCGTTATTTCCAGCCTGCTATTTTGGTTGCGTCCCAGATACCGTCGTCGAAGAATACGCACACGACTAATTTTAAATGGACGCATGAGGATATCTTGACGTATAGCAGGACGTTCGATGATGTGCATTCGCTTTCTGTGCTGGGTGGTTTCAGCATCCAGCAGTATTCTTCGGAGTATGTGAACTTGTCTGTTTCGGATAATATAACGGAGGCTGTGGAGACTTCTTCGGGTTTCGGGACGGTGGATATGGAGGATACGAAGCATGCTTGGACGGCGAATCGCATGGCTTCGTGGTTCGGACGGGTGTCGTACAGTTATAAGCAGCGTTATTTGTTCAACTCGAACATCCGTTATGATGGTTCGTCGCGTTTCGGGCGTGCGAACCGTTGGGGGCTTTTCCCTTCTGTGTCGCTCGGGTGGCGTTTTTCGGACGAGGGGTTTATGGACTGGTCTGATGGTTTCTTGAGTGATGCGAAGTTGCGGTATAGTTTCGGGAAGACGGGGAACCAGACGGCGGGTGATTTTGCGGCGTTGTCCCAATACTCGACGGTGGCGTATGTGGATTATATCGGTATCATGCCTACTCAGCTTGAGAATGACTTGCTGGGCTGGGAGGATACGAAGCAGCATAACGTGGGGGTCGACTTTTCGTTTCTGGATGGGCGTATCAATTTTAATTTTGATTATTATAGGAAGCGTACGAGTCATGTTTTGTTTAACATGAAGTTGCCGGGTACTACGGGTTTTGATAATTCTTATTCTAATATCGGTGCGGTGAGGAATAGGGGGTATGAGTTCATGATTTCTACGAGGAATATCAAGACGCGTGATTTCGAGTGGACTACGACTTTGAACATTGCGGTGAACAAGAATGTGATAACGTCGATTCCGAGCGAGGCGGTGCAGATTGTGAATGATGTGTATATTTTGGATAATGGTTATACGCTGGGTACGATGTATGGGTATAGGGCTCGTATGATTTTTCCTTATGACCAGTCGAATGCTTTTACTCCTGAGTGGGTGCAGCTGACTCCTGTATTTGATGAGAAGGACCGCTTTGTGAAATACCAGCTTAATGGGCAGGATTATACGGGGGAGGTGAAGCAGTTGCGTTACGGGTCTCCTACGGGCGAGGTCTTCAAAGGGGGTGATGTCATGTGGGACGACTTGAATGGCGACGGGGTCATCGATGAGGCTGACCGTCAGGTGATAGGGTGTGGGCAGCCGGATTTTATCGGTGGTTTCAGTACGGATTTCAGGTATCGGAATTTTACCTTGTCGGCGTTTTTTTCTTTTGCTATCGGGGGTGACGTGTATAATAATTATGAGAGTTCGCGCTCGGATCATAAGTGGAGTTCTCTGACTATGGCTAATCCGGTGAATGTGGCTAATTCGTGGAAGGCCCCGGGTGATATCGCGAAGTATCCTCAGCCTTCGAGTGCCCGTAGTACGGTGGATAATACGCGCAAGGCGAGCAGTCTCTGGATAGAGGACGGGTCGTATATCCGCTTGAAGAACATCAAGTTGGAGTACCGGTTGCCAGACAGGTGGGCGAGTGCGGCAAGGATGCGTTCGGCGTCGGTAAGCCTTATGTTGCAGGACTTTTTTACGTGGACCAATTATAGTGGTTTTGACCCGGAAATCCCGTCTTCGGGGTATACTGTCGGGTATGATAATAATTCTTATCCCAAGGCGAAATCGGTGCTTCTGGGTATTAGTCTGAACTTTTAAACAACACGGAGGTATGAAAAAGATAGTTGGAATATTTTCACTGGTTTTGCTGATGTCTTCTTGCTTGAATGATTTTCTGGAGATAGAGCCTTTGAATACTGTATCGACGGAGATATATTGGAAGACGGAGAATGATGTGCGGGCGGCATTGAATGCGGGTTATGTGCCATTGAAGGATGCTTATAAGAAGGGTTTCTTGAACTGGTACGAGGCGAGGTCGGATAATTTTATCGGTTCGTCGGGGGGTACGAATCCGTATCAGAATGTTTGTTTCAACAAGCTTACGGCGGCGTTGCCTTCGTGTGACTGGAATGCTTGGTACAAGTTGGTGTCGGTGGCTAATTATGCGATTTATTATATTCCGCGTATGGGTGAGGTGATGGCTGAGAACCGGCGTGACCATTTGTTGTCGGAGGCTTATTTTTTGCGTGCGTATGCTTATTTCAATTTGTATAAGATATGGGGGGATGTCCCTCTGGTTTCCCAGCCGGTTTTGAAGAAGAGCGATGTGTATAAGCCTGTGCGGTCGTCGAAGGAGAGTATCATGGAGCTGATAAAGGGCGACTTGTCGGAGGCTGCGAGGTTGGTGGATGATTCTGAGACGGAGCTTTATATTTACAGTCCGGGTGCTTTGTATGCGCTTTGTACGGAGGTGGCGATGTGGAACGGGGATTATGATGGTGCTATCGGGTATTCCCAAAGGTTGTATGACTTGAATGTGTATACGCTGGAGGGGACTGATTTCAAGAAGGTGTGTGCTGACCCTAAGACGACGGATAATATATGGACGTTGAAATGGTCGTATGTGCTGGACGGTGCGAACAGCATAGTGACGACTTATGTGAATAGCGGTAATCTGCTGGTACCGACGAAGGAGATTCTGGAGAAGTGGAAGGAGTGGGGCGGTGCTGATGATGTGAGGCGGCCTGCTACTCTGGATACGACGAAGATTACGGCTTATCGTGATAATCATATCGTGCGTATGCCTGTGGGCTGCCAGATATGGAAGTGGTCGCCCGGTGAACGGCTGGGGGAGACGGCTTACCGGGATTGTTATATTCCTATTTACCGTCTGGCGGATATCGTGTTGTTGAGGGCGGAGGCTCTGAACCGGAAGGGGGACTACCAGGGTGCTATCGATGAGATGAACAAGGTGAGGAGACGGGCCGGGCTTGCGGAGAGGTTGTTGTCTGACTATACGGTGAGCGGCGGCGGTGTGGACTGGTTGCGGATAGAGGATGATATTCTTCAGGAACGGCAGTTCGAGTTGTATGGGGAGGGCAAGCGATGGTCAGACCTCATGCGTACGGGTCGTCTGGAGTCGGTGATGAATGCTTTTTATGATGGTTATATCACGACTTACGGGGGCAGGGGCTTTATCCGGTATACGGAGGAGTGGCAGCGGTACTGGCCTGTTTCTCAGGATATATTGAATGAGAATGACAAGCTTGTGCAGACGGGAAATTATTGATGTTGTTTTATGTATATAAATGGTAGGTTTATGAGAGGGTTTATGAAATGTGTGGTATATCTGCTTGCTGTGTGGATGGTTGCGGGCTTGTCTTCTTGCTGTCTTTTCGGTTTGGATTACCAGTTCGATTATGAGAATGAGTCGTCTCCGGTGACGAAGGAGATGGATATGACTTGTTATGAGTTTGTCCGCAGCCGCAGCAATCTGGATTTGGTGCTGATGTACGAGGCTATCAACCGGGCGGAGATGCAGGAGTTTTACGAGACGGACAATATGACTTATTTCCTGCTGGATGACGAGGAGTTTGCGAGTTGGTTGACTACGAAGAAATATGCTTCTGTGGCTTCTGTCCCGAAGTCGGTATTGCAGACGATGTTGAAGGGGTATACGTTGCCGGGTTTGTATCATTCGGCTGACTTGACGACGACTCCGATAGATGTGCTTACTTGCAACGGGGTGTTGTCGGTGCGGTTGCGGCTGTATCCTAATCCGCCGACATCGAGCCAGGACTTGAACGCGATGCAGGCGGGGTATGTGAACAGTGACGGTACGGTGAATTACAGTAAGTGCCATACGACGAATTTAAGGCCGAGGAATGGTATTGCCCATCTTTTGCATACTCGTTTTCTGGCTTTGTAGTGTGTTGTGGAAATTTTTTTGGAAATTTATTGTTTATGGGACGATTTGGAATATTGTTTTTGGTTGTTTGGTGTTGTGTGTGGTGCTCGCCGGCGGGGGCGAGGGTGTATTCGGACCAGCTGGATAAGGCTGATGTGAGGCGGGTAGTGACGGATGTGGCTGCGTGGCAGATAGAGGCTTATCCGCGTATGGACGAGAAGCGTTATTGGAAATCGAATGGTGATTTGAGTTGGGAGAACGGAGTTTTTCTGTCGGCTCTGGCTTCATGGGCGGAGTTTGACGGGAACGGGGAGTTTATCGAGTGGTACGAGTCGGTGTGTGAGCGTAACAGGTACCAGTTGTCGGGTGGTGCCAACCGTATATATTTTGCTGATGACCTGGCCGTCGCGTTGATGTATGCCCGGCTTTATATGAAGCGGCAGGAGGATTGTATTATTCATCCGACGGTTTCGAGGCTGGAGTTTATCATGAATCATCCGTCTCCTTCGGGTTTTTATATAGATACGCCTCATGCGAAAGACCGTTGGTCGTGGTGTGATGCTTTGTATATGGCTCCTCCTGTGTTTGCGGCGTTTGCGAATATAACGTGCAATCCTCGCTTGCGGGAGTTTATGGACCGGGAGTACTGGATGTCTTACCGTTTTCTTTTCGACAAGAGGGAGAAGTTGTTTTACCGGGATTCGAGTTATTTCGGGAAGCGGGAGAGGAATGGAGAGAAGGTTTTTTGGGGCCGTGGCAATGCGTGGGTGGTTGCGGGCTTGTCTTTGCTTATCCCGCAGTTGCCGGATGATTTTGTCTCTCGGGGGCGGTATATAGAGTTGTTTAAGGAGATGATGTCCCGTATCGTTACTTTCCAGGATGGGAAGGGGTATTGGCATGCGAGTCTTTTGGACCCGGCTTCGTATCCTTCTCCTGAGACGAGTTCTACGGGCTTTTTCACGTTTGCTTTGTGGTGGGGGATAAATGCGGGCTTGCTGGACGAGGATATTTATCTGCCTTATGCCCGCAGGGGCTGGGAGGCTCTGGTGGCTTCGGTACAGCCGGACGGGATGTTGGGCTGGGTGCAGCCGGTGGGTGCTGACCCCCAGAGGGTGACAAAGGAGATGACCGAGGTGTATGGTGCGGGGGCTTTTATGCTGGCGGGCAAGGAGATTATGGTGTATCTTGATAGTGTGAAGGAGTGACGGGTGTATTCCCGGCCGGAAAATATAAGGGATTATGGAGATGAAGCGTGTTTTTATTGTATTGGTATTTTTGACTTTTTGGGGTGGTGTGACGGCTCATGTTCCTGTAATGGAGCCTTTCGGGAGCCGGATGGAGGGGCGTATCCGCGAGGTGTGCGGGATGTTGCCTCGGGAGCCTCGGGGTTTTGGCCCTACGTACCGGAACCGGGCTGCCTGGGCGGGTTTTGCGAGCAGGTATGATGTGTCTCCGATTCTGGATAAGGCGAGGGAGATAAGGGACTCTGCGATGCCTGCCTGGGATGATGAGGCGTATCTTGAGTTTTCGCGCAATGGGGTGCGTCCGCCGGGTGAGCGGATGATAAACCGGCGGAAGGGCCGCTTGTCTTATCTTGTGTGGGCGGAGTGTATCGAGAATCGGGGGGAGTATGTCCCGGCGATAGAGTACACGTTGCGGGAGTTGATTTCGCATCGTTCCTGGGTGTTGCCGGCGCATGACCGCAGTCTGGACAATTTTTACGGTCGCCGTTATCATGTGGATTTGGTGGCTTCTCTTTTTGCCCAGGATTTGGGTCAGGCGCTGTATATGTTGGGGGACAAGTTGTCGGCCGGCGTGAGGCGTGCTGTGGTGGACTCTGTTTATTCCCGGGTCTTTGTCCCTACGAGGGAGACGTTGGAGACGGGCCGGGGCAATAATTCGTGGGTTCACCGGACGGATAACTGGAACTCGGTTTGCTTGAACGGGGTGACGGGGGCGGCTTTGTCCTTGATAGAGGACGTGCATGAGCGTGCTTATTATGTGGCTGCTGCTGAGTATTATTCGCGCAACAGCATTCTGGGCTTTACGGATGATGGTTATTGTACCGAGGGGCTGGGTTATTTTAATTATGGTTTTTCGAATTATATCGTACTGAGGGAGGAGTTGTATCAGAGTACGGGGGGAAGGATAGATTTGTTTGATGATGACAAGATAGGTAAAATCGCTTTGTACGGGGTAAATTTCGAGATTCAGAATGGGGTGTATCCGGCGTTTGCCGATTGTAAGATAGGAACGGGTGTGATGCCTTATATATTGTGGTATTGTAACCGGAATCTGGGGCTGGGCTTGGAGCGTTATGCGGCGGAGCCTGCTTGGGAGACGGATGTGGAACCGGTCTTGTCTGCGACGGCAATGAGGTGTTTCCCGAATACGGCGTCTTGTGCGGTGGCGGGGAGTGCCGGGAGGAAGGTGGACCGGTTGCGCCAGTATTTCGATTGTGCGGGGGTGCTGATATCCCGGCATCGGAATCCGGAAGGTACAGTCTCGGTGGCGTTGAAGGGCGGAAATAACGGGGAGAATCATAATCATAATGATTTGGGTTCTTTCGTGGTGGTAAAGGGCGGCGAGATGTTGATAGGCGATGCGGGCGGCCCTTATAATTATGCGGGTGACATGTGGACGGACAAGCGTTATACGTTCAAGACGTTGTCGTCTTACGGGCATCCTGTGCCGTGTGTGGACGGGGTGTGCCAGCTGCCGGGGGCGGAGGCTCGTGCCCGGGTGGCAAGGGCGGATTTTACGGAGGAGCGGGATGTGTTTGTGCTGGACTTGACTTCGGCTTATCCGGTAGATGGCTTGCGGGGCTTGACGCGGTCTTTTACGTATGACCGTTCGGGCGGGGGTGTTTTGATAGTGGAGGACAGTATCGATTGCGAGTGGCCCCGGGCGTATGAGTCGGCTTTGATAACGTTCGGCCGTTGGTCGATGAAGGGGCGCGACTGCATCGAGATAGAGGGTAAGGACGAGCGTGTGAGGGTGAGGGTGACGGTTCCGGGGGATTGCGGTTTCTCGGTGACGTCGGAGCAGCTTCAGGAGAACGGCCCGGAAATGACGCGGATAGCTATCCGTCCGGACAGGAAAATTGACCGGGGTGTGGTGCGCCTGGTTATCGAGTAGTTTTTTTGAGTGAATGTAAATGCTTATTGTGAATATGGGTCGGAGTGTGTTGTCATATCGTGCGAGGGTGCTGGGACTTGTTTTGTGCGGGTTTTTGTGTCTTGCTTGCGTGTATGCCGGTGATGGTCGTGAGTATAAGTTCAGGACGATGTCGCCTTCGGGTGGTCTGGGGTATGACGGTGTGAAGTCGATAATCCAGGACCGGAACGGTTTTATCTGGATTGTGACGGCGGACGAGTTGTTCCATTTCGACGGGTTCAATTATAAGCGGTATTCGAAGCGTATGGCTGTGCGTAATGAGTTTTCGTCGTCGGTGTACTTCCAGTCTGTTTTTTCGGATTCGAAGCGGCGTTTGTATCTGGCGACGTCCCAAGGCGTGTTTCTGTATAATGAGGACTCGGATATGTTCGAGAGGGTGTATGGAGGTGCAGTGACCCGTATTTATGAGGACGGGTCGGGCTCGTTGTGGTTTACGGGGGACGAGCTGGGGCTGTATAACCCGGAGACGGGCGATTATACTCATTTTGATATGATGGACAGCGAGAGTACGTATATGAACAGTGTGTTGTGCTCGGCTCCCGGGGGCAGGGATATTTATATAGGGACGGACTGGGGCAAGATTTTCTGCATCAAGGGGCGTGACCGGGAAATCGATGTCGTGTATGCGTTTCCGGAGAGGACCCGGATTGCGGCGGCTCGCTTTGTCGGTGACCGCTTGTGGGTGTTGTCGGAAACGAAGGGGTTGTTTGTCTTGAATGTCCGGGAGAAGAGGATTGAGAAGAGGTATGATTTTTTGTTGCAGGAGGCGGAAAACAAGGTTCCGGCGAAGTGCCTTTATGTGGATAATCAGGGCCGTATGTGGATAGGTACTCAGCAGGGGTTGTACCTGTTCGACCCGGAGCGCGAGGAGCATAGGTTGTTTACGCGGGATGTGAAGGAGCCTTTCAGCCTTGTAAATAATTCGGTATGGACGATTGCGGGGGATGAGCAGGGTAATTTGTGGATAGGTACGTATTCGGGGGGTATCAGTTATCTGGCATTGAATGAGACGACGGGCTTCGATACGCAGACGCTGGACCAGTATGGATTCACGCCTCGTCCGATAAGTGCTTTTGTGCGCCAGGGCGACCGTCTGTGGCTGGGTACGGAGGGCGGAGGGTTGTATTATTATGACCGTGACCGGGGTATAGTGCATGCTTACAGCCACCGGTCGGGGAGCAACAGCTTGAGTTATGATTATGTGAAGACGTTGCTGGCGGACGGGTCGGGCAATTTGTGGATAGGGATGTACCGGGGCGGTATAGATTGCCTGGATACGCGGAGCGGGGTGTTCAGGAACTATAACAGTAATTCTTCGGACCGGAGGGTGTTGTCGAATGAGATAAGCAAGGTGGTGGCGGAGGCTGACTCGGGCATGTGGGTGGTATACCAAGTGAGTGGTACGATGCTGACTTATTTCCCGTTCGGGGGCGAGCGTTCGAATCATTATTTTCTGGGGAATGAGAATATCGGGTATGAGAATAAGCGTATTATCGATGTTTGCCGCAGTAAGGACGGGTATTTGTGGCTGGCGTCGTATGATGATATATTCCGGTTTGATATCCGGAGGCGGAAGAGCGAGACGGTACCGGTTTCGAGGGACGGGTCTTATAATATACGTTCTTTGTTTTTCGACGACCGGAGGGGGTCTTTGTGGATAGGTACTCAGAATAAAGGGCTGGTGGAGTATTGTGTGGCGACGGGGAAGTGTACGGTGTATGATGCGATATTGAAGTTCGGCTTGATAACGATAAACAGTATTTCGGCCGACAGCAAGGGTAATTTGTGGCTGGGTAGCAATTCGGGCTTGTTCCGGTTTGACAAGTCGGAGCATAGTTTTCTGCGGTATGATAATAATGATGCCATCCAGGGGCTGGTGTTCTATCCTCATGCGGTGTATTCGGATACGAAGGGCGAGATTTATTTTGGCGGTACGGAGGGTTTTACTTGTATCGAGCCGGGGAGGGTGCATATCAATGGTTTCAGGTCGAGGGTACTGATTGCTGATTTCCAGCTCAATAACGAGTCTGTCTTCAATGGGTCTTCTTTCTGTCAGGTGGTTTCGCAGTTGTCGAAGGGGGAGAGGGTGGAATTGTCTCATAATCAGAATAATGTGTCTATCGAATTGTCGTCGACGAATTATGTGTTGCCTTTGAAGAACCGGTACCGGTATCGTCTCAAAGGGTATAATGACGAGTGGGTGGAGGTGGATGTGTCGCGCAGGTATATTTCTTATCCTAAATTGCCGGCTGGCAAATATGTGTTTGAGGCCATGGCTTCTAATAATGACGGTGTGTGGGGCGAGCCCCGGTCGGTGACGTTCGTGGTGAAGGCTGCTCCTTGGGCGAGTTGGTGGGCGTATGCTTTTTATGCTTGCTTGTTTTTGCTGGCGTTGTATCTCTATAACAGGAACCGGTTGCGCAACCACAGGTTGGAGAATGAGATTTATCTGGCGGCTTGCCGGAAGCGGGACCAGGAGGAGAGCCACCAGGCGCGGTTGCGTTTTTTTACGAATATTACGCATGATTTCAAGACTCCTTTGACTATGATTCTAGGTACTATCGACAGTATGGAGGAGGATGAGTTGCGGATACCGGAGGGCTATATGCAGGCTTTGAAGAGTAATTCTACCCGTCTGCTGAAGCTGGTAAACGAGGTGATTGATTTCAGGATGGTGGAGAAGGGTATGATGAGCGTGAAGCTGGGGCGGGGTGACTTGAATGCTCTGGTGCACAGTTGTGCTTCGGAGTTGAGGGAGTATGCGATAAAGAAGGAGATTGTGTTCCGCATCATGGCGAGTGCGTCGGTCCCGGAGGGTCTTTTGTTTGATTACCAGATGGTGGAGAAAATTGTGCTGAACTTGCTGGATAATGCGGTGAAATATACGTCGGCGGGGGGACGGGTGTGCTTGGAGACATATAGTGATGTGTGCCGGTTTGAGACGGAGTATGCGGTGAGCCATACGGAGGGCGAGCTGGTGGTGGGCCGGCACTATTTCGGCTTTGTGGTGAAGGATACGGGGATAGGCATTTCGGCAGATTCTATTTCTAAGGTGTTCGACCGCTTTTACCGGGTGGATGATGAGGATGGCGAGGAGCATTTGGGCTCGGGTATCGGTCTGGCTCTTGTGCGGTCGCTGGTCTTGTTGCATGGGGGTTTTGTAACGATATCGAGCGAGCGGGGCAAGGGTACGGACATTGTGGTGGGGCTGCCTTTGAAGGAGGGGGATGAGAATTGTACTCCGGTGCAGGCGGAGGCGGTGACGGAGGAGATTATTCTGCCGGTTCCTGCTTCTGCCGGGGTTGTATCGGATTTTGCATTGGATTATGCGGTTTCGGATAAGCGGACGTTGCTTCTGGTAGAGGATAATGAGGACTTGCGGGCGATGATAGAGCATCGCTTGTCGCCTTATTTTACCGTGGTGCCGGCGGGTAACGGCCGGGAGGCTCTCGGTGTGCTGGAGTCGAGGGAGGCAGACCTTATATTGAGCGACTGGATGATGCCTTTGATGGATGGGGTGGAGCTCTGCCGGGAGGTGAAAGGGAGCGAGAGGTGGTCTCATATTCCTTTTGTGCTGATGACGGTACGGAGTGGTGCGGAGAATCGTCTGGAGGGGTGTACTTCGGGAGCGGAGGCGTATGTGGAGAAGCCATTGGACTTCAAGCTTCTGGTAGGGACTTTGAACAACTTGCTGGCGTTGCGGGAGGGCTTTCGCCGGCATTATGCGGAGAATTATTTTATCGATACGGGGGAGCGTGTGAAGAATAAGGCGGGGAATGATTTCATGGAGAGGCTGACGGGGATATTGAGGCGTGAGATTGCTTCGCGGGATGTGAATATAGAGGATATTGCGCGGGAGATGATGATGAGCCGCCGCAAATTGTTCTCGCTGGTGAAGGCGAATACGGGCAAGTCGGTGGTGGAGTTTATACGGAGTTACAAGATGCGGTATGCTGCCCGGCTGATGGTGGAGGAGAACTTGGCTATCAAGGAGATTCCTCAACTGGTGGGCATCGAGTCGGCGTCTTATTTTACGAAGGCTTTTAAGGCGGAGTTCGGTGATACGCCTTCTGCTTTTCTGGCTAAGATGAGGGGGCGGGGGTGATTGGCCGGTTTTTGCCGAAATGGGCTACATAATTGCCTAAGAGGTCAAATAAAAGATGTTTTCGGGGAATAATTTTACAACAGGAATTCAAAGAAGGGGTTGCCCTTTGTTTAAACATTAATACATTAAAAAATGATTTACCTTATGAAAAAACAACGTTTACTTTTGGTTGCGGGTCTGATGACCTTTGTAATGAGCGGTGTGGTGCGGGCTCAGGTGGGACCGACTAACGAGACAGAGAATTACAGTCCTGACGGGACGTATTGGGGTACTCCGGTGCATTCGGTGGATGTGGATTTTACGAAATGGTCGACGACGGACTTGGTGATGAACGAGGAGTTGCAG
>PPYE01256603.1_pt1 | contig 31101 bp, 30 predicted proteins | sample 1559881 | NCBI WGS metagenome assembly PPYE01 (sample SAMN08240022, study PRJNA423297) | Human gut metagenome, whole genome shotgun sequencing project. | reverse complement strand
CCCTTCTTCCCCCCTTCTTTCCCCAAAGCGCACAACACCCCCGAACCGAAGTTCGGGGGTGTTGCCGTTTTTATGATTACTTGCCGATGAATGTGCTGAGGATGGACGCCATCTCGGCGCGGGTCGCCTCGGCGTTCGGAGCAAGGAGCTTGCCGTCACGGCCGAGGATGAGCTGCGCGGCGTGCGCCCACTGCATCTCCGCCAGCGCCCAGGACGGGACATCCGCCGCGTCCGCAAACGCGGACAGGTCCGCGCGCTGGGACGTATTGCGTCCGGCAAAGTTTGCATACGCATACAGCATGACCGCCGTCTGCGCGCGCGTGGCCGGCGCGTTCGGCCGGAACGTGCCGTCGCCGCAGCCGACGACGATGCCGTTTTCGGCCGCCCAAATGACAGCGTCCGTATACCACCGGTCAGCCGGAACGTCCGTGAAGGGATTTTCCGCCGTCACGGCCGGTTCGCCCGCCAAGCGGTAGAGGATGGACGCGAGCATGGCACGGCTGAGCGTCTGGCCCGGCGCAAAGCTCGTGTCGCTCACGCCGACCATGAGGCCGCGGGTGTAGACGCGCTTGACCGCGCTGTACGCCCAATGATCCCACGACACGTCCGTAAACGGCAGGAGCATGCCGGGTTCCTGCGTATAATCCGCCGTGAAGAGCACTTCGATCACATCGCCGTCCTGAAGCTGATATTCGTCCATGGCAACGTCCGGGAAGTCATCGTTCACGCGGAAGAGCCAGCCGGAGTTTTGCCCCTTGCTGAACTCGGCCACGCGCGTGCCGTCGGGTCGGATGATCGCCTGCACATAGCTGCCCTTGGCCTCATAGGTGTAGCCGTTGGCTGTGAGCACCTGCCGGAACACATCCATCGCCGTCGTGCCCTCGGGCTGATCGTAGACGATGGTCGGCCGGATCCACACATCGGTGTCCGTGTGCAGCTGGAAGGTGACGGTGCTGGTCGTGACCTGCGGCTCGTCGCTCGTGGGTGCGGTGCCGCGCACGATCAGGCGCGCGGAAACGGCCTGATGGCTCAGCGCCTGGAAGTCGGCATTGTCCGGGTAGCGCGCGGCATACTTGCCGAGCGTCTCACTCGAGAGCTCGCTGACAATCGTGACGGCCTTATGCTCCGTCGCGCGCGTTACGAGCAGGTTTTCGTGGCTGATGACGGCCGGATTCGTCGAGCGGAACAGGCGCCACCGCTCGCTGGCCTGCCAGCCCGGCAGCTCCGAGGGGACGATGCCGTGGTTGGCCTGATCGTCAACGTCGTACACCCAGACGAGCTGGCCGTCGGCGTCCAGATACGCCTCGCGGAAGGCGTGCAGGTTGCCGGTGATGTGCTCGGGATCGGGATTGCCGTTGCGGATGCCGTCAAAGTAATGCGCCTTGACCTCGGCCATGAGCGCAAGCTCCGCGTCGATCTCCTGCTGCGTGAGCGGCTGGACGGCGATGACAAAATCGCGCGAGACGGCGATGCCGGTCTCCTTATCCTTGATCGTCACGGTGACGGTGACATCCTTGGCAGCCTCACCGGGCAGTGGACGGTAGACCTCTGCACGCGCGGCGTTGTTCACGCCGGGGGGCACGATGGTGTCGGCATCGCTGCTCGTGATGATGACCGGGGTATACTTGCCGTCCACGCCGAAGTCGCGCGTAGTCGGGAAGTGGATGTCGTTGGCTGCGATGTATTTGCCGTCGCGCTCTTCCAGGGGCTCACCGGTCACGGCATCGCGCAGGCCGCCATAGGCGGCAAAGCCCGCGTCGAGCTTGGCCTGAAGCTGCTCGCGCAGCGTCGCCTGCGATTCCTGCGAGGCGGCCACCGTCACGGTAAAGGCCTTCGTCAGCGTCAGTCCCTCAATGCTGTTGCAGACGATGGACGCCGTGAGCGTCACCTGCTGGTCTGCCGCGGTGCGGGTGAGCGTCGTGGCGTAGGGCGCGTAGTACGGCGTGTAGGGTGCCGAGCCGACCTTGACGATCTGGTCGTTGGCGCTCGTCCAGGTGACGGTCGCCCAGGTGTTGAAGTTGTCGTACTTGCTGTAATCGACCTGCGACGGGTCAATGCCTTCCTTGACCGGGTAGCGCGGCAGCGTCAGAGACGTGACCGGCTCGGTCGGGAGCGTGATGCGATCCAGCTCCGCCTGCAGCACGGCCTGCGCGCGCGCCAGATCCCAGGTGATGTGCACATAGACTTCTTTTTCCACGCTGGTGCCGTCCAGACTGAGGACAAACGTCGCGTAGAAATAGCTGCTGCGGCTGCTCATGCCGGCATCGAAGTAATAATGGATCGTGCCGTCGGCGTCAATGGAGGCCTTCGCGTCGCCCGCGGCGGCCTTGACCGTGACGGTCACATCGTCGTAGCCCTTGGACGCCAGCAGCGCGGCAAGGGCGTCGGCCGCGTTCGTATCCTTGCCGTAGGCCGGCTCAAACGTTTTGCCCAGCGTCTGCGCCGCCTGCGCAAGGCGCGCCTCGGCCGCGGCGGCCGCAGCCGAATAGACCGTGAGCGTATAGTCGCGCGTCTTTACCGTGCCGTCGGTGTCCGTAACCGTGGCGGTGAGCGTCACGGTCTGCACGCCGGAGGCCGGCAGCGTGACCGTGCCGTCGGCAGCCAGCACCGCCGGGGCGCTGCTGGTATAGGTGATCGTATAGCCGTCACCGCTCGTGGGCAGCGTGAGCGCATCCGCGGCGCGGATGGTGCCGTCGGCCGGCAGCGCGGCTGCGACCGCGTCAAACGCGATGCCGAAAACATCCTTCGTCCAGACGGCATAGAGCTTGTAGATCTCGTTGTCTTCGCTGCCGTCGCCCCAGTCGTCGTCTTCAAAATCACGGTGGATGGTCGCCTGATCGGCATACTTGACCGTCGTGCCATAAGACGACTCGCTCCAGCCGGCAAACTTGTAGCCCTCGCGCTGGAACGTGCAGGCAGGCAGTTTGTAGTCCACGCCGAACGGGACGGCCACAGTGGCCATCTCGCCGGTCACGCTGCTCTTGTCGCTGTATCGAACGTTAAATTCGACCTGATACTGATAGTCTCTCCAGTGGGCATAGAGCGTGATCTCGGATTCGGTGAAGACCGTGTCCTGCGTCACGCGCTCGCCGCCCTCTTTGGCGGTATACCAGCCGTCGAGCGCCTTGTTGGCCGGGTAGCTGTACTCCGACAGGTAGGGCAGATTCTTGCCGACGGCATCCTTGCGCACGGTCTTGTCCGAGATCTTGCCCTTGTAGCCGTTGCCGTCAAAATGGACGGTGATGCCCTCCTGCCAGTGCGCATAGAGCGTCACGGGCGTGGCGTCGGCGAACTTGGTTTGGTTGGTGATCTCCGTGCCGCCCTCTCGCGCGTCGAACCAGCCGAGGAAGATGTAGCCCGTGCGGGTGGGATCGGGGATCTGGTTGTAGCGGGCGCTGCCGTTTTCGTAGATGTAGTTATAGTTATAGCCCACAACGCCGGTGCGCACGGTCGGCTCGGAGCCGTCGTTGCGATCCACCGTCACCGGCACCGGCTTACCGGCCCAGACGGCGTAGAGCTTCACAACAGCGTTGTTCTCCGCGCTCAGGTTCTTGACGGCCGCGCCGTCGGTATACTGCACGCTGCTGCCGGAAGCAGAGGTGTTCCAGCCGCGGAAGTCGTAGCCCGCGCGGGTGAAGGCGTTGGCCGTCAGCGCCTGCTCGGCGTCATAGGTGAAGGTCTGCGCGGTCATCTCGCCCGTGCCGCCGTTGGGCAGGTACTGCACGGTGTAGGTGTTGGCCGTCCACGCGGCCGTATAGGTCGTGTTGGCCGCAATGACCGTGTCCGCCGTCAGCGCGGTGTTGCCGGCAAACCAGCCGCCGAACGTATAGCCGGTGCGCGTCGGCTGCGGGATGGCGCCGGCGCCGATGGCCGTGTCGCACGCGATGGCGACCGTGGTGTCGGCTGTTGTGCCGTCGTTATAGGCAAAGGTGACGGTGTACGCCGGCGTCCAGACGGCGTAGAGATCCATCGCCTCCGTGGGGTTGAGCTTCGCGCCGTCGGTGTAAGCGACTTTCCCGTCCGGTGTTGTCGCCCAGCCGGCGAACACGCCGTCCGTCTTCGTGAAGGCGTTGAGCTTGAGCGCGGCCTGACCGTAGAAATTTTGCGTGTAGTCGTCGCCCACGCCGCCGTTGGCGTGGAAGGTGACGACCGTGGCCTCGCCCGCCGTGAAGTTGCGGACGTAGACGCAGTCGTCGGACTTGTCGCCGCTGCCGTCCTTTGCATAGGTCAGCGTCAGCACCTTGCCGGACTCGGCCGAGAGCGTGTAGGTCTTCCAGCCGAGGTCGCCGCTCTCTTTGACCTTTTCCGCCCCGTCATAGGTGATGGTGAAGCAGTCGTACTTGGGCTCGGACGAGACCTTGTACTCAAATGTGAGCTCTGCGTCTGCGGTAAAGGTCAACTGCAGGGTGCTTCTGGCTCTGCTTTTTCCGGCTCCGCCGGACTTGAGCACATAGTCCCCGTCCAACGAGGCCACTTTCCATTTGTTCGTGCTGTTCGGGGAGCCGGGCTCCGTCTCGGCGTTGGCCGGGACGCTTTCAAAGAAGCTCTGGAAGCTCGGCTTGTCCGCCGCCAGTGCCGCCGGCATGAGGCTGAACACCATTGCCAGCACCAGCAGCAGGGACAGTAACCGTTTTTTCATGTGTTTCCCTCCTGAATGAAAAAATCTGCCCGCCGGGACCGGCAGACAGATGCAGCAAAACCGGCCGAACGAAATTCCTTCGTTCAGCCATGCAGCTTCCGGTTCCGGCGGAAATGCCTGCAGCCTTCGGGTGTTCTGACTTATCCGCCTTCCGGCGGCTTCACAGTGACCGACTCGCGGGGCTTTTCACCCGCATTTCCCCTGCCGCCCGAAGCGGCGAAGACTGCGCTGTATGCAGTTCTGAGCGTAGTGTACCACAGCACGGCGCGGTTGTAAATCTCCTTCCGGGCACAAGCGTGAAGAAACGCGAATAAAAAAATTTCCTCCCGGCGGTTACGGGAGGAAAATTTTTGTGCGGGAAGCCGCACATTGGGGGGGCGGTCACCGGGAGGCGGTTACTCCCGGGAACCATGGAGAAAAAAACAGAAATGGATGAAAAATAGCAAAGTAAAATGGGATCAGCGCTTGATGCTCACGATATCTCTGCCGAGCAGAGCCGTATAGACGCCGCCGATCACGAGCGCAAGCACACCCAGCAGCGCCATCGCGGCGGAGCCGACGGAGTACGTGCTCATAAAGGAGACAGCGGTGATCTCGATCGCGAGAAACGCAACGAATGCAAGAATGTTCAGCCAAATGTTTTTCATAGCAGCTACCTCCTGAATTTTTTTGGGTTTCGAGGCCGTCGACCGGTCCCTTTGTTTACAATTGCATGATAGCATATCGTCCGTCTGTTGTAAAATTCACAATTTCGAAAGGAACGTTTTTCGTTTTCGATTCAATTCAAAATTTTGATGGTATGCTTTCGTGAAAATGATAATTTTCTGTCAACCATTCCCTGCTGTTTGCCGATTATCCGAAAAAATGCTTGACGCGGGATGGATTTGCGACGTATTATATGCTTGAGAAAAAAACGGAACCACATTGGGATAAGGAGGCATCGCCTATGGAATTACGCTTGCTGACCACGTTTTTAAAGGTCGCGCAGCTGCAGAGCTTCTCCAAGGCCGCAGAATCCCTGGGTTATTCCCAGTCCGCCGTTACGGTGCAGGTCCAGCAGCTCGAAAATGAGCTGGGCGTGCGCCTGTTCGACCGCATCGGCAAAACCGTATCCATCACCCACTATGGGCAGGAGTTTATCCCCTACGCGCGCGATGTCGTGTCGGCCGCGGCGCGCGCCGTGTCGTTCACGGTGCAGGAGCGCGATCTGACCGGCACGCTGCGCATCGGCACGATCGAGTCGATCATGACGGCCAGCTTCGGGGAGATCCTGCCGCTGTATCATGAGCACTGTCCGCATGTGAACACGCAGCTGGTCGAGGGCGACACAAAAACGCTCTCGGATATGCTCATGCACAACGAAGTCGACCTCATCTACACGCTCGACGACATGGGCTATGACGCACAGCGCGTCAAGCTCTTCGAGTGCCCGCAGGAGATCGTCATCGTCGCCAGCCCCAAGCATCCGTTCGCTGCCGCCAAGCAGCTCAAGCTGGCCGACCTCGTCAACGAGCCGTTCGTGCTCATGCCGCAGTTCAACAGCTATCGCCACCAGTTCGACATGGAGCTGGCGCACCAGAAGCTGTCGATCCGGCCGTTTCTGGAGCTCGAGAGCACGAGCATGGTCATGCAGCTGCTCGAGCACAACCCCTACCTGTCCGTGCTGCCGCGCTACACGGCGCGCCGCCGCGCGGAAGAGGGCCGGCTCGCGATCCTGCCGGTCGCGGACTGCCACATGGAGCAGTGGAGCCAGCTGGTGCACCACCGCGACAAGGTGCTCACGCCGCAGATCCGCGCCATGGTCTCCTGCATTGCGCAGGTCGAGAACATCCCGCTGCATCTCGAGGATTAACGCGGCACAAAGGTATACAAAAACAGCCCCCATCGAACGATGGGGGCTGTTTGCTGTCTGTGAACAGAAACTCAGTCGGTCACGTACGGCAGGAGGGCGATCTGACGCGCTCTCTTGATGGCCTCGGTGAGCTCGCGCTGATGCATCGCGCAGGTGCCGGTCGTGCGGCGCGGCAGGATCTTGCTGCGCTCGGACAGGAAGCGGCGAAGCTTCGCGGTGTCTTTGTAGTCGATATAAGTGCACTTGTCCACACAGAACTGGCAAACTTTTCTGCGTTTGCGGTTCTTGCTCTTATCTCTGTCAAAAGCCAAGACTGTAATCCTCCTTTATCAAAATCAGAACGGCAGATCGCCGTCATCGTCGTCCAGCTCGGAAAACGCGCTGCCGCCCTGGGGGACATTGTCATATCCGCCATAGCTGCCGCGGTGAGCCGGTGCCGATGCGCTCGGCGCTGCCGGGCGAGGCGCATCGCCGCCGTCGCGGCGCTTGCTCTCGCCGAAGTAGACATTGTCCGCCACGACTTCCGCAGTCGTGCGCTTTCCGCCTTCGCGGTCAGTCCATTCGCGGATCTGCAGGCGGCCGCTCACGGCGGCCATGCTGCCCTTGGTGAAGTACTTGGAGACGAACTCCGCCGTGCTTCTCCAGGCGACAATGTCGATGAAGTCCGTCTGCCGCTCGCTGCCGTCACGGCCGCCGAAATCGCGGTCGACCGCCAGCCGGAACGACGCCACGGGAACCTGGGACTGGGTATAACGAAGCTCGGGGTCACGGGTCAGACGGCCCATGAGCACAATGTGGTTCAGCATTGCCGTGCCTCCTTATTCCGGGCGACGGGTAATCAGGGAGCGGAGAATACCGTCCGTGATGCCCAGCACACGATCCAGTTCGGCCGGGAAATCCGGGCCGCTGGTGAACTTGACGAGCACGTAGTAGCCCTCAGAAATGTAGTTGATCTCGTAAGCGAGCTTGCGCTTACCCATCTCCTCCATTTCCTCCAGCGTGCCGTTCTGCTCGACAAGCGCCTTGAACTTCTCGACGACTGCTGCAGTCTCTTCCTCCGACAGATTGGGGTTGATGATATACATCAGTTCGTACTTTTCGGTGGTTTTTGCCATTTCAGTTGCACCTCCTTCTGGTCTAGTGGCCCTCATCTCAAATGAGAGCAAGGATCACCTGCGTCCATACGCAGGCCATATTATTATACCTGAAAAAGCGGGAAAGTCAATCCTTTTTTGCACTTTCCGGCGTATCGAGCACGTGCACGTTCATCTGCGGGTAGGACATGGACACACCGTGAGCGTCAAACGCCGCGCCGACGGCCTCCATGAGGTCATAATACACGGTCCAGTAGTCGGCCGTTTTGCACCAGACACGCACCGTATACTCGATGTTGCTCTCCCCGTAGCCCGACACGCGCACGAACGGCTCCGGCTCCGGCAGGATGCCGGGTACGAGCGACACGGCGTTGTGCAATGCCGCCTTCACCTGCTCCGGGCGGCAGGTATAGTCTGCGCCGAAGGTCAGGTCCACGCGCCGCTGCAGCTCGCGGTTATAATTGACGATCTTGGACGCCGAGAGGTCGCTGTTCGGCACGTAAATGTCCTTATTATCCAGCGTGCACAGCTGCGTGTAGATCAGGCCGATGTCCCTGACCGTGCCGCTCACGTCGCCGGCCTCAATGAAATCACCGTCCTCGAACGGCCGCGTGAGCAGGATGGTGATGCCGCTCATGGCGTTGGACAGGCAGTTTTGCACCGAGAGCGATAAAGCCAGGCCGAGCAGGCTGAACACAGCCAGCAGCGCCGTGACGTTGAAGCCGAGACTGTCGGCCACGATGAGGATGGCCATGAACTCCAGCGCGATCTTGAGCACCTTGAGGATGAATCGGCTCAGGCTCTCCGACAGGCGCGAGTGCGCCGAGATGCGCCGGGCAATACGCATGACGATCCAGATGACGAGTATGCAGATCACGAGCGTGATGGCGGAGGTGATGAGCTTTTCGAGCGTGAGACTGCCGAGGCTGAAGCCGATGGCGTTGTTCACGTCCTCGATGCTGTCTTTCGTAGATTCGAGCGCGTTCTGATAGGTGTCCGTATTCAAATGGCGGTCTCCCCTTTCGTGCGTAAGCTGCTATCTAGTATACGCCATGCCCCGCCGGTTTTCAACACGTTCCAGCGGGCGGGGCGTTGGAGAAGGCTTGCGGTAGTGCCTTTTTGCACTTTTAAGCGCAAAAAGGCGGGGCTGAGATCAGCCCCGCCTGCGTGGGTAGGAAAACTTATGCCTCGTCGTAAAGCTGCTTGAGCTTGAGCAGGTGCTCGTAGCGGGCCTTGGCGTTGCCCTCAGACTTCGCGAACAGCTCCTCGGCGCGATCCGGGAACTCGTTGGTCAGGCGGGCGTAGCGCGCCTCGTTCATGAGGAAGTCGCGGTAGCCGCCGGCCGGCTCCTTACTGTCGAGCGCGAAGGGCTTTTCAGCGGACGGATCGTAACGGAACAGGTTCCAGTAGCCGCAGTCGACCGCGCGCTTCATCTCGCCCTGGCAGTTGGTCATGCCGCCCTTCTTGATGCTGTGCATCTCGCAGGGGGCGTAGCCGATGATCAGGGACGGGCCGGGGTAAGCTTCCGCTTCCTTGATGGCCTTGATGGTCTGCGCCGGGTTGGCACCCATGGCGACCTGCGCCACGTAGATGTAGCCATAGCTCATGGCGATCTCGGCAAGGCTCTTGCTCTTGAGCTCCTTGCCGGCAGCCGCGAACTGCGCGACCTGGCCGATGTTGGAGGCCTTGGACGCCTGTCCGCCGGTGTTGGAGTAGACCTCAGTGTTGAAGACGAACACGTTCACGTCCTCGTCCTGCGCCAGGACATGGTCCAGGCCGCCGAAGCCGATATCGTAAGCCCAGCCGTCGCCGCCGAAGATCCAGCAGCTCTTCTTGTTGAGGAAGTCCTTGTTGGCCATGATGCGCTGGTAGCGCTCGCAGTCACAGGCGGGCTTGGCCTCCATCACAGCGAGGAACTCCGCCGTGGCGGTCTGGTTGGCCTCGCCGTCGTTATAGGTCTCGAGGTACTTCTTCGCAGCTGCGACCTTGGCGGGATCCTTGCCGTTTTCGGCGATGTAGCGGATGTCCTCCGCCAGATCGTCGCGGATCTTCTTCTGGCCGAGGTACATGCCGAGGCCGTGCTCCGCGTTATCCTCGAACAGGGAGTTGGCCCAGGCGGGCCCCTTGCCTTCCTTGTTGACGGTGTACGGGCTGGTGGCAGCCGGGCCGCCCCAGATGGACGAGCAGCCGGTCGCGTTGGAGATCATCATGTGATCGCCGAACAGCTGCGTGATCAGGCGGGCATAGCTCGTCTCGGCGCAGCCGGCGCAGGAGCCGGAGAACTCGAGCATGGGCTGCCGGAACTGGCTGCCCTTGACGGTGAAGTCCTGCAGCTCTTTCTTCTCGGCGACCTTGGCGACCATGTAGTCGAACACGGGCTGCTGATCTTCCTGGCTCTCGAGCGGCTGCATCGTCAGCGCGCCGACCGGGCAGACGTGCGTGCAGACGCCGCAGCCCATGCAGTCGAGCGGAGAGATGGCCATGGAGAACTTGTAAACGCCCTTGCCGGCGCCGACCTTAAAGTCGACCGCCTTGGTCTGCGCGGGCGCGGCGGCCAGCTCGTCGGCCGTGAGCGCGAACGGACGGATGGTCGCATGCGGGCAGACGTAGGCGCACTGGTTGCACTGGATGCACTTGGTGCTGTCCCACTCGGGCACGGAGACGGCCACGCCGCGCTTCTCATACGCGGAGGCGCCGAGCTCGAACGTGCCGTCGGCATGATCGACAAACGCGGAGACCGGCAGGCTGTCGCCGTCCATCTTGTCGACCGGGGTGAGAATGTCGCGCACCATCTTGACGGTGGCCGGACGGCCGGTCAGCTCCTTGGCCGGAGCCTCGTCCACGGCGTCGGCCCAGTCGGCCGGAACGTCGATCTTCACATACGCGGTTGCGCCGAGGTCGATGGCCTTGTAGTTCATCTCGACGACGTCCTCGCCCTTCTTCATGTAGGAGGCCTTGGCCTTCTCCTTCATGTAGCGGATGGCGTCCTCTTCCGGCATGATCTTCGCCAGAGAGAAGAACGCGGACTGCAGGATGGTGTTGTTGCGCTTGCCCATGCCGATCTGGATGGCCAGGTCAATGGCATTGATCGTGTAGAGCTGGATGTTGTTGCGGGCGATGTAGCGCTTGGCAGAAGCGTCCAGATGGTGGCTGAGCTCCTCAGGCGTCCACTCGCAGTTGATCATGAACACGCCGCCCGGCTTGACATCCTGGACCATCTTGAAGCCCTTGGTGATGTAGGACGGGTTGTGGCAGGCCACGAAGTCGGCCTTGTTGATGTAGTACGGGCTCTTGATCTCGTGATCGCCGAAGCGCAGGTGGCTGATGGTCACGCCGCCGGTCTTCTTGGAGTCGTACTGGAAGTAAGCCTGCACGTATTTATCGGTGTGATCGCCGATGATCTTGATGGAGTTCTTGTTCGCGCCGACGGTGCCGTCGCCGCCGAGACCCCAGAACTTGCAGGCGATGGTGCCCTCGGCAGAGGTGTCGGGCGCATCCGTCTCCGGCAGGGAGAGATTGGTCACGTCATCGACGATGCCGATGGTGAACTGACGCTTCGGCGTGTCGCGCTTGAGCTCTTCATAGACCGCGAACACGGAGGACGGCGGGGTGTCCTTGGAGCCGAGGCCGTAGCGGCCGCCGGTGACGACGATGTCGTTGCGGCCGGCGTTGGCCAGCGCGGTGACGACGTCGAGGTACAGGGGCTCGCCCTGTGCGCCGGGCTCCTTCGTGCGGTCGAGCACGGCGATCTTCTTGCAGGTCGCCGGGATGGCCGCGATGAGCTTGTCGGCACGGAACGGACGGTACAGGCGGACCTTCACGAGGCCGACCTTCTCGCCGTGGGCGTTGAGGTAGTCGATGACTTCCTCGGCCACGTCGCAGATGGAGCCCATGGAGATGATGACACGGTCAGCATCCGGGGCGCCGTAGTAGTTGAACAGCTGGTAGTTGGTGCCGATCTTGGCATTGATCTTGCCCATGTACTCCTCGACCAGGTCCGGCACGGCGTCGTAATATTTATTGGACGCCTCGCGGTTCTGGAAGAAGATATCGCCGTTTTCGTGGCTGCCGCGCATCTGCGGATGCTGCGGGTTCAGGCCGCGCTGACGGAAGGCATTGACCGCATCCATGTCGACCATCTCGGCCAGATCGTCATAATCCCAGACGGCGATCTTCTGGATCTCGTGCGAGGTACGGAAGCCGTCAAAGAAGTTCAGGAACGGGACGCGGCCCTTGATGGCGGCCAGATGCGCCACGGGGGACAGATCCATAACTTCCTGCACATTGCCCTCGGCGAGCATGGCAAAGCCGGTCTGGCGGCAGGCCATGACGTCGGACTGATCGCCGAAGATGGACAACGTGTGCGACGCGAGCGCGCGGGCCGTCACGTGGAACACGGCCGGGAGCAGTTCGCCGGCCATCTTGTACATATTCGGGATCATGAGCAGCAGGCCCTGAGAGGCGGTGTACGTCGTGGTCAGGGCGCCGGCATTCAGCGAACCGTGGACAGCGCCGGCTGCGCCGGACTCTGCCTGCATTTCCTGCACACGGACCTTCGTGCCGAAGATGTTCTTGCGGCCGGCTGCGGCCCACTGATCGACCAGGTCGGCCATCGGGCTCGACGGGGTGATCGGGTAAATGGCAGCCACTTCCGTGAACGCGTAGGACACGTGGGCGGCAGCGTTGTTGCCGTCCATGGTAACGAGCTTTCTTGCCATAAACTTCATCTCCTATTTCTCTTATGTTATCCTATATTCGTGCAATGGGCACCTATCCGCCCATTCACGTCAATAGGATAACACAGTTTCAAAAAAACGTAAATAATAGTTTTTTGATTCTTGTTTCTTTTTTCGAAACACAACTATTGAAAACGTGCAAGTTTCCGGGTAAAAACCGGCGTTTTCACGGAAAATGTCCAGTTTTTTCGCTAATTTTTCGCTTGTGATTTCTCACCTATTGTTATATAATATATCACTGCTGTTAAGAAAGGGGCTGTCTACATGGTCAAAATCGAACAATCGAATGGCACCATCAGCATCACCAACGAAGTATTCACCAACCTTGCAGGCGACGCCGCGACCAGTTGCTTCGGCGTGAAGGGTATGGTCGGCCGCAGCAAAGACAGCGGGCCGTTCCAGCTCCTGCGCCGTGAATCCATGTCCAAGGGCGTCAACGCCACGTTCGCCGATGACGGCAGCATCTCGCTGGAGCTGCACATCGCGGTCGACCACGGCGTGAACATTTCCGCGCTTGCCCACAGCATCATCAATGAGGTCAGCTACAAGGTCAATCAGGCCACCGGCGTGCCCGTGGCGCGCGTGGACGTGTACGTGGACACCATGTTCCTCGATTAAGCGGGAACATTTCGCACCGCTTCCCTCCCGGGAGCCGCGCTTCCGGGCCATTTTCATTCCCCCTGTCGGAGGTGTACAGATTTGAGAGAGATCATTGATGCCGCAGCGCTTCGGGAAATGCTCCTGTGCGCGAACGCGGCACTGGAAGAAAACAAACAGAAGATCAACGAGCTCAACGTCTTCCCCGTTCCGGACGGCGACACCGGCACGAACATGAGCCTGACGATGAACTCAGCCGCCATCGAGCTCGGCCGCAAGCAGACCGAGACCGTCGGCGCCGTGGCCGACTGCGCCGCGAGCGCGCTGCTGCGCGGTGCGCGCGGCAACTCCGGCGTCATTTTGTCGCTGCTGTTCCGCGGGATCGCCAAGTCCCTCAAGGGCCGCGAGACCGCGACCGCCGCGGAATTTGCCGCCGCCGTCTCCGCCGGCGTGGACGCTGCCTACAAGGCCGTCATGAAGCCGGCCGAGGGCACGATCCTCACCGTCAGCCGTCTGGGCGCGCAGGCCGCCGTGGCCTTCGCCAAAGACAGCACGGACTTTGAGGGCATGCTCGACGCGCTGCTCGCTGCCGCGCGCGAGGCGCTGGCCGACACGCAGAACATCAACCCCGTGCTGCGCCGCGCAGGCGTGGTCGATGCCGGCGGCGAGGGCTTCGTGCTCGTCATGGACGCCATGCTCGGCTACCTGCAGGGCCGCACCGCCGCCCCCGTGACCGCCACCGCTCCGGCCGCCGCCCAGGCGCCGAAGGAGGGCGCGGACTTCTCCGAGTTCGACACCGGCGAGATCACGTTCGGCTACTGCACGGAGTTCATCGTCGCGCGCGAGAACAACAAGAGCCCGGAGCTCCTGCGCTCGTTCCTGAAAAATCTCGGTGACTGCGTCGTCGTGGTCGACGACGACGAGATCATCAAGGTGCACGTGCATACGAACGTGCCCGGCGAGGTGCTGACCGAGGCGCTGACCTACGGCCCGCTCCAGACCGTGAAGATCGAAAACATGCGCAACCAGCACACCGCGCTCTCCGGCAAGGACGCCGCCCCCGAGGCCGCTGCCGGCACCGCCGCCGAGGCGGAGGCCGAGCCCGAGATCGCCAAGCCCGAAAAGCAGTTCGGCGTCGTGGCCGTGTCTGCCGGCGAGGGCATGGCCAACCTCTTCCGCGAGCTGGGCGTGGACCGCGTCGTCACCGGCGGCCAGACCATGAACCCCTCCACGGAGGACATCCTCACCGAGGTCAACAAAACCCCGGCGGAGGTCGTGTTCGTGCTGCCGAACAACAAGAACATCATCATGGCCGCCCAGCAGTGCATCCCGCTGTCGGACAAGAAGGTCATCGTCATCCCGACCAAGACCGTACCGCAGGGCATCACCGCGATGCTCTCGTTTGACCCGGCGAGCGCCGAGGACGTCATCGAGGCGGAGCTGAGCGCCGCGATCGAGAGCGTGCACACCGCGCAGATCACCTACGCCGCGCGCGACTCCGACTTTGACGGCCACGATATCCACAAGGGCGAGTATCTGGCGCTGATGGACGGTGCGCTGCTCGGCAGCGACGCCGACCTTGACAAGATACTGACCAGGATCGCGGACGCCGCGAACGATCTCGACCCCGAGATCGTCTCCATCTACTACGGCGAGGATGTGCAGGGCGACGCCGCCCAGCACGCAGCCGATCTGCTCGGCGAGCGTCTGCCGATGGCGGACGTGAACGTCGTCAACGGCGGCCAGCCGGTGTATTACTACATGATCTCGTTTGAATAAAACGTGCACCATAAGACAGCAAAGCGCCCGGACGAAACGTCCGGGCGCTTTGCCTTTCCATGACAGCGCGCCCCGGCTGTGCCGGGGCGCGCCGCTGTTTTTTTATTGCTCCTGCGCGCGGATGAGATTCTTGTAGAAATCGACCGCGCCTGGCAGGCAGTTATATTCGATGTTCTCATTGATGCCATGCATGCCCTTCATCTGCTCCGGGCCGTAGATCACGGGGGCGAAGCGCACGCAGCTGTCGCAGATCTCCTGATAGAAGTGCGCGTCCGTTGCACCGGTCATGACATAGGGGCTGACCGGCAGACCGGGGAACGTCTCGCCGATGACCCGCTCCACCTGACGGAATGCCTCGCCGTGGATGTCCACGGGCTCGGAGTAGTCGTTCGTGTGCACGACCTCCATCTCCAGACCGTGCTTTTCGGCGAGCCGGCGGATGATGGCCAGGCTCTCCTGCTCGCCCTGGTGCGGGATGAAGCGCATGTTCGCGCCCAGCGTCGCCTCCTGCGGCAGGACGTTGTACGCGTCCGAGCCGGACTGCATCGTGAACGCGATCGTCGTGCGCAGCATCGCCCCCGCCTGCGCCGACACGCGCGGCAGCACGGCCTTCATCAGCGGCGCAAACAGCCAGAGGTTGCCCATCACGAGCCGCAGGCCGAACGGCGCATACGGCGCAAGGCGCGTGAACATGGCCGTGACCTCGGGCAGGAACTTCTTGCGAAACGGCGCGTGCTTTTCCACATCCGTCACGAACGCGGACAGGCGCGCGATGGGGGTGTTCGCCGTCGGGGCGCTGGCGTGGCCGCCGGTGCTGCGGGCGGTGAACTTCACGTCCGCCTTGCCCTTTTCAAACACGCCGACCATGGCGAAGTTGCCGGGGATGCCGCCGATCGGCTCGGTGATGATGCCGCCGCCCTCGTCGCAGACGAGAAACGGCCGCACACCGCGGCGCTTGAGCTCGGCGACGAGCTTCGGCGCACCGTCGCCCGCCCACTCCTCCGTGCAGGACGAGGCGATGTAGACATCGTTGGCCGGTTCGTATCCGGCGGCGAGCAGCTCCTCGACCGCCTGGAAAAACGCCATGACCGAGCACTTGGTGTCCGACGCGCCGCGGCCCCAGACCTTGCCGTCGGCAATGTCGCCGGAAAACGGCGCGTGCGCCCACATGCCCTCGGCGGGCACGACGTCCTGATGGCTCATGAGCACGATCGGGCGGTCGTGTGCCCGGCCCGGCCAGTAATAGAGCAGGTTTCCGTCAATGTCCGTGCGCGCGAGCTTTTCATGCACGAGCGGGAAGAGCTCGGCCAGCAGCGCGTGGAAGCGCTCGAACTTTTCCGGCTCGCAGACGTTGGCGTGCGACGTGGTGTCGCACCGGATCATGGCCGAGAGCTTCTCGGCGTAGGCCATGGCGCGGTCGGGATCCGGCTGCGGCTGATAGCCGGACGTTTTGCGCGGTGTGAGCGCGGCGTGCGCCACGGCCGCCCCCAGCGGGGCGAGCGGGGCCAGCGCGAGATAACCGGGACGGAACTTCATTTGACATCTGCCTCCTTCTTCTGCTTGCGGTACATGCCGTAGGCAATGCCGATGGCCAGTGCGCCGCTCGGAATGATCATGAAGCTCGTAGAGCTCGTCAGCGACGGGACGAGCATGAACAGCAGGCTCATCACGACCAGCGGGGCGACCGCGACCTGCACGTTCTTGCGGAAATACTGATACGCCATCGCGCCGAAGAGTGCCGGGACGACGTTGGCAAACGCCGGCTGGAGCACGGGGCTCTGCAGCACGGGCTGCAGCGGTACGAGCAGCGCCACACCGAGCGCGAGCACGACGATGGTCACGAGCGAGGATGTCGCGATCGAGAGCGTCGAGATGATCTCGTTTTCGGCCGTGCCGGTCTTGGTGCCAACGATGTCGCGCGCGTTGACCGCGCACGGGATCTTCATATTGATGAGGTTGCCGGTGATGAAGGCGAGGTAGCCGCCGCCGGCGCCGAGCATCGGCGTGTAGATGAGAAACTCCGCCACGCTGCTGACCGTCCACACGAGGCCGACGGACAAAAAGCCCTTGGCAACGGCGCCAAAATCAGGCATGGCGCCGAGGAACGTGCCGATGAGAAACGGTGCGCCGACGAGCAGCACGAGCGTGATCGCGCTCACGATGCGGCCGAGGACATGCGTCCGGCGGTTGAACTGTTCAAGATATGTTTTGCGTTCGGTTTCGTTCATGATGTCCCCTCCTTACAGCCGCACGAGCACGGCCGCCGCCATGCCGATGAGCATACTGCCAGCGATGGAAAAGCTCTCCAGCCAGGCCATGTTCTTTTTCTCTGACAGATACACGAACAGCGCCATCACCGCCGCCGACACGGCCACGACGACCAGCGGCGTCCAGTCGCCGGTGCAGGTGAACAGCCCCTCACCGGACACGAACGCACCGATGTAGCTGCCGATGTACGCACACACGAGGCCGATGAACATGGCCGTCATGGCGCTGTCGCCGAAGCCGACGCCGGAGGCCGACTTGGCCCCGTCGTTGCCGAGGCGCTTGAGGTAGCGCTTGTTGAAGAAGATCGACAGAATCATGCCCCACATGATGCACACGCTCATGAGCAGGGCGATCGTCGTGAAGCCCTGCGGCGTCATCTCGGCGGCGGACAGGGCGTGCATGCCGACCTGCTCGGCCGCGGCCTGGGCGACCTGCGTCTCATAATGCAGCGCGCCGATGACGGACAGGCGCAGCCACGGCCACGGCGTGCCGAGGCTGCCGGACAGGGCGATGACGCCGAGCAGGATGCCCACGCTCGGCAGGACCGAAAACGTGGCGCTCGACGTGATGGCGCGCTTCATGCGCGCGGGGTCGATGCCGATGGCAAGACCCGCGCGGTAAGAGCGCACAAGGAAAATGACGCACACCACCGCAACGAACGCGATGATGCCGCCGCAGATCGCGTACATGGGTACGCTGTTGAGCTGGGCTAAGATGTTGTTCATAGACGTTTCTCCTCTCCGGCGGATGCCGGTCTCTATATGGAAAGGCCCGCATGGCAGCGCCACACGGGCTTTTCACAGCTTATTGCGCACCGCCGACCGGCCCGGACACGGCCGGGCGGATGTTGGATGCGGTCAGGTAAGACTGAAACACCAATATGCCCGCGATGGCCGCCAGCATGAGCTGCTGAGCGCCGGCGCGGTCATCCGGCAGTGCGGTGATGCACAGGAAGGCCGCAAACTGGCTCCAGAAAATGCTCTTGATCGCCTTCGGGCGGCCGTAGGCAAAGCCGGCGAGCTGATAAAACGCGATGAGCGCGGCACACAGCGCCAGGATCTCGACCGCGTAGGCGGAAATGGTGGGGTTGATGATATTGACCTTATAGCTCACGATCAGCCAGAACGCGAGCAGCACGATCGGCATGGACGCGCACACGACGGCGCCGGAGGTTGCCTCGGCATCGCCGGGGGCGAGCATCTGGCGCGCGAACGCCGCGCCCGTCACGATCGCCAGCACGGCCAGCACCCGCTGCAACCCGGGCGACGAGAGCGTGCCGGAGCTGATCATCAGCCAGGCGCCGCCGACCGCCAGCAGCGCGCCGAGTACGACGCCGCCGATGGTGCGCACGCGCTGCGCTGCGGCAAAGGCCGCCGGAAGCGAATCCGGAAAGCTGGTGTGCGGCTGGTTTTTCATCCGGAAGCAGACCACGGCCAGCACGACCGCGGCGATGACGATCATCAGCGCGACGGCATACGGCCAGATGCTGCCGCGCACGGCGAGGCCGGTCTCAGCTTCAAAACAGACCTGATCCTGCAGCCAGCGGAAAAAGGTCCCGAACGCTGCCAGCACAGCCGTGCAGCAGCAGATTACCCAAGCATTTTTGCGCATAACAAACTACCTGTCCCAATACATATTGAATAGACTTATTTTATACTGATTTCCCCCCTGCGTCAAGGCGCAAAACGCCCCCGCAGGGCAGAAAGGAGGCGGCGCGCGTGCGCAAAGTTTTTCTGCTGTCACTGCTGCTCGTGGTGCTCTCGCTCGTGATCCCGTGGCTCGTGGTCACGCTCGGCCCCGCGCCGGAGCCCGCGGTGCAGCCCGTCCCGTCCGTGACGGCGTCGGCCGCCGTCGCGCCCGACAGCGAGACGGCCATCACGGCGCTCAGCGGCGGCGCGCTCGTCGAGACGACGATGGCCGACTGGCTGCCCGGCGTCGTGGCCGCCGAGATGCCCGCATCCTTCGCGCCCGAGGCGCTGCGGGCGCAGGCGGTCGCGGCGCGCACGTATATCCTCCAGCGCGTGCGCGGCGGCGCTGCCAACCACCCAGAGGCCGGCGTCTGCGACCAATATACCTGCTGCTGCGCGCGCAAGGACGACGCCGCGCTGCGCGAACAGTGGGGCGCGGACTATGCGCGCAACATGGCGCGCATCCGTCAGGCCGTGACCGACACGGACGGGCAGTACCTCACCTACGGCGGGCAGCTCATCCGCGCGGTGTTCCACGCCTCGTCCGCCGGGGCGACCGAGAGCAGTGCCGCGCTCTGGAGCGGCGACGCGCCGTATCTCGTGAGCGTGTCCTCCCCCGAGACGGCGCAGGACGTGCCGAACTATGTCTCGACGGCCGAGATCGCGGCCGACGCCGTGCGCACGGCCGTGCTCGACAGCTATCCGGACTGCGTACTCGGCGACGACCCGGGCACATGGTTCGGCACACCGGTACTCGATGACAGCGGCCGCGTGGCGAGCATCCCCGTCGGCTCCGAAACGCTCACGGGCGCGCAGGTGCGCGCGCTCTTTTCCCTGCGCTCGGCGGCGTTTTCCGTCGCGTACAGCGGCGGGACGTTCACCTTCACCGTCACGGGCAGCGGCCACGGCGTCGGCATGAGCCAGTACGGGGCGAACGTCATGGCCCTGCGCGGCAGCGGGTATGCCGACATTCTCGCGCACTACTACCCCGGCACCACGCTCATCCGCGCGGAGGGGTAAATATGAAAAAAGAGACGTTCTGAGAACGTCTCTTTTTTCGTTTATCGTGCGTTTACTTCTGCATCGTAGTATCCGTGTACGTGTTTTCGTCCACATAATAGACCGTCACGTCCGCGGTGGCCAGCAGCACGCCCTCGGCGTTGAACACCTCCGCCACGGCAAGGCCGGTCGTGCGGCCCTCCTTGACGACACGGCCATGCGCTATGAGCTTTGGCGTGTCCTTGGCTGCGCGCAGGAAGTGAATACTGCTGTCGAGCGACACGGTGATGCGCCCGCCGGTGCGCACGGCGACGCCGGTCGCCACATCGCAGAGCGTGAAGATCAGCCCGCCATGGGCCATGTTGAGCGGGTTCATGCCGTCCTGCGTCATTTCGACCTCCACAACGCTGGTGCCTTCGCCGACCTCGGTGACAACGACGTGATTGTGCGAATTGAAGCCCTCAAATTGATTGTAGCGAAACGGATCGAGATAAATTGCCTTATTTTCCTCTTGGGTGTTCTGTGTCATGTTGGGGTACGCCTCCGTCCAGATTGCATTCAGGACGTTATCGTACCACGTTCGCGCGTTTTCGTCAAAACAATTTTTCCGTCGCGCACCTCCGCCGTCACGACATCGCCCTGTTGGAGCGTGCCGTCGAGCAGCATGCCTGCCGCCTGGTCGGCGATCGTGCTCTGGATGGCCCGGCGCAGCGGCCGCGCACCGTACACGGGGTCATACCCCGTGGCCGAGAGCGCATCGAGCGCCGCGTCCGGCACCTGCAGCTCCACGCCCGCGTGCTCCATGCGCGTGTTGACCGTGCCGAGCAGCTTTTGCGCGATCTGGCGGATGTTGGCGCGCGTGAGCTTGTGAAAGACGATGATGTCGTCGACGCGGTTGAGAAACTCCGGCCGGAACGTCTTTTTCAGGTCGGACATGACCATGCTGCGGATCTCGGCGTCCGTGCGCCCGGCGCCCTCGCCCGTCTGCTGCGTGAAGCCGAGGCTGCGGCGGCTGTCCGTGATGGCCTTCGCGCCGACGTTCGAGGTCATGACGACGACCGCGTTGCGGAAGTTCACCTTCCGCCCGAGCGAATCCGTGAGCTGGCCATCCTCCATGACCTGCAGCAGGAGGTTGAACACGTCCTCGTGCGCCTTTTCGATCTCGTCGAAGAGCACGACGGAATACGGCTTGCGGCGCACCTTTTCCGTGAGCTGGCCGCCTTCCTCGTGGCCGATATAGCCCGGGGGCGAGCCGATGAGCCGCGAGACGCTGTGCCGCTCCATATACTCCGACATGTCCACGCGGATGAGCGCCTTCTCGTCGCCGAAGAGCGCCTCGGCCAGCGCGCGGCAGAGCTCCGTCTTGCCGACACCGGTCGGCCCGAGGAAGAGAAAACTGCCGATCGGCCGGTTCGGATCGCCGAGGCCGACGCGGCTGCGGCGGATCGCGTTCGAGACCGCGTGCACGGCCTCCTCCTGCCCGACGACGCGGCGGCGCAGCGACGTCTCCATCTGCAGCAGCTGCTTACTCTCGCTCGATGTGATGCCCGCGACCGGGATGCCCGTCCAGAGCGAAACGATCTCGGCCACGTCCTCGCCCGTCACGGCGCGCACGGGTCCGGCGTGCGTCTGCTCCCACTGGCCGCGCAGCTGCTCGAGCTCCGTGCGCAGCTTCTGCTCGCGGTCGCGCAGGCGGGCCGCGCGCTCGAAGTTCTGCGCGCGCACGGCGCTTTCCATGTCCGCGGTCGTGTTCGTCAGCTGCATCTCCAGCGCGTGCACCCGCTCCGGCTGCACAAGCGCCTGCATGCGCACGCGCGAGGCCGCCTCATCGACGAGGTCGATGGCCTTATCCGGCAGCCAGCGGTCGCCGATATAGCGCACGGAGAGCGTGACGGCCTTGCGCAGCGCGTCGTCCGTAATGTGCAGACGGTGGTGCGCCTCGAGCCGCTCGCGCAGGCCGCGCAGGATCAGCAGGCTCTGCTCGGGCGTGGGCTCGGCGATGCGCACGGGCTGAAAGCGCCGCTCGAGCGCCGCGTCCTTTTCGATATACTTGCGGTACTCCTCGAGCGTCGTCGCGCCGATGATCTGCAGCTCGTCGCGTCCGAGCGCGGGCTTGAGGATGTTTGCCGCGTCGATCGCGCCCTCGGCAGAGCCCGCGCCGACGATCGTGTGCAGCTCGTCGATGAAGAGAATGACGTTGCCCGCGCGCTGCACCTCGTGCAGGACGCATTTTACGCGCTCTTCAAAGTCGCCGCGGTACTTCGTGCCCGCGAGCATGGCCGTCAGGTCCACGCTCACGATGCGCTTATTGCGCAGGTCCTCGGGCACGTTGCCGTCCGAAATGCGCTGCGCCAGCCCCTCGGCCACCGCCGTTTTGCCGACGCCGGGCTCGCCGATGAGCACGGGGTTATTCTTGCTGCGGCGCGAGAGGATCTGAATGGCGCGCTCGATCTCCCGGTCGCGGCCGATGACCGGGTCCATCTTCCCGCCGGCGGCCAGCTCCGTGAGGTCGCGGCCGTACTGGTCGAGCGTTTTCGTGTCGGCGGCGCGGCGCGTCTGGGACCGCGGCGTCGCCTGCTGCGGCCGGGGCTTATACTCCGGCCGGCCGAACACGTCCATGATGTCCGTGTAGATCTTGTTCAGGTCGCCGCCGGCCGCCACGATGATGCGCGCACCTGCGCTGTCCGCCTCGCGGAGGATGCCCATGAGGATGTGCTCCGTGCCGACGTAGCAGTGGCCGAGCCGGTTGGCATCCTCGGCGGCCAGCTCGATGACGTGCCGTGCCCGGGGGCTGAGCCCCTGCTCGGGCGCGCCGGGCACGCCGCGGCCGACCGTCTCCGTGACCATGCGCGTGAGCACGGCGTCCGTCAGCGCGTTGTCGTTGAGGATGCGGGCGCCGAGCCCCTCCCCCTCCCGGATGATGCCGAGCAGGAGATGCTCCGTGCCAACATAACTGTGCCCCATGCCCATGGCCGCATCGTGCGCCTTTGTGATCGCCGTGGATGCCCGCTGTGTAAACCGTTCGCTGCCGCGCATAGATCGTTTGCCTCCTTCGCTGGTCATACGCCTCTATTATCGCCCGGCCGGCACAAGGAAACTGCCGAATCCGGGAAGCTGATTTTTATTATTTCCACCCCTTCCTGTATTTTAATCCACCCGCTTTTCCGAATTTCAAAATTGACGGTTGATTTTTTGGATTTTTGTGCTACAATGACTGCATGCCAGAGGAAGAGAAGTCTGGTCAAAAACATAGGAGGTAATTACAATGGCTTTTGTTATTGGCGACGATTGCGTCATGTGCGGCACCTGTGCTGCGAACTGCCCGGCTGAGGCGATTTCCGAGGGCAATGGCAAGTACGTTATCAACGCGGACAGCTGCATGGAGTGCGGCACCTGCGCTGCCAACTGCCCGGTGGGCGCGATCTCTGTCGACTAATTCGACCGGAGAACAACGCAAACGGATGAGGCGATATGCTCCAGGCATATCGCCTCTATCTATTTCAAACGATTTCCGCGGAAGGAGCGTGTGCCATGCCCTCCAGCGCACAATATGACGACCTGTGGCCGGGCGGCCCGCGGTTTGCGCGCTCCGGCGCCGGGTTCGCCCTCGGCACGGACAGCGTGCTGCTGGCCGATTTCGCGGCCGACCGGCGCGTGCGCCGCTTTGCCGACCTCGGCTGCGGCGCCGGCGTGCTGACGGTGCTGCTGCTGCACGCGCTGCCGCAGGCGGCGGCCGTCGGCATAGAGCTGCAGCCGGACGCGGCGCAGCTCTGCCGCGACAATCTCAGCGCAAACGGGCTGGCCGGCCGGGCGGAAATCCTCTGCGCCGACCTGCGCGAGCACCGCGCGGTGCTCCCTGCCGGAGACTTTGACCTCGTCGTGGCAAACCCGCCGTATTTTGCGCAGGGCCGCGGCTACACCTCGCCCGACCTCGTGCGCGCGCACGCGCGCGACGAGCGCACCTGCACCATGCAGGACATCTGCGCCGCCATGGCCTATCTCACACGCTGGGGCGGCTCGGCCGCGCTCGTGCACCGGCCGGAGCGGCTGAGCGAGCTGCTGTGCGCGCTCACGGCCGCCGGGCTGGAGCCCAAGCGCCTGCGCACCGTGGCGCGCATGGCGGACGCTGCGCCCAGCCTCGTGCTGGTCGAGGCGCGCCGCGGCGGAAAGCCGGGACTCCGGATCCTGCCGCCGCTGGCCCTGTGCGCACCCGATGGCACGGACTCGGAAGAGATCCGCAGAATTTATCACAGGAGGACGTGACTATGAGCGGAACACTGTATTTGGTCGGCACGCCGATCGGCAACCTCGGCGACCTGTCCGTGCGCGCGCTCGAGACGCTGCGCAGCGCCGACTTCATCGCCGCCGAGGACACGCGCGTGACGGCAAAGCTCCTCAACCATTTTGAGATCAAAAAACCGTGCGTGAGCTACTACGAGCACAACAAATACGCCAGCGGTGAGAAGATCGTCGCCCGGCTGCTCGCCGGCGAGACGTGCGCGCTTGTGACCGACGCCGGCATGCCCGCCATCTCCGACCCCGGCGAGGACATCGTGCGCCAGTGCGCCGAGCAGGGCATCGACGTGCAGGTCATCCCCGGCCCGTGCGCGGCCATCGCGGCACTGGCCGTGTCCGGCCTGCCGACGCAGCAGTTTTGCTTCGAGGGCTTTCTCGCCGTGAGCGGCAAGACCCGGCGCGAGCATCTCGAGCGCCTACGCGGCGAGACACGCACGATGATCTTTTACGAGGCGCCGCACAAGCTGCTGCGCACGCTCTGCGACCTGCGCGACACGTTCGGCGGCGCGCGGGAGATCACGCTCGCGCGCGAGCTCACGAAGCTCCACGAACAGAAGCTGCGCACGACGCTCGACGGCGCGGTGGCCTACTTCACCGAAACGCCGCCAAAGGGCGAGTTCGTGCTCGTGCTGCGCGGCGCGCCCGAGCGCTCGGAGCCGGCCGTCACGGCCGAGCAGGCGCTCGAGATCGTGGCGCGCTACCGCAGCGATGGCCGCGCGCTCAAGGAGGCGTGCAAGCTCGCCGCGGCGGACACCGGCTTCGGCAAAAACGAGCTGTATCAGATGGCGCTCAACGCCTGAGCGACTGCTCACGATAAAAAAAGTCCCCTGACCGACGGTCAGGGGACTTTTTTGCTCCGTGCTCAGAGCTTCTCGCTCATGGCGCGGATGCAGTCGGGACAAATGTTCTTGCCCTTGTAGTTGATGATGTCTTTCGCGTTATCACAGAAGATGCAGGCCGGCTGATACTTGCGCAGGATGATGGACTCGCCATCCACGAAGATCTCGATGCGGTCTTTTTCCTCGATGCCGAGGGTTCTTCTCAGCTCGATGGGGAGCACGATGCGGCCCAGCTCGTCAACTTTTCTAACAATACCAGTAGACTTCATAGTAAAATGCCTCCAATACGAATGGGATAAAATGAGAATCATTCAATCATTCATTCATTTCAACACCTGCATTATACCAAGCGTTGACAAAAAGTCAACGAATTCGCAGAAACTTGTCCGATGAATTACGCTTTTCTACCATTTGTATATTTTTGCATGCTCCAAATTCCTTCGTTTTGTGAATAATCACCGAAAACTGAAATAATTTTAAGTATCAACAACCACGCCATACCGTGCCTAACAGCGTCCCACGGAACATATATTGCATTGATTTCCCGCGCAGGCACCGCCCGCACACGGCCGGACGCAGCGCTGCGGCGAACCGCATTTTTCAGGAAAGGATGCAAGGACATGGCATTGACCTGGGTCTGGGTAGGCATGGTTTGCATGGCGCTGGTCTACGGCGCGGCGACCGGGCAGAGCGCGGCCGTCGGCGCGGCGGCGGCGCAGGGCGTGCAGCAGGCAGTGTCGTTCTGCCTGACGGTGGGCGGCATGATCTGCCTGTGGTCGGGCGTAATGGAGGTCATGCGGCGCAGCGGCATCGCGGCCGGGCTGTCGCGATTGCTGCAGCCGGTGCTGCGGCGGCTGTTTCCGCGCGCGGCGCGCGATGCACAGACGCTCGACGCGCTGAGCATGAACATGAGCGCAAACCTGCTCGGTCTCGGCAACGCGGCGACGCCGGCCGGTGTGCGCGCCGCGCAGGCGATGGCGCGCGCGATCCGGGGCGACGCGGCCAGCGACGAGCTGTGCCTGCTGGTGGTGCTCAACACGGCGTCGATCCAGCTGCTGCCGGCCACGATCGCCGCGGTGCGCGAGGCGGCGGGCGCAGCCGTGCCGTTTGACATTCTGCCGGCCGTGTGGGTGACCTCCCTGTGCTCGGTCACGGTGGGACTGCTGACCGGGAAAGGGCTGGCGCGCATATGGCGGTGAGCGATGCGCTGGCGCTGACCGTCCCGGCGCTGCTGGCCGGTGTGGGACTCTACGGCGCGCTGACCGGGACGGACGTGTTCTCCGCGCTGACGGCCGGGGCGCTCGACGGGCTGAAAACCGTCGTGCGCATCTTCCCCGCCCTGGTGGCGCTGCTGGCGGCCGTGAGCATGCTGCGCGCCTCCGGCGCGCTCGACGCGCTCACACACCTGTGCGCGCCGGTGCTGGCGTGGCTCGGCATCCCGCCGGAGACGGCGATCCTCATGGTCGTGCGGCCGGTGAGCGGCAGCGGCGCGCTGGCCGCGGCAAGCGACATCATCGGCACCTACGGGCCCGATTCCCGCATCGGCCGCACCGCCGCCGTCATGCTCGGCTCGACCGAGACGACGTTCTACGTGCTGGCCGTGTATTTCGGCGCCTGCGGCGTCCGGCGCAGCCGCTGGGCCATCCCCGCCGCCATCGCCGCCGACCTGACCGGCTTTCTCGCGGCTGCCGCACTCGTGCGCTGGATCTGGGGTACATAGCGCCGCCGACAAATTGCACAAAAGCACTTTTCTTGGCTGATATTTTTTTGACAAAACGCCTATTTTGCAAAAATTCGCACTTTTCACTTTACAACGCTGCAGGAATGTGTTATAAAATAATCACGTTAGTTAATAAATTAACTCAACGTTCTTCCGATTTCTTTCTTTTCTCTTCTTATTTTTGCTCTCTCGACAGCAGCGTGTCGCCACTCTCCGGCGGCACGCTGTTGCCGTTTCCGGACGAAAGCACAAAAACGCCCTCCCCCGCGCATGCGGTGGGAGGGCGTCTGCATGTTTCAAACGACCGGTCACATTTTTTCCGGTGCGGTCACGCCGATGATGCCGAGACCGATCTCGAGCACGCGGCGCGTCGTGTCGGCCAGCTTCAGGCGGGCGTCGCGCACGGCGGGCTCCGCGTCCTTGATGCGGCAGACATTGTAAAACCGGTGGAAGCGCGCAGCCAGCTCCGTCACGTAGCGGTTGATGCGGCTGGGGTCGTAATCACGCGCGGCGAGGTGGATCTCCTCCGGGAGCATGGCGATCTGCTTGATGAGCTCGCGCTCCTGCGGCGTTGTGAGCAGGGCCGCGTCCACATCCGCCGCAGCGGGCACGGCGCAGCCGGCCTCCGCCATGGCGGCGAGCAGCGTGCAGATGCGCGCGTGCGCGTACTGGACGTAGTAGACGGGGTTTTCGCTGTCCTGTCGGATGGCGAGGTCGAGGTCAAACTCCAAGTGCGAGTCCGGCTTGGCGTTGAAGAAGAAACGGCAGGCGTCCACGCCGATCTCGTCCATGAGGTCAGCGAGCGACAGCGCCTTGCCCGTGCGCTTGGAGACCTTGACGATCTCATTGCCGCGCATGAGGCGCACCATCTGCATGATGAGGAAGTCGAGCTTGCGGCCCTCGAGCCCCAGCGCGGGCGCGCGCATGGTCGCGGCGAAGCGGATGGCGTGGCCGTGGTGGTCCGCGCCCCAGACGTCGATGACGCGGTCAAAGCCGCGCTCGATGAATTTGTTGCGGTGGTAGGCGATGTCGACCGCGTAGTACGTATAAAACCCGTTCGAGCGGCGCAGGACCTCGTCCTTGTCAGCGCCGAGGTCGGTGTTGCGCAGCCAGAGCGCGCCGTCTTTTTCATACGTCAGGCCGGCGTCCACAAGCAGCTGCACCGTCTCGGCCACGTAGCCGGAGCTGTGCAGGCTGCTCTCGAGGAACCACTGGTCAAAATGGATGCGGTAGCGCTTGAGGTCGCGCTGCATGCGCGCGATGTTGTACGGCAGGCCGAAGGCCACGAACGCCGCGCAGCGCTCGGCGCTCGGCACGGTGAGGTACTTGTCGCCATCGCGCTCGTAGATCAGTCGGGCAAGCTCCTTGATGTCATCGCCGTGGTAGCCGTTGTCCGGAAATTCGACGGCGTCCTCCCCCTGGATGAGCTGGAGGTAGCGCGCCTCAATGGACTTGCCGAACAGGTCGACCTGATTGCCGGCGTCGTTGACGTAAAACTCGCGCCAGACGTTGTAGCCCGCGCGGTCGAGCACGGACGCGAGCGCGTCGCCCAGCACGCCGCCGCGCGCGTTGCCGATCGTCATGGGGCCGGTCGGGTTGGCGGACACGAACTCCACCATGACCTTCTCGCCGTGGCCGTCGTCCACGCGGCCATAGTCCGCGCCGGCGTCGTCCACCGCGGTCAGCACGTCCTGATACCATTTGTCGGACAGGCGGAAGTTCAGAAAGCCCGGCCCGGCCGCCTCGACGGAGGCAAACCACGTGCCGTTCAGGTCCATGTGCGCGATGAGCGCCTCGGCGATCTTGCGCGGGGCCATGTGCATGGTCTTGGCCGACGCCATGGCGTGGTTGGCGGCAAAGTCGCCGTTGGCGGTGTCCTTCGGCTGCTCGACGGAGCCGCGCACGTCCGCGCCCTCGGGCAGGTCGCCCGCGGCAGCGGCGCGCAGATATGCTTCCCGGATGCACGCATCCACGGCGGCGCGTGCCTGTTCGATTCGATTGGCCATAATCAGTTACCCTCTATTCTATAATCTTATTGTTCCCGGACGGTGATCTTCAGCCGGTTGCGGTTGGCGCAGGCGTGGTCAAAATCCACGACATACAGCAGGTCCAGCACCCCGCCGTGCTCGCCCAGCGTGGAGCGGTAGCGCTGCGTCTCCAGTCCGACCGTGCTGGTGCCATACGGCGTCTGGTACAAAAATGTGTTGCGCGCGCCGGGGGCAAAGACCATCCGGCTCGTGACGGTGCCGGTGCGCTTGAGCACAGCGCTCGACGGCGTGAAGGTGATAGTCGTGAGCGTGCCGGCCATGCCGGTCAGCTCGCTCTCGGGATAGGTGAGCACCCCGCAGCCGTCGGTGCAGGAATACTCCCCGTCAGTCGAAAACTGCACCAGCTCGTCCGGCTCCTGCTCCATGATATCGGCCTGAGAGCCCTCGATCGTGATGACGACCTGCATACGCCACCTCCTTTGCATAACAGTGCGATTCTATTATCATATACTGTTTTGTCCAACTTCGCAACAGAAAAATGGTGTAGAATTTCCCGCCGCCGTTTGCTATAATGGTAGCACAAGCGCATCCGCCGCCGACCGCTGCGGATGCCAGCCATTTTTCGGGGGCGCAGGCTCCCGTCGGGAGGGATGACCGGATGAACATAGAACTCACCGACAAGGAGTTCCGGCGGCTGCTGGATCTCGTCTATATCGGCAACTGGATCCTCAACTCCACGCGCGAGAAAGACCGGTTTGAGGACTATGATATTTTGCAGGAGAAGCTCTTTGCGCTGTGCGCCAAAAACGGCATGAACGCGCTCATCTCCCGCTGGCAGGGGCACATTTTCCCCTCGCCCGCTTACGAAAACGGCGGCATTCACGAGGCCATCGCCGACTATGAGGACGCCGTATTTTTCGACATTCTGGCCGAGGAGCTGGCGCGGCGCGACCTTGGCTGCCTCGACAGTGAGCCGGCCGACTATACCGAGCTCAACGCCCGCATGGACGAATACATGGACGAATTTGAAAAGTCCGGCGTGGAAAATCTGGTGATCGAAGCATGAGCGTCTGCGCCATCGAGACGCCCATCGGCCCGCTGTCGCTCCAAGCGGACGAAAGCGCCGTCTCTGCCATGCGTTTCGGCGCGGGCAGCGCGCTCACCGGCCATGCCGGCAGGCTGGAGATCAAGCGGAAGCTGCTGGCGCTCGAGGGAATCAACATTTTAAAATAAAGTACCCGCGGCGGGCAGCAGAACCAATGCGGAGGGACAGAGGCACGATAGATCGTGACGAAGAACACGCCTGGCGCCACAGTCGCGGTCTGCAATCCGGCGCAGGCCATCAAGTATCTGGACGCCAGCCGCTTTCACGACGAAGCATAAAACAGCACATTCATTTTAAAATGGACAGCAAGCGTCTCCGCGTATTCCGCGCGGGACGCTTGTTTTTGCATAGTTTTGCGCGCACGCGGCCATACTGTGCGCAGGAGATGAGGACAATGCGCATGAGCAACGAAGAATATGCGGCGTTTGTCGATTCGCTCTCGCCGCGCTCACCCATCTGGGGTGACCTGCTGCGTGCAGGGCTGGTCGGCGGAGCGATTTGCGTGGTCGGTCAGGCGCTGGTGAACCTGTATGAATACTGGGGCGCGTCGGCGACCGTGGCGGCGACGTGGTGCTCGATCACGCTGGTGTTTCTCGGCGCGCTGCTGACGGGGCTGGGCGTTTACGACGATCTGGCGCGGTTCGCCGGAGCCGGATCGCTGGTGCCAATCACGGGGTTTGCAAACTCCGTCGTGTCCCCGGCGCTGGAATTCAAGACCGAGGGCTTCGTCACGGGCACGGCAGTCAAGATCTTCACGATCGCGGGACCGGTGATCGTCTACGGCATCAGCGCAAGCGTGATCTACGGGCTGATTCTGGCCGTCTTTGGGCTGGCCTGACAAGGAGGAACGCAAGATGAAAGAAGACAAACGCGGCGGGCGCAAGCCCGCGCCGGTGCCGACCGGGCACGACCAGCGCGCGGCAGCGCGCGACCACAGCACCCCGCACGGAAACCGGAAAAACAACGCCGTCCCGACGAGCAAGGCGCACGCGCCGGACGGCATCTCCGGCTACTGGGGATAAGGCTGCAGCGGCGAATGGGATCGTTCGCTTTTTTCTGCGTTATGCGCAAACCAGTGGCCGCTTCCAATAGATAGCCACCGCTCACGCGGAAAACTTCTGAGCAGCGAGGGGGAGCTCGAGGGGGCGAAGCGCCCGCCTCGAATGGAATATTTCGCTTTTTTGCTGCCTGCGCATAGCGCAGGCGCAGAAAAAAAGCGGCCGCTGATCGCTCAGCGGCCGCTTGCGGGATTTCCTTAGAACTCGGTCGTAACCGGTTTGCGGGTATGGAACTCATGGAGGACATTGTACAGCCAGCCAACGAGCTTCATATCCAGATTGAACTGGTACACGGTGAACAGAGCGCCGGAGGTAGCCAGCAGGATGGTGAGAAGCTTCTTCAACAGTTTCATGTAATCGTCTCCTTACTTCTTGGCGAGACCCTTCTGGCGAGCGTACTCGGCAGCACCCAGAGCGCCCATCAGCTGCGGGTCGGTCTTCAG
>PPYE01432753.1_pt1 | contig 31117 bp, 16 predicted proteins | sample 1559881 | NCBI WGS metagenome assembly PPYE01 (sample SAMN08240022, study PRJNA423297) | Human gut metagenome, whole genome shotgun sequencing project. | reverse complement strand
ATGACGGCCTCCAGCGTGAGATCCAGGAGACCGAGCAGAAGTTAAAATCCCTGGAAGAACAGGCTGCAAAGACGAATACGACCCTCCTTAAGATCGATGAGGTCGGCGGGAAGTTAAAAGATGTGGGGGATAAAGTCTCCGGTGTTGGAAAAGCCCTCATGCCGGTGTCTGCCGGAGTAACTGCCCTTGGGACGGCAGCGGTCAAGATGACCTCGGATTTCGACTCCGGCATGAGCCGCGTGGCCGCCATTTCCGGTGCTACAGATGAGGAGCTTGCAAAGCTCCGCCAGACCGCCAAGGACCTGGGCGCTTCCACCGCGTTCTCCGCGTCCGAGGCCGCGGCCGGTATGGAGAACCTGGCAAGCGCGGGCTTTGAAGTTAACGAGATCATTGAGGCCATGCCCGGTATGCTGGACCTTGCCGCTTCCAGCGGGGAGGATTTGGCAAGCAGCGCGGACATCGCGGCGTCTACCCTGCGCGGCTTTGGCATGGACGCCAGCGAAGCTGGCCATGTGGCGGATGTCCTGGCCCAGAACGCGGCGGCGACCAACGCGGCAGTGGCGGATACCGGTGAGGCGATGAAGTATATCGCGCCCCTGGCCAATACGGTGGGCCTTGAGTTTGAAGAAGTGGCGGCATCCATCGGTATTATGGCTAATGCGGGCATCAAAGGCAGCCAGGCCGGCACGACCCTGCGGGGAGCGCTTTCCCGCTTAGCCAAACCTACAGACCCGATGATCGCCAAGATGGAAGAGCTTGGCCTTTCCTTTTATAACGCGGATGGGCAGATGAAGTCCCTTTCCGAGATGGTCTCCATGCTCCAGACGAACATGGAGGGTCTGACGGATGAACAGAAGCAGAACGCCCTGGTGACCCTGTTCGGCCAGGAAGCCCTTTCCGGCATGATGGTTTTAATGGAAGCCGGGCCGGAGCAGATCGATGCGCTGACAGATTCTTACCGGAACTGTGACGGCGCGGCTGCCAGCATGGCCCAGACCATGATGGACAACCTTGGCGGTGACCTGGAGGAACTGGGCGGTTCCATTGAGACCCTCGCCATTTCTGTAGGAGAGATCATGGTCCCGGTCATCCGGGAGATCGTGGCAAAGCTGCAGGAATTTATGGATAAATTAAATGCCCTGGATCCGGCCACCAAGGAACTGATCGTCAAGATCGGCCTTGTGGTAGCGGCTCTGGGGCCTTTCCTTCTGATCCTTGGGAAGATCATTTCCGTGGCCGGTTCCGCCATGCAGGGGTTTGTAAAGCTGGCCCAGGGCGCAAGGCTTTTGGTGACCAACATCTCCGGCGCAAGCGGCATCTTTGGGAAGCTGGGGGCGGCCCTTGGAGGAATTTCGGCGCCTGTTATGGCGGTGGTAGCTGTCATTGGGACGCTTACTGCCGCCTTCATGACCCTGTGGAACACCAATGAAGGGTTCCGTGCCGCCATTACGGAAATATGGAATGGAATCGTGGCCACGGTCCAGGGCTTTTGCCAGGAGATCGTGGAAAAGGTCAATTCCCTTGGTTTTGACTTCCAGAACATTACGGAAATGCTGAAAGCCATCTGGAATGGTTTCTGTTCCCTTCTGGCCCCAGTGTTTACCGGCGCGTTCCAGCTAATCGCGGATACCCTCCGTGTGGTCCTTAATACCATCTCCGGCATCCTCTCTGTGTTCATTGGTATCTTTACCGGGGACTGGCAGGGCGCATGGGAAGGTGTGAAGCAGATCTTTGTGGGGATCTGGGAATTCATCAAGAACACGTTCATCAATATTCTAAACACTTTAAAAGGTGTGACGGATGCTTTCCTGGGGCTGTTCGGTACGGACTGGAATACGGTGTGGACGGCCATCAAGGATTTCTTTATCGGCATCTGGAACAGTATTTCCAGTTTCTTTTCTGGAGTGCTTTCCGGTATCCAGTCGGCGGCGACAACCGTATGGAACGCGGTGAGCGGTTTCTTTACCACGGTTCTTACCGGGATCCAGACTACGTTTACTACGGTGTGGAATGCCATTAAAACAGCGGTCACGACCGTGATGACCGCAATCCAAACCACCGTTTCCACGGTATGGAACGCTATCTCCACGGCGGTCTCTACCGTTTTAAATACAATCAAGACTGTGGTGCTGACGGTGTGGAATGCCATAAAAACGGCGATTACCACGGTCATGACGGCGATCCAGACCACGATCACTACGGTATGGAATGCAATTTACACAACGATTGAGCCACTGCTCACAGCATTTAAGTACCTGTTTGAGACCATCTGGCAGGCCATTCAGATCCTGATCGGGAACACGATGACAGCGATCCAGACCACGGTCACCAATGTGTGGAATGCTATCGTTGCCTTCCTTACGCCACTGCTCCAGGGCATTCAAACAACAGTAACAACGATCTGGAATGCCATTAAAACAGTCATTACTACAATACTGACGGCGATCCAGACTGCAGTCACCACTGTCTGGAATACGATTAAAACGGTGGTGACTACGGTATTATCTGCTATCCAGTCTGTGGTATCCACGGCATGGAATGCGATTAAGGGAACCGTTACAACAGTTTTGAATGCGATTCAGACGGTGGTATCGACGGTCTGGAATGCCATCCGATCTGTGATCACAACTGTGATGAACGGCATTAAATCCGTGGTCACTTCTGTCTGGAATGGCATCAAGTCCGCAGTCAGTACCGTAGTCAACGGCATCAAGTCAGTGGTAACAACCGGCTTTAATGCGGCGAAGTCTGCGGTATCCACGGCCATGAACGGCATCCGGACCGGGGTGACGACCATCTGGAACAGCGTGAAATCCGCTGTTTCCACTACGATCAGCGGAATCACCTCGACTATCAAAACCGGTTTTAATAATGCCGTTTCTTTTATCAAGGGACTGGCGGGGCAGGCGTTTTCCTGGGGCGCGGATATTATCAATGGCATTGTGAATGGTATCAAATCCTGTATCAGCAACGTAGCTTCCGCAGTCACCAGCGTGGCGGATAAGATCCGCTCTTTCCTGCACTTTTCCGTGCCGGATGAAGGACCGCTTGCCGATTTTGAGAGCTGGATGCCGGATTTCATGCAGGGGCTGGCGGATGGCATCAACAGCAATGTTGGTCTGGTGGAGACGGCAACACAGAATCTTTCCACTACGCTGTCCACAGCAATCACCAGTTCCATGGCAAGTGTGGAAACAGCGGTCAGCCAGAGTTGGACAGGTATTTCACAGGCACTGCAGAGTGGATCCACTGCTGTAAGTGCTGCTGTAAATGCCGTAAAATCCAGCATTTCCTCTGGCTGGGGAAGCATCCAAAGCGCTACAGCCAATGCATGGAACACAGTAACTCAGAGTATCAACAGCAGCTGGAGCGCTATCCGAAATACCGCTGTATCCGCGGTAAATGCGTTGAAATCCAGCATATCTTCTGGATGGAATAGCATTAAGAGCACAACGACAAGCGTATGGAACGCGGTACGGTCAGGCTTGACCAGCAGTTGGAATTCCATCAAAAGTGCGACAACGTCTGCGGTCAATTCCTTAAAAACCAGTATTACTTCCGGGTGGAACAGCATCCGGTCATCGACTACAAGCGTTTGGAATGCAGTCAGGTCGAACTTGAGCAGTACGTGGAATTCCATAAAAAGTACAACGACTTCTTCTGTCAACAGCTTAAGATCCAGCATCACTTCCGGCTGGAACAGCATCAGAAGCAGTACTTCCAGCAGCATGTCCAGTCTGAGGTCCACCGTGTCTTCAGCTATGGGCAATCTGCGATCCACGGTCTCTTCCGCTGTGTCCAGCATCAAGAGCAGTTTCCGGTCATTAAGCAGCATCGCGTCTTCCGCCTACAGCTGGGGACGTGACATCTGTTCCCAGATGGCTGCTGGTGTGCGCACGGCTGGGAGCGCGGTGATCTCCGCAGCGGAAAGCATTGCCGCCCGCGTGAGGAGCCTATTGCATTTCTCCGTGCCGGATGAAGGCCCCCTGGCGGATGCGGACACCTATATGCCGGACTTCATGGAACTGCTGGCAAAAGGAATCACGAAAAATGAAAAGCTGGTGACAGACGCTGTATCGCAGCTCGCGGGGGCTATGGGAACAAACCTGTCTGGTCCGGTTGGTAACCTTGGGGGCTCTGTGGAAGCGGCGTTTGAGAAGATCACCATAGCAATTCGGGACAGCTTGAAAAGCGCGGCAGGGGGAATCGAAGAAGGGCTTCTTGCCGGACTTTCTGGAGCAAAAGATAAGGTGGGTTCTCTGTGGGGTGAACTGGCCGACATCACCCGCGGAGCCATGGACAGCCTGACCAATGAAGTGAAACAGGGAATGTCCGGCGTGGCTTCAGCGATCGGTGAACTGTCGAACCAGATGACATCCCTTGGGAGCGGCCTTTCAAACCTTGGGAACACCATTGGCTCAAAGTTCCTGGTGTCGGTAGGCAATGGAGTCACTAAGGTTGGCAGCATAGTAGGCAGTGTGGCCGGGATCACCGAGGACCTTTTTGAGATGTCCCAGAGCATCCAGACAATCACCGGCGCATTCCAGAACCTGGACACAGCACTGTCCGGCGTTGCGGGTTCTTCCGGATCGCTTGGCGAACTTGGCGAGCTGTTCCAAACCCTGATCTCTCGATGCGGCGGCCTGGGGGATGCCCTGTCCGGGCTCCTGTCAAATCTGGGCAGCGCCGGCAGTTCGGGCTTGTCCGGACTGCTTTCCAATCTCGGCAGCGGTATCGGTAAAACACTTACTGGTCTGGTCTCCAAGGTCGGGAGTTTTGGCTCCGGTCTTTCAGGAATTATCTCTTCCATCGGCTCTACCCTTTCAGGGATTGCAGGTTCCGCTGGCAGTACCATCACGGGGCTATTGGGTTCTGCCGGGTCTGCCATCGGCGGTTTTGCCGCATCCGCTGGCACAGCCCTGTCCGGTGTGGCAGCGTCTGCTGGGGGCCTTCTTGCCTCTGCGGGTGGTGCCCTTGCCGGGCTCGCTGGGCCTGCCGGGATTGCGGTCGCGGCGGTTGGCGCAGTCGGCGTAGGGATCAAATCCCTGTGGGACAATTGTGACAGCTTCCGGGAAGGCGTAACCAATATCTGGGATAAGGTGACGGGGGCCGTCACAAGCGGTGTGAATGCCGTAAAGGGCGCCATCTCTACGGCAGCGTCAGCAATCGCAAATGGGGTGTCCGCTGTATGGAGCGGCGTAAAGAGTGCCGCTTCCGCTGCGGTAAACTGGGGAAAGGATATCTGTTCCGGCATCGCAAACGGCATAAAGTCCGCGGCGAGCGGTGTGTTCTCCGCAGTCAAAAATGTCGCAAAAGGCATCGCGGATTTCCTGCACTTCTCCGTGCCGGATAAAGGCCCACTGGCAGATGCGGACACCTATATGCCGGACTTCATGGAACTGCTGGCAAAAGGTATCCGGTCTAATTCCGGTTCCGTATTGGAACGGGTCAGGGCCATGACTTCTCAGATCCGGGAGATGGTCCAAAACCTTGGCGATGATGGGCTGCCGGAGATAGATATCCCGCAGATCCATTCCCTGGGTGCCTGGGGAGGCAAGGGCGGGATGCCGGAAGCGGTCCTGGCTTCGGGTGGAAGCGCGCCGGTTACGACCAATAATAACCAGCGTACCGTCAACATGGGCGGGATCCATCTGACCGTGAACGGTTACAATGTCCAGAATGATGACCAGCTGGCATCCATGGTGGCAAATAAGATTAATGAAATGATGGATGAGGACAATTCGGTGTTTAAATGACGCTTCGTTGTCTTTTTCTATCGGGAAGGAGGATACGATGCAAAGACAGCCAGTCTTGACAGCCAGGGATCTTAGCCTGTTCCAGCTAAAGACCAGATACACCAGGAACTACCTGACGTTTGCCGGAAAAAACAGCAAAGATTTCCTGCTTTATCTGTCCGGCCCGGGGGTATATGACGCTCCGGAAGTGGACATGGAGCTGACCAGCATTCCCGGAAAGAACGGAGATCTGATCCGGGAGAACGCAAAGAGCGGACAACGCCGCTATAAAAACCTTGATATCACCTACCAGGCGTTTTTCTTTGACAGCCTTCCGGCGCGTACCGCATCGGTCAAGAGCTGGCTGCTCTCCCCTGTAGGGTATCAGGTGCTCTATGACACCTATGATCCGGATTTCTTCCGGCTGGCGCTGTGCAGGGAGGCCCTGTCCTTTGAAGTAAAGGGAAAGAAAGGGGCGAGCATGGAATTAAAGTTCCATTGCCAGCCCCAGCGCTGGAGCGTGGAGGGGCAAAAGAAGGTGCGGATGGATGCTCCGGGCGTGATCCGCAATCCTTATGCTTTCCCAAGCAAACCGATCATCCGGGCTTATGGGGATGGGGAAGCAAAGCTGTATGTGGGCAGCGAGTCGATCACCCTCTATTCGATTGACGGGTTCGTGGACTTAAATTGTGAGACCCATAACGCTTACAATGCCGGCGGGTTCTGCAATGGAACGATACAAAGCGATGATTTTCCCGATTTTGAGCCGGGGAAGAACCACATTTCCTGGACCGGAGGCATCTCCTATCTGGAAATTACACCAAGGTGGTGGACGCTATGAGCAGAGAAGAATACTGGTTCAGGAATACTCGGAAAGGCGGTGACGCCCTATGATTCCCTGCCTGTATGCGGAAGCGGAGATGTCATTTACAACAAATGGGATCGGGAAGCTGTGCGACGCCATCTCCTGCAGCGTAACGGAAAAGAGGAACGGCAGTTATGAGTTGAAAATGACCTATCCATCGGATGGTCTCCATGCGGAAACGCTGTCGGAGGGCGCTGTCATCCTGGCAAAACCATCTGAGCGAGTTTCCCCACAGCCGTTTCGCATCTACAAGACTACGACACCGTTAAACGGGATTTTGGAGGTGGCCGCACGGCATATCCAGTACCAGGAAAACTTCATCACGGTCAGCCCGTTTTCCGTGACCGGGAGCCAGGCAGCGATGGCTGAGTTCGTAAAGCGTGCCACCACGGACTGCCCGTTTTCTTTCTGGACGGATATTGACTCCCAGACTGTGTTTTCCATTTCAGTCCCTTCCACCATCCGCAGCTGCCTGGGAGGGATGGAGGGGAGTATGCTGGACACCTATGGAGGAGAGTATGAATGGGATTTCTTTACAGCCAAGCTCCACCGGAACAGAGGGAGTGATCATGGGGTACGGATCGTCTATGGCAAAAACCTGGTGGATTTCCAGATGGAAAAATCCATCGAGAACGTGATCACCGGTGTCCATCCATACTGGAAAAACAGTGAAGATGGAACTCTGGTGGAACTGCCGGAAAAAGTGGTTATGGCGTCTGGACGGAGTATGTCCTTTGATAAAGTCACGCCTTTGGACTGCAGCAGTCAGTTTCAAGAGAAGCCTACGGAAGAACAGCTCCGTTCCTATGCATTCAGCTACCTGAAGGACACTTCCCTTACGGACCCGGATATTGACATTAAGATCGACTTCTTACAGCTGTGGCAGACACCGGGGTATGCGGACATCGCGGCAGCAGAACGTGTCAGCCTGTGTGATACGGTCCATGTGTATATAGCGAAACTGGGGATTGAGGTAAGCTGTAAGGTCACAGAAACAGAGTACAACGTCCTTTTGGAGCGGTACACCAGCATTACCCTGTCCAATGCCAGCGTATACAGCCGGAATTCTTCTCTTTCCGGTGCCCTTGGCAGTATCCGGGACGAGGCAGTTCTCGCCGCGGAGGCAGTCGGCCGCGTGGAAAGCCAAGTAGCGGATACCCGAACCCTTTCCGAAAAACTGGAATCTCTCAGTGCCCTGGCTGCTGGACTCTTTGGCATCCACTATTCCTCCGGCATGACGGAAGATGGTATTCCAGTCCAGTATGCCCACACCTCAGAAAAACTGGCGGATTCCCAGCTTGCGTGGATGGGTGGACCGAATGGCTTTTTCGTGTCAACGGACGGAGGGAAAACCTGGGGGCATGGATGGGATAACCAGGGGAAGGCCATTAAGCTGGCGGTTGAGGCAGTCGGCCTTCCTGCCGAGGCGATTGTAGAAGGCACGTTAAGGACGGCCCTTGTGAAGATTCTTGGTACCGAGTATTTTACCTGGCAGGGGGACGCCATCCTGATGTCTGATCCGGAAAATCCAAAGTGGATTCTTAAGATTGGACAGTATGAGGCGGGAAGCTATGGTATTGCGGCAAGCCAGGATGGCGGGGAAACCTGGATAAAGGCCGTTGGATTTGAAGGCGTTCCCTGGGAGGACGCGCCAAGGGAAGATCCACCTGTTATCCAAGGGGAGATGATCGTAAAAGCGGGGACCCCGCCGGAGAATCCCGCCCCAGACAGCCTTTGGATCGACAAATCCGTTTCGCCGCTGCTCTTAAAGCTGTGGGATGGAAAACAGTGGCAGGTGGTTGGGTATACACCGCCGGAAACTGGGGAATCAACGGAGCCGGAGACGCCAGAAGGAACCAAGCCCGGAGGAATAACAGAGGCAGCTGGTTCTGCTGTGCCGGATCAGGGGGATTCGGATCATGCGGATGTGGAAGGAGGGAATGAGCCATGACAGAGATAAAAATATACCAGGAGGTTGAACTGTCCTTAACGGAGAATCTTGTTCCCACCGTAGTCCATGTCAAGCAGTTTGACCATCTCTCCAGAAAAATCCGCTGTGTCCTGTACAGCCATTCTGTGGAATACCAGATCCCGGAAGGCGCATCGGCCAGCTGTGCCGGAACACGGCCGGACGGGCATCTGTTCCAGTACAGCTCTGAGACGGCGCCGGAACTGGTATCGGTGGAAGACAATGCTGTTATCTTCACGGTAACGGATTTCATGACAGAGGTTTCTGGACGATTCCCGGTCGATGTCATTCTTTTGGATGGTAGGGATGAGGCACTGGGGATGTTCAGCCTGACGCTTCAGGTGGAACGTGCTGCGGTTGGGAACGGCAAGATCGCCGTCCTTACCTATATCAAGGCGCTGGATGCCATTGCCGCTGGGATTTACGCCTGTTTTATTACAGAGAATGGGCACTTTGGCATCCAGTCGGAAGATGGGCTTGGCCTGACGCCAGGGTCTGTTTCCAGTACACTAGACCAGGTCAATGAAAAGCTCCTCGCATGCAGCGTGACGGAAGACGGTTATATTGCCTTTGAAACGGAGGACAGGCTGGGCCTGGTGTTTGATACGGATGAGGAAGGCAGGCTAGTTGTCCTGTATGGGGAAGCGTGATCTTTCCTTATATAAATAGGTAATCAAAACGGCCGGCCCCATATTTTTATGGTGGGCGGCGGGAAGGAGAAAGATATGGCGGAATATGTGGGAAGGCGGATTGTCCCCAGGCATGCCGGCGTATGGACAGTCCAAAAGGAATATGAGGAATTGATGGTTGTGCTGGATGCGGCAACTGGGGATAGCTACATTTCACGGCTCCCGGTCCCAGCGGGGACGGCGTTGTCTGATGAAAACTACTGGATGCTGTTCAGCCTATACAGCGCGCAGATTGCGGAGGCCGAGAAACATCTGGAAGATACGGCATCAGAGATTCGGGAGGAACTGACCGGCGCGGAGAAGCGGATCGGGGAGACCCTGTCAGAAACAGAAAGTCGGATCGGGGAAAGCCTTACGGCTACGGAAAACCGGCTGAACGCCCGCGTGGATGTGGCGAGGGAGGATCTTGGCGCTCAGGTAACAGACGCTTCCGGGCAGCTTTCCGAGGGGCTTGCGAAATTGGAAGAAACAAGGGCTTCCCTCCAGGCACGGATGGACAGCATCGCCTCCGGCGCCACAGAGGATACAGAAATACTGGATGCCAGGGTGGACAGCGAAGGGGAAACGCACGCCTCCCTGGGAGAGGCGATCCGGTCGATTTACCCGAAGGTGGAGGGTGCTCTTGCCAGCATGGAGTCCCGTAAGCTGGATGCCGAGTATGACGCTACCGGCGAACTGACCCAGGGGATCTCTGTCAATACCAACCATGGGCAGATACAGGAGTTTGCCACTGCCTGGACCACGGATTTTATCCAGATCGATCCTGCCTGCCAGAAGGTATATTACAGTGGCCGTGTATTTAATTGGATCGGGGTGGCTGGCTATGATAGCCAGGGTTCATTTGTGGCAGCCCTCCTGGATTCCAGGGATACAGAGGAACCCAGGGATTATGTGGAAGAAGAGTTGGTGATCCCGGACAATGTTTCCCAGATCCGGGCCAGTTCTTATAATACGGAGCTTACTATTCGTGTGAAAGGGGAGTCCGGAAAATTGTGGGAACGGATCCGGGATGCGCATATCCATCTTTCGGATACGGATCAGAAGATTGAAAACCTATATGGGGCGGATGATTATCTGGCAAAAGAATCGATGAATGCGCTCACCTTCTCTTTCCTTTACAACAGCACCGGCATCTGGTCGGCGAGCAGCCCGATTTTACAGGACTATTATGTCCCTCTGACGGTTTTGAAGGATGCCTATGTAGAGGCTGTGGACTTCCTTATCCGGACTACCGGAGTTACATCCCTTACGGTGACGTTGGAGAGGGATACGGAGACTGTGTTCTCCCAGACTGTGGAATTGGCACAAGGAGATATTCCGGTGACACTCTCGCCCCGCAAGTTTATTGCTGCCGGCGCATATCGGATGCGGTTATCTGCAACGGATAAAGTTCTGTGTTACCCAACTCGGTCTTCTTCATCCGGAGAAATCCGCAATGATTATTTCAGCAATGAACCGTCCGGGGATGTCAATTACGATTACGATAATCGTTTGATCGTCTTCATGGGAAAGATCACCATCCGTACTGGTGGAGTAGATTCTACGCTTTCTATCCAGGGGATACCGGCGGATTCAGCAGCTGTGGGGAATCGGATAAAGGAAGGCACACAAAATCTAGAGGATGCCCTGCGTGATAAACTGGATAAGGTACGCAGCAGGAACCTGCTGGACCCATCCAAGTACCGACCCGGGTGGTTTGCTTTTACAAACAGCAGCAATGTGACATTCCATGAGGATAACCTGCGCTACGGGGCGACGGATTATATACCAGTCAGTGAAAATGGCCTGGTCACTGTCGGATCCGGGACAAATGGTGTCACCAGCCAGATCATTTATGATAAAGACCGCAATCCCCTGCGCCATGTGGACGCCAATGACCAGTACACCTATGAAGAAGGGGATGCCTATGTGGTGTTCTGCTATTTCAAATCTTCTGCGGAAACACTAGCCGTAGTGGAGGGCACAGAGTATGTGTTTGAAAAATATTCAGACTATAGGCCCTTGGATATCCTTACAGAACGGGTTGAGGCTTTGGAGGGAAATCTGGAAAGCCAGGGATCCGAGCTGGATGCTCTGGAAGACCGGGTGGATCTTTTGGAGAATGGTCCGGATAAACAGACGCTTGCCTTCGTCTCTGCGGCCCCCGTCTACACGGTATGCAATGATTTGAATACTGCCCGGAATTACCATATTTCCGTTTGGATAGACCACCTGATTCGCACGACTGGATGGAAAGACCAGGCGGCAGGATTTGGGGATACCATGGAGCAGGGAGTTGACTTCTATTCCCCCCTTACGAATACTGCAGTTAATGGCGGCGAAGATGTGCTGGAGCAGGCCGTGAAGCGGGAGTTTGTTTCGGAGGCCTATGCGACCCAGGAACTGTCCTTTACCCACCGAAGTACCCTTGCCAGTATGGGAAAGAGCGCCTTTCCAAAAGTTCTCGTGATTGGAGACAGCGTGACGGATGGATATCTTGCGGGGATCAACAAAGCGGACAGCAGCCTGCCGAACCATTACTGGGCCTGGGTGAAGTATCTGTTTGAACTGGACCGGAAAGACGCAGGCGGAGCCGAAGACAGTTTTAACTGCTTGATGGTTGGCATGGCGGGAACCATCGATGGGAAACGTTACGGTTCGTCTACTTCCTTCCAACTGGATGGGAAAACGTATCAGAACTATGCCGTGGCAAAAGGGGGATGGAGTGCTGAGGATCTGAATCTTCCCACATTTGAAAGCGAAACCAATATCAACCCATTTTATGATGAAACAACCGGGAAATTTTCTTTGAAGACGTTCCTTAACAGGTATAAAACACTGGCGGATGATGGGGTGACCCGGCTTGTGGCGGGAGAAACGGCAGGTACGGAGGTCACCAATGTGAATGCCTATCATTTGTGTACCCCGACGCATGTGGTGATCAATCTGAACCATAACAGCCCCCTGGCTGAGTACCAAGAGGTCATCCCTGGTATTGTGAAGACCATTCAGGCCGAGTATCCGGGCATGATCATCATCCTGATGTCGATTGATGAGACTGGCACTTACTTTCCGGCAAAATATCCGCAGTACGCGCCGGGGGATATCACCATTGGGAGCCTTCATCAGAAAAATCTGGAGATCTACCAGTATTTCTGTGAGGAACTTCAGGATGAGGCGAACGGGGTGTATGTATGCAGCGGCCATTTGGTGCAGCCTCCGGTGGAAAGCTACCCTTCCATTGAGTATTGCTCCGCTGATTCGGTCGGCCGGGAAGATACAAGGAAACTGCGGGTAGCATATGGACGAGGACAGTACGGCGGTCCCAATTGGCACCCCAATAATTATGCTCACTGCGCTTGGGGCTATCAGCTTTATGCTCTGATCAAGTATACACTTGCTTTACAGGAAATGGAATGACATCCGGCGTTGGTCCGGGGAAAGGAAAGGGTAACGGTATGATGAGGATAAGGAAAAACAGAATGAAAAATTGTCAGAAAATTTCGGGGGGGGGGTATTGGCAGCTTGAAATAAAAAGCCGGCCGGCCGATCCTCTTTGGCTTTCTTTCGTTGTGAAGGGAGGCGTATTCCATGGCTAATTATATCGGAAGACGTATCGTTCCCCGACATGACGGGATATGGGATTCATCCAAAGATTATGAGGAGCTGGTGATTGTTCTTTATGAGGAGACGGGCGTCAGTTACCTTTCCCGAAAGCCTGTGCCAGCGGGTACAGAGATCTACAATACCGCCTATTGGTCGGTCTGCAGCCAGTTCAGTGAGCAGGTCCGGCTGGCGGAAGAGAATCTGAACCAAACGGCTAAAGATGTGACCGAAAAGATGGAGGCCGTAGAGGGCCGTATCAATGAGGGGCTGTCCGCCACACAAAAATCGGTAGAGGAAAGCCTAGCCCATACAACGGATACCCTGGCCAAAACAGTGGAGTCGGCCAGGGAGGATCTGGAAGCCGGCCGGGCGGCAATGGATCAGAATACAGCTGTTTTGAATGCCCGCATGGATACCATCGCCTCCGGCACAACGGAAGACACGGAGGTGCTGGATGCCAGGGTGGACAGCAGTGGGGAAACTCATGCGTCCCTGGGGGATCATCTGCGGTCAAAAGCACAGAAGTTCTATGCGAATGGGCTGCCGTTCTCTTATGTGGGACCGGTCAATATCAACACCACCGACTGCCAGGTGGAGTTCCCCGGAAATTTCATTTATCTTGGGGCCAATGGGAACCGGCTGCTCACAGCCCCCGACCCTGTGCCCTATAACCCGGAAGCCCTTTTGACGTATCTGTGTTTTGATACGGTCAACAGGACGCTGGTGACTTATGACTGGTCGGAGTCTCCCATGGAGGAGGACGTAGTCCTGTTTGTGGTGGACTGTAAAGCGCCGATCCGTTCCTACGGGCAGTTCCCGTTCCAGGTGGATGGTAAGCGGCCGTTTGCGGCTAAGACCCTGACCGGGGAAATGCTGGAGGATGGATCAGTGCCGGGAGTAAAGCTGGCAGACGGGGCAGTGACAACGGCAAAGTTGGAGGATGCCGCAGTCAGCGCCAAGAAGCTAGCGCCGGATGCCCTGATGTCCCATGCCTTTGACCTGGAAGTCTCCCCCTGCGTGTATTTCCAGGGGAAGTATGAGGTACTGGAGGACGGCACCTACCATTATTATCTGGATGAATATGAGCGGGGCTACAGCGGCGGTGGCATCAAGGTGGCCAGGGCGTCCCGGTTTGACAAGCTCTATATCCAGATGGATTACTGCAATGAGCAGCGGATGCAGTACTATGTCACAGGCTCCAAGCTGGTCAACTTAGGGACGATTGCCGGAACCGGAGGGGAAGTCCAAACGGTCAATCTTGAGATCCCTTCCGCGAAGCTGGAGGAGGCCGGGTATACGGATGACTTTATCCAGGTGATGTTTACTACCAATACCACCTACGACATGATGATCGCAAAGGTACGGGCCCACTATTTTAACATTGACGCCAGTTATTTTGGCGAGGATTACAGCAAACTCCATACACAGACTGACACAAACACGGAGCAGATCTCCCTGCTTTCCGAGACCGCCAGCGGATTGTCTGAGCAGGTTTTGGGGCTGCAGGAGGATACTGGCAGCTTGCAGGAAAAGATGGAAGCCCTCTCCGGACAGCAGGCGCCCTATATGGGAAAGAAAATCCTGTTCCTTGGCGACAGCATTACAGCCCTTGGAACCTCTGAGCGTGGATGGGTGAGGTATTTCAATGAAATCATCCAGCCGTCTCTTTCCGTTAATCTTGCGGTTTCCAGCGCCAAGTGGTGTGACTATTCGGATACGGTATATGACGGGAACCCGGTCTTTTCCGGGCCAGATCAGAACCATAACAACGTAATGGGGAACCAGGTGGAGAAACTTTTGCGTGGGAAGGATACCACGCATCCCTCATATGCCCAGGTGGATGAGTACCAGGAGTTTGATATGATCCTGATCGCATGCGGCACCAATGACGGCGTACCGTCCGGGGAAATCGAGCCGTCCTTTACCGCGGAAAACGAAGTGGTAGCCATTGAAGAGCTGGACCGGACGGTATTTGCCTCTGCCTTCCGTTACAGCATTGAAAAGCTACAGGGGATGTATCCGGACGCCCGCATTTTTATCTGTACGCCGATCCAGGGGTATATTACGACCCGCAGTTATACGCAGACAAAGCAGAAGGGGGACTATCTGAAGCTCCTTGCCGGAAGAATGTCCCTGGATGTAATCGATACGTTCTGCTGCGGGGTCTGTGACATCTACGAAAAGAAAAACGCCAACGGGAGATACCTGATCGACGGACTCCACCCCAATGCAGCAGGTGCGAAACGGATGGGGCGTTATAATGCGGCGGCAGTGGCGGCAATGTACCGCTGATAAAATTCCCAGCCTGTGCAGGAACACGGGCTGTTCATATAGATGGAACCAACCGGGCGACTGGAAAACCAGCCGTCCTATTTTATTGCCTAGAGACGGGCAGGAAAGGAGGAGGCAATGGAGGAACTGCTTACGAGATACGGCATAGCCGATATCCTCATCTTCTGTGCCGTCCTTGCGGCCGCTGTGAAGGGGCTCATCACCTTCTGGGACTGGCTGTGGGGGAGGATCAAGCAAGTGACGGACAGGGATTATGCCGAGGAAAATGAGCGGAAGGTCCTGGAGAAGAAGGTCGGGAGCCTGGAAGCGTTCTATGCGGAGCGGGAGAAGGTGGACAGGAGGTTTGCGGAAGTCGATGCGACATTTGAGGAGATCAACCAGCGGATCGACACGCTCATCCGGTCAGACCGTGAGCAGATCAAGGCATATATCACCGGGAAGTACCACGAGTTCATGGAAAAAGGCTGTGTGGACGATTACTCGATGCAGTGCCTGGAGGAACAGTATGCAATCTATGTGGAGGAGGAGGGGAATTCCTTCGTCGGGACGATGATGAAGGAGTTGAGGTGCCTCCCAAGGAGAGCAAAAAGGAGGAGAAAGGTATGGAAAATATGAAAACAGTACAGAACGTGGAGCAGGATAAGGGGGTGAATACGGTGAAGAAAACCATCCAGAGCGTAGTGCAGAAGCTGACCAGCAGGAAATTCATCTGCGCGATGATCGGCATCATTATCGGTATTGGTATGGTATTCGGGCTTGACCAGACCACCATCCAGAGCGTGGCCGGTGCCGTGGTGTCCCTGTGCTCCGTGGTGACCTATATCATCACGGAGGGACGCATTGATGCTGCTTCTGTGGCACAGGCCGCAACGGACATCCAGTCTGCCATTGACCTGATTACCGATGATGGCGATGCGGCTGATAAGGGCGACGGCAACACCGATAACGCCAACAACTGACACACAGGGCAGGGCTTTCCTGCCCTGCCTTTAAAGGAGGATGAAGAGAATGGGCATCAAAGATTATCCCGCAAGGCTGACCACAGGCTATTACCGTGTGCGTGAGACATGGGAGGATGCAGCAAGCCAGCTTGGGGCCTACCGGCTCCTGGCCAATGCCATCGCCAAGGCGGATGCCAATCCCAGCTATTTTGTATTTTCCAATGAAGGGGAAGCAATCTACCCGGAGCCGGAGTCCGGGATTGAGGAAGCTGCAGAGGTTCCTGAGAAAAGTTCCGGTGAAGCGGAGCCGGCGAATGATTCTGCAGAGGACACGGCGGATGCGGAGGAAGAAAGCACAGATATCGTCAAGGGCGGGGATACTGCCCCGCCGGCCGAGGAAACAGAGGATCCGCCGGCTTTTGCAGATGCCGCAGCAGACAATGCGCCGGAGACTGCTGAAGAGTCGGGGACCGGAACCCCACCTGATGCGCCGGAAGATGAGAGCTTCCCGGAAGCTGTGGAATATGAGTATGACGGCAATGACGCGCCTGTCGCCTACGCGAAGCTGAAGACGCTGATGAATATCCGTGACGGCAACAGCCTGGACGCGGAAAGCATCACGACCTACAAAAAGGATACCGTGGTGGAAGTCCTGCAGGTCTGTGAGAATGGCTGGCTCAGGATCCGCTGCGCGGAAAGCGGTACCGGTTTTGCTTATGTGAACGGCGACAGGCAGTATATCTACGGTCTTGGAAAGAAGCTTTACACAGTAGCTGCCAAGGACAACCTGTGGAAGATCGCGGGAGAACAGATGGGTGACGGCACCCGCTATCCCGAAATCCGGGAACGAAACGGCCTGACCTGCAACGTGATCCGGGTCGGGATGCAGCTGGTGCTGCCGTAAGAAATACAACTATCTAACCTAAAGGGAGATGCGGAAAGCGTCTCCTTGATTTTTACCCATCCAATCAAACCAATCACAAACCAAACAAAGAAGGAGAAATGCAGTATGAAAATCGTTGAATCTATCCTGACCAAAAACCCCTGTTACACCGCCGGCCGCAAGATCACGGTCAAAGGGCTGATGCTCCATTCGGTAGGCTGTAACCAGCCGAAGGCGTCCGTGTTCATCAACAGCTGGAACTCGGCATCCTATGACCGCGCCTGCGTCCACGGCTTCATTGACGCCAATGACGGCACCATCTACCAGACCCTTCCGTGGAACCATCGGGGCTGGCACTGCGGCTCCGGCAGCAAAGGCAGCGGAAACAATACCCATATCGGCGTGGAGATGTGTGAGCCAGCCTGCATCAAGTACACCGGCGGCAGCAGTTTTACCTGCTCCGATACGGCGACGGCAAAAGCCTGCGCGGAGCGCACCTACCAAGCCGCCGTGGAGCTGTTTGCCATGCTCTGCAAAGAGTATGGTCTTGACCCTTTGGCGGATGGTGTGGTCATCAGCCATAAGGAAGGCCACAGCAGGGGGATCGCGTCCAACCATGGCGACCCGGAGCATCTGTGGACACAGCTGAAGATGGGCTATACCATGGATACCTTCCGTAAAGCGGTCAAGGCGGCAATGAGCGAGACTACAGCCGCCACCGGCCTGCAGGCGGGTGCCTTGAAAGACCTTTCGGAAGCGGAGGTGATCGCAAAGGTCGGTCCCCTCTTTACCGCTGACCAGAAGAAAACCGGCATCCTTGCGTCTGTGTCCCTGGCGCAGTTTATCCTGGAGTCCGGGTATGGAAAGTCGGAGCTGGCCCAAAATGCCAACAACTGTTTTGGCATGAAGAAGTCCCTGTCAGGGAATACCTGGGGCAATTCCACCTGGGATGGCGTTTCCATCTACACCAAGAAGACCCAGGAGCAGAACCCGGACGGCAGCTATGAGACGATCACGGCGGATTTCAGGAAATACCCCTGTGTTGAGGACTCCATTGCCGACCACAGCGCATACCTGCTTGGAGCCATGAACGGCAGCAGGAAGCGCTATGAGGGCATCGCCGGCATGACGGACTATAAGGCGGTGGCGCAGCTCATCAAGGACGGAGGCTATGCCACAAGCTTATCCTATGTCCAGAATCTTTGCGGTATCATTGAGCGTTGGAACCTTACGCAGTATGATGCGGCGAATGCGGCAGAGCCCACACAGGTCTGGTACCGTGTCCGTAAGACCTGGGCGGATGCCAAGTCCCAGAAGGGTGCCTTCCATGTACTCTCCAACGCGAAAGCCTGCGCGGATGAGAACCCTGGCTATTCTGTGTTCGATGAATCCGGCAAGGCAATCTATACCGGGAAGGGTTCCGGATCCCAGGCTGCCTTCCAACCGTACCTGGTGAAAGTTTCGATCACGGACCTCAACATCCGCAAAGGCCCTGGCACGAACTACGCAAAGACCGGGAAATATACGGGCGTTGGCGTCTTTACCATTGTGGAGGAGAGCGCCGGCGCTGGCTCCGATCAGGGCTGGGGACTGCTCAAATCTTACCAGTCCGGGCGCAATGGCTGGGTGAGCCTGGACTACTGCAAGAAACTGTAAAAATCCCTGCGGCTGTGCAGTCTTTGGCTGCACAGCCATCTTTTTTTACATGAGGGATTACTGCATCTTGCTTGTGCTTTATTTACAATTTACCCCGTCTGATTTCTCCAATTATTCTGAGCAAAACCCACCACAATCTGCTTGCTATTTGGGGACATGACGGTAATATAGGACTACCTTGAAGGAGTACCCTTTGGGGAATTTCAGGGAAAGGAGAAGAAACATGGGAGAAACAAGAAAAGCTTCAGCTGCTGAAGAGTTTTTAGCTGGCTTATCGGCCGGCTCCTTGCCAAAACCGGAAAAAATGAAAAAGCCAATGAAAACACCGGATGTCCACGCAATCCTTGAAAGCCTGGGGATCTTGGAGCCGAAACAGGGGACACAAAAGGAGAATACCGACGTGGAAGCCCTGATCGGCCGGGCGTTGGCGAAAAAGAAGCAGGAGCAGCAGCACGTATTAACCTCAGTGGAACAGTTGCTTGCCGGAAAGGATGACGGACTGCGGAATGGTTTTTCACAGCCTGTTTTTATGGAGACCGCAAGCGCTTTTGAGGCAGCGTTTGCCGGAAATACCTCTCCGGGAGCAAAAGGAATCTTTGAAGACCAGTTTATCTCTTCGGAAACGATGCGTAACCAGGCGGCACGCCGGGGACAGGCAGGGCCGCTCCGTGTAGCCGCGTACATCCGTGTCTCTTCAGATAGTGCCGCCCAGGAAGATTCCTATGAGATCCAGGAGCAGTACTTCTCCAGCCTGCTGGCCAGGAATAAGGATTGGGAATCCGCCGGCATTTATTCCGACTATGGCATCTCCGCCACATCAAAAGAAAAACGGACGGGGTTTAAACGGTTGCTCCGGCACTGTCAGGAAGGCAGGATTGACCGGATCATCTGCAAATCCATTTCCCGTTTCGCCCGAAATACTCAGGATTTCTTAAAAGCAATGGGGCTTTTAAAGGATTGTGGGGTTACTATCCTGTTTGAGCGGGAGGCGCTGGATACGGCGGAGCATTACAGTGAGTTTATCGTAACCACCTTGGCGGCCATTGCCCAGGAGGAGAGCCGGAGTATCTCCACCAACATCCTGTGGGGAAACAGTAAGCGTTTCCCGGAAGGAAAAGTCCGTAACCGGGATATATACGGTTACCGCTACGCGGAAGGTGAGGATGCATACCAGGAGATGGAGAATGGATACCGCCTGCGCCGGGTTGAGATCGTAGAGGAGGAAGCAAGGGTCGTCCGGAGGATTTTCCAGGACTATGTGGATGGGCTATCGACAAAGGAGATTGCCATGGCGCTGAACCGGGAACACATCCCTGAGCCAGTCTACCGTTCCTTTAGCAAGAACACCTCCGGGAAACGGAAGACCCCGGATGGGAAGCTGAAGGCAGGGATTTCGGAAGGGTGGACTTCCCGCGCCATCGGCCAGCTTTTGGAAAGAGAACGGTACACCGGGGATGTGCTGGTACAGAAGACGTTTATCTATGACCATCTCACCCATCGACAGAAAGCCAATGAAGGCGAGATGCCGCAGTATCTGATCCGCAACCACCATCCGGCAATCATTAGCCGGGAACTTTTTGAAGAGGCAAAGCATCGGAGGGAGCTTGAAAAGTCAGCCCGTCCAAGGAAAAACCGAGGCCACTGGCCTTTTGAAGGACGACTGGTCTGTGCGGAATGCGGGCGGCATTACCACGTCCAGAGCGGTGGCGCCAACCGAATCTGGAAATGCGCCTCCACCAAACTGAACAATGGGAAGAACATTTGCCATTCCCAGAAGATCTATGAGGAACAGCTGGTGCGGATGTTCCGGCGGGCGGTGACGGAACGGTTCCAGCTTACCCGTACTCCTCTTAAGGATGATGTGAAGGAAGCGGATCTTTTGAGCGGCCGGTATGGGACAAGCGCAGGAAACCAGCCCTTTACAGACGGAGCCACCCAGTTCGTCCAGCAGATGAAGCAGCGCCTGGAATCCATCCAGCATACGGATTGCGTGGAGCGGGACCGGACGTTTATCAAGCAGCAGATCCTTGCCATCCAGATGTCCATCCGTTCCGATGAGAAAAAGATGCGCGGCCTTCGCACCAGGAAGGAAGCCATGGAGGTACGGCATTCCCTTTTAGGGGAAGAAATCGAGGAAGATACACTGGCGGGTATCGACAACCAGATGGTGTCTTTAGAAAAAAGACTGGAAGAGGAAAAGGAAGATTTGAGTAAGCAAGAAGAGCGGCTTTCCTATTTGGAAGAATACTGGGAGGCGCTGGAGGCGGACTATGTATGGCGGGAGAAAGCGATCCTGTGGATGTCCGGCCTTCCTTACGGACAGGAAGGGCTGGTGGAATTCTTAAATGGGATGACGGCGGAGTATGTGAAGGCGTTTGCCATCTCCATTATGGTTTATTCCCCACTTAAGTATACGGTCCACTGGTTCGATGATACCCGGACTGACGTTACCATGGACAGCAATATCACCGATTACCGTTATACCGCGGATTATTTCAATGGGCACCATATGGTGGAAAAGAAAACACGCAGAAGAAAGACATAAGGCCGCAGGAAGCTGCGGCTCGATTTATGCCTGGAGAACCCAGGGGAAAGGAGAGAAAGCATGATGAACACACAGACAGCGAGCGCGCCCAATGTTTCCGTGATACCAGCAACGAAAAGGAGCGTCCAAAACGGCGGGCAGTTAAAGCAACAAAAAAAGGTTCGGGTCGCGGCGTATTGCCGGGTATCGACCGGAGACGAGAGCCAGAAAAGCTCTTTCACGGAGCAGAACAAATTTTATACTGAGTTGATCGAGCGCACAGATGGGTGGGTATTGGCCGGTATTTATGCGGATGAGGCAATCACCGGGACTTCCAGGGTGCGGAGAAAGGATTTCAACCGCATGATGGAAGACGCGCTGGCGGGTAAGATCGATTATATTGTTACCAAATCCATCTCCCGCTTCGCCCGTAACACGGTAGACACTTTAAGCTGCATCCGGGAGCTTAGAAATATGGACCCGCCGGTCGGGGTCTATTTTGAAAAGGAACATATCGATACGCTGGATGCCAAGGGAGAACTGATCCTGACGATCCTTTCGGCCCTGGCCCAGGATGAGAGCCGGAGTATTTCCGACAACATCCGATGGTCTATCCAGAAGCGCTTCCAGGCCGGCAAACCCCATATTAATCTTGAACGGATGATCGGCTATACCAAAGGTCCAAATGGGGAATGGCAGATTGTTCCCGAACAGGCAGAGATCGTCCGGTTCATCTTTGAGCAGTTCCTTCTGGGACAGTCCGCAAACGCGATCGCGAAGATGCTCAATGATCAAGGGAAGCGGTCCATCAACGGAAAGCTCTGGACGCACTGTACGGTCTACCATATCCTGAAGAATGAAAAATTCGTCGGGGACTGTGAGATGCAAAAGACCATCACAAAGGATTTCCTGACCCACTATTCCACGCCCAACATGGGGGAAGCGCCCAGGTACTATGTGAAGGACCACCATGTGGGCATTATTGACCGGGATACATGGGACCGGACACAGGCGATCCTTTTGGAGCGCGGGAACCGGACCGCGCAGAAAAAAGGACGAAGGGACCGTTCCCTGGCAAACAAATCCCCTTTTGGAAACCTTTTCTGCGGGACGATCCGGGATGGGGAGATCTGTGGGACCCCGTATTACCGGGCGGATTATCAGGCAGTAGCAAAAAACTATACGGATGAACGCAGCTGTGGAGATCTGGAAGGATACCGGGACAAATACCGGTTTACCTACATTATTTGGCGGTGCGGTAGCAAGAAAGGGAAAGCGCCTGATGGGACAGACCATGTTCTTGGCGGACGGTACGCGCTGAGTATAAAAGATGATGGCAGGTGTCCATCAGCCGGTGTCTACGAGATTGCTATCGAGCAGAGTTTTATGGAGATGCTCTATGCGCTGAAGCGGGACTATGAGGCCAATGGGGACGCTTCCTTCCTGATTAGGGAATTTACTGCCGCCTACAATGCGGCATACAAACGGTCCAAAAGCGGTACCTTTTGCGCGGAGCGGCTGGCCGCTTTGGAACATCAGATTGAAGAACTAGAAGAAAACCTGCAAAAGATTACCTCCCGTCAGGTGGAGGCAATGCGGGATGCTGCCCTTGAACAGAAGGAAGATTGGCGGTATGGCCAGGATGCGACAATGCCGCCGGACGAGGGAAACGAAACAGAAATCCAAAAGGATGCCGGGGATAGCGCCTCTTCTATGGACGACATATATCAGGACGCAAGCGTGGTATCTGTCTATGCCGATCTTGCCAGAGACATCGAAAAAAGGCTGGAGGAATCCAGGGCGGAAAAGGCGGCCCTGGAAGCGGAGCAAGGCTCTACAGCCACGATGCAGAAGAATTTTGACTTCTTCCTCCGCTGCCTGTTGGAACTGCCGGAGACAAACCCTGCCGGGAAAAAGCTGAATGTAAACGGGCTGGACACCAACGGGACGCTGATCCGGACGTCTGACGGGAAGCCAAAGGCGTACTATGCCAGAAGCAACATCAATACTGGAAAGACCCGCATCACGCCGGAGCGGATAGAGATGGCGCCGGATTTTCTCCCTTTTTCGCGGGGGATTTATGTTGCCTTTATAGAAAAGGGAATCGTAAAAGAAAACAGCATCGAGTTCTATACCAACTTTGGTATCCGGCTGACCTGCAGAGGAACGGGGCGGACGCTGGCAGGATTCCTGGGCTATCGGAAATTTGCTCCGGACGGTACGGTGGAGATCCTGCTGGAAAACTGGCAGGTCAATGGGAAGGAGGTAAACTACAGCAGGGTAAAATCAGTGAGAAAAAAGGCGCTGACCGAGACAAAAGAATAGGGAAAAGTAATTTCATGACGAAAAAGAGGCCCCGCTGGGCTGGCGCACGATGAGCGAGTGTACCGGCCTTGCGGGGCTTTTTTTCATTTGTGATTAAAAGTGCGGACCATTGTCAGGACCGCGTTTTTTTGTTCCGGGGTGAGCGTGACCCAGTTATCAAACAGCTCTTTTGCCTGCGGTGTCAGTTCCACCATATCGCCATCGGCAAAAAACTGGGAGAGCGTAATTCCAAAGCCGTTGCAGATTGATTCCAGTGTTGTGATGGAAGGGACACTGTTCCGGCGAAAAATATTTGCGATCGTGGATTCGGATAGCCCACATTCTTTTGCCAAGCGGTATTCTGTCCACCCGCGCTCGTCAAGGAGCCCCCGTAACCTTTCCAAAACATCCATGCATGTTACCACCTTTTCTAATAGTATTCTACCGTTCAACTGAAAAAGTTAATACCGTTTACTTGTACTGTGAATACCGTTATGTTAAACTGTATGAGGCTGTTTTATGGAATAGGAAAGAATGTGGGAGTTGATACGAATGAAGATCAGGAAATACTTTTACAGTGAGTATAAAAAGAAGCTCGACGAGCGGTGGAAGGAGCTGGGGGCCGTACTGGAAGCACAAAAAGAACGGATTTCCAGGCTTTCGCCCGAAGAACAAGAAGAGATAAGGGAACGGAATATGGAGGAGATCCAGCGGCTGATGAAGGATCTGATGCCCCTGCCGTCTGAGGCGTACACCTTCATCAACATCACCAAATACGAACTGTTCTGCACCTTGGCAAGAAGCTGCGTCCATTACGCGAGAAGAGAGTACGCGAATCTCCTTGTAGATGTGGAAGGACTGTCCGGTTGTATTATTTTTGTAGGCGAGGAGTTGAATTACACCGGGGACTTGAAAGAGTTTATGCAGACCCTGATCAGCGCGGCAGACGAGGTACACATACGGCCTTCTGCGGATGTCGGGGGAGAAGGGCCTACGGATATCGACGGACTGGCCCAGGTAGAATACTGGTTTGATTTCTATCAAACGATTGAAAAAGAGTGAATGCGGTGATAGGGCCACTTGGGAAGGCTGTCGTATTTAGATGTATGAAATAGAAACATAGTAAAACCGCTTGCTATGTGTGGGATGCTGGAATATGCTTCCCTAAAAAGAGAAGGCAAAAGCACCTCATCATATGGAATTGAAGGAGGGGAAGATGGGAAAGAAACTGGAACAAATCGACCCGTTAGAATATGGCATTTCCGGGAAGGAGCTTGTTGCGGCGGCAGCGGTCAAAGCATATCTTCGGGCTCTCCCACCGCAAAAAGCAGCGACCCAGTTGTCCCAAGCAATCAAACCGAAAATCATCCGGATTTACGAAAGAGACGCCCACGGTCTGCCGCTGCCCGTGGACAGTCTGATCGATGGGAAAAACCTTGCAGGGCTCATCCGCCGGTCGCTGAATGCTTCGGCCGGGATGCTGGGTGTGCGGGATTGTGTGAAATGGGCTGGGGAAAGAAGAGCCATAGTCGCTTTGTCAGGCATTGAAGGAAGGGAGATTATTGAAAGCATGAGTGACGGACTGCTTCAGTTTTTTGCTGACTGTTACCGGGTTCTGGTATACACAGTGCTTGGAGATGGCGGCCGGAAATGGAAATAAAGGCAGGCGGCCAAAAGAAGGATTTGATACATAAGCTGGCCCACCTGGTGATTTCTCAATCGGTTATCCGAAAGCTGATTGGGGATACCGGATGGGCTTGTTTACGTTTGCGCGGGAGGGAGGTGAAATCGAATTGGAAGAACAGGAAAAGCCGAAGGTCATCCCAAGACGCGCCCGCAAAAAAGGGAAAAAGGCATCGATCAAGAAGAATTACGATGTGCAGGTCATCCCTGCCAAAGCGCCCTCCTGCCCGGATTCAGAAAATGAATTACCGAAAATACGAGTGGGGGCGTACTGCCGAGTATCAACAGATGAGGAGGCACAGGCCAGCAGCTTTGAACTGCAGGTGGACTATTACACTGGCCTGATCAACAGCCGCGATGACTGGGTACTCGCGGGAATTTACGCGGACGAGGGGATCTCCGGCACCCAGACCAGGCATAGGGATAATTTCAACCGTATGATCGAAGATTGCAAGGCGCATAAGATCGATATGATCATAACCAAGTCCATCAGCCGGTTTGCCCGGAACGTGGTGGACTGCATTTCCACTGTACGGATGCTTAAGGCGCTCAGTCCTCCTGTCAATGTGTATTTTGAAAAGGAACGCATTGATAGTCTGGATGAGAAAATGGAAGTGTTCCTGACGATGATGGCTTCCTTCGCACAGGAGGAGTCCCGGAGCATTTCTACAAATATCCGCTGGGCGATCAAGAACCGTATGAAGGAAGGAACGCAGAAAATCCCTACATCCAGCCTGCTGGGGTACGACACAGACGATGACTACAACTTTATCATCGTTGAGTCAGAGGCACAGGTAGTGCGGACAATCTACTCCAGCTTCCTGCGGGGAACACATCCGGCCGAGATCGCTGAAACCTTGAATGGGCTGGGATGCACCACTGTCCTGGGTAATTCTTGGAGCGCCAGCGCGGTGAAGAACATTTTAAGAAATGAAAAATACTGCGGCGACGTACTGATGCAGAAAACCATCACTGTGGATTACCTGACGCATAAGACGAAAAAGAATGAAGGGGAGGCGGATCAGTATTTTATCCCGGATCACCATGTGGGAATTGTGAGCCACGAGGACTGGGACCGGGCGCAGGAGCTGTTGGAGCGGATCGCCGGGAAGCGGCGTAAGAAGAAAAAACGGCAGCAGCGGTTGATCCCGCAGAAGAAAGGCCGGCTTAGAGGCTTCATTGCGATTAACCCACAATGGAGTACGGTCTCCCACACACGGCTTGTTACCGCAACAGAAAAGGTGTTTGCGATAATAGGAATAGAAAATATCGAACAAGATACGACCGAAAGAGAGGTTATTACCATGGGAATTTTAGAAGGATTTGAAGTTGTAAATCTGGTAGCGGCGAAAGGGGCATCTACCCTTACCGCGACCGCATCCAGCCTGAAGTTTAACAAGGCAACAGCAACGGAATTGAACTATCCGCCGTATATCCGAATGCTGGTGGATGCCAAAAATCGAAAAGTCGCCATCCAGCCCTGTACAGAAAAGGATCCGAATGCGGTATCTTTTAGTGCGCCGGAGGAGAAACAGACCTATGCCATCATTGTGAAGGTCCCGGCTCTTGTAGCAGAGTTGCGGCGTATGCTCCAATTTGAAAAGGATGGCCGGAAAGTAACCTATACGATCTCTGGCACTTGTTACCCGGAGGAGAATGTTATCATCTATGATCTTGCGGACGCAAAGATGAGCCAGTCAAGAGGAGGACGGAAAAAACAAAAACAAGAAACATCTGGAGGAAAGGAAGAAACTGTCAATGAAAAAGGCTGATGCGTAATTTGGCTATCTTTCGCTGATCCATCATACATCTTTGAGGTTATAAAACCCAATCTATACCGAGGCCCACCGGATATCTTTCACGAGGTTTGAAGGAAATCCAGTGGGCCTTTTTATTTTTGCTTTTTTCTAGGAGGGCAGGTACGATTAGATGCATCTTTAGAAGAGAAAAACATATCTTCTTTTGGATTATAGGAAATCTTTTTTAAGAAATAAATTAGAGTGAGAGGGGAAATCCTGCAAAGATTTCTCTCAGAGCACTTTTTCGTCAATATGCACAAAAAATCTTTGCAAATTTTGACACTCATCTTTGGGAGGTAAGGGACACATGCTGACTTCAAAATCTGCTTTCCGGGTCCCAAATGGTGAAAAAGCAGGATTTTCAGTAAAGATATGAATATGGAGAAATGAACATTTACATTTATGGGATGTAAGTTAAACCTCGAAAATGTAAATGTTCATTCGTAAACAAGAGAAAGATACAAATAAAAAATGAACATAATCATTCTTTACCAGACCAAACATGGTTAAAGATAAGAAATGATTATGTTCATTTTTTTGTACTCGGCTGTCAGTATGGAATAGGGAAAAATGTGCGTATTTACTGGTTTTTCATTGGTATCGGGGTGTATGGAGAACTGTGCAGAACTGTTCTCAAATGCCGATTTTCAGACGATTTCAGGCGGTTTTTACTGCAAATGTGCGTACATATCCTTGAAAATGTGTGATAGAGACCCCCAAAACCTATTTTTCTACGTAATTGTGCTACGGCAAATTTCAACTATCAGTTAACACCTTCCATTATTTTGGAAATTGTGAAATGGCGTAAACAAATCGGCCGTACTTGCCGCATTGTGTTTACTGCCCACGATTACCAGCTGGTGTGTCCGAATCACATGTTGAATAATCCAAATACACATCAAAATTGCGCGCAATGTCTTGGTGGACATTTTCTGAACTGCACAAAAGGAAAATGCATTCATGTGTGTTTTTCCTTTCTGTTTTTTCTTGTCTCTTATTCTAACACACTTGTCCACTTTTTTAGGATACATCCAATGATAGACATCACCAAAAAATGGACTGGACGGCGGCAGGATTGGAGCCGTATTCACGCTCAGTTATCCGTATTTTTCGCAGAGCGTATGCCGGAGTAATACCCCCAGGACATGGATGTCAAGGGTAAGATGAATGGCTTCTCCACTCTTGACATCCTGCCCCGCCGGCGTTATGTTATAAACAGGCAGCCGCAAACAAAGCTACTGCCGTCCTATAAAATTTTGTTCTGTTCTTCACCCAAAAACAGCGGTTGCACAGAATTTGGGATTGATCCGTGACAATGGTTTTCTTAAATTCTTCGCTGTACTTTGTGGGGCTATTTTTGTTAGCGATGTGTGTTTTTCCTTTCTTGTTTTTTCTTGTCTCTTATTCTGACATACTTGCATACTTGTCCACTTTTTTAGGATACATCCAACTTAAAATAGGTACTCAAATTGACTCAGATATTCCTAAATTATTTAAAGAATCTTCCAAATCTTATTGCCATCTACCTCATTTTCTGTTATACTAAAACTTGAACAAAATCGACAAATTCATTCTCCCTCTCCCTCCCCCAGAAAGGAGCCGCTTACGGACCACTATTCCGCCTCAAAACTCAGGTCTTGTCCTCCCGTAAAGGTCCCCCGTCCCGTCTGCTGGTTCGGCTTTTCCCTTTTAGCCGTGCTGTTTGTGCTTCAGCGATGGGCATCGCCCTTTGCCATGCTGTTCTGCGCCGCACTGGCCTTTCTGGCGGGAGGCGTGTTGCTTTTGTCAAAATGTTTTCGGTGGCGCAACGCTTTGGTATTGGTTATGGCAGGGGTGCTACTGGGGTCACTACTCTGCTTTTGCAGCACGGAGTTAAGCTACCGCCTGGTAGCAGAACTGGATGGGAGCCAGCATACCGTTACTGCCAAGGTGGAGGAAATCACTCCCTATTCCTGGACAACACAGTACCGCTTGATGGTGGAAAACCTTTCCGGCAGTTCGGAGCAGGGCTTCCCGATTCAGCTGGAGCTGGAAACATCGCCTACAGGACTGTCTTACGGGGACACCATAGAATTTACTGCCGTGCTTTCCCTAGCGGAAGAAGATTGGCAGGACTATTATTTGAGCCACGGTGTTTATCTTCTGGCAGAACCCACCACTGACAGTATGGTTACCATCACCCAAACCGGCTCCGGCTTTCTCCGCTGGCTGAAGGAAACCAGAGACACTATGGGGAAATTGCTGGAAAAACACTTTTCCGCTGACACCGCCGCCCTGTTACAGGGAATTCTGCTGGGCCGCACCCAATCTTTGCCGGACCGGCTAGAATTTGCTTACCAGAATACCGGTTCGTATCACTTCATTGCTGTATCTGGAATGCACCTTACGGTGCTCAGCGCACTATGCTATTGGCTGTTCCGCTTTTTCCTGGGACGGAAAGGACGCCGGATCGCCACGCTGCTGGTGATCTGGCTGTTTGTGTTGTTTACCGGCTGCCCGTCCTCCGCCCTTCGTTCCGGCATTATGCTGACGGTGCTGATGGTGGGAGGCCTGTTCCGGCAGGAAGGGGACGGGCTGATTAGTTTGTCTTTGGCCGGCATCGTGATTGTCATGATCCAGCCTTTTGCAGCATTGGACGTAGGCTTCCTGATGAGCTACTGCGCCACCCTAGGCATCCTGACCCTCAGCCGTCCCATACTCCGAAAATGGAATACCTGTACCCAAAAACTGCTGGACCGCCATCGGCATAGCCGAAGGTTCGGCTTTTTTCGTTTGTGCTTGAAGGGGGCAGGGGGAATTCTTTCTCCGCTGGTCGTGGCCTTCGGTGCCAACCTGATGATTCTTCCCCTGTTGATCTTTACCTACGGATATTACTCTCTTTGGTCCATCCCGGCATCCCTGCTTCTGGCAGTGTTTTCCGCCCCGCTGCTTTGGCTGGGGATGGTTTTGTTGCTGTTTTTGGGCTTGGGCATGGCGCCGGCGTTTTTGGTGCTGCCGCTGGAATGGATGGCAAATCTGCTAGACCGGTGCCTGTTTTCCATGGCATCGGTATCTTGGATAGTGCTGGGAGCGGAGGACTTAGTGTTGCAGGTTTGGTCCATCCTAGTGTTCTTGCTGGCGTTGCTGGCGGCAGCCCGTCCTGTCAAAAAAGCGGCAGTTTTGTGCGTTACCACTGCTGGAGCTGCCTTAGTGATAGCACTGACTTGGATTACGGTTTCCCAACGGGACACGGAACTGTACTTTGCCTCCGATGGTTACTGTACCGACGTGGTGATCACCCAGGGGCGCAGCGCTGTGGTGCTGGTAGGGAGGGAAGACGGCTATGTCCATGAGACCACTTATGAGTTACTCCGCCGCAAGGGTATTTGGCAGATCGAAGCCCTGGTAATCCTGCGGGATGATTGGGAGGACGGCAGCGATTACAACTGGCTGTTGTGGGGCATGCCGCCGAAGCAAGTGCTGGTTTCTCCGGAACATATCCAGGCACTGGCTATGGATTGGGAAGGGAAAACCGCCCAGCCCCTTACTGAAGAAACCCTACTGCTGGGGGAAGATTTACAGATTTCTTTTGCAGATTCCCTTACGGGATGGGACGGGGTGCTGGATTGGAATGGAGACCGTTTGCTGCTGACCGGTTCTCGAAAGTCGGCTTTGGAAGGAAATTGGGATGTGCTTCTTCTCACCGGCACGGTGTACCCGGATTATCAGGAGATGGGGGAAGTGTTGGTGCTAACTAAGCCATGGCAGACAGACAGCCCGGATTGGTGTGTGCCGGTATATCAGGAGGGTGGAAGATTAAAGCAAACGGCAGAAGGATTGGCCTACCAAACTTCTGGGTAAAAGGCAGAAAATGACGCTGCAAATAGAGAAGTCCCCGTTCAATAAAAACGGGGACAGTTTCTTTTCCGTCGTTTTTCACAACAAATCGTCTCTTCCGTTATGCAGGTAAACAAAAAGAAAAAGCATTTCAATCCATCCTTGTAATTAGTTTAAAACCATGTTAAAATGTAATCAGATAATTCGACAAAATTTCCTGTGAACAATAAGACACTGAAAAGTCCGACTGTTCTGCAATCACCGAACCGGTCTGGAATAATTATGGACCGTAATCGAATAAAGAAACGGAGAAGAAGATGAAAGAATCGCCGAAGAAGCAGAAAGGGAAACGGAACCTTCTGCTGTGGCTGCTGCT
>PPYE01072061.1_pt1 | contig 31124 bp, 29 predicted proteins | sample 1559881 | NCBI WGS metagenome assembly PPYE01 (sample SAMN08240022, study PRJNA423297) | Human gut metagenome, whole genome shotgun sequencing project. | reverse complement strand
ATATTTTACTACTCACAACATAGTTTTTTGCATTAAAAAACTTCTCGAAGGCAAAACTATATAATAAAAAACAAATGCAAGAAAACAAATAATACACATATTTTCCTCCACGTAACATAGTACCAGTAATATGTTACATAATCGTTAATATAGGTTACTCGCGACATGGAAAGTCAGTATTAGCCAGTCATTTAATAGCTATTTTCCCAATTTATCCATCAAAATCCGCCATAATCTTCCGTTTGCTCAATGACGGCTCAATAATTACACTAAATTTACAGTCGAAAACCGTACCCGATTGAGCACCCATGTTGTAGTATAAGTAAAATCAATAAAAACAAAGGAATAATGAAACGCACAGATTTTACTTTTAGAAAGGCATGGATGATATACACAGTATATTTTTTTACTCTTTACCCCAACCGCAAATGCACAGCAAACAGCCAGCCTGGTCAGCCTGGAACTAAAAAACGAAAAGCTGTCTGCCGCACTGAAACAGATAGAGAAGATGGGCGGCAAGAATATCCTTTTTGCCTATGAAGAGACGGAGAATTATCACGTAACAGCAAGTATCCGTAAACAGACGCAAGGCGAAGCCATCCGCACAGTACTGAAAGGAATACCCCAAAGGATGATTCTGTTTACCTCAAATGATAACTCCGTTTACACGCCGAAGTAAAGGTCGTTACATACCGAGGTAAAGAGCGTTACAATAAGGGGTAAAGGTCGTTACATACGGCGGTAATATCTTGTTTCATAAAAAAGACACAAAAAGAGAAGTTTTCGGACAGATGTTCACGGAGCTATATCCCCGTCTGGTGCGCTACGCCACCCAACTATTGGGCGACGGAGAAGAAGCCCGTGATATTGTGGGTAGTGTGATGGAGCAGGCGTGGAAACAATTCGAAAAGCTGGAACCGGAAAACCGGGGAGCCTGGCTTTACACTGCCGCACGTAATGCCTGCCTTAACCGTCTGAAGCATCTGCAAGTAGAAGCCACCAACCTGGAAGCGCTACGCGAAGCCACCCGCATGGACGTAGCGACCGACTACCGGGAACATGAGCGACTACTGCAACAGGCGGAAAGCATTGCCCGTAACCTACCGGAACCGACCTGCACGGTATTGCGGCTCTGCTATTATGAACATAAAACCTATCGGGAAGTAGCCGAACAACTTGGTATCAGTCCCGACACCGTAAAGAAACATATATCCAAAGCTTTGCGTACCTTGCGCGAAGCAATGACCCTGAAAGGAGGAAACCGATGATGGAAGAGAAAAAAGAAAATGATTTCAAGATGGATACTGAAGACCTCAGATTACTGAATGCCTTCGGGGAAGCACTCGGAGACTTACCTTCGGAAGAAGAAACCCGCGCGGCATGGAATGCTTTTGCCTCCCGGCAAGACGCCCAAAAACGCAGACGCATCATACAGATGTGGACTTCTGGCATTGCGGCTGCCATCGTAGTGCTGGCAGCGCTTATCGTACCCCGCATTATCAGCGAAGACACAATACAAGATATTGAAATCTTTGCGGCCCTGGATGTTCCCGAAGCAATCATCACCTCGGAGAGCAATGGTAGGATTACTCTTTCAACTCCCCCAGCCACTACCACGCAAATCACTCTGGACGATGGCACACAGGTTACACTCAGTGCCAATTCCCGCCTGGAATATCCTAAACTGTTCCCCACAGAGGGCACCCGTGAAGTCCATCTGACAGGAGAAGCACGCTTCGAAGTGGCAAAGGATGCCGAACGCCCTTTCATCGTCTCATCCGGCAAGATGCAGACACAAGTATTGGGCACGGTATTCGATGTAAATGCCTATCCGGGAAAAGTAGCGGCAGTTACTTTATTTCAGGGGCGCGTCCGCATCAGCGACAAAAAACAAACACGGCAGAAAGACATATTGCCCGGACAGCAAGCTATATTGTCTGAAGATAATGGTTTCACCATAGCCGAAGCACAACTCACCGCAACGGAAGGATGGACCAAAGGAGAGTTCAGCTTCGATGATGCCGAACTGGCGGAGATTATGAAGTCTGTCGGCACATGGTATAATGCCAGTATCATCTTTCATTCGCCCGACTTGCTGAAACAACGCATTCATTTCCGCTTCCCGCGAACAACTTCCTTGGAAGAAGTAGTGCAAGCACTTAATGATCTGGGAATAGCCAAACTGGAACAAAAAAGGGAAAAGTAATCATCAGCGATTATTCTCCCAAACATTGATATACAGGGGGAAGAGCCGGAAAGCTCTTCCCCCTGTATTTATTATTCTACTGTCACAGCCGTACCGCAAGCGGTTACCATCAGCATACTACCGCTTCCACCTACAGTTTCATAATCCAAATCCACGCCTATCACGGCATTTGCTCCGAGAGCTCTGGCGTGTTCCTGCATTTCACGCAGGGCGATATCTTTCGCTTCGCGCAGCACTTCCTCATAAGAGCCGCTACGTCCGCCCACTACATCGCGAATGCTGGCAAAAAAGTCACGGAATACATTGGCACCGATAATCGTCTCGCCTGAAACGATACCGTAATAGCGGGTGATACGTCCACCCTCGATAGTTGGGGTTGTTGTTACTAACATAATCTTTCTCTATTTATTTAAGTTATTTGTACCCTATTAGACGCACGAATAGAGCGAAAAGTTGCAGTAGCGAGAGCTTTTATACCTCTTCATTATAATAAAAAAACAAAAAAGAGAGCACCTATATATGAGCAAAGTCAGCTTTTATCTATCTTTGTGCCGAAGAAATGGAAACAAAGCATTTTATATTTAAAATAATGATGTATCTGGTCGTAGTGCTTTTTGCTCTGCAACCAGAAGATTATAACTCCTTTTCCGAGAACGAACCTCCCTTTCTTTGCATCGAACAAAATGAGCATCATTCGTCGGGAGAGTTTAACGATGAAGCTGTTATCTCACGTACACTTTCTTTAAACCGTGCGCGCAAGCTCTGTGCAGAGACTACGACTACTTATACTTTCTCTACTGAGAACGCTAATTTATATCAATACAGTGACGGTAGCCAACCGTGCAACCTCAGGAGCGTATATTCACCCGAACGCTCCCTACTTTGTATATACCGGCTTTAGCACAAGTCCTTCTATTACCGTATTTTTATATTCTATCCGGGACGAATCATACATTCGTTCCGCTATGTCTAATTAATAAACTTATATATGGGACTTGTTATATTATATTTAACCATTGCATTATCATTATCATTTTTATGCTCCATCCTGGAAGCTGTTTTATTATCTACCCCAATGTCGTACATCTCCACCAAAGAGAAAACACACGGGAAAAGCGCTATTTTATTAAAGAAGTTCAAACAAGACATCGACCGGCCTATTGCCGCCATATTATCTCTGAATACCATTGCCCACACCGTCGGTGCGGCCGGTGTCGGTGCCGAAGCGGTAAAGATATTCGAAGAAGCTTACTTCGGTGTAATCTCCGCCATACTGACTATCTTAATTCTCGTTCTCTCAGAGATCATTCCTAAAACGATAGGCGCCTGCTACTGGCGCACACTGGCACTTCCATCAGCCCGTATCATTAATTTCCTTATTATTATCTGTTATCCCCTGGTGTGGTTGTCCGAGCTGATTACCCGTCTGTTTTCTTCCGGCAAACAAGAATTATCCGTAAGCCGCGAAGAGGTTTCGGCTATGATTTCCATCGGGGTAGAAGAAGGTGTTTTCCAGATGAAAGAAAACAAGATGATACAAAACCTCATTAAACTGGATAAAGTAAAATCACAATCCATTATGACTCCCCGTACTGTAGTGGCAACAGCTCCCGAAAGTATGTCTCTGAAAGAGTTCTATCAGGATGGAAAGTATAAGTTTTACTCTCGTATTCCAATTTATAATGATAGCGAAGATTATATCACAGGATATGTGTTGCGGCAGACTGTACTCGAAAAGTTAGCAGAAGACAGATTCGATATGTGTCTGAAGGATGTGGCCCGCCCTATCCTTTCCTTCCCGGAAAATAGTCCTGTTTCCACGGTTTGGGAACAGATGCTTGAAAAGAAAGAGCATATTTCAATCTTGATTGATGAATATGGCTGCTTCTGGGGAATTGTCACAATGGAGGATATTATCGAAACAGCCTTAGGTTTTGAGATTGTGGATGAAAAAGACTCCGTAACGGATATGCAGAAGCTGGCACGGGATAAGTGGCAGAGGCGAAAATTAATGATTAGTGATTAGGGGGTAGTGATTGGCGCTATGCGGATGATTATCACTAATCACTACCCCCTAATCACTAATCAAAACATCTTACCGACACGTTCAATACCTGCCACCAAGACATCGATTTCTTTTTTTGTATTATAGATTCCAAAGGAAGCACGCACTGTTCCTTCTATGCCGAGGCGTTGCATCAGCGGTTGGGCGCAATGGTGTCCTGTACGTACGGCAATACCGAGACGATCGAGCAATGTGCCCATATCGAAGTGATGAATATCACCCACAAGGAAAGAGATGACACTCCCTTTCGCAGCTGCTTCACCAAAGATGCACATACCAGGGATTGTTTTCAATCGCTGTGTGGCATATTCCGTCAATTCATGCTCATAAGCGGCAATCTGATCCATGCCAATGGCAGAAACATAATCGAGAGCTTTCGCCAGTCCCGTAGTACCGATATAATCAGGAGTACCGGCTTCGAACTTAAATGGCAATTCATTGAAGGTAGTACGTTCAAAAGATACATGCTTTATCATCTCACCGCCGCCTTGATAAGGAGGTAACTTATCCAGCCATTCTTCCTTACCATAAAGCACGCCCACACCGGTAGGCCCATACACTTTATGCCCCGAGAATACAAGGAAATCAGCATCCAGATCCTGCACGTCCACTGCCATGTGAGGAATGGATTGTGCCGCATCTACCAGGAAAGGTACATCATGCTTATGGGCAATCTTAATCATTTCCTTGATAGGATTGACCGTACCCAGAACATTGGACACATGTACTACGCTCACAATCTTCGTCCGGTCAGTGAAAAGCTTCTCGTATTCATCCATCAGGAGTTCGCCGCGGTCGTTCATCGGAATAACCTTCAGATTGATGCATTTCCGTTCAGCCAGCAGTTGCCAGGGGACAATGTTACTATGATGTTCCATTACGGAAACAATCACTTCATCACCCGGATGCAGGAATGCTTCGCCGAAGCTGGAGGCTAACAGATTGATGCTTTCCGTGGTTCCCCGTGTAAATACGATTTCATTTATAGAGCCGGCATTGATAAACTTTCGCACTGTCTCACGGCTTGCCTCATGCAGTTCCGTTGCCTGTTGTGACAGAAAGTGTACGCCACGATGCACATTAGCATTGACAGAATAATATTCATCCGTTATGGCATCCACCACACAACGTGGCTTCTGTGTCGTCGCCCCATTATCGAGGTAGACCAATGGCTTGCCGTACACTTCACGGGAAAGTATCGGAAAATCGGCTCTTATCTTTTGAATATCCATATTAGCTTAGAATTATGAATTATGAATGAAGAATTAAGAATTGGCTGCGCCATGTCATGCCGCATGGTAATTCTTAATTCTTCATTCTTAATTCTTCATTTATTTGCATATCGCGCAGCCCTGGCACTTATTCAGTTCTCCACGGAAACGTTTCTCCACCAAGAGATGCAAGCGGTCTTTCAATGCATCCAGCCGGATGGTATCGATCACCTCGTTCACGAAAGCGAACATCAGCAACAGGCGGGCTTCACGCTCCGGAATACCGCGCTGGCGCATATAGAAGAGTGCATTTTCGTCCAACTGACCAACGGTAGCGCCATGACTACACTTTACATCATCGGCATAAATTTCCAGTTGCGGCTGCGTATACATACGTGCCTCACGGGTAGCGCAAAGATTCCGGTTCGTTTGTTGCGAATTGGTATGTTGCGCATCCGGGCGCACCAATACCAAACCGGCAAATGCACCGACTGACTGGTCATCGAGCACATACTTGAAGAGCTCATTGCTCGTGCAGTTAGGTACGGCATGGTCGATACTTGTATTGTTGTCTACATGCTGATTCTTATCCGCAATGGCCATACCGCAAAGGTTGATTTCGGCACCTTCACCCGCCAGCAATACTTCGGTGGTATTGCGGGAAGTACCGTTATGCAAGGTCATGCCATTCAGCAATACGTTGCTGTTGGCTTCCTGTCTCACATACATATTGCTGATACGCACGGTACTTGTATGCGTTTCTTCGAGCTCGTAAAGATCAAAGACAGCATTCTCACCTACGAATACTTCTATCACCTGGGTTGCCAGGAAGTTCACGGCATCCATGGCATGGTCGCACACCAGCATGCGTGCCTGTGCGCCATCTTCCAATACAATCAATACCCGGCGGTTCACTAGGAAGTTCACGTCACCACGCAGGATGTTTACCAACTGAATGGGACGTTCCACTATTACATTCTTCGGCACATACAGCAGCACACCGTCTTGTGCAAAAGCGGTGTTGAATGCTGTCACTCCGTCTTTTGAAGTATCTGCCAGCTTGCCATAGTACTTCTTTACCAGTTCCGGTTGCTTCTCCGCCATCTCCTTCAAACTGCCGAAGATGACTCCTTCGGGCAGATGTGAAGCGGGTAGCGCTTTATTGTAAAAAGCATCATTCACTACAAAGTACAGGGAGGTACTCATATTGGGTACATCGCATTTGAATACTTCATAGGGATTTACCGGAATATCCAGACGGTTCAGGTTCAACCCATAGTCCGGTTCAAAGAACTTGCTGACATCGGTATATTTATATTTCTCCTGTTTACGGGTAGGAAAGCCAAGCCGCTCGAAGTCGGCAAACGCAGTGGCACGAGGGGTATTCATCACCTCGGCACTGTGCTGGCATATCATAGCTTCCGTCTGGGAGAAAAGATCTATGTATTGTTGTTCTGCATTCATAATTTATTCTCCCAACTCCTTCTTAATCCAATCATACCCCTTCTCTTCCAGTTCCAGCGCCAATTCCGGTCCCGCCGTCTTCACGATACGACCTTTGTAAAGCACATGTACGACGTCAGGTTTGATATAATCCAGTAAGCGTTGGTAGTGGGTGATGACGATGGTACTGTTCTCCGGTGTTTTCAACTTGTTCACACCTTCGGCTACGATACGCAAAGCATCGATATCCAACCCGGAATCCGTTTCATCCAGAATACTTAATTTCGGTTCCAGCATCGCCATCTGGAAGATTTCATTCCGCTTCTTCTCTCCACCGGAGAAGCCCTCGTTCACCGAACGGTTAGCCAGTTTATTGTCCAGTTCCACAATGGCACGCTTTTCACGCATCAACTTCAGGAACTCGCTTGCACTGAGAGCAGGCAGATGATTATATTTACGTTGCTCATTCACCGCTGCACGCATAAAGTTAACCATACTCACACCCGGAATTTCTACCGGATACTGGAAGCTGAGGAAGATACCCTCGTGACTACGGTCTTCCGGTGAAAAGTCCAGCAGGTTCTTACCGCAGAAAGTCACGCTTCCCTTCGTCACCTCAAAGGCAGGATTACCTACCAATACAGCCGAAAGAGTACTCTTTCCGGAACCGTTCGGTCCCATAATAGCATGCACCTCACCAGCTCTTACCGACAGGTTGATGCCTTTCAATATCTCTTTGCCATTTACACTGGCATGCAGGTCTTTTATCTCTAACATAATCTATTAAATTAAGAATGAAGAATTAAGAATGAAGAATATCGCAACATTCTCCACTCCTAACTCTTCATCGTTTTATTTTGATTCTTCATTCTTCATTCTTAACTCTTCATTTATCCTACGCTGCCTTCCAGCGAAATAGCCAACAACTTCTGAGCCTCTACCGCAAACTCCATAGGCAGCTTATTAAGCACTTCCTTAGCATAGCCGTTCACAATCAGCCCTACTGCATCCTCCGTAGAAATACCACGCTGGTTGCAATAGAAGATCTGGTCTTCATTGATCTTGCTGGTAGTCGCCTCATGCTCCACAACCGCCGTCTCATTATGGATATCCATATACGGGAAGGTATGCGCACCGCACTTGTCACCCAGCAACAAAGAGTCGCACTGACTATAGTTACGCGCATTATCCGCCTTTTGAGCTACACGCACCAAGCCCCGGTAAGAGTTCTCACTATGTCCGGCAGAGATACCCTTGCTGACAATGGTACTACTGGTATTCTTACCCAGATGAATCATCTTCGTACCCGTATCCGCCTGTTGGTAGTTGTTCGTCACCGCCACACTGTAAAATTCCGCCGAAGAGTTATCTCCAGTCAGAATGCAGGAAGGGTATTTCCACGTAATAGCTGAACCCGTCTCCACTTGTGTCCAGGAGAGCTTACTGTTCGCACCTTTGCAGTTACCACGTTTCGTAACAAAGTTATAAACACCGCCTTTACCTTCGGCATCACCCGGATACCAGTTCTGCACGGTGCTGTACTTCACTTCTGCACGTTCGTGCACCACAATCTCCACGATAGCGGCATGCAACTGGTTCTCATCGCGCATCGGAGCCGTACAACCTTCCAGATAGGAAACATACGAATCATCATCCGCCACAATCAGCGTCCGCTCAAACTGCCCTGTATTACGCGCATTGATACGGAAATACGTGGATAACTCCATCGGGCAGCGTACTCCTTTCGGGATATATACAAACGAACCGTCGGAGAATACAGCCGAGTTCAGCGCGGCAAAGAAGTTATCACGGTATCCCACTACGGAACCAAGATACTTCTGCACCAAATCCGGATGCTCACGTACAGCTTCACTGATGGAACAAAAGATAATCCCCTTCTCCATCAGCGTCTCTTTGAAAGTAGTTTTCACAGACACGGAGTCCATCACGGCATCCACTGCCATGCCACTCAACGCCATCTGTTCTTCCAGGGGGATGCCCAGCTTATTGAAGGTTTTTATCAACTCAGGGTCTACTTCGTCCATGCTCTTAGGCGCATCTTTCTTCTTCGCCAACGGATCGGCATAGTAGGAAATAGCCTGATAATCTATCTCAGGAATACGGAGATGTGCCCATGTAGGCATCTCCATCGTCAACCAGTGACGATATGCTTTCAGACGGAACTCCAACAGCCATTCCGGCTCGTTCTTCTTCGCAGAGATCAGCCGTACAACATCTTCATTCAGCCCACGCTCAATGACTTCCGTATGCACGTCGGTGGTGAAGCCGTACTTGTACTTCTCCTGCGTTAGTTCCTTTACATATTTATTGGGTTCTTCGGGTTGCATTATTTAATTAAGTATATATTGTTCTGTAACTTCTTTTGCAGCCGGGAAAAACATTCCCGCGAACGACTCTATAGGATAATATAACACGGATTCCTCCTTCATTGTTCTATCAATCATCGTATTATCCGAGTCGATAAACTCGACAACACAGATAAGCAGACTCACCAGCAGCAGAAACTTCAACGCGCCCAGTCCGGCACCCAGCCATCGATTCAGCCAACCGAGCGAGACTGCCTCCATCGCCTTCGTCAGCAAAGCCGCCACCAGCAGGAACAGCAATGGCACCACTACCCAGATAACAACAAACGCCAATATCTGGGCAAACGTCATGGAATCCGTTATCTTGGAAAAGACTCTCTCCGCTACCGACACATACAGTGCTTTTGCAGCCAGCAATCCGACAATCAATCCGAGGATAGATGCCAATTGCTTGATGAAGCCTTTTATAAAACCGATGACCGCTCCCGCACCAATCACCACTAATAAGATGATATCTATTATTGTCATAGTAAAAGGGTGATAAAGGGTGGTAAGCGATAAGGTGATAGGGTCGAGAATAAGTCAGACCGTCATACAACAATGTGCCAATTGACTGCGTACGAAGGATGCCGCAGGGCAATTGGCACATTGGCACATATAACATTATAACTTCATCACATTATCATTCCACCACACTATCACATTATAATGTTTGTTTTACTTCTATTTCTTCGTAAGATTCGATCATATCGCCTACCTTGATATCGTTGCAGTTCGTCAGGCTGATACCGCACTCGAAGTTGGTACCTACTTCCTTCACGTCGTCCTTGAAACGTTTCAAAGCATTGATAGAACCGGTAAAGATTACGATACCATCGCGGATCAAACGGGCCTTGTCGCTGCGTTTCACCTTTCCGGTCTTCACTACCGCACCAGCTACGAGACCTACCTTGGTGATATTGAACACCTCGCGTACCTCGATGGTTGCAGTTACCTGCTCCTTCACCTGCGGTGCCAACATACCTTCCATAGCGGCCTTCACTTCTTCGATAGCATCGTAAATCACTGAGTACTTGCGGATATCCACACCTTCGTTCTCTGCCATCTTTGCAGCGGCATTCGACGGACGTACCTGGAAGCCGATGATGATAGCATCCGAAGCGGCAGCCAATGAAACGTCGGACTCGGAGATAGCTCCAACACCCTTGTGGATTACATTCACCTGTACCTGTTCGGTAGACAGCTTGATCAATGAGTCACTCAACGCCTCAACAGAACCGTCCACGTCACCCTTAACGATAACATTCAGTTCATGGAAGTCACCCAGTGCCAGACGACGGCCAACTTCATCCAAAGTAAGCATCTTCTGAGTACGCAAGCCTTGTTCACGTTGCAACTGTTCGCGCTTGTTAGCGATTTCACGTGCTTCCTGTTCCGTATCGATTACGTGGAACGTATCACCGGCAGCAGGTGCACCGTTCAATCCGAGGATCAATACCGGCTCAGATGGTCCGGCCTCTTTCAGGCGCTGGTTACGTTCATTGAACATGGCTTTCACCTTACCATACGCTGTACCTGCCAGTACGATGTCTCCCACCTGAAGTGTACCGTTTGATACCAGCATAGTAGCTACGTAACCACGTCCTTTGTCCAATGAAGACTCGATGATGGAACCTGTTGCCTTACGGTTCGGGTTTGCTTTCAAATCAAGCATTTCTGCTTCCAGCAATACTTTCTCCAACAGTTCTTTCACACCCAAGCCTTTCTTGGCCGAGATATCTTGCGATTGATATTTGCCACCCCATTCTTCAACGAGATAGTTCATAGCTGCCAGCTCCTCCTTAATCTTGTCAGCGTTGGCAGTCGGTTTATCAATCTTGTTAATTGCGAATACGATAGGTACACCGGCAGCCATAGCATGGTTGATAGCTTCCTTCGTTTGCGGCATCACGTTATCATCGGCAGCGACAATAATGATAACCACGTCCGTCACCTTCGCACCACGGGCACGCATAGCGGTAAACGCCTCATGACCCGGAGTATCGAGGAACGTAATCTCACGTCCGTCTTCCAGTTTCACGTTGTAAGCACCGATGTGCTGCGTGATACCACCGGCTTCACCGGCAATAACGTTCGCCTTACGGATATAGTCGAGCAATGATGTCTTACCGTGGTCTACGTGACCCATGACGGTAACAATCGGCGCGCGCGGTTCCAGATCCTCTTCAGAATCCTCCTCCTCTACAATGGCCTGTGCCACTTCCGCACTGACATATTCAGTCTTGTATCCGAACTCTTCCGCCACCAGATTGATGGTTTCAGCATCCAGACGCTGGTTGATAGACACCATGATACCGATACTCATACAAGTAGCGATGACCTGCGTCACGGAAACGTCCATCATGCTTGCCAACTCGTTGGCAGTCACGAATTCCGTTATCTTCAGCACTCTGCTGTCCGCCATTTCGCGGTCTTCCTGCTCCTGCATACGGCTGTTCGCTATATCGCGCTTGTCCTTACGGTATTTGGAAGTCTTGCTCTTACCTTTGGAAGTGAGGCGTGCCAAGGTTTCTTTTACCTGCTTAGCTACGTCTTCCTCGCTAACCTCCTGCTTGATGACCGGTTTCTTGAAACGATCCCTGTTATTGTTGTTACGATTGTTCTTGTTGCCACCTTGGTGATTATTACCACCACCGGCACCTTGCTGACCGCCGCCGGCATGAGGTCCTTTGCCTCCACCACCACGGTTGTCGCCTCCACGCTGGAAGTTGGATGCATTGTTGATATCCACCTTCTCCTTATTATTATTAATGCGGAGACGTTTCTTCTTGTTGGCGTTGGCATCGGCATCTTTCTCCTTGCCATCCTTCGCTTTGGTGTCTTCGCGGCGGATTTCTTTGATGATCGCCTCTTTCATCAGCTTCTTCTGATCCTGACGAATCTTCTCCTTCTCTTCGCGCTCCTTACGTTTCTCCTCTTTGGATTTCTTCTTAGGGCGTGTAGACTGGTTCAATGTCGCCAGATCAATCTGACCGATGATATTGATCTTAGAAACAAACTCCGGCTTGTGAATTGTGAAGATTTCCGCTTCATCACTCTTTGCAGGCGCTTCTTCTGCCACGGCAGGTTTCGCCTCTTCCCGGACAGGTGCCACGGGAGCAGGTGTTTCTTTTTTCACTACTTCTTTCACTACTACCGGAGCGGGTTTGGGTGCAGGTTTTTCTGCAACGACTGCTGGCTTCGGTTCTTCTTTCACTACAGGAGCCGGTTCGGGAGCCGGAGCCGGCTTCGGTTCGGGTTTCGGTTCGGGCTTCAATTCCGGTCTGGGTTCCGGTTTCGGTTCCGGTCTGAACTCAGGCTTCGGTTCCGGTTTGGGCTGCGGTTTAGGTTCTTCCTCTACCACAGGCGCAGATGTTTCCACTTTCTTTTCTTCCACTTTTTCTACTACCGGTTTCCGGTTCAGTTTATCCAGGTCTATTTTTCCGACAGGTTTAAACTTCGGACGTGCATCTTCGGGGACAACAGTCTTTATTTCTTCAACTTTCGGTTTCTCCGTAGTCTCAGCCTCGTAACCATCGATAGATACCGATGCTTTGTTACGGTCTTTATTCTGCCGTTCCTGAATGAAACGTTCCGATTCAAGTCTAAGATTCTTATCTGTACTGAACTCTTTCACGAGCAAGGCATATTGCTCCTCGTTAATTTTTGTGTTGGGGTTTGCCTCAACGGCAAATCCTTTCTTCTGCAAGAACTCAACGACCGTTGAAATTCCTACATTCAAATCTCTTGTTACTTTATTTAACCTTATCGTCATACTAAAAAATTAATGAATAATGTGGAGAAAGAAGTTAGTGCAAACAGAAACAGATGTCGACAGACACTTTATTCTGCCTCGGGCTCTGCCTCAGGGGCAACCTCGGGCTCTGTCTCAGGCATAACCTCAGGTGCCGGATCCAATTCAGGTTCGCCTTCTTCAAACTCCAAACTTAAAATGCGTAATACCTCGTCCACCGTTTCTTCTTCCAGGTCGGTCTTTTCAATCAACAACTCGCGCGGAGCGTTCAGCACGGCCTTCGCTGTATCGATGCCAATCGACTTGATAGCATCAATCACCCAACCGTCGATTTCGTCTCTGAACTCATCCAGATAGATATCTTCATCCTCAACAGCCTGATCCAACTCACGGAATACGTCAATGGTGTACTCGGTCAACATACTGGCAAGTTTGATATTCAAACCGCCTTTACCAATAGCCAGCGAAACCTCTTCAGGCCTCAGAAATACTTCTGCCTTACGTTCTTCTTCATTCAGACGAATAGAAGATATCTTCGCGGGGCTGAGGGCACGCTGAATAAACAACTGGATATTGGACGTATAGTTGATTACGTCAATATTCTCATTGCGCAACTCACGAACAATGCCATGAATACGGCTACCCTTTACACCTACGCAGGCACCTACCGGGTCGATACGGTCGTCGTACGACTCAACGGCAATCTTGGCACGCTCACCGGGGATACGGGCAATCTTCTTAATGGTAATCAGTCCGTCATTGATTTCGGGCACTTCCATCTCGAACAGACGCTGCAGGAATACAGGCGATGTACGGGAAAGGATAATCTTCGGATTGTTATTCTTGTTGTCCACACGGGCCACCACGGCACGCGCCGTTTCTCCCTTGCGATAGAAATCGCTCGGAATCTGTTCCGTCTTGGGCAGCAGCAATTCGTTTCCTTCATCATCGAGCAGCAGCATTTCCTTCTTCCATATCTGGTATACTTCCGCATTGATGATATTACCCACCTTATCAATATATTTATTATAGATACTGTCTTTTTCCAGTTCCAAAATTTTAGAGGCCAACGTCTGACGCAAGTTCAGGATGGCACGTCGTCCGAAGTTCGCGAAGATTACTTCATCCGTCACTTCCTCGCCCACTTCATAAGAAGCATCTATTTTCTGTGCTTCCGATAATGCAATCTGCAAGTTCGGATTTTCCAGGTCTTCATCCGCCACTACTTCACGGTTGCGCCATATTTCGAAGTCGCCCTTGTCCGGGTTCACAATTACGTCGTAATTCTCATCGGTGCCGAACATCTTCGCGATCACACTACGGAACGACTCTTCGAGCACGCTCACCATGGTGGTTCTATCGATATTTTTCAGTTCCTTAAATTCCGAAAATGTATCTATCAGGCTGATAGTTTCTACTTTCTTGGCCATAGTCTTATTTAAAACTGATTAAGTATTTAGTATATTTTATTTCATCATACGCAAGCATTTCGTCTTCCTGCACCAGCTGGGGGCGCTTGGCTCCTTCGGATTTCACTTTCTTCTCTACAGTTACAGTGAAATGCTGTTCATCGGCTGCCTTCAGCACGCCGCACAACTTGCGTCCATCTTTTCTCAGCACTTCCACTTCTTTTCCGATGTGGTTGGTGTACTGTTGCAACACTTTAAATGGCTGTCCGATACCGGCAGAACCTACCTCCAACTCATAATCCTCATCCTCACGGTTCAACTTGGATTCGATGTATCGGCTCAACTCCACACAATCTTCAATCCAAACCCCTTCTTTGTGGTCAATTTCCACCACAATCTTGTCGTCCGGGCTGATAGCTACTTCCACCAGAAAGTACTCTTTTCCGTCCAGCCACTCGTCAACAATCTGACAAACAGTTTTCTTTTCTACCATTGATTAACTATATAAGAACAAAAAAAGGAGCTTAATTGCCCCTCCACCTTTCATCCATTGCGGTTGCAAAGATATAAATAATCTATTCGACTACAAAATATTAGAAAGAAAAAAGAATAATTAAGGGGTTATCTTCCTGTTTTCTCTTTCCATTCCTCCACTGTCCTCGTCCGGGACGAGAAGTTGACGCCGATACAAATCACCTTGCGCTTGTCCGTAAGATAAGGTTTGGCATAGTTTTTTTCTTCAATCTGCCGGAGTGCCTCGTCGGCCGAGCCGTCGAGTTTGAATTCGAAGATGTAAACATAATCTTTCAGTTCGATGATGCAGTCCACACGGCCGATGGCCTGGGGTTTCTCGTTGATGAGACGGCAATTGCTTTCGCCTATCAGACGCAGAATGAGATAAAATGTGTACTGGAAATATTTTTCGGTAGCCTCGGGAGTCCCAAGCGAATCGTGGCTGTCATACGCTATGCTCGACAGGAAAGCGGTCAAGGAATCACGGAATTCGGCCGTCTCACCGTCTTCCAGCAGGATGAGGGCATCGATTACCCACGAGGAAATGTTGCCGTCCTTCGGTTTCAGGTAATCGTTCGCTATCATGACGAGAAAGCCTTGCCGCACTTCGTTGTTGGGAAAATCCAGCAGATAAGCATTCCTGCGCATGTCATAGTCTTTGATGGTGAGGTAACCGCTTTGGTAGATCATCGGTAGCGGCTTCTCAACATCGGCTTTATAGTCCACAAACATGGCCGGGGCATAATATTTGCCGGTCAGTTTGTTTATCTGCTCATGATTGTGCTTCAGCAGTTTTTCCAGATAGGTAGGCGTGCCGGTGGCGTACCAGTAATCAAAAATCCTTGTCTGATCGAACGCATTGAGCAAGCTGAACGGATTGTATACACCAATCAGTGCATCGCTGAAGTGGTAGCCATCATATTGCTTTTTGAGCATATCTTTCATTTCCCCCGCAGAGCATTGGTATCTCTCGGCCAATGCTGTTATTGGTTCGGCAAAGTAGTGCTCCATCTCCTGCTGCGTAATGCCACAAAGAGTATCGAAACGGCGATCCATACTGATATCCTTTGGCTGGTTGAAACCGCTGAACACGCTCACTTGAGAGAATTTGGTCACACCGGTCAGCAGTACGAACTGCAAGGAGGCATCGGCTCCCTTGAAGGTAGAATAAAAGGTTTTCAGAATTTCCCGGTTCACAGCTTCCTGCGGGGTATCGAGAGCATCGAGGATGGGCTTGTCATACTCGTCTACCAAAACCACCGCACGACGGCCTGTCTTTTCACTGGCACGCCTCAGCAACTCCCTGAAGCGATCTCCGACAGTACTATAGTGGGGATTCTTGCCGTAGATATCTTCCCAATTGCCCAAATATCCTTCGATGGTTGCTTCCAGAATTCCCGGTTGCATATAAGGGCCACCGTTGAAATCGATGCGGAATATGGGATATTCCAGCCAGTCTTTTTCAAGTTCCGCAATAGCTAATCCTTCAAAAAGTTCTTTCCGCCCACTGTAATAAGCCTCCAGAGTACTCACCAACAAGCTCTTGCCGAAGCGGCGGGGGCGGCTCAGGAAGTAAATGGCACCGGTGGTGACCAATTGATAGACTAAAGCCGTCTTGTCCACATACACGTATCCGTCTTCACGGATTCTTTCGAACGTCTGTATTCCAATAGGATATTTCATAATCATTCCCTTCTTTTGATTGCCACCTCGTAAAGTTAATCCATTTCGATGAATCACCCAAACTATAGGCAATTTAGTTTCGCATACACTCAACTTATTTATTAACAAGGATTCAGTTGACAAGCCGACAAGCCCGGAATCACGTCCGTTCCGCCTTCACATAGTGCTTTTGATTCCTTTTTCCACGGCTCTCAATCAGCCCTTTTTCTACAAAGTGCTTCAAGTCCTGGGCGGCTTTCCACTTCAGCCTGCCGGTCAGCTCGCTGTAGGTCACCCGGTTGATGTAGGCGTTGTTGTCCAGGTAATTCATCAGCAGTTTTTCCAATTCCTCCATGCTCAAGTCGCTGGATTGGCGGAACCGTACCGTCGGAACGCGTGTCAAATCTCCATTCAGCGCTTTCTTGAAGGTGGCGGAAGGACGAAAATTGACATTGTTGAAGCGGATGGATTGGGAGCGGATATCCGTTTTTTTCGCCACCATCCGATTGCCTTTCACCTTGCCGGTAAAAAAGCCGAACTCACCGACTTCTACGCTGAACCCTTTGTTTATCCAGTCGGTTGCCGTATCAAACACACTCATCAGCACTCCTTCAATCTCTCCTTTGCGAAAGCCTATCCGTTTGGACACCAAATCCAGGAACTCATCCGAGGAAATTGTTCCCGCCGTAATAGCTTGCACATAAAGCACTTCCGTTTCGCCTTCTTTCGTGGTGAGCGAAGGTTTTTTCTTCAAATCATAATAAGCCATATCTATCTGTATTTAAGTTCATTACCCTATACCGCAAAGCACTAATTCCAAGGCCGCGGAGAATAAGTTCCAAAACCGCCGGAAACAATTTTCTCCGCTACTTCAAATCAGAAGGATGGCTACAACCAGCCCATCAGACGCTTATAAACACCCCATCGGCTGTATGCATACACCCGATGGGATGTATGCATACAGCCGACCTATTCGTTACTGCAAAGATAATTGTTTCTGCCGATAAAAGAAATTATTTGATGGGAATATAGAACATGCCATATTCCTCTTTAACCTGCATTATTCATAGCAGGCTCAATCTTTTCTACTTATTCGGCGTATCCCATTTCCTGGTATCCGTACAAGTAATATTCAAAGTTTGATTACCCGTCTGTATGCGGAAGTCGCCTTTTTCCAGAATCCATTTGCCATCATAACCCACGAAAGCAAGGTCGGAACCTTTCACTTTCAGCGTAACGGTTTTCGTTTCTCCCGGTTGCAGTTCTACTTTCTCGAAAGCACGCAGGCGGCGGATATCAGGAGTCAGGGAAGCGATCAGATCGCTGCTGAACAGCAGAACACTTTCCTTGCCGATACGGTTACCGGTGTTCTTCACATCAACGGTGAAAGTAAGTACATCGTCAGCCGTAAAGTTGGTTTTATCCACTTTGAGATTACTGTAAGCATAGGTAGTGTAACTCAATCCGTAACCAAATGCCCATTGCACGGACATCACGGCATCGTAATCATAAGCACCCGACATCTTTTCAAGGTCTTCGCACGGCTTGTAGTCGTAAGTGAACAGTGAATTGATTTCCTTCGGATAAGTATAGGGCATCTTACCGCTGAAGTTGGCGTCTCCTGTCACGAGGTTTGCCAAAGCATCGCCTCCATAGTTACCCGGAAGCATGGTGTTGATAACAGCCTTTGCCAACGGTTCTATTTCGTTGACGATGCGCGGACGGCCTTCGTTCAGAACCAAAATAACCGGCTTTCCGGTAGCAGCCAATGCTTTCACCAGATTGAGTTGGCTTTCGGAGAGGAAGAGGTTGTTCAGGTTACCCGGAGTTTCGCAATAGGAGTTCTCACCCACACAAGCGATGATATAATCCACATTGGCGGCAGCAGCTACGGCTTTATCTATTTCCGGAGCATTTTCTTCCCACCATGCGCCACCTTCCTTATAAGTGACACCCGGCTCATAGATGATATTGGAAGCACCGAACTTCTGAGTGAACGATTCAAGAATGGTGTTATAATCCGCCGCTAATTCATCCGCCCTGTGTCCTTGCCAAGTGTAAGACCAGCCACCGTTGAGCGTACGCATGGAGTTGGCATTAGGGCCTGTAATCAGCAGTTTTTTATCTTTAGGCAACGGCAAGATATGATCGGTATTCTTCAATAAGACCAGAGACTCTTCGGCAGCCTGCAAAGCGGCGGCGGCATGCTCTTTACCTCCGAACAGGGGGAAATCCTTGTGATTATAAGCAGGTGTTTCGAACAAGCCCAAGCGATACTTCATGCGCAGCACGCGGCGTACAGCATCGTCAATGCGGCTCATCGGCACTTCGCCTTCTTCCACCAACTCTTTCAGGTATGTACAGAAACTCCATTCATAAGGCACCATCGACATATCGATACCGGCATTGATAGCTATCTTGATAGCCTCTTTCTTGCTGCCTGCAATCTTATCGCGGGTGTAGAGGTTATTGATATCCGCCCAGTCGGTCACAATCATGCCATCCCAGTTCAAGTCCTCTTTCAGCCACTCGGTCAGCAGCTCGTAGTTGGCATGAAAAGGAAGCCCGTTGTTCATGGCAGAGTTCACCATAACAGACAAAGCACCAGCCTTGATACCTTCGAGGAACGGAGCGAAATGTTTCTCGCGCATATCCTGCACGGTGATGGACGAAGGGGTACGGTCTTTACCGGAAACAGGGACACCGTAACCCATATAATGCTTGATGCAGGCGGCTACTTGCTGTTTTCCTATATGGTTAGGATCACTGCCCTGAAAACCGAATACAGCTTCGCGCCCCATTTCGGCATTCACGTAGCAATCTTCACCGTAGTTCTCCCAATGACGGGGCCAGCGGGCATCACGTGCCAGGTCGAGCACCGGAGCATAGGTCCAGGGGATACTTCCGGCCTTGGTTTCATAAGCGGAGATGCGGGCGCCTTCACGCACCAGTTCGCGGTTGAAGGTAGCTGCCATATTGATGCCCTGGGGGAAGAAAGTTCCGACCAATGTATAAGTTGTCCCGTGTATCTGGTCTACACCATAAATACAAGGAATACCCATTACTTTCATCGATTTGTCCTGTATCTTCCGGATGATTTCTTCCCACTTCTCTTTGGATTGTGCAACGCCCTGGGGTACATTCAGAATAGAGCCGACTTTGTACTTGCCGATAACGGTATCCAGCAAAGCATCGTCTATCTGAAATTCTTGGGTCGAATTATCACGTTTGGTAATGACGTCAATGGTAAGCTCTGTCATCTGCCCAATCTTCTCTTCAAGGGTCATCTTCTTGAGCAAGGCTTCCACCTTCTTTTCTATTTTCCCGTCTCTTGGGATGGCAGGAGCCACCGTAGTTTGCGCCGTAGCGGTTAACATCAGCCCGGAGAGGGCTGCGGATAAGATTAATTTTCTATTCATGGTATTGTTTTTGGGTTTCAGCAGGCAAAGGTAAGAACATCCTGTTATCCTCAAGGGTATAACAGGATGCTTTTTAGGTATTGTTTTGTTATTTCCTGTATTTCTCTTACCTGAACAACATCGGAACGAACTCCGTCAGATAAATACGCCAGTTCCTCCAGATATGTCCTTCATCCGATTCGTAATAGGTATATTTATATCCCTTTTTATCCAGCAGTTTACGGTACTCCTCATTGGCTTTGTAGAGGAAATCCGTCTTACCGATGGCAATCCAGTAAAGGGCGGGTTTCTTGTCAAACTGCACTTTCAGTTTTCCTTCCATGTTCTCGTATATCGGTGAAGATGCCTCTTTATTAGGCATAATGGCAGCGGAAAACAGTCCGACATAATTGAACATATCGGGATATTGCTTGGAAATATGCAAAGAATGGAAGCCACCCATAGACAAACCGGCTATGGCACGACCGGATTTACTCTTTACCGTACGATAGTTTTTATCGATGAACTTCACGATCTCGGGAAACGCCTGTTCATAAGATCCCTCCATCGTCTTGGGCAACTGCATTGTCGGGGGAACCATTCCACGGGATGACTCTCCGGGAGCAGCTTCCTGTGAAGCATTACCGTTCGGCATTACTACAATCATGGGCTTTGCTTTACCCTGTGCAATCAGGTTGTCCAATATCTGTGCAGTACGGCCCAGAGAAATCCATGCTTCTTCATCGCCACCCATTCCGTGAAGGAGATAAAGCACGGGATAGCGTTTGCCGCCGGTTTCATAACCGGCAGGAGTATAGACCGTCATGCGACGTTCCAGGCCAAGTGCCGGACTATCATACCATACTCGGGAGACAGTTCCGTGAGGCACCGGATTGACTTTATAAAAATCGGCACGGTCGCCGCCAATGATAAATACGTTGGTTAAGGTGGACACATCACGGATCAGGTAGACATTGGCGGGATCGTTCACCCGCAAGCCATCTACTATGAAAGAGTAGCTGTAAAGTTCCGGTTTCAGAGGTTCGGGAGTAGTATATTCCCATACACCCTCCTGCCCTTCCTTCAGGTCCACAATTCCGGGAGCCTCAAACTTAGCATTCTTTTGTACAGGCAGGAAGTCTCCTGTAAGCTGTACTCTCACCGCTTTCGGTGCTTTAAAGCGGAAGGTTACGGTATTGTTGCCATGAATCTCGGGAGATACCACGGGAGCACTTCCCCAAAGGGCTTGTTGTGCAAACATCGTCACGCCAATCAGCAAGGCGACGATCAAAGCTGTTAATCTTTTCATAAGTATGTATATATCAATGTTCACGGATATAGTTTATAATCAGGAAACAGGCAGGTTCGAGTACTGTGCCGTGATTGAAGCCTTGTAACTCATACAGATCCACCTTCTTATTGCCGATATTCTTCGCTACGGAAGCGAATAAAGCGTTCTCTTCCCATCGATCCGCCATTTCCAGATTGCGGTCTCCGGTAATCAGTATGACAGGAGGGGTATCTTTACGCACACGGTTCACCGGGGCATATTCATCTATAATAGGAATACCGTTCGGCAACCCGCGTTCTTTACGAATCGTGAAATGAGTCACCGTCTGTCCGCTGACGGGAAGATAAGCAGCCACTTTATCGGCATCCGCACCATAAGCTTCCATGTACTTCTTATCCATAGCCAATATCAGTGCAAGGTAGCCGCCTGCGGAATGTCCGGAAACAAATATCTTGTCTTTACTGCCGCCGTATTCTTCTATATGGTTGAATGTCCATGCCACAGCAGCCGCAGCATCTTCAATATAAGCGGGATTCTTGGCCTTGGGACTCAGACGGTAGTTCACCGCCACCACTGCAAAGCCTCTGTTCATCAGTTCTTGGGGGATATGCTTTCCACCGCCTTCCAGACCACCGCCATGAAACCATACGATAGTGGGAAAATCTTTTTTGTCCACCGGATAGTAGACATCCAGTTTGCAACGTTCCTTTCGGTAAGCGTCAGTCTCGGACTTGGCAATATACAGCAGGTCTTTTACGGTTTTATATACTTCCTGCGCATGCAGGGTTAACATACAGAATAATAGCAACAGAAGTGTCACTTTCCTTTTCATGGCATATTTGTTTAAAGGTTTGTAGCTGCAATATTAGGCAAATAATTTCAAAGAGCAGCTTCTTAATTGTTGAAAAGATTGTCTGTACGTTCAAAATCAATCATTTTTCTCATTCCGGACTTATATGGCTTACATCAACAGAAAAAACATTTTCAGGTTCGATTCTAGGCTCCAGGTCGTCAGAAAATGAAGGTTGTTGACGACCACCTACGACATAAAGCTTTCCGTCAGCATAGAACAATCCAGAGTTCTCCGAACCGTCCGTAAAATAATAGGCATTCACAGTATTCGTTCTGATATTATATATCTGCAAGCTCATATTTTCATAAATATAAATCAGATTTCCATTGGTTGTAACTCCCGGGCAACAGACTCCTTCCTTTAAATTACATAAGTCGTTCCAGACACCTGTCTCCAAATCATAACTTCTGACTTTCCACATTGAAGCCGTATATTGACCACCAAAGAAATAAGCAACATGTCCCACCAAAACACATTTCATAAAATCCCTTCTTTCTTTTGGAATAACGATTCCGGCATCATACCAAACACCGGTTTTAAGATCGAGTATATGCACTTTATCAGAGTACACGTTCTTTTTTATGGTGCCACCCATCATATACAGACAATCATCATAAATGAATGTAGCTGGATCTACCGCCTGATGAGGATTCACCCAATCCACATACAGAGTATCTCTATCTAAATCGTAAATTTCAATCTGAGGTGCCGTATATTCCAACTTACGGTTGATGGATAAATACTTTCCCCCCACGATGAATACCTTTCCTTTATAATAATGCGCTCTATGCCCATTACGTCGGGCAAACTTTTGCAGACTTTCTGTCCAAGTATCTGTAGCAATGTCATAAACATACATTTTATCAGAAAGACTACTGCCGGGTGCCAGAGTCTTTTCATCTCCTGATACGATATATATCTTGCCATTTTGGATGAAGGAGCCAGAAGAAACAACAGCTACAGGCAAATCCTTCAAAGGTTCATAATTGAGAAAAATGCGTCCTCGTTCCCCCTTCACACTCACTTCCGGCAATTGCTGAGAATAAGTATACATTGTTACGCGATAGGCCGAATATCTCAAATCCTTAAGGGTAAGTTTAAGAGAAAGATATCCCACATACGAGAAAACAATCGTATCACTTCCTGCAATATTCTCCACATCCTCAATATTGAAATACCCATTTTTATCAGTCACACCTATTCCTACAGAATCTTTTTGCAGATATATATTTACTCCGGATAATGGACTATTGTCTTTTCCATCTATGACATATCCCTGTGATTGAGATTTCATCGGCAGGGAACAAGTTATTATAAGAAACAAGAATATAATTATCTTCATATATGAATATTAAACATTTAACATAAAAAAGGAGAAAGGACAAACATTCTTTCTCTGCACTTACAGAACTTTATTTCGCATAGTTTCTTTTTGGACTATTCGCAACAGAGAATCCAACATTTTCTTATTAATGCATTATCCGCTTTTTTATATAATAAATAGGCTTCTGATAGTAACCAAAAGACTGTTTATTCATAGCATTCAGAACAGAGTTCTCATTCCTGACAACCAAAGATACGAATATGTAGTTTAATAACATACAAAAACAAGGGAAAAAGCACTCAATCATATAAAATAATTACCACCATTTCTAAAGCGAAATATTATCCACTCCAAGGCTACACCCTTTCCCAAAAAGGGCTACACCTTTTATCGGAAAGAGTGTAGCCATTCCAACCAAAGGGTGTAGCCCTAGGAAAAAGACCTTGTAGCTATCTGTACACAGGATAGTAATTACACATTTGCCCAATGATGAGTGCATTCATCAGATACAAAATTCTTAAAATATTACCTAATATAGGGTTTATTCATTACATTTGTACCATTCTTAAAACTTTATCCTTATGGCACACCACTTGAATACCAACAAACAGTTTATGGTAGGCAACGGCATCCTGGCCTTTGCAGTTATTTTCGTTGTCGTCATCTTCGTTTACATGAGCCTGCGTTTGCAGAAGCAGAAAGATGAAGACCGGAACTTTATCGAAACGTACACCATCACCCTGGAAAAAGGATTTATCGGAGATTCCCTGTCACTAATGATTAATGACAGCGTGCTGGTGAATAAGAAAATAACCGAAGAACCATTCAGTATGGATGTGAAACGTTTTGCCGAGCAGAGCGCATTGTTGATTGTGGATAAAGCAACAGATCAACTATCCCTGTTCGAACTGAGTGAGAAAGGCGGTAACTACCGGTTTGAAAAAGAGAATGGGGAAGTAAAGCAGCTGGCTCAAAAATAGAACTTATGCTTCAGTGATTTTCCCGGCATCTTAAATGTCAATTCCACAAAGTTCTCTTCGTCTTCCAGACAGTCTTCGCTATTATAAGTTATCAGAATGTCTTCGCCACATGGCACAGCTTTCAGTTGGGAAGCGCAGTTAGAAGTAAGTTTCGGCATAGCAGCCGTAGTTATCTTCTTTCCTTTTATAAATAAGGAGACTATATAAGCATCCTTGCCGTCCGACTTTCCTTCGGCAGTGATAAAGATTGGCAATTTCCGGTAGCTCTGAACAACACCTTCCGCCCATTCGCGACGTGTCTTATCGAAGAAATATTCTGCGGCGGGACGCATTTTTGTGATGCACTGGTCTATTTCTTCTACCGAAGAGATGTCGGAAATACGCTCTTCCATCTTCTTTATCAAGTCTTCCATCGCACGATCCTGCTCTTCGAACTGACGAACCAACGCTTTATGTTCACTTTCAGGGAAGGGATAGCGTATCGCATAAGCGTACGTTATCTTACCGGACTTCTTATCACGGCGTTTCTCCCAATACGAACCATCGACTTTAGAAAGTGAGATCCCCTTGATAAAAGGCAAAGAAGCCGCACGGGTAGAACCTTCGGCCATATACTGATCGACAAACTCCGTGATACGGTCACCGTTACCGGAAGTCTGTTTCACTGTATGCGAATCCGAGAACTCGATATTCTGTGCCACAGCCTGAATAATCTGGCGCTTCACGCTTTCCAGGCATTGCTGGCGTGCCTCTTCCATCGAAGCAGTCTCCGCAGAAGCCACGATATAGCCGGACTCCGCAGACTCATACCAGACGGGAGCTTTCTTATCGCTCTTTTCAACGACTTTATATGCCTGGGCAAACAATGAAACTGTTCCCATGCAGAAAAGCAAAGCAACCGTAATTCCTATTCTTTTCATCTTCATAAGCGGTTTTCCTTTCTTTATTTCCAATCAACGGGCAGATTATGGATAATCACTTTACAGTTATCCACCGTCATTTCTACATACGAAAGTGTGGCACAAGGAGTACTGACACCTTTGATTTCGAACACCTTACCTATTCTGACACCTTTCGGCATCTTGTTTCCATAAGTCCAGGAAGTACAGCCATTCGTCTCTATCTGAGAGAAATTAGTAAAGGTCGCACCATCCGGATCAATTGCCGAAGTCATACGAATAGTCGCACTGTTATTCGTCACACCTGTATTGGTGAAGCGGGCATAGACACGAATACTTTCAGCCGTTTCATTGCCTTCACAAGACACCAGTTCGAAAGAAAGGTCATTGCAGGAAACCGAAATCTTACATTCGGGCAAAGGAGCCTTCTCCGGCTGCACGGCAACCGGTTCGGAAGACGTCACGGGCTCTGCGACAGGAGTAGGTTGCACTTCCGGAGCAGGTTCCGGGGAAGCCGGTTCTTCGGGAGCCGGTTCAGGAATAACAGGCGATTCTTGCGGCTCCCGCTTCCCTATCTTTTGCAATATACCCAACACTTCATCGTAGCAAGGTACCGTTTCGGGAACTATAGACAAATAATCCGCAGCTTCATTCAAGAGCCCGGCATCTATCAGCACCTCCGCTTTCTTAATGATGACAGGACAATTCTGCTGGTAGAAATCAGCAATACGCTTACGTGTAGTGCGGATGAAACGTACAAAAGCCGGATCGGTAACCTTGATGCCGGAGATAAGCGAAGCAATCGCATCGTCCTTACTTCCGGTAGCGTCTCCCTGTACCTCGATAACGGCCGTTCCATATACACTGTCGTCATACTTATTGCGGGCGGTCAATGAAAATTCACCTGTAACCAGCGTCACATCCCGCAGCAATCCTTCCGTCTTCTTCGTCTCTCCGAGAACAAGTTCGGGCTGAATGACGAACGCATTGTAAAGTGAAGCAGTTCCGGCATTATTGCGGGCAATAATTTGCTCCACTTTCAGTTTCAGTGCATCCATGTTCTTCTGGCTTAATCCCTTCTGCGTGGGCGTACCCGCCACAAAATGAATGTTATCCTGCGCCGCCGCACCCAGCGAAACGAGCAACAGTAAAGCCCATAGAAATCTATTCTTCTTCATAAAATGCAGATTTATTTAATGGTTACAGTCAACCCTTGCCCCATTGTTACTACAGAGGCAACATATTCTCCCCCTAATTTCTCATCGAGGAAGTTCTTCAGTTCTGTACTGAAGCGGGAAATGGTATAAGCGCGTCCCTGCGCTTCATCCCAAATTGGCACTTGTACGGACATATCGATCACCTTGTCGTTGCTGCGGCTCATATCGTAAACGCCATTCAAGGCGTGAGCCTGCAACCAGTCTTCCAATACGGTCTTGAAACTTGCGCTTCCATCGGGCAACGGCTGGTCAAAGTCCCAGTCGGTGATGGATTTCGCCAGTACCATTTGGATAGCCATCTCACGACCGTTCTTCACAATGTCATTGAAAGAAGCCTGCAACTTGGTAAAGAACTCATCTTTTACCTTTTTGAGAGCATAGTCCGTCAGCTTAATGGTATCTGTAGTGACATACTTACCACTTTGGAAAGTGGCGCTTGCCAGATTGCCTGCCGTCTGAAACTCAGTTGCCGTCAGTTCCAGCGACACTTCGCTTTGACGTCTTGTATCAGTGGTTGTCATCACTTTGGCAGTCACAATGATATCCGCACCCATATTCTGAATCATCTTAGTTACGGCATCAGACTGAGTACCGGCTGTCAGCACGTCATTCCGTTTCGCCCGTTTCAGTTGGGCAAGGAAATCTTTCGTCTTATATCCGCGTGAACTGAACTCACTGGTCATCTTGCTCACGGCATAACTCAACATCTGATTGTGATCCAGGATAGTACGTATATCTTCATCTTCTCTGGTATAAGGAACCACCGTCACCGTAGGCAAACTTACCTGGCTGTTGGGAGTGCCCACTGCCATACCAAGATTAGTCTGCACCTTATTCCGGTTCAGATCTTTCTGCAAAGCATCGAACAAAATAGTCATTTCCACCGTGCAGCGGTATTGCTTACCTTGTTTTTCCGGTCCCTCCGTAATTGTATAGTCCTTAACAAACACAGAATAACGGTTTTCATCGAAAAAGCGGCGGTCATAGTCAGGTTTTGCAGTAGAAATCATCGGATTTCCTTTATTGACTCCATCCACCCCCGTATAGAATAAGGTATAGAAGGCAGACTTCAATGCCATATTTGCTGCCTCTTTCTTCTTCTCACTGATACCCAGGGCACGGACAGTCAATGTGTTTCCCTGCTGTTGCAGAAAGACCACTTCACTAGAATAATTCTGTCCGCAAAGAGTGGCGGACAGAAATATTCCCAAAAGAAACATAAAACAATGCTTCATAATAACTGTATGGTTTTATTAGTTGAAAATCCCGCCCATCAATGTCTGTTCGCGGGAAACGATCTTTATCGGTTGCTCATCACGGATGGCTTTCATGATTTCTTCACCACCCTTCTGCACCTTACACAAAGAGATATCATCTCCTTCAACCGCCTTCACGGTCAAACGGCCGATTTCCTTCTTGGCTTCGCGTCCGGCAACTTCACGTATGGCATAAACAGTAAATTTCTGGGCCTCTTTCACACCATTCATGGAGCCGAGGTTAATGTACACTTCCTCTGCCTTGCCCTTCTTCTCGCTATTTACTTCAAGGATAGTTCCTTCCATTTTGAAGTATTCATCCACAAAGTCGCGCATGCTGTATACCGCACTTTTGATAGTGTTGGCAATGGCTTCTTCCTTATTGCCACCGGTTCCTCCGGTCAGTCCGCTATGCTGGAACGTCTTTGTACCGATCAATGTACCGTTCTTCGGATTGATAACTTTCAGTGTATAAGATACTGAGCCATCATAATATCCTTTTCCATCTCTTGTCTTATAAGCAGCAGTCATAGAAGATACCTGACCTGTAATGATGAACTGTGCCCCCAATTCTTCCATCACTGAGAGGCGGTCCATTTCATTATCGTCACCCGAAGAGATATTAGCAGATGAGCGACGTTGCGATTCAATACGCAAGGCATCCTGTGCATCCACATCAATCAGAATCACACGTTCCATCTTCTGTATACCCTCAATCACCGTATTACGCAAGCCCTCTACCCACGAGAACGGCGCATCGCCGGAGCGTTTGAAATAGTCAATGAATACCGTAGGCTTTCCCTTCGGCTCATCAAAGTTCTGGCAATAACCAGCAAGTGAATATACCACACTAAACACTAAGAGTACAATCTTTCTCATAAACTTCTTGAATTATATAATTTAAACTTCTGAACTTGCATCTTACTTTAATTTTTCAAAAATAAACATTTGTTATCAAACCGCAAGAGCGTTTACGTTTATTAACTCAAAAAAGAAATACAATCACGGAAAACAGTGACAACTCCTATACCATGTATTGATTGCATCAGAATCATGTCTGCATCGTACCCGAACCGTATCTGCACCGTACTTGCTCCGTACATTCTCCACTCAGAGGTACCTCTGACCGAAGGAACTACGGAGTTGGTACGGAGCAAGTACGGTTCAGATACGGTTTAAGGGTAATCCAAGTCGTGGTTAAAACTCCGTGCGATATTGCCTCAATTCTTTCCGCAAAGCTTGGGCTTTTCCTTCCGTCAATTCATCGAGAAGTGCCCAGAAACGCTCTCCGTGATTCATCTCACGAGTATGAGACAATTCGTGCAGAAGTACATAGTCTATCAGATATTTCGGCAACAAAACCAGATAATAGGATAGGTTGATTGTGCGCCGTGCCGAACAACTCCCCCAGCGCCCACTGCTGGAATTGATTTTTACACTTTGGTAAGGCAGATTGTGTTTCTGTGAAAGCATATACAGACGGGGTGGAAGAATGATCTTTGCATTACGACGCAGAGCCTCCTCGATGACTTTACGTAGCCATGCTTGTAATTCCGCATCAGCAAAATTGGCTCCCGGCGGACAGATAATCTGCATCTCTCCCAACTCGGAGCGTGAAAGGAAACGTTCGCGCTGTCCGCTTACAAGACTTAATTTGAAGAACTCCGTATCAATCCGAAAGTTTAAGTCTATCAGAGGACGGATATGTTTTTTCCGGGCTACCCGCAAACGGGGACGCAGTTCTTCTATCGCATTCTTTATCTCTTTAAGTGTAGTTCCCGGCGGAATGGTTACATAGATAGCATCTTCCCGCGTACGGAAAGTCAAACGCCGCGCACGGGGATTCACTTTAATAAGAAAGCGTCCAAGTTCATTATCTTCCAATACATTTTCCAAAACGACAAAACCTCCCAATGAATAAACAGACAAATAAACGAAATATCGTTCGAATATACAAATGACTAGATATCCAAAAACGGACAAGTGTCCGAAAACGAACACCTTTCCTAGAAGAATACATGCTAATTATCAGCGCTTTATAAAACTGGCATGAATATTGACCTATAGAATGCAACCGGACGTTGCCAAAAGGATTTCTGAAAAAAGAGAAAAAAGTATGCAACCTTTTTTAAACAACTTACGTCTAATAGATAAACAGGAATAATATAAATGAATAATTATAAAACTAAAAAAGTTATGAAAAAGTTAGCAAGCCTCCTTACATGCATCTGTTTAATCCTTAGTACAACAGCGTGCTCACAAAGCAAGAACTACAGTTCAGGTAACTGGGGTAGTAAAAAAGTGATAGCCAGCAATAAATACGTAACGAAGGATATCAAGGTAGATAACTTCAAAAAGATCAGTGTAGCCGGTAGCCCTGATGTTACGTTTACTCAGAAGTCGGGACGCCCCGAAGTAGAAGTCTACACCTCGGACAATATTGTTGACTTGCTGGATATTAAAGTAAAGGACAACACCTTATATATAGGTTTCAAGAAGGATGTCAATGTGTCTTACAAGAAACTCGAAGTACGTGTATCCGCCGAAACTCTGAATGGGATTTCTGTTGCCGGTTCAGGAGATATCTTCCTGAAAAACGGTCTCCAGACTAATGACAATTTATCAATCAATGTTGCCGGTTCAGGAGATATCAAAGGCAGCGGCATCAAATGCAATGATATGAAAGTGTCTGTAGCAGGATCGGGCGATATCAATGCTGATAATATTACTTGTAACAACCTGAAAGTATCCGTTGCAGGATCGGGTGACATGGTATTGAGAAATGTAACAGCTACGGGCACGGAAGCAAGTGTGGCCGGATCAGGCTCGGCAACTATTACCGGTACAACCCAAACAGCTACTTACAGCGTAGCCGGATCAGGTGATTTACTTACAGAAGGTTACGAGGCTCAACGCGTCACCGCCAGTGTAGCAGGCTCGGGCAGCATCAAATGTTTCGCAACCGAGTTCCTGAAAGCACGCACCAGCGGCAGCGGAAAGATAGGCTACAAAGGAAATCCGGAACTGGATTACCCGAAGAAGAGCTTATACAAACTTTAAAATTCTCTCTTACAACTACTATAAAAAGGATAGTTTAACACAAAAATTAAGCGAAAGGGGTTCCGGGAGGAAGCCCTTCGTTGTTTTTATCCAATGGTGTTATTTCAAACGAAGATGATTCGTTTTTGAGCGGTTATAAATCTTTTCACCACAGAGGACACAGAGTCTCACAGAGTTTAATCAATTTGAAATCAAAAGAATAGAACTCCGTGATACT